>Ga0213881_10000021_pt1 | contig 164678 bp, 163 predicted proteins | sample BarmaccoBMER_R08_FD_160104 | JGI IMG/M metagenome (GOLD analysis project Ga0213881, IMG submission 160104) | Barbacenia macrantha exposed rock microbial communities from rupestrian grasslands, the National Park of Serra do Cipo, Brazil - ER_R08 ...
AGCTGAATATCCCTTCCGATCGCTGATCTTCTCCGCGCATCGCATGCCCCAGCCCAAAGGAATCAGACACATGCACGGAATCACACTCCGGAAGCCTCGCCAAACCCCTTTTTCAGCAGCCTGCTAGAGCACGTTCAAACCGGGGATGAGGCTCATGCCCACTCTCGGTGAAAACGCGCCGTGGCCAGTCCGTCCCTTCGCCGCTGCCGGCTCGAGATAGCAGCTAGCTGGCCAACGATTGACCAACGATATTCGTGAACCGAAAGCGAACATTCGCGCGCGAATGTCACGAAAAACCGCGGAAAGTGGTGGGCCCGGGAGGACTCGAACCTCCAACCAGACCGTTATGAGCGGCCGGCTCTAACCATTGAGCTACGGGCCCACCGTGGCGGCCCTCCTGCGCCAAGGCTACGGAGGGAATCCTGCTTCGGGCGTCGGCCGGTGCAAATCCTGCGAAGCGCAGCGCGCGAAGCAGGCTGACATACGGCTCCGCGGCCCTCCTCGGCAAGCGCTTCTGGCCCCAATCATCCGCGTGACGAGCCCGAGATCGTCAGCTCCCCGCCTTGCGCCGCTTGCTATTTGCACGAACAATGCTGTCGTGAATTGGAACGGCAGGTGAGGATGGCCGCGGCATCAGGTTGGCTCGGTCGCTCGATCGAGCGGGTCGAGGATGCTGCGCTCCTCACCGGACGAGGCCGTTACATCGACGACCTCGGCGTGCTGCCCGGCACGCTGCACGCCGCGATCCTGCGTTCCTCCCACGCCCACGCAAACATCCGCGCCATCGAAACGAAGGCAGCGGCCGCCGCGCCGGGCGTCGCGGCGGTCATCACCGGCGCCGAGGTCAGCGCGCTCTCCTCGCCGCTCGTGCCGGTGCTGCGCGCCCCGCTCGAAGGCTGGCCGATCGCGGTCGGGCGCGTGCGCTACGTGGGCGAGCCGATCGCGGTGGTAGTCGCCGCGGACCGTTACCTCGCCGAGGACGCGCTCGACCTCATCGACGTGGATTACGATCCCCTCCCCGCGCTCGTCGATCCGCTCGCCGCGCTGGAACCGGGCGCTCCGACGCTGCACGACAAGCTCGGCTCGAACGTCGCGAGCGATCGCTCGTTCCGTTACGGCGATCCGGAGGCGGCGTTTGCCGCGGCGCCGCACCGCATCGCCGTCGACATCCGCTACCCGCGCAATTCCTGCACGCCGATCGAGACCTTCGGTCTCGTTGCCGATTACGACGCGGGCGAAGACGCCTACGACATCCTCGCGAACTTCATGGGGCCGTTCAGCTTGCACGCCGTTATGGCGCGCGCGCTGAAAATTCCCGGCAATCGCCTGCGCCTGCGCACGCCGCCGGATGCGGGCGGCAGCTTCGGCGTGAAGCAGGGCCTCGTGCCCACCATGGTGCTCATGGCCATCGCCGCGCGCGTCGCCGGCCGGCCGGTCAAATGGATCGAGGACCGGCTCGAGCATCTGGTCGGCTCGGTGTCCGCCACTAACCGCGTCACTCGCTTGGCGGCGGCGGTCGATGACGACGGCCGCGTTCGCGCGCTCGACTGGGATCAGGTCGAGGACGTGGGCGCGCATTTACGTGCGCCCGAGCCGGCGACCCTCTACCGAATGCACGGCAATCTCACCGGCGCATACGACATCCGCAACGTCACCGTGCGCAACCGCGTGGTTCTTACAAATAAGACGCCGAGCGGGCTCAACCGCGGGTTCGGTGGCCCCCAGGTCTATTACGCCCTTGAACGCCTGATGCAGCGCATCGCGGGCGAGTTGCGGCTCGATCCGCTCGACGTGATCCGCCGCAACCTCATTCCCGCCGACGCGTTTCCCTACCGCACCGCGAGCGGCGGCTTGCTCGACTCGGGCGACTACGGCCGTGCGATCGAGAAGGCGATCGACGAAGGCGGCCTTGCGCAGTTGCTCGCGTGGCGCGAGAGCGCGCGCGCCGAGGGACGCGTCTGCGGCGTCGGGTTGACGGCGGTGGTCGAGCCGAGCGTCTCGAACATGGGCTACATCGCCACCGTGCTCACGCCCGAGGAACGGCGCCGCGCCGGCCCCAAGAACGGCGCGCAGGCGACCGCGACGATAGCGCTCGATCCGGGCGGGGCGGTCACCGTGCACATCGCATCGGCGCCGCAGGGGCAGGGCCATCGAACAGTCGTGGCGCAAATCGTCGCCGACGCGCTCGGGCTCACGCCGGCGGACATCCGCGTCATCGGCGAGTTGGATACCGCGCGGGACGCGTGGTCGATCGCCTCGGGCAACTACTCCAGCCGCTTTGCGCCCGCGGTTGCCGGCACGGTGCATCTCGCGGCGCTGCGGCTGCGCGCGCGGCTCGCGCACAGCGCCGCCGGCAAGCTCAACGTCCCAGCCGAAGAGATCGAGTTCGTCGGCGGCAAGGTGCGGGCGCGCGGCAATCCCGACAACGCCATGCCGTTCGCGCGGCTCGCCGCAAGCGATCACTGGTCGCCGGGCGAGGCGTCCGATGGCGATCACGTGCTGCGCGAGACCGTGTTCTGGACCCCGCCGCAACTGGCCGCGCCGAACGATGCGGACGAAATCAACGCGCAGCTCTGCCACGCGTTCATCTTCGATTTCTGCGGCGTCGAGATCGACCGCGATACCGGCGCGGTGCGCATCGACAAATACGTGACCATGCACGACTGCGGCCGCGTGCTGCATCCGGGCATGGTGGCCGGGCAGATCACCGGCGGCCTCGCGCACGCGATCGGCGCCGCGCTTTATGAGGAATATGCCTATGCGCCCGACGGCGCGTTCCTCGCCGGCACCTTTGCCGATTATTTGCTGCCGACCGCGACCGAGGTGCCGGCGCCGCTCATCCTGCACACCGAATCCCCCTCCCCGTTCACGCCGCTCGGCGCCAAGGGCGTGGGCGAAGGCAACTGCATGTCGACACCGGTGTGCATCGCCAATGCGGTCGCCGACGCGCTCGGCGCTGCGACGCTCGACCTGCCGCTCACGCCGACGAAAATTTGCACGCTGATCTCTTCGCGCGAAGGCGCCGCGCCATGAAGCCCGCGCGCTTCGATTACGTGCGCGCCGAATCCCTCGCCGAGGCGCACGACGTACTCGCGGCGGAAGGCGGCGAAGTGAGCGTGCTTGCCGGCGGGCAGTCGCTGCTGCCACTGCTCTCGACCCGTCTCGCCCGGCCGAGGGTCGTGCTCGATATCATGCGCATCCGCGGCCTCGATGTTATCTCACACGAGAGTCAGGCCATCCGCATCGGCGCGACGGTACGCCAGGCCAAGCTCGCCGCCTGGCCCGACCTTGCCGGCGGCCAGCCGTTGCTCGCGGCCGCACTCCCCTTCATCGGCCATGCGCAGACGCGCACTCGCGGCACCGTCTGCGGCTCGATCGCCCACGCCGACCCCAGCGCGGAAATCCCGCTGGTCATGTTGGCCCTCGAAGGCGCAATTCTGCTCTCGAGCGCGCGCGGGCAACGGCGTGTCTGCGCCGCCGAGTTCTTCACCGGGCTGATGTCCACCGCGCGCGAGGAAGACGAACTCATCGAGGCGGCGATCGTGCCGCGGCGGCAGCCGGGTCACGGCTACGCCTTCCGCGAGTTCGCGCGTCGGCACGGTGATTTCGCCATCGTCGCCTGCGCGGCGATCGCCGATGAGCGCGGGGCGCGTCTCGCCATCGGCGGCGTAGCCGATCGGCCGGTCGCCTTCGATGGCCTGCCGCTCGACGAGGCCGCGCTCGATGAGGCGCTCGACCGCATCGCCGGCGCGCTTGACGCGCGCGACGATTTGCACGCCAGCGCCGACTACCGGCGTCATCTCGTGCGCCGTCTCGGCCGCGCGACCATCGCGGAGGCGCGCCAATGCCGCGCCTGAGCGCCGATGCGCGCCACCGCGTCGCCTTCGTGCTCAACGGCCGCGCGGTGGAGGGCCAAGCCGAGCCGCGCATGTTGCTCACGGATTTTCTTCGCCACGTGCTCGGCATGACCGGCACCCACGTCGGTTGCGAGCACGGCGTGTGCGGCGCCTGCACCGTCGAGATCGACGGCGTGCCGGCGCGCGCGTGCCTGATGCTGGCGGTGCAGGCGGACGGCGCAATCTTGCGCACGGTCGAAGGTCTCGCGCCCGAGCCGGGACGCCTATCTCTGCTGCAACAGGCGTTCCGCCGCCATCACGCGCTCCAGTGCGGCTTCTGCACGCCCGGCATCCTGATGTCGCTCGACAATTATCTGCGCGATAATCCGGACCCGCGTGAGGACGACGTCAGGATTTTTCTCACCGGGCATCTGTGCCGCTGCACCGGCTACGTCCCGATCGTGGCGGCAGCGCTCGATGCCGCCGCGCGCCTGCGGGAAATGAAAGAAACACAAACCTAGCATGCTTGACCTCGGCACCAGTTTTCTCGCCAGCGTGGCACGCGACCCGCGGGCGCTCGCGATCGTCGACGGCGACGTGCGCCTGACCTACGCCGCCTGGTTCCGGCAAATCTCCGCGCTGATCGAAGGCTTCGACGAGTTGGAGCTCGAGCGGGGCGATCACCTGGTCACCGTGCTGCAGAACCGCGTTGAGGCCGCGACCATTCATTGGGCCTGTCAATTCGCCGGCGTCATCGTCACGCCGGTCAACTGGCGTGTCACCGCGGACGAACTCGACTATTTGCTGGCCGACGCGGAAGCGAAGGCGCTTATCTACGAACCCGTGTCGGCCCAAGCCGTGGCGGGTTCGAAAGAGGCGCACGTGCGCCCGCGCATCGCGATCGGCATCGCCGAGACGCTGGACATCGCGTTCGACAGCCTCATCGCCGCCGAAGCCGAGCCGGCGACGCCGCGCGCCGGGCCGGAGGCGTGGTCGGTGATGCTATATACTTCCGGCACCACCGCGCGGCCCAAGGGCGTGCCGCGCCGCCATCGCGCCGAGCGCGCCGCCGCGGTGGCGCATGTCGCGCAGAACCTCTACGCGCAGGGCGAGCGAACGCTCGGGGTCATGCCGCTCTATCACACCATGGGGGTGCGCTCACTCATTGCCATGTCGCTCGTCGGCGGTTGCTTCATCTGCCTGCCGCGCTTTTCACCGGAGCGCGCGCTCGAGCTGATCGAACGCGAGCGCGTCACCAACCTCTATCTGGTGCCAACGCTTTATCACGATCTGATTCACCACCCGCGCTTTGCGGCCAGCGACGTCAGCTCCGTCCGCAAGCTCGGCTTTGCCGGCGCGCCCATGACCGACGGCCTGCTCAAGGCGCTCGACGCCGCGTTCCAGCCCGACCTCTTCGTCAATCACTACGGCTCGTCGGAAATCTACACCTTCACCATCGACCAAAACGCGCCGCGCAAGCCGGGCTCGGCCGGCCGGGCCGGCATCAACCAGCTGGTGCGCGTGGTGAAGGTCGGTGCCGCGACGCCGGACGAGGTCGCGCCGGCGGGCGAAGAGGGCGAGGTGATCGCGCTTCTCGCGGGAGACGAGTCCTTCGACGGCTATTGGCGCCGCCCCAAGGCGGACGCCGCCGCCATCCGCGCGGGATGGTACTTCACCGGCGACACCGGCTACGTTGACGGCGACGGCGACCTGTTCGTCACCGGCCGTGTCGACGACATGATCATCACCGGCGGCGAGAACGTCTCGCCGGTCGAGATCGAAAGCCGGCTTTCGCTGCATCCCGCCGTGTCCGAGGTGGCGGTCGTCGGTCTCGCCGACGAGCGCTGGGGCAAGATTGTCGCGGCGTTCGTCAAGCGCACGGCGCCGATCGAGCCCGAGCAGCTGGATCGTTTCTGCCGCGCCTCCGGACTTGCCGATTTCAAGCGTCCGCGCCGCTATGTGTTTGTCGACGCGATCCCGAAATCGCCGGTCGGCAAGCTGCTGCGCCGCAAGCTCGTGGCCGGCGAGTATGAGCCCGAGACCGGTGCGTCGTCTCAGCAAGGAACCGCCGCATGACGCAGCCTCTCGCCTTTCCCGATCCGCGCTTGGCCACGCTCGACGGTTTCCGGGTCGAGATCGACGCGGAACACGAGCGCGCGGACGTGGTGCTCGACCGGCCGCCGCTCAATGTCATCGCCATGCCGCAGCGCGACCAGCTGCGCCTCGTGTTCGAGGCGCTCGATGAGGACGCGCGCATCCGCATCATCGTGCTGCGCGCCGTGGGCGAGCATTTCTCCAGCGGCGGCAACATCAAAGGCTTCATCGAGGCCTCGCCCGAGCACGTGTCGAAGCTCGCCTGGAACGTCGCCGCGCCGGCCCGCTGCACGAAGCCCGTGATTGCCGCCAACCGCGGCTACTGCTTCGGCGTCGGGTTCGAGCTGTCGCTCGCCTGCGATTTCCGCTTGGTGTCCGAGACCTGCTTCTACGCCCTGCCCGAGCAGCGGCTTGGCCAGATCCCCGGCTCCGGCGGCTCGGCGCGCCTGCAGAAGATCGTCGGCATCACCCGCACCAAGGACATCGTCATGCGCTCCAGGCGCATTCCCGGCCGGCAGGCCTATGAGTGGGGGATCGCCACCGAGTGCGTCACCGACCACCAGCTCGAGGCGGCGACCGAGGCGCTCGTCGATGAGTTGCGCAGCTTCGCGCCGCTTGCCCAGCGCACCGCCAAAAAGCTCCTTAACGATACCGAGGATTCCTCCCTCTCCATCGCGATCGAGTTGGAGGGCCACTGCTATAGTCGCCTGCGCACCTCGGAGGATTTCCGCGAGGGCGTCGAGGCGTTCCACGCCAAGCGGCCGGCGAAGTTTCGCGGAATGTAGGGAATTGGAATTGAACAGGCGCGGCCCTATGCTGCCCGCCGAAAAGAGTGACGGAGCCCAGGCGACATGAAATTCGGCATTTTCTACGAGCTGCAACTGCCGCGGCCATGGCAGGCGGACAGCGAACTCAAGCTCTATCAGAACGCGCTCACCCAGCTCGAACTCGCCGACCACCACGGTTACGATTATGCCTGGGTGGTCGAGCACCATTTCCTCGAGGAATATTCCCACTCGCCCGCCCCCGAGGTGTTCCTCGGCGCCGCCAGCCAGCGCACCAAGCGCATCCGCCTCGGCCACGGCATCATCCAGCTCACCACCAGTCACCCGGCGCGCGTCGCCGAACGTGTCGCCGCGCTCGATCTGCTGAGCAACGGCCGGGTCGAGTTCGGCATGGGCGAGAGCGCCAGCATCACCGAGCTTGAGCCGTTCGGCCGCACCATGGGCGACAAGCGCGACGTGTGGGAGGACGCCGTCCCGGCGGTGCTGCAAATGTTCAAGGACGGCGGCTGCGAATACGACGGCCGCTATTTCCATTTCCCGCTGCGCAACGTGGTGCCGAAGCCGCTGCAGAAACCGCACCCGCCGCTGTGGATGGCGTGCTCGCAGCTTGACACCATCGGCCGCGCCGGCCGGTTCGGGGTCGGCGCGCTCGGCTTCCAGTTCGTCAGTGCCGACGCCGCCCACGCCTGGGTGCATTCTTATTATAACAACATCACCAAACGTCTCACCAAGCTCGCCGACTATCAGCTCAATCCGAACATTGCGCTGGTCAGCATGTTCATGTGCGCGAAGACCGACGAAGAAGCGCGCCGCCGCGCCGACGGCGCGACGTTCTTCCAGTTCGCGCTGCGCTACTACGGTGCCTCGACCTCGCGCGAACGGCCCGCCCCGGGCGCCGTCAACATGTGGAACGAATACCAGGCGTGGAAACGCGCCAATCCCGAAGCCGCCGACCAGGCTCTGCGCGGCGGCCTCGTCGGCTCGCCGGAAACCTTGCGCGCCAAGCTGCGCAAGTTCGAAACTTCGCATATCGACCAGGTTATCTTCCTCAACCAAGCCGGCCAGAACACCCACGAGCATATCTGCGAGAGCCTCGAGCTGTTCGCCAATGAAGTGATGCCCGAGTTTCACGCCAACGTGCCGGCGCAGCAAGAATGGAAGGCGAAGGTGCTCGCCCGCGAGATCGAGCTCGAGGAGATCGACACCGAGCCGTTCCGCGAGCGCTACGGCCAGAGGGGCATCCCGGCGCAGACCATCGCGCGGGTGGCGGCGGCCGGCGGACGCTGAATAAGCGGGTAGAGAATGGCGAAGCGTGGCTGGCGAATAGCGAATAGCGAATAGCAGAAGGGAAAACCCGCGACAGATAGCTTACTATTCGCCATTCGCTACTCGCTATTCGCTTGTCCGGATTGCTTCGCTCGATCGTAATGACATCTCGCCATGCCGGTCTTCTCGCCGCACCAGGACGCCGCGCTCAAAGCGGTCGCGGCGTGGCTCAAATCAAAGCCCGGACGCAACAACACCCCGCCGGTGTTTCGCCTGTTCGGCTACGCCGGCACCGGCAAGACCACGCTCGCCAAACACATTGCCGCGGGCGTCGACGGCAAGGTGCTGTTCGCGGCCTTCACCGGCAAGGCGGCCTCGGTGATGCGGCAGAAGGGCTGCACCGGTGCCTCGACCATTCACTCGCTGATCTACCGGGCGCGCGAGAGCGAGGAGGAGACGCCGAGCTTCGACCTGTGGCACGACTCGCCCGCCGCCAAAGCGCGTCTCATCGTCATCGACGAATGCTCGATGGTGGACGCCGACCTGGGGCGCGACCTGCTCTCGTTCGGCGCGCCGGTGCTGGTGCTGGGCGATCCGGCGCAGCTGCCGCCGATCCAGGGCGGCGGCTTCTTCACCGGCGACGCGCCCGACGCCATGCTCACCGAGGTGCACCGGCAGGCGCTGGGCGATCCCATCGTCCAGCTTTCCATGGAGGTGCGCGCCGGCCGCCCGCTCACGCCGATCAAGCACGACCTCACCGAAGTGGTGCGCCGCAGCGATTTCGATCCGGCGCGCGCGCTCGAAACCAATCAGATATTGGTCGGCCGCAATGTCACGCGCCGCGCCTACAACGGGCGCCTGCGCGAGCGGCGCGGCCTCGACGGGCCGCTGCCGGTCGCCGACGACAAGCTCGTGTGCCTGCGCAACAACCGGCGCAAGGGCCTGTTCAACGGCGGCCTGTGGGTGGTGAAGAAGCGCAGCGTGCGCAAGAGCGGCGTGCTGTCGATGCGGCTTATGCCGGAGGACGAAATACGCAGCCGCGCGCTTGCGGTTTCGGTGCGGCCGGAATGCTTCACCGGCGGCATCGAGCAGATGGAATGGATGATCCGCAAGCGCTACGACGAGTTCGACTTTGGTTATGTGCTCACCGTGCACAAGGCGCAAGGCTCGCAATGGGACGACGTCGTGCTGTTCGACGAATCCTTCGCCTTTCCGGATACGCGCGAGCGCTGGCTCTACACCGGGATCACCCGCGCCGTGCGAAGGCTCACGGTGGTGGTGTGAGCACTGATCCCGTCATTCCGGATCGCGAGCGCAGCTCGGGAGTCCGGAACCCAAGAACACGGACCGCGACAATACTTCTCGAATTGTGTTCATGGATTCCAGGCTCGCGCCGTTGGCGCGCTCCGGAATGGCAACCGAGGTGAATGAGTAAATTTTGGCAAGAGACTGCTACTGATGACTCCGCCTCCTCGCCCGAAAACGATCTACAAAATCTGCGACAGCGCCGCGTGGCGCGCGGCCGAACAGGCGGGCGAGTTCGCCGGCGCGCCCATCGACCTCGCCGACGGCTACATCCATTTTTCCACCGCCGATCAAATCGGAGAGACCGCAGCGAAACACTTCGCCGGGCAACGCGATCTGGTTCTCGTCGCGGTCGCTGCCGATGCGCTCGGCCCAGCGCTCAAATGGGAGCCTTCGCGCGGTGGCGCCCTGTTCCCGCACCTCTACGCCACGCTGCCGCTCGGCGCCGTGCGCTGGGTCAAGCCGCTCCCGCTCGGCCCGGAGGGACGGCACGTATTTCCCACTTTGATAGAAGAAGCGCAGTAGTTCGGCAGCCGTTTCACTCTGCCGCTGCGCGCGTCAGCGCGCCGGAATCCCGCATCTGCATATATAAATTAATCGGATCGAGATCGAAGCCGTTCGGCCAGGTCGGCGCGCCCATTTCGACAAACGCCCGCGCAAAGTAATCCGGCGATCTCAACGGCTCGACCATCGGACCACCCTCCGCGACCAGGTCCGCCAGGTCCCGCACACCCTCGCTACCGTCGGTAAACCGAACCCAGAGCTTGTGATCCGGCAAAGCCCGCAACCGCAGCACATCAACCATTGGGAAATCAGTCATCGGAATCAGGCCCTGCAACGCGTTCGAGAGGCAGATGCGAGCGTGCCCGACGCCAGTTCTCTTCCAATTCGCCACGTCGAGCTAAGGTCCATTCCCGCACCATCCTTGTCGCGGTCGGCGGCAACTCCCCAGCGATAACAATCCCGTCCGAAATTCGTATCAGCGCTTTCGCCCGACCATACCGAGCATGCAAGTGGGGCGGGCTGTGGTCGTTGAATGGCGATGCCATAAAAGTAAGCGATCGTCGGCATCGCCGTCGGGTCAATTATCCAAAAAGCTCCGCAGCTTCCGGCTCCGCGACGGGTGCTTAAGCTTGCGCAGGGCCTTGGCCTCGATCTGGCGGATGCGCTCGCGGGTGACCGAGAACTGCTGGCCGACCTCTTCGAGCGTATGGTCGGTGTTCATGCCGATGCCGAAGCGCATGCGCAGCACGCGCTCCTCGCGCGGCGTGAGCGAGGCGAGCACGCGGGTCGTGGTCTCGCGCAGGTTCGACTGGATCGCCGCGTCGATCGGCAGGATCGCGTTCTTGTCCTCGATGAAGTCGCCGAGATGGGAATCCTCCTCGTCGCCGATCGGCGTCTCGAGCGAAATCGGCTCCTTGGCGATCTTGAGGACCTTGCGCACCTTCTCGAGCGGCATGCCGAGCTTCTCGGCCAGTTCCTCCGGCGTCGGCTCGCGCCCGATCTCGTGCAGCATCTGGCGTGAGGTGCGCACGATCTTGTTGATCGTCTCGATCATGTGCACCGGGATGCGGATGGTGCGCGCCTGATCGGCGATCGAGCGGGTGATCGCCTGGCGGATCCACCACGTCGCGTAGGTCGAGAATTTGTAGCCGCGCCGGTACTCGAATTTGTCGACGGCCTTCATCAGGCCAATGTTGCCTTCCTGGATCAGGTCGAGGAACTGCAGGCCGCGGTTGGTGTATTTCTTGGCGATCGAGATGACGAGCCTGAGATTCGCCTCGACCATTTCCTTCTTGGCCTGGCGCGCCTCGCGCTCGCCCTTCTGCACCATCTGGACGATCTTGCGGAACTCCTGGATCTCGAGCCCGGTCTCGCTTGCGAGCGAGTGAATGTCGCCGCGAATCTCCCTGATCTTGTCCTTGTCGTTGGCGACGAGGCTCTTCCAGCCCTTGGCCGCCAGCTTCGACGCGCGGTTGAGCCAGCGCGGGTCGAGCTCGGCGCCCTGGTAGTTCCTCAGGAAATCGTCGCGGATGACCCCGTGGCTCTCGGCAAGCCGCATCAGGCGGCCCTCGTAGCTGACCAGACGCTTGTTGATGTCGTAGAGCTGTTCGACCAGCGAATCGATGCGCGCCTGGTTGAGCCGCAGCGACTTCACCTCGGCGACCAATTCGTCGGTGAGCTTCTTGTACTTGCGCTCCTGCGCGGGCGAGAGCGGTGATGACTGGCTGCGCAGGCGGTTGGCGATGTCCTGGTCCTGCAGGCGGCGCAGGCGCTTGTAGGTGTCGGCGACCTTGTCGAAAGTCTCCAGCACCTTGGGCTTGAGTTCCGCCTCGATCGCCGCGAGCGAGAGCGAATTTTCCAGATCGTCATCGTCGAGATCGGAATCGGCGATGGCCGCTTCCTCGCCGGCGTCGGTGGCGTTGCCATTGGGGCCATGGCCGTTGGGGCCGTGCCCATGCCCGTTGGCCCCGGGGGCGGGCTGGAACGGCGTCGGCCCGAGCGGCGCGGCCGGCGGCGCCGCCACCGGTGAGGCCACCGCCACGGGTGGATCGCCCGGCAGGGGACCGGCAACGGGAGCGACGCCCATCGCCATGCCGCCCGCATCCGGCGCAGCCGTCGCGCCCGGATTGACCGCAGCGGCCGCGGCGCCCGGCATCGCCTTGGCGTCCGGGCCGGCGTAGGTCGCCTCGAGATCGATGATGTCGCGCAGAAACACCTTTCCTTCGTTGAGTTCGTCGCGCCAGATGATGATCGCCTGGAACGTGAGCGGGCTCTCGCACAGCCCCGCGATCATCGCCTCGCGGCCGGCCTCGATGCGTTTGGCGATGGCGATTTCGCCTTCGCGCGAAAGCAGCTCGACCGAACCCATTTCGCGCAGATACATGCGCACCGGATCGTCGGTACGCTCGGCCGGCTCCGCTTTCTCCGTCTTGGCCGGCGTGGTGCGCGCGACCTCGACGAGCTCGCCGTCCGGCTCCTCCTCTTCCGGTTCCTCGCGTTGTTCCTCGGGGTGATTCTCGTCGGTCTCCGCTTCTTCCTGCTCGACCACGTTGATGCCCATCTCGTTGAGCATCGAGAGGATGTCCTCGATCTGCTCGGAGGTGACTTCCTCCGAGGGCAGCACCGCGTTGAGGTTTTCGTAGGTGACGTAGCCGCGCTTCTTCGCAAGCTTGATCATCTTGCGGACGGCGGCGTCCGACATGTCGAGCAGCGGGCTGTCTTGGGTAGTCTCCGGGGTCTCCTTCTCCGGCGACTCGTCCTTGCCCTTGGTCGGGCTGGCCTTGACGGCCGGACGGGTCTTCTCCGGTGGGCGGCTCTTCGTCTTGGTCGATGCCATTTGCGTTCCTCGTCGCGGCGGATCTGCCTCTCTACCCTATGGGGCATTCCACCGGTGGTGCGGCCACCCTCGCGGGCGGCGCCTTATCACGCGTTCGAACAGCCAAAAAGGGCGGCAGCGGGCGCGGGCGCCACGCCGAATCGTGGTGTGAAGTGTCGACGCGGGCCGGTTAAGTCCCGATTAACCATGAAGCACCGTCCGGACCGGTCCTTTATCGAATCCGATGCGGGCGGAACAAGGGTGCTCCGCGAATTCTTGCGGTCATAACGTCCGCGCGGCCCGGCCCGAGGAAGCCCCGAAGCCTTCCACCAGCGCCTCGATACCGTCGATCGCGGACAGGCGCGCCCTGACATCATTCAGCCAATCCAAATTCGCCTTCGAATCTTCAAGGCCAAAGGCAATCTCGGCCTCCTTGAGTTCCTTACGTAAGGAATGCCCTTGTCGGTGCAAGGCAAGCAGTTGTTTCCACGTGAGCAACACGTCGTCGGGACCCGCATCCGGCTGCACGCCCCATACCGAAGCGGTGGTGATCGCGCGCTCGATGCGCTCGCGCAAGTTTTCATACCCGCGCGCCGCGAGTTCGGCTTGAAGCTGCGCGCGATCGCCAGCGGCGCCATGCGCGAACGCATCGATCAGCACGGTCTTTGCCTTCTGCGCCTCGCCATGACGAAACTCGATCTGCGCCAACTCTTCCATGTGCTCGTGCAGCAGCCACGGATGATTGAGCACCGCTTGCAGAATGAGTGCTTCCCGCGGCGGCATGCTGCTGCGATAGCCGCGATGCACCGGTGAAGTGGCGAGATTGGGGCTCATGACGACATAGGGCTGGCCGCGCACGAGCGCCTCGCGCGGCAATGGCTTGCGCGCGCCGCGACGGCCCCACGCCGCCCGGCGTTCGGGGAAATCGCGGCCGCGCGATGCGGATGTTGGCTCCGGTGCCGCGAACAGGCGCTTGAGCCGGTCGGCAAGATGCTGACGGTAATAGCGGCGCACCGATTCTTCGCCGATGGCGCCGGCGACCGCGGCAATGCGCGTCTCGAGCGCGGCCCGTCGCTCCGGCGTGTCGAAGCTCCCGTCCTCGGTTTCGCGCAACCACAGCATCTCGACGAGCGGCCGCGCCCCCGCGAGCACCTCATCGACCGCCTCGCGACCGCCCGCGCGCACGAGGTCGTCCGGGTCCTGGCCTTCCGGCAGCACGGCGAAGCGAAGGCTCTTGCCCGGTCGCAGCTGCGGCAGCGCGAGATCGACCGCACGATAAGCGGCACGCCGGCCGGCCTTGTCGCCGTCGAAACAGAGCACCGGTTCGTCGGCCATGCGCCACAGCAAGGCGAGCTGTTCTTCGGTGAGAGCGGTGCCGAGCGGCGCAACGGTCGCCTCGAACCCGGCCGTCACCATGGCAATCACGTCGACGTAGCCTTCAACCGCGATTAGTTGCGCGCCCTGATGCGCGGCGATGCGCGCAGCGGCGCCGTTGTAGAGATTCAAACCCTTGTGGAAGAGCGGCGTCTCCGGCGAATTGAGATACTTGGCTGGGACATCCGCGCTCAGCGCCCGGCCACCGAAGCCGATCACGCGGCCGCGGAAATCGCTGATCGGAAAGATCACCCGGTCGCGGAAGCGGTCGAACGGCAGCGACACGTCCTCGCCGGCAATGAGCAAGCCCGCCTCGACCATGTCGGGCACCGGCACACCGTGCGCGCCGAGGTGTTCCTTGAGCGCGTAGCGCTCCGGAGGCGCGTAGCCGACGCGGAATCTGAGCTGCGTTTGCGGCGCAATCGCCCGGTCGGCGAGATAGCCGCGGGCTCTCGCGCCGGCACGTGCCGCAAGCGTCGCTTCGAAGAATTTCGCGGCGAGTTCGATGACGTCGTGGAGCGTCTTGCGCCGCTCCTCGCGCGCCTGCGCTTCCTTGGAGACCTTTGGAACCGGCAGTCCCGCCATACCGGCAAGGCGCTCGACGGCCTCCGGGAACGTGAGGCCCTCGGTCTCCATCACAAAATCGAAAATGTCGCCGTGCTTGCCCGAGGAGAAATCATGAAAGAAGCCCTTCTGGTCGTTCACGGTGAACGAGGGCGTCTTTTCCTGGTTGAAGGGCGAGAGCGCCTTCCACTCGCGCCCCGCCTTCCTGAGCTTCACGCGGCGACCAACGACCTCCGACACCGGAAGCCGGGCGCGCAACTCGTCGAGAAACTGCGGCGGGAAGGCCATGGCGGCAACCGATTCAGCTAGTGTCCCGATTCCGAAGTTCGCCCACCCTTGCAGCACCACCGATGCGAACTTCGGAATCGAAGGACACTAGCAACTCTATGATTCTAGTGCCGCTTTGAACCCGAAGTTCGCAATCGGACTCGCCGCAATGTAGTGCGAACTTCGGGTTCGCGGCACTAGTCCTTGCAATATAGGCCGAAACGGACGTTGCGCCGGCAATGCGCGCTTTGTCCCGGCTATCCACAAGGCAACGTAGCCCGGCTCGTCACCCGCTCAGCAGGCCCTTCACGATCGGGCTCGCCTTGCCGAAATCCATCCGGCCGGCGTAGCGCTGCTTGAGCGCGCCCATGACCTTGCCCATGTCCTTCATGCCTTGCGCGCCGGTCTCGCCGATCACGGCGGCGATCGCGGCCTTCGCATCGTCTTCCGACATCTGCTGCGGCAGGTAGGCGGAGATGATCGTGACCTCCTCGCGCTCCTGCCCGGCAAGGTCGGCGCGGCCGCCTTTCTCATAAAGCTCGATCGATTCCTGGCGCTGCTTGATCATCTTCTGCAACAGGCCGAGCAGATCGTCGTCGCTCAGCGCCGCCTTGCCCTGTCCGCGCGCCTCGATGTCGGCGTTCTTGAGGGCCGAGTTGACGAGCCGCAACGTGGACACCCGGCGCTTGTCGCCGCTTTTCATCGCGTCCTTGAGGGCCGCATTGATGTCGTCGCGGAGCATGTCGACCTCGTAAATCCACGCCGTTTGGGCGCTTTGACGCTGTCCGGCGCGGCGGCTATGTAGGCCTCTCATGAACGACAAACAAGCCGCGAGCGGCTGGGCGGAACCCGCGCCCACGGCCGTGCTGGTGCTCGCCGACGGTACGGTGCTGGAAGGCCATGGGCTCGGCGCGACCGGGCACGCGGTCGGCGAGGTGTGCTTCAACACCGCCATGACCGGCTACGAGGAAATCCTCACCGATCCGTCCTACGCGGGCCAGATCATCACCTTCACGTTCCCGCATATCGGCAACGTCGGCACCAACGAAGAAGACATCGAGACCGTCAATCTCGCGGCCACACCCGGCGCGCGCGGGACGATCCTGCGCACGACGATCACCGCGCCCTCGAACTATCGCGCCACGCGCCACCTCGATGCGTGGCTCAAGAGCCGCGGCATCATCGGGCTGTGCGGCATGGATACGCGCGCGCTCACGAGCTTGATCCGCGAGAAGGGCATGCCCAACGCGGTGATCGCCCACGCCCCTGACGGCAAATTCGATCTGGCCGCGCTCAAGGCCGAGGCGCGCGCGTGGCCCGGCCTCGTCGGCATGGATCTCGTGCCGATGGTGACGAGCGGCCAGCGCTTCACCTGGGACGAGACCCCGTGGGAGTGGGAGAAAGGTTACGGCCGGCAGGAGCACCCCACCTACCACGTGGTCGCAATCGATTATGGCATCAAACGCAACATCCTGCGCCAGTTGGCCGGCAAGGGGTGCAAGGTCACTGTGGTGCCAGCGCAGATCTCGGCCGAAGACATTCTCGCGCTCGCGCCCGATGGAGTGTTCCTGTCAAACGGCCCCGGCGATCCGGCGGCGACCGGGCAATACGCGGTGCCGGTGATCCGCACGCTGATCGGCACCGGCATTCCCACCTTCGGCATCTGCCTCGGCCATCAGATGCTCGGCATCGCGGTCGGCGCCACCACGATGAAGATGCATCAGGGTCATCACGGCGCCAATCATCCGGTGAAAGACCTGACAACCGGCAAGGTCGAAATCACCTCCATGAACCACGGCTTTGCGGTCGACCGCGCGAGCCTCCCGGCGAACGCCCGCGAGACGCACGTCTCGCTGTTCGACGGCTCGAACTGCGGCATCGCGCTCAAGGACCGGCCGGTGTTCTCGGTGCAGTACCATCCGGAAGCCTCGCCCGGCCCGCGCGACAGCCACTATCTGTTCGCGCGCTTCGTCGACATGATGCGGGCGTACAAGCGGATTGAAGATGCGTGATTTGTAGCCCGGATGAGCGCAGCGAAATCCGGGGTTACAGCTGCCGCATTTCGCTTCGCTCATGCGGGCTACGCCCTGTCCTCCGTCGTCTGTCGTCCGCCAGCGCGAGCCTTTTGCCAATGCAGACCATTCAACGCATCGAGCCTCTCGCCTTCCGCTTCGCCGACGACGGCCTCGTCCCTAACAATGCGAGCTTGCCTTTCCTCGTCTATCGCGGGGCAATCGACGTGACAGGGCGCGATCCGGCGGCGGAGATCGAACACCGGTTCGCGGCAAACGGCTGGGGCGATATGTGGCGCAATGGGATTTATCCCTTCACGCACTATCATTCACGCATCCATGAGGCGCTTGGCATTGCGCGCGGCCACGCGCGCGTGCGCTTCGGCGGCGCGACCGGCGAGGAATTGGAGATTGCGGCGGGCGACGTCGCAGTGCTGCCGGCCGGCACCGGCCATCAGCGGCTCTCGGCCAGCAGCGATCTTCTGGTGGTCGGCGCCTATCCGCCCGCGGGCGTCTATGACCTGTGCCGCGCGACAACAGAGATGCGCGAGCGGGCGCTCGCGACCATCGCGCACGTGCCGCTGCCGTCGACCGATCCGCTCTACGGCCGTGATGGGCCGCTGATGACGTTGTGGCGATAGGGGATGCCATGAACGATCGCATCGCCGAGCTGCACCAGGACATGATGGCCTGGCGGCACGATCTGCACGCTCATCCGGAACTGGGATTCCAGGAACACCGCACCGCAGACTTCGTCGCGGCAAAGCTTGCGGAGTTCGGCGTCGAGGTGCATCGCGGCATCGCCGGCACGGGCGTGGTCGGCACCTTGCGGGCGGGCAGTGGCAAGCGCGCCATCGCCTTCCGCGCCGACATGGACGCGCTCCCGATAGAAGAGAAGAACGACGTCGCCTATGCCTCCACGCGTCCGGGCGTGATGCATGCCTGCGGCCACGACGGCCACACCAGCATCCTGCTCGGAACCGCGCGCTATCTGGCGACGACCCGCGACTTCGATGGCACGGTTCACTTCGTGTTTCAGCCGGCGGAAGAAAACGACGGCGGCGGCAAACGCATGGTCGAGGAGGGCCTGTTCGACCGCTTCCCGGCCGAAAACATTTTCGCGCTCCACAATTGGCCCGGCCTGCCGTTCGGCACCCTCGCCGCACGGGTCGGACCGCAGATGGCGGCGCGGGACAATTTCTCCATTTCGGTGCGCGGCACCGGATCGCACGCGGCGATGCCGCATCTCGGCGACGATCCCGTGGTGGCCGCGTGCCGGATCGTCGCCGAGGCCCAGACGATCGTCAGCCGCACGGTCGATCCGCTCGCCTCCGTGGTACTGAGCTTCACGCAGATTCACGGCGGCAACACCCTGAACGTGGTGCCGGGCGAGGTGACGCTGGCCGGCACCTGCCGTTTTTTGGACGCTGCGGTCGGAGTGAACGTGGAGGAGCGGCTCGCGCGGGTGTGCCGCGCGGTCGGCGAGAGCACCGGGTTGACCGTGTCACTTGATTATCAGAAAGGCTACCCCCCGGCGGTGAACACCGCGCCGGCCGTGGCGGTCGCGGCGACGGCGGCCGGCAACGTATTCGGCCTGGAGCACGTGACGACTGAGTTTCCCCCCAGCATGGGCTCGGAGGACTTCGCCTATATGCTGGCGGCGCAATCGGGCTGCTACGCCTGGCTCGGCGCCGGCCCGGCAACGCCGGGCAAGCTGCTGCATCAGCCCAACTACGATTTCAACGACGCGCTGCTGCCGCTCGGCGTGCGCTATTTCGTCTCCGTGGTCGAAACGGTGCTGGGCAAGCCGACCAATCGGTAGCCGTCGAGTTGGTGGCGTCGTTCGATGCGCGACTGGATTTCATTCTGGGATTCCGACCACAGCATTTACGTCAACGCGCGCCATTTCGACGTGCACTACCGCACGATCGCCGACATGATCGTCCGGCACGTGCCGTCGCCGGATGCGGTCGTGCTCGACTTCGGCTGCGGCGAGGCGCTGCACGCCGATCGGGTGGCGGCCGCCTGCCAGCGGCTGATCCTGGTGGACGCCGCCACGAAGGTGCGCACCGGGCTTGCTGCGCGTTTCAGCGGCAATCCGACGATCGAGATACGCGCGCCCGCGGAGCTTGCGGATTTGGCTGATCGTTCGATCGATCTCGTAGTCATGCATTCCGTGGCGCAGTATCTGACCTCGGCGGAGTTCAGCGCACTCCTGGTGCTGTTTCGCCGGCTGCTGCGGCCCGGCGGGCTGCTGCTGATCGGCGACGTGATCCCGCCGCAGGTGTCCGCCTTCGCCGATGCCATAGCGCTGCTCAACTACGGCGCCGCCAACGGTTTTCTGTTGGCCGCCATCCGTGGTCTGCTGCGCACCGCGGTCTCCGACTACACCAAGCTACGCTCGCGCATCGGCGTCACGCTTTATACCGAGGCCGAGATGCTGCAGCGACTCGAAGCCGCCGGCTTCACCGCCACCCGCGCCAAGGCGAACGTCGGACCAAATCCCGCCCGCATGACGTTTCTCGCGCGCTCAGGATAAAAATTCGCGCACCTCATCGATGAATGCATCGAGCCGATCGTGATGCACCCAATGGCCGGCGCCCTCGACGCTCACCACGCGGGCATTCTGAAAATGGCGCGCGCGGCCGTCCTCATGCGGGTTCGAGGCCCAGCTCTCCTTGCCGTAGACCAGCAATGTCGGACAGGTGATGCGCGCCCATAATTGCTGCACCTCTTCCACCTGCATGTCGTAGGGAGACCACACGCGCACGTAATTGTCGAACTTCCAGCTGAACGTGCCGTCCTCGTTCTGATTGACGCCGTGCTGGGTGAGATGGCGCGCCTGCTCGGGCGAGAGGTGTTTGTTCGCCGCCTGCATGCGCCGGAACGCGTCCTCGATCGTGGCGTAGCGGCGCGGCAGCCGGCCGGAGAGGTTGTGCTGCAGGTCGATCCAGTTGCGCATGCGCTCGTCGATCGTCAGCCGCGCGCGTTCGGCGAGCGCCTTGGGCGACGGCCCGAGCCCTTCGATCGACACCAGCGCCTTCACCTTCTCGGGGTAAATGCCGGCGTAGCGCAACGCGATGTTGCCGCCGAGCGAATGGGCGATGAGCGTCACCGGCGCGAGCCGCTGCTGGTCGATCAGCTGCGCAAGGTCATAAATATAGCCGGCCGCGGTGTAGGAGCCGGTGGCGGACCATTGGCTGTCGCCGTGGCCGCGCAGGTCGGGCGCGATGACATGCCACTCGTGGCGAAGCCGCTGCGCCACCCAGTCCCAGTTGCGGCAGTGGTCCTGGCCGCCGTGCAGCAAGATCAGCGGCGGCGCGCCGCCGTTGCCCCAGTCGACGTAATGCAGCCGCAGGCGCTGCGAGAAATAGACCCGCGACGTGGGGCCGGCGCTCTCCTGCTCGGTCATGGGGATGAAATCCGACGCACTCACGTCGGCTAGATAGCACGGCGCGTAGGCCGGCGCTTCGCGGTCAGTGCGCGCTGGACGATGGCGTCGCCGTCGCGACGAATTGCGCCTCGCCGGCGTGCGCCGATTGACCCGGGTTGATGGTCACTACCGCGGCGGCGGTCAAAAGCACGACGGCCGTGATGGCGCCGAATACCCAGCCAAGCCTTCCTAGTGCGCGATGATCAGCCATGGTCCGCTCCCCGATCCGCTCCATTAGTCGCCACGACTGAACGTTTGGTTCACAGCAAACCGGAATCTTGGAACAAAACAGGAAACGTGGTTCGCTGGCCCGGCCGACCGCAGGTGATTCGCGCCGCCGATGACCGCCTACCTTGCCAAGCTCAACCCGGAGCAGCGCCGCGCCGTCGAGCACGGCGTCGGCGGGGCGGACGACCGGCCGCTCCTGGTCATCGCGGGGGCCGGTTCGGGCAAAACCAACACGCTCGCCCATCGGGTGGCGCATCTCATCGTCAACGGGACCGATCCGCGGCGTCTCCTGCTGATGACCTTCTCGCGCCGCGCGGCGGCCGAAATGGAGCGTCGCGTTCAGCGCATCGTCGCCGCCGCTCCCGGCGGTGCGGCGCTCGCGGCGGCCGCGCTGACCTGGTCGGGCACGTTCCATTCCGTCGCCGCCCGGCTGCTGCGTGAGTTCGCCGAACGCATCGGGCTCGCGCCCGGCTTCACCATTCACGACCGCACGGATTCGGCCGACCTGATGAATCTGGCGCGCCACGAGCTTGGCCTGACCAAGACAGAGAGCCGCTTTCCCACCAAGGCGACCTGCCTCGCGATTTACTCGCGCACGGTGAACGCCCAGACGGCACTTGCTGAGGTGCTCGGGCAGGCATTCCCGTGGTGCGCCGAATGGGACACGGAGCTGCGCGGCCTGTTCGCCGCTTACGTCGACGCCAAGCAGCGCCACCACGTGCTCGATTACGACGATCTGCTGCTCTATTGGGCGCAGGTGATGGTGGTGCCGGCGTTCGCCGGCGAAATCGCCGATCGATTCGATCACGTGCTGGTCGACGAGTATCAGGACACGAACAAACTGCAGGCGGCGATCCTGCTGGCGCTCAAACCGGAGGGCCGCGGACTGACCGTCGTCGGCGACGACGCCCAGTCGATCTACTCGTTTCGCGCCGCGACCGTGCGCAACATCCTCGACTTTCCCCGTGCGTTCAGTCCCCCTGCGCGTCTCGTGACGCTCGAGCGCAATTATCGTTCGACCCAACCGATCCTCGCCGCCGCGAACGCGGTGATCGGGCTCGCGGCGGAGCGCTTCACCAAAAACCTGTGGTCGGAACGTACCGGATCGGAGCGCCCGCAATTGGTGAGCCTGCGCGACGAAGCCGACCAAGTTAACTACGTGGTCGATCGCGTGCTCGCGAATCGCGAGCGCGGCATCGCGCTCAAGGCGCAGGCCGTGCTGTTCCGTGCCTCGCATCACAGCGGGCCGCTCGAAATCGAATTGACCCGGCGCAACATCCCGTTCGTCAAATTCGGCGGCCTGAAATTCCTCGAGGTGGCGCACGTCAAGGACATGCTCGCCTGCCTGCGCTTCATCGAGAACCCGCGCGACCGTATCGCCGGCTTCCGGGTGCTGTTGCTGCTGCCCGGGCTCGGCCCCGCCACCGCGGCGCGCGCGCTCGACCACATGGCGAGCGCCGACGCGACGGCCCTGCAAACATTCACACCGCCGGCGCGCGCGGAAGACGCGTGGCGGCCGTTTGCCGAGCTGGTGCACTCGCTCGCGCGCCACGAAGCCGGCTGGCCGGCGGAGCTCGAGCAGGTCCGGCGCTGGTACGAACCCCATCTCGAACGCATGCATGACGACGCCCACCTGCGCGCCGCCGATCTCGTCCAGCTCGAACAGATCGCCGCCACCTATCCGTCACGCGAGCGGTTCCTCACCGAACTCACGCTCAATCCTCCCGAGGCGACGAGCGACGAGGCCGGCAGCCCTCCGCTCGACGAAGATTTTCTGATCCTCTCGACCATCCACTCGGCCAAAGGCCAGGAATGGCGCGCCGTATTCGTGCTCAACACGGTCGACGGCTGCATTCCCTCGGACCTTGCCACGGGAACGCCCGAGGAAATCGAGGAGGAACGGCGGTTGCTCTACGTTGCCATGACGCGCGCCAAGGACCAGCTCGACCTGATCGTGCCGCAGCGCTTCTACGTGCACCGGCAGACGAAGAGCGGCGACCAGCACGTCTACGCGACTCGCACACGCTTCATTCCGGCGCCGATCCTGCCGCTGTTCGAGCCGCGGACGTGGCCGCTCGTTGCCAGGGCGCCGGCCGGCAAAACGCCTATGCGCGGCGACCTGCAGGTCGATATTGCGGCGCGGATGCGCGGCATGTGGCGCTGATTCCGCCCCATCGCGGCCGGAGGGGTGCCTCAATCGGCGTGCAAACTGCACCCCTGTTGATTCGCTCTTCCACGGCTCGGCAGGGGCACAGTCAAAGGGACGGCTGATGAAAAGTGTGATTGCGTGCTGCGCCGTTTTCGCTTTCGCATGCTGGGCGCCGGCGACACCCGCATCGGCGCGAAGTGCGTTTGATGGCTACATTCTGCGCCCGCCCGCTTCGATCCCGAATGCGCACGGCTTGCGCGCTGCCGCGGCACCGCTGCCGCGCCCCAAGCCGGTGACCGCGGCGACCCCTGTCCCGGCTGCGGCATCCACCGGGCCGCTCGTGTTCCCGCCGGTCGCTCCGCTGGAGTGAGGGCCGTTACCCGGGCTATCCTGCGAGGCTAACCATAGCCTTGCGAGTTCACCATGAACGGGAACACTCCGCCGGCCCTGCGCACGGTTCTGGGCAATTATCCGCACACGCTGCCGCTCAAGCGCGGCGAGATTCCTTCGGGCGCCGTGCGGCTCGATTTTGTCGACGTGAAACCCACGCATCTCGCGTTCAAGCCGATGGTGCGCGAGCTTGCTTACGACGTCTGCGAAATGGCGATCGTCACGTTCCTGATGGCGAAGGCCTATGGCAAGCCGCTGGCGCTGCTCCCGGCCGTCATGCTCGGACGGTTTCAGCACCACTGCATGCTCTACAACGCCGAGCGCGGCCCGCTCACGCCGCAAACGCTTGCCGGTCGCAGGGTCGGCGTGCGGGCCTACAGCCAGACCACCGGCGTTTGGTTGCGCGGCATCCTCGCCAACGACTACGGCCTTGACTTCGACAGCGTGCGCTGGGTGACCTTCGAGGACGCCCATGTCGCCGAATATCGCGATCCCCCGCAGATCGAACGCGCCGCCGTCGGCAAGGATCTGCACGAGATGTTGCTCGCGGGCGAGATCGACGCGGCGATCTACGGCGCCGAACTGCCGACCGACCCGCGGCTCAAGAGCGTCATCCCCGAGCCTGAGGCCGCCGCGCAGACGTGGTATCGCAAACACGGCGTCACCCCGGTCAACCATCTCGTGGTGGTCAAGACGGACCTCGTTCGCCGCCAACCGCACAAGGTGGCGGAGGGCTACCGTCTGCTCTCTGCCGCCAAGCGCGCGGCGCCCGCTCCGGCCGGCATCGATCCGGCGCCGTTCGGCATCGCGGCGAACCGTCCGGCGCTCGAACTCATCATCGATTATTGCCTGCAGCAGCGCATGATCCCGCGCCGCTTTGCCGTCGATGAGCTGTTTGCTGAGGTCGAGGAATTGATCGAAGCGACGGTGTGACTTGGGAGCGTGGCGCACCTCAATAAGACGCTGCCAATCGCCGCGCCCGGCCTGAATATCATACCGCCGATCTGACACTCTCCCGCCATATTACGCGTGCACTTGCGGCGCGCTCACATCGACTCACCGGGGAAGGTGGAGGAACAATGATTGCAGCAGCCCTGCTGAGCCTTTCGCTTGCCGTCAGTACGACTTACGAACCCGAAGACCTCGCGCCCAACAGCTATGCTCGGACGCTCGCCCAGATGAGCCCGCAGCAGAAGTTCGCCACGCTCAAGCCACTGGTGCGCTCGGCAAACGACTGCGTGATGCATGCAATCGAAGCCGATCCCCGCTTCCGCCGGCCGGTTGCGGCAGAGGACATGAACGAATTGATCGTGGCGTCCATGGCGCCCTGCAAAGACGCGATGCGCAGCATGATCGACGCGCACGACCGCTTGTTTGGTGAGGGTTCCGGAGAAGCCTTCTTCATGGGACCGTATTTGGAAGGCCTGCCGCTCACCATCAACAAGATGGTCAAGGGCGCCGCCTACGATCCCAAGCCCACCAGCGAGTGACGCGACCTCTTTGGCGCTCACGGGCGGATGACATCGACGACCTTCAGGTTCGTGGGGTCCACAATGACCACTTGGTTCTGCGCGATCGTGTAACGGTAGAATTTAGCCGACGGGACCTCGGCCGTTACTGATTCCGGCAGCGCGTAGAGCTCCGTCACAGGCGGGATTTGCGCGCCCACGGTGACCGGCAAATCCGGCGGCGGAGGCGTACGCAGCTTGTTCTTTCCCACGGCTGCGTAAATTTCCGTGCGCTGCTGCGCGGTGAGCCGCAATGTCGTGGAGGGTTCCGTGATGCCGCCGGTCTGCGCGCCTGCCGGCAGCGCAGCCGCCGTGAGGAACAGCATGAGGGCGTGGGCCGTCGGCTTGAGCTTCATGGTGGCTCCTCCCGCACACGCAACGACGGACACGGGCTTTGGTTTCCTCTGTCCGGGCCTCCGGTTTTAGCAAGTGAAGGTATTTAGGTGCCGGCGCGCACACAACCAGTGGAAGCGTGTAATAAATTATCAACAGAATTAGCGATAATGCGAGCGGACGGAGCCGCTCCATGCACGACCTCAACCGCCTGCTGGCCGAGGGTTTTTACGAGGCGCTGGCCTCACGCGACGGCAGCCGCATCGCGGCGTACCTGAGCGACGATGTCGACTGGATGAGTATCGGTCCGGTCGAAATGCTCAGCTTCTGCGGGCCGCGCCGCGGCAAAGCAGCCGTGATGGAAGTCTTCGAGCGCGTGATCCCGGCCGTCGTCGACATAACTTCCTATGTCACCGACATCCTCGTGGTCGACGGCGATAGCGCCGCCGGACTTAACCGGCTGAGCGGTCGGCTGCACGCCACCGGGCGCGTGATCACCTGCCGGCTGGCCAACTTCATGCGCTTTCGCGACGGCAAGATTTGCGAATACCGCTCGCTCATGGACAGCTTCGCGGCGGTCGAGGAATTCATCGGACAGCGCCTCGATTTCCATCAGGGCATTGCACCGATCTCACGCGAGCTGATGCCTTTCGCCGACGGCACCGATCTGGCGGTCGTCTGAGGACGGAAAAACTCCCGTCTGCGTCCGGTTTTTCGTCGGCTTCCCACAGCCCGCTCTCGCTGCGTCGTCCTCCGGGCAGTTAGCCGGAATCGGGCTGCCGTAGCCGCGCGTGATCACTACGTTGATTGGAGGACACCGTTACGCTGGAGGATTCGATGATTTCGCGCTCGACCGCAGCTGCCCGAGCGAACCCGCGGCTGCTCTCTCCCGAGATCGAGTGGAACCGCGTGCTCGGCGAATTGGACGCCGCCGGGCATGCGGTGCTGCCGGGCGTCGTCGATCGGGAGCGATGCGCTGAAATGGCGGCTCTGTACCAGCGACCCGAGGCGTTCCGCAGTCATATCGTCATGCAGCGGCACGGCTTCGGGCAGGGCGAATACCGCTACTTCGCCTACCCGCTCCCGCATCTCGTGGGAGAGCTGCGCGAAATGGCGTACCCGCCGCTTGCGCGGCTCGCGAACACCTGGAACACGCGGCTAGGCGTGACGGGCGAATACCCGCCGACCCTTGCGGCCTTCACGGCGCAATGTCACGCAGCAGGGCAGACGCGCCCGACACCCCTCCTGCTCAACTACGGCCCCGGCGATTACAACCGCCTGCACCAGGACCTTTACGGCGATCTTTATTTTCCCATTCAGATGGTCGTGTTGCTGAGCGAGCCCGGCCGCGATTTCACCGGCGGCGAGTTCGTTCTCACCGAGCTTAAACCGCGCATGCAGTCCCGGGTCGAGGTCGTGCCGCTGCGCCAAGGCGACGCCTGCCTGTTCGCGGTCAATCATCATCCGGCCAAGGGCACGCGCGGTTATTATCGCGCCGGCATGCGCCACGGGGTCAGCCAATTGCGCTCGGGGCACCGGATGACCCTCGGCATCATCTTCCACGACGCGCGCTGACACGCACCGCCCCCGGCGTTGCCGCCGCGCAACAGCCACGGCAGAATCGCGCCTAGGCAGCGCCCCGTCCCTTGACCCTCCCCGGGGTTGCGCGGCACCGTCTCCCGGTCGAGAGGGAGCCGAGGCATGGCCAAAAGCCGCGTTGCCGCCGCGCTGCTGACTTTTTTGCTCGCCGCCATGTCGGCGCCGGCCGGCGCTGCGAACCCATTCGAGAAAAACTTTTGGATGTCCGGCCCCCGCTACGACGGCGTGCTGCCGCCTTGCGAGCATACCTACGTGCTCGAGCGCATCCAGGAACGGTTCCACAGCAAGGAGTATCGTTTCTGGAACTCGGACTTGAAAATCGTCGGTTTCCAGGAGATTCGCGAAACCGCGTTCCGGCCGTGGGCCGCGCAGACCATCCCGCGCCGGTTTTGCAGCGCGATCGTGCTCACCTCCGACGGGGTTCGCCGTCCGCTCCACTATTCGATTGCCGAGGACATGGGGATGATCGGCGCCAATTGGGGCGTCGAATGGTGCGTTACCGGCACCGACCGCAATTGGGCCTACAATCCCGGCTGCGCCATGGCGCAACCTTGATCCCCAGGCCTTAGTCCACAGGGACGCTTTCTGTTCCGATTTGTTCTTGTATTGTTCTCTTTTTCGCTATAGGATGTTACCGTCCAAGGTATACTTCAGGAGAGTGCCATCATGTCACGGACGTTCCAGCTTGCCTTCTCGATGCGTCGTGCCCGGCGTTTCGCCGCCCTCACGACCGCAGCCGTGTGGCTGCTCGCCCTGTCCGCCTCGGCGGGCCGGGCCCAGGATGCGCGTCAGAACCAGCCCGGCGAGTTCGACTATTACGTGCTCTCGCTCTCATGGTCGCCGTCCTTCTGCGATGCGGCCGGGGATCGCGCCAACCGACAGGCCGAATGCGGCGAGCGGCCCTACTCCTTCGTCGTGCACGGGTTGTGGCCGCAGTACGAGAAGGGCTTTCCGGAATATTGCCAAGTCCCGGCGCCGCGGCTCGACCGCAACATCGTCTCATCGATGCTCGACCTGATGCCGGCGCCGCGGCTGATATTCAACGAGTGGGACCGGCACGGCACCTGCTCGGGACTGCCGCCGCGCGCCTATTTCGAGACCATCCGCAAGGCGCGCGCCGTCGTGAAGATTCCATCTGAATTTCTCGACATCAAATCCGAGCTGACGGTCACGCCCGATGGCGTCGAAGACGCGTTCGTGAAGGCCAATCCCGGCTTGACCCCGGCCGGTATGGCGGTCGGCTGCGACAACAAGCGATTGCGCGAGGTCCGCATCTGCGTGAGCCGTGACCTTGCCTTCCGCGAGTGTACCGAAATCGAGCGCCGCTCGTGCCGCCGCGAAAAGCTGGTGATGCCGCCCGTGCGCGGCAGCTGAACGCGCAACTCAAAATTCGGAAATTGTTTGTTAGAGCATGATCCCGAAAAGTGGGTACCGGTTTTCGGAAAAGATCATGCTCCAAGAAAGAGTTAGAGCGTGATGACGATTCGAAGAAAAGTCATCACGTTCTAGCGCATGTTCCGGCGAAAGCCTGCCCGCATTTGTTGCGGGTGGCTAGCGGTTGGCCGATAAGAACATGCGTCGACCTAGTGGCCCGATTCCGAAGTTCGCATCATTTTGGGGCACGTTTTTTTGGCGAACTTCGGAATCGAAGGGCACTAGCAACTTATTGATCTAGTGTGGCTTTGGTTTAGAAGTCCGCATCGCGGACTCGCTGCAAAAATGATGCGGACTTCTGAACCGCCACACTAGCGTGCTCGCCCCGTGAACTATCGCCACGCCTACCACGCCGGAAACTTCGCCGAGGTCGTCAAACACGCGACGCTGGCGCGTGTCGTTGCCCATCTGCGGGAGAAGCCGGCGGCGTTCCGTATCCTCGATACCCATGCCGGTGCCGGGCTCACCGACCTTGCCGGCCCGGAGGCGAGCCGGACCGGGGAGTGGCGCGACGGCATCGGCCGCCTGCGCGACGCCGCGCTCGACGGGCGTGCGCGCACGCTGCTCGCGCCGTATCTCGACGCCGTCGCGGCCTGCAACACGGGCGATCACCTTACGACGTATCCGGGCTCTCCCGTGCTGGTCCGGGGATGGTTGCGTCCGCAAGACCGGCTCCTCGCCGGCGAACTCGAGCCGGCCGCCGCCTCGGCCCTGGTGCGCCGGATGCGGGGTGACACCCGCGTCAAGGTTGTAATGATCGACGGCTGGACCGCCCTTTCCGCCTACCTGCCGCCCAAGGAACGGCGCGGCGCCGTCCTGATCGACCCACCATTCGAACAGCCGAACGAGTTCGCCCGCCTTGCCGAAGGCCTTGCGGTCGCCCACCGCAAGTGGCCGACCGGGACCTATCTCGCCTGGTACCCAATCAAGGACCGGCGTGAGACCGACGCTTTCTGCCGCAAGCTCGGCCGCACCGGCATCCCGAAGATGCTGCGGGCCGAGCTGACCATTGGACCCGACCGTGCCGCGACGCGCCTCGCCGGCACCGGCCTCGTCGTGATCAATCCGCCCTGGAAGCTGCAATCAGACCTCGCCGTCCTCTTGCCCGTCCTCGCCGAGGTGCTCGGCCGGGAGCGCCCGGGGACGTTTGGGCTCGACTGGTTGACCACCAAAAATTGACGGGCGGGGCCGGTCGCCTCTTTCCAGTGCGGCGGCATTAGTTTACTGCTTGTAGCGGCTGGCGTTGACGTTCCGCCTCATAAATGGGGGCCGGCGGAGGTGACTGAGGCCTGCTGCGGCCGATGCCTTTCCCCGACTGCGAATGTCCGGCCGAGCCGCCGCGCCTACGGAGCGGCGGGGAGGGATATTGGGGAAAGGAGCTTCCCAATGGCAAATAGCGGCGTAGTCAAGTTCTTCAATAGCGAGCGGGGCTACGGATTCATCAAGCCCGACGACGGTGGGCGCGACGTGTTCGTGCACATCACCGCGGTCGAGCGCGCCGGGCTCAAATCGCTCAATGAAGGGCAACGCATCAACTTCGACGTCGAGCCCGACAAGAAGGGCAAGGGCCCAAAGGCGGTCAACCTCGTGATTACCGGCTAAGCCCGCCGGTCGGTTGCTGATTGCGTAGCCATCAGCGCTATAGGCGCATAGGAAATCTTTTTTGCTTCGAGTTTATCCGTGACGATGATCCTGCGTTTCTCTCCCTTGTCTCCTTTTGTCCGCAAGGTCCGCATCGCCGCGGCGGTGCTCGGCCTCGAGCGCGACATCAAGGTCGAACCGGCCGACACGCTCGATGCTTCCGACAGTGTGCGCCGGCAAAATCCGCTCGGGAAAATTCCCGTGCTGATCCTCGACGACGGCATGGTGCTCTACGATTCCCGCGTCATTCTCGAATATCTCGACCACCGCGCCGGCGGCAGCCGCATCATTCCGAGCGCGCCGGCCGCGCGGTTTGCCGCACTGGCGCAGCAGGCGCTGTGCGACGGCATTCTAGATGCGGGCGTCTTGCGCGTTTATGAGGGCCGGTTCCGGCCGCCCGAGCATCACGTCGCGAAATGGGTGGAGCACCAGACCGGCAAGATAACGCGAGCGCTGGCGACGCTGGAAGCCGAGCCGCCCGGCCTGGATACGCCGCCCCACGTCGGTCAGATCACCGCCGCCTGCGCCCTCGGCTATCTCGATTTTCGTTTCGACGCTACCTGGCGGCGCGATCATCCGCGTCTCGTCGCCTGGCTCGACCGGTTTGCGGCGGCGGTTCCGGCATTTGCAGAAACCCGCCCACCCGCCTGAAAAAATCTTCGCATCAGAAGCGGAAGTTCGAGCCGAACCGCAGCACGTTGGCCGTGATGTCGTGCGAGACACCGGTCAAGCTGTAATTCTGCGCGCCCAAATCGACGTGCAGATACTCGGCCTTCACCGACCACCGGCGTGTCAGCCCCACCTCCAGGCCACCGCCAGCGGTCCAGCCGATCGCACTGTGGCTTTCCGACAGCGGGCCAAGGTCGACCTCCCCGCCGCCATAGGCGAGCCCGCCGGTTGCGTAGAACAGGATGTTATTGAGCGCGTAGCCGGCGCGGCCGCGCAGGGTGCCGAACCAGGGATTGGAGAATTTGAACGACCCCGAATTGTCCGAGGCTCCGGAGATCTGCAAATCGGTCTCGCCGCCGAGCACGATGCTGCCGGACTGCCAGTTGAAGCCGCCCTGCGCGCCACCGGCAAAACCTGACGGGGAAAGGCCCGTGTTGCTGGCCGAGCCCCAGTCGTAGCCGATGTTGAGGCCGGCGTAGAAACCGGTCCAGTTGTAGGCACCATAGGTCTCCGACAGGTAAGGCCCGCTCGGAAGATCGGCCGCGCGGGCCGGAATGGCGGCGCACGCGATGACCGCCAGCACGGCACCGAGCAGAATGCGACCCATGATGTCCTCCGTGGCGTTGCGCTCGCCGATGTGGGTGCGGCCTGGCAAAGCCGGCCCGCGATCGGCGGCTTTTTCCTCCTTCGTGTATCGATTTCTTCAGGTTAAACGCGTGTGAATCCGGCCGCGCTCGCCGCGCCGATGCTTAACCGGGCGTATATTTCCCGTGCGGCGGTGAGACGGTGACGCCGGTCCTGGCTCCTCGTCCCCTAAATCCCTACGTTTCAGCGCATGGCCGACGAGAAAAAGAACATCGAGCCGGATATCGACCTCGAGGACGATGAGCCCGACGAGGACTCGACCCTGCCGGCGCTCGACGAACCCGGCGAGGCCGTTCCCGAAGGCGCCGGCGAGGACGTGATCGCGCGCTACGCGCGGCACGCGCCCGCCGCGCCGGGCGTCTATCGCATGATCGATGCGCGCGGCGAGGTGCTCTACGTCGGCAAGGCGAAGAACATCAAAAAACGCATCATCGCCTACCGCCGTCCGCAGGCGCACCCGACCCGGATCGCCCGCATGATCGCGGCGACGGCTGCAATCGAGTTCGTCTCGACCGCGACCGAGACCGAGGCGCTGCTGCTCGAGGCCAATCTGATCAAACGTCTGCGGCCGCGCTTCAACGTGCTGCTGCGCGACGACAAGTCGTTTCCCTATATCCTCATCAGCGGCGATCACACCGCGCCGCAGATTCTCAAGCATCGCGGCGCGCGCAACCGCAAGGGCGATTACTTCGGCCCGTTCGCGTCGGTGTGGGCGGTCAACCGAACGATCACGGCGCTGGAGCGCGCGTTCCTGATCCGCTCCTGCTCGAATGCGGTGTACGAAAGCCGCACCCGGCCGTGCCTGCTGCACCAGATCAAACGCTGTTCGGCGCCGTGCACCGGCGAAATCTCGCATGTCGATTATGCCGAGCTGGTGCGCGAGGCCAAGGCGTTCCTGTCGGGGCGCAGCCGCGCGGTGAAAGAGGAACTCGCCGCTGAAATGGAAAAGGCCTCAGCCGGCCTCGATTTCGAGCGCGCCGCGATCTATCGCGACCGCTTGGCCGCGCTCTCCGCAATTCAGGCGCACCAGGGCATCAATCCGCGCGGCGTCGAGGAAGCCGACGTGTTCGCGCTGCATCAGGAGGGCGGCTTCTCCTGTGTCGAAGTATTTTTCTTCCGCACCGGACAGAACTGGGGCAACCGCGCGTATTTCCCACGCGCCGACCGCTCGCTCGGACCCGAGGTCGTGCTCGGCGCGTTCATCGCCCAGTTCTACGACGATAAGCCGTCGCCGCGCTGCATCTTTGTTTCGCATGACGTGACCGACCGCGCGCTGATCGCCGAGGCGCTGAGCGTGAAAAGCGGCCGCCGCGTCGAAGTGCTGGTGCCGCAGCGTGGCGAGAAAAAAGATTTGGTCGAGCACGCGCTCGCCAACGCGCGTGAGGCGCTCGGCCGCAAGCTGGCCGAGACCTCGTCGCAGCAGCGCCTGCTCGGCGCGCTCGCCCAGACCTTCGGGCTGCCGCGGCCGCCGAACCGGATCGAGATCTATGACAACAGCCACATCATGGGCACGAACGCCGTCGGCGCCATGATCGTGGCGGGGCTGGAGGGCTTTCGCAAAAATCAGTATCGCAAGTTCAACATCCGCTCGGCCGATCTCATCCCTGGCGACGACTACGGCATGATGCGCGAGGTGCTCACGCGCCGGTTCAAACGGCTGATCGCCGAGGCCCCGCGCGAGGCGGCCGAGCCACCATCTCCCGTGCCACCAATCGGCGGGTTCGCTGAGGCACCCGTTGCCGACTTGAGCGACGCGCCGCACGAGGGTGAGGATGAATCGCCGTGGCCCGGCCTCGTGCTGATCGACGGCGGTCTCGGCCAGCTCACCGCCGCCCGCGACACCCTGGATGCGCTCGGGGTGCGTGATGTCCCGATCGTCGCCATCGCCAAAGGGCCCGAGCGCGATGCGGGGCGGGAAACCTTTTTCATGGCGGGACGCGAGCCGTTCAAACTAAAGCCGCGCGACCCGGTGCTCTATTTTGTCGAACGGCTGCGCGACGAAGCGCACCGTTTCGCGGTCGGGTCCCATCGACAACGGCGCCGGCGCGACATACGTGAGGCCGGGCTTCAGGAGATCGCCGGTATTGGTCCGACCCGGAAGCGCGCGCTGCTGCGCCACTTTGGCACGCTCAAGGCCATCGAACGGGCATCCGTTGCCGACCTGCAGCAGGTTCCCGGGATCAGCGCGGAAACCGCCCGCAAGGTCTACGATTTCTTTCACGGGACGCCGGCATGACCCTTTTTCCACCCTCGCACGAAGGTGACCGGACAAGGCGCCGGCGCGGGTTGACGCCCCGGCAGACGGGGTGTTCCTTCCAGCCATGACCACGTTGTCGAATCCGCCCACGCACACGCGCACCTTCTCGGTGCCGAATATGCTGACCTACGCGCGGATCGCGGCCGTGCCGGCGGTCGTCGCCTGCATGTATTGGTCGGACATATTGCAAGGCGGGCTGTGGCTGCGCTGGGTGGCGCTGACCATTTTCATTGCGGCCGGCGTTACGGATTTCTTCGATGGCTATTTCGCCCGTGCCTGGGGCCAGCACTCGAGTTTTGGCCGCATGCTTGACCCCATTGCCGACAAGCTGCTGGTCGCCTCGTGCCTGCTCATGCTCGCCGCCAATGGCACCATCAGAGGCTGGTCGCTGTGGGCCGCGATCGTCATCCTGTGCCGCGAGATCCTGGTTTCGGGGCTACGCGAGTATCTCGCCGAGCTGCGGGTGAGCGTGCCGGTGACCCGGCTCGCCAAATGGAAGACCACCGCCCAATTGGTAGCCGTCGGCTTCCTGGTGCTGGGCGATGCCGGCGACCGCGTCCTGCCGGTGGTCACGCCGATCGGCCTGACCTTGCTATGGTTATCGGCGCTCCTGACGCTCTACACTGGATATGATTATTTCCGGGCGGGCGTGCGTCATCTGATCGAGGAATAGGCGTGAAGATTCTGTATTTCGCCTGGGTGCGCGAGCGGGTAGGCAAACCCGAGGAAGAGATCGAAGCGCCCGCCGGCGTCAGTACCGTCGGCGACCTGATGACGTGGCTCGCCGGGCGTGGCGAGGAGTACGCCTACGCGTTCGAAAACCCGCGCGTGGTGCGTGCCGCTATCGATCGCACGCACGTCAAGGCGGAAGCGCCGATCGCCGGCGCGCGCGAGATCGCGTTTTTTCCGCCCATGACGGGTGGGTGACGAACCAATTATGACCGTCCGGCTGCAGCGCGAGGACTTCGACGTCAACGCGGAAGTCGCCGCCCTCACCCGCGGCCGCGCCGATATCGGCGCCGTCGTCACGTTCACCGGCCTATGCCGCGGGTCCGAGGCGGGCGAACCGATCGCCGCGCTCACCCTTGAGCATTATCCGGGCATGGCCGAGGCCGAGATCGCCCGTCACGTCGAAGCGGCGAACGCGCGCTGGCATCTGCTCGGCGTCACCGTCATCCACCGCTACGGCCGCATCGAGCCAGGCGAAAACATCGTTCTGGTCGTCACCGCGTCATCGCACCGCCAGGACGCGTTTGCGGCCGCCGAGTTCCTGATGGATTATCTCAAAACGCGCGCGCCGTTCTGGAAGTCGGAGGAGCGCGCCGGCGGCGCGCAATGGGTCGAAGCGCGCCAATCGGATGATGCCGCGGCCGATCGCTGGGAGCCGGCGCCGCGCCGGTCCGAAGCGGCGCAGTAACAAGAACGAGGGGGGACGCGATGAGATCACGCCATCTGTTCGCAATATTTGCGATGCTGGCTGCGGCGACTTTTGCATCGCCAGCCGCGGCCGAGAAGGCCACCGATACGCTGCGCATCGTGTGGCGTAATGCGATTCCCAACGTGGATTATTATTACAACCCGCTCCGCGTCGGGCTCATTCTTGCTCATCACTACCTCGACACGCTGGTCTACCGCGACCCGGAAGATTTCAAAATAAAGCCGCAGCTAGCCAAGTCCTGGAAAAATATCGACGACACCACGCTCGAGTTCGAGCTGCGCGACGACGTCAAATTTCACAACGGCGACAAGTTCACCGCCGACGACGTGGTCTACACCATCAATTCGGTTTCCGCCCCCGAGTCGAAGGTGAGCGTGCCGTCGAACTACAGCTGGATCGCCAAGGCGGAGAAGGTCGGCGATTACACGGTGCGCGTGACCTACAAAAAGCCGTTCCCGGCCGCGCTCGAGTTCTTCGCCCTTGTGGTGCCGATCTGGCCCAAGGACTACCGCACCAAAGTGGGGCCGGAAGGCTACGCCAAGGCGCCGGTCGGCACCGGCCCTTACAAGATCACCAAAGTCGATGGGGTCGCTGAGATCGACCTCGTGCGCAACGACGCCTATTTCGACGGTCCGAAGGGCAAGCCCAAGATTTCCAAGATCGTCATCCGGGCGGTGCCCGATGCGGCCACCGAATTGGCCGAGCTGCTGTCCGGCCGCGCCGATTGGATCTGGCAGTTCAATCCCGATCAGTTCGATGCGATCAACCGCGTCCCCAACGTGACGGCCGTGCTCGGCGATTCGATGCGGATCAGTTACATCGTCATGGACGCCGCCGGCCGTACCGGGGCCGGCAACCCGCTCACCAAGCGCGAAGTGCGCCAGGCGATCCTGCACGCCATTGACCGGCCGACGTTCACCAAACAGCTGGTGCAAGGCAACGCCAAGGTGATCGACGCACCCTGCTATCCAACCCAGTTCGGATGCGATGCGGCGGCGGCGGTCAAATATGATTACGATCCGGCGAAGGCAAAGGCGTTGCTCGCGCAGGCCGGCTACCCCAACGGCTTCAGCACCGAAATGGTGTCCTACGATCTCACATCATGGGACGCCGCGATGCAGGCTTACCTGAAAGCCGTTGGCATCGATGTAAAGGTGACGCACCTGCAGGTGTCCGCGGCGGTGGAGAAGAACCAGAAGGGCGAGGCGCCGCTGTTCTATAACAACTGGGGTTCCTATTCGGTCAACGACGTGTCGACCGTCTTGCCGGTGATGTTCGGCGGCGGCGCCGACGATGACGCGCGCGATCCCGAGCTGATCAGGCTCGTCGAGGCGGGCGGCTCGACCAACGACCCCGATGCCCGGAGTAAGGCCTACTCCGCGCTCATCAAACGCGCGACCGAACAGGCGTACATCGTCCCGCTGCATACCTTCGTGACCCGCTACGCCTATTCGAAAGAGCTGAACTTCAAGGGTTATCCGGACGAGCTGCCGCGCTTCTATCTGGCAAGCTGGAAGTGACGTACGTCATGGCCGGGCTTGTCCCGGCCATCCACGTCTTTTTATCTGTTTAAGCAAGCAAGACGTGGATGCCCGGCACAAGGCCGGGCATGACGCGCGCTCACGCCTCATGCAAACAAATGGCATTCGACGGCGTTGTGCGCTGTCGTTAGGCGCGGCGGCGGCACGGTCCGGCACACCTCCATCACCTGGGGACAGCGTGGATGAAAGCGACAGCCGGGCGGAACATTGGTCGGGTCGGGCAGCGTCGTGCCGAGGCCGACGTCGGGGATGCCGAGCCCGGGTTCAGGTGTAAGCACCGAAGCGAGCAGCGTCCGGGTATAGGGATGGCGCGGCGCGGCAAACAGTGCGTCCACCGGCGCCTCCTCGACGATGCGCCCGAGATACATCACCGCGACCCGGCTCGCGAGATGCTCCACGACCGCGAGATTGTGACTGATCAACACGTAACTTAGCCCAAGGTCTCGGCGCAGATCGGCGAGCAGGTTGAGAATTTGCGCCTGCACCGATACGTCGAGGGCCGAGGTCGGTTCGTCGCAGATCACCACTTTCGGCTCGGCGACGAGCGCGCGGGCGATCGCGACCCGCTGGCGCTGCCCGCCGGAAAGCTGGACCGGCAGCCGATCGAGAAGTTCCGGCGCCAAGCCGACGCGATCGAGCATCGCCGCGACCTTCATCGCGATCTCGCGCGCGGTGAAGCGGCGTTGCGCGATCAGCGGCAGGGCGACGATGTCGCGAATGCGGCGGCGCGGATTGAGCGATGAATAAGGATCCTGAAACACCGGCTGAATGAGCCGTGCACGCTCGCGGCCGGGAAGTGCGTGCGTCGGCCGCCCATCGACGTGCGCCTCGCCGGCGGTCGGCGCGATCAAGCCGAGCAGCATGCGCGCAAGCGTCGTTTTCCCGCAGCCCGACTCGCCGACGATCCCGAGCACCTCGCCGGGACGCAGCGCAAGCGACACGCCGTCGACCGCCGTGATCGTCTTTGCCGGAGCAAACATTCCTTGGCCGACGTCGAACGCGCGCGAGAGGTCGCGTGCCTCGAGGATCGGCGGCGCGGCTTCTGCCTGCGTCATGCCCGCGCCTCCGCGACCTCCGGCGGAAGATGACAGCGATAACGGCGATCGTCGCCGACGCTGCGCATCGGCGGCAAGCGAAGGCATGCGTCATGCGCCGAGGGGCAGCGCGCGCGGAATGCGCAGCCGTCGATTTCGCCGACGAGACTCGGCACCACGCCGGCGATCGTACCGAGCGGTGCGCCGCGCCTGACCTTGCCGGGCACCGGCACCGCCGCCATGAGGCCGCGTGTATAGGGGTGCGCCGGACGAGCAAACACATCGGCGACCGCGCCGGTCTCGACGACTTCGCCCGCATACATGACCGAGACCCGTTGCGCGACGCGCGCGACCACGCTCAGGTCATGGGTGATCAGCAGGATGGCAAGGCCCATGGCGCGCTGCAGTTCCGCCAGCAGCCGCAGGATCTGTGCCTGCACCGTCACGTCGAGCGCCGTCGTAGGCTCGTCGGCGATCAGCAGCTTGGGCTCGCACAACAGCGCCATCGCGATCATGACACGCTGGCGCAGGCCGCCCGAGAGCTGATGCGGATACTGCGCCAAGCGCGTACGCGGCGAAGAAATACCGACCCGCGTCAGCATTTCGGCCGCGCGTTCGAGCGCCTCGCCGCGTGAGACCTTGCGGTGACGCCGCAATGTTTCGGTAAGCTGCGCCCCGACCGTGAAGGCCGGATTGAGGCTCGTCATCGGCTCCTGGAAGATCATCGCGACACGATCGCCGCGCACGTCTTCCATGGCGCGTTCGTCGAGCGCGAGCAGATCGACCGCGCCCAATCTCAGTTGCGCGGCGCTGCGGCGCGCCCGCGCCGGCAGCAGGCCCATGATGCCGAGCGCGCTAAGCGACTTGCCCGAACCGGACTCGCCGACGAGGCCATGCGTTTCCCCCGCGCGGATGGCGAGGTCGATGCCGCGCACCGCGCGCAACAGGCCGGTCTTGACCGGAATTTCGACGCGCAGCGCTTCGACCGTGAGGACCGGCGTCACGCGCGGCTCTCGGGCGCCAGCAAATCGCGCAAGCCGTCACCGAGCACATTGATGCCGAGCACGAAAACGAGGAGCGCGAGGCCGGGAATGACGATGACCCAGGCTTGAAAGAACATGTAGTCGCGCGCCTCGGCGATCATCAATCCCCACGACGGCAGCGGCGGCGGCACGCCGAGGCCGAGAAACGACAGCGCCGCCTCGAGCAAAATCGCGAGCGCCATTTCGAGCGTCGCCACCACGATTAGCGGATTGAGGATGTTGGGCAGCACTTCGCGCAGCAGGATGTAGCCGCGGCTGCATCCAGCCGCGCGGGCGGCGGTAACATAGTCGAGATTGCGCACTTGCGCCGTTGTTGCCCGCGCCACCACGGCGAAACGCTCCCACAGCAGCAGGCCCAGCGTCATCACCACGACAAAGAAGGAACTGCCGACGATCGAGACAACCGCCAGCGCGACGAGGATCAGCGGCACCGCCAGCCGGCAGGTGATGATGAACGTCACGACGTCGTCCACGCGGCCGCCGAAGAAACCGCCGGCGACGCCGAGTGTCGTCCCGATCAGCCCGGAGACGATCACGGTCGAGAGGCCGATCAGCAGCGAGATGCGCGCGCCATAAACGAGGCGAGCGAGATAATCGCGGCCCACCTGATCGGTGCCGAGCACGTGCGCGGCGCTCCCGCCCTCCATCCACATCGGCGGTACCAGGCGGTTGAGCAGGTCCTGGGCGAACGGGTCGTGCGGCACCAGCGTGGGGCCGACGAGAGCGGCGATGATGACGCAGCCGACAATCGCGGCGCCGACGACGAAGCCACCGTTGCGAAGCCGGCGCGGCAGCACGAAGGCAGATCGCAGGGCGTGGTCCGTCACGGCTCAGGCGGTCCGCAGCCGCGGGTCGAGGAAGGCGTTGAGCAGATCGGCGATCAGCGTCAGCAGCACGTAGATGCAGGCGAGCACCAGCACGACCGCCTGCACCACCGGATAGTCGTTTTTGCTGATCGATTCCCAGGCGAGATAGCCGACCCCGTGCAGCGCGAACACCTGCTCGATGACGACGGAGCCGCCGAGCATGAAGCCGAGTTGTACCGCGGCGATCGAGACCACCGGGATCGCGGCGTTGCGCAGCGCGTGATGCAGCACGACGGCACGCGCCCGCAGCCCTTTGGCGCGCGCGGTGCGGATGTAATCCGACGCGAGCACCTCGATCATGCCGGTACGGGTGAGCCGCATCAGCGCCGGGATGGCCGTGAAGGCGAGGACGATGCCGGGCATCACGTAGTGCCGCCAACTGCCGGTGCCGGATATCGGCAGCCAGCCGAGCCGCAGTCCGAACACGATCATCAAAAGAAGTCCGAACCAGAACGTCGGCATCGCCTGGCCAAATAACGCAATCGACGTGGCGAGCCGGTCGATCCAGGTGTTTTGTTTGACAGCGGCGAGGATGCCGAGCGGCAAGGACACGGCGAGCGCGATGAAGATGGCGGTGAGGCCGAGGGTGCCGGTGATCGGCAGCCGATCGGCGATCAATGTCGCGACCTGCTCCTTGAAAAAGAACGACTGGCCGAAGTCGCCGTGCGCGGCCCGCAGGGCCCAGTCGGCGAACTGCACCAGCACCGGCCGGTCGAGCCCATAAGCGGTGCGCACCGCCGCGACGTCGGCCGCGGTGGCGCTCGGTCCGGCGATGGCGACCGCAAGATCGCCGGCGAGCCGGGTCAGCGCAAAGCTGAGCGAAAGCACCGTCAGCGCCACGAGACAGGCAAGCGCCAGCCGGCGGACCAGGAAGCGGAGCATGGCGCGAGCTTATACCAGCGCGCACGAACACGTCATTGCGAGGAGCGGAGCGACGAAGCAATCCAGGAGCGGCAAGCTCGGTGCGTGGCGCCCTGGATTGCTTCGCTGCGCTCGCAATGACGGGAGAGGACGTGCGCTACGCCGCGGCGGCCTTGCCCTTCGGCTGCACCTCGGCGGTGTAGTCGTCCATCAGCCGCTGGGTGATCGCGCTGGGCGTGAAGCGCCACCGCGCGATTTCCGAGACCGCGGTCACCTCGGCGGCAGTCCCGGTGATGAAGCACTCGGAAAACCCATCGAGTTCATCCGGCATGATGCTTCGCTCGATCACTTCGATGCCGCGGCGTCGGGCGAGACCGATCACAGTCTTGCGCGTAATCCCGTCGAGGAAACAATCCGGGGTCGGCGTGTGGATCTTGCCGTCTTTGACGAAGAAGATGTTGGCGCCGGTGCATTCGGCGACCCGGCCGCGCCAATCGAGCATCATGGCGTCGGCGTAGCCTTTGCGCTCGGCTTTATGTTTGGAGATGGTGCAGATCATGTAGAGGCCCGCCGCCTTCGCCTTGGCCGGAATCGTGGCCGGGTCGGGCCGCCGGTACTCGGCGAGATCGAGGCGGATGCCTTTGAGGCGCTGCGCCGGATCGAAATAGCTCGGCCATTCCCAGGTACCGATCGCAACGTGAATGGTGGTGTTCTGGGCGGAGACCGCCATCATCTCCGAGCCGCGCCAGGCGACCGGCCGCACGTACGCGTCGCGCTGGCCGTTCTTCTCCAGCACCAGGCGCTTGGCGGCGTCGATTTCCGCGACCGAATAGGGGATTTCGAAGTCGAGCCAGCGCGCCGACTCGCGCAACCGTTCGGAATGCTCCGTGCTCTTGAAGATTTCGCCTCCATAGGCGCGCTCGCCCTCGAACACGCAGCTCGCGTAGTGCAGCCCGTGGGAGAGCACGTGCAACTTGGCGTCCTTCCAGGGCACAAGCTTGCCGTCGTACCAGATGACCCCTTCGCGCTGGTCGAATGACAGGCTCATGGCGCTTCTCCTCGGACATTTCGGGGGACCGGGGGCGAGCTTTTGCCTCCCGGCCCAAGTCCCGATATGGTTCGCCCGGTCCATGAAACCGCGCTTCGCGGGACGGCGCAACGGCCGTCCAGGGATCGCCCGGGCACGATCCTTTCGCGAAGACACTTGCATCGGTAACAGGTTAACCAAAATACGTCAATATGGCTGACCTAAATTTCACGTTACCCCCGGAGCGCCCGGCCCGCACCGCCGATGCGGCGGAAGGGGCGGACGAGCCGATCTGGGACATCATCGAGCTCCTGTTCTTCGCTTACCGCGACTTTGTCGGCGATCCGGACGACGTGCTGGCCAAATTCGGCTTCGGCCGCGCGCATCACCGGGTGCTCCACTTCATCAACCGCAATCCCGGCATCAAGGTTGCGGACCTGCTGGTGATTTTAAAGATCACCAAACAGTCGCTCGGGCGCGTGCTCAAGCAACTGGTCGACGAGGGCTACGTGGTGCAGCGCGAGGGCGAAAACGACCGGCGCCAGCGGCTGTTGTTCGTCACCCCGAAGGGCGAGGCGCTGGCGCTCAAGCTCGCCGGGCTGCAGACCACGCGGATTGCGCGCGCGGTCGCCGAGATCGGGCCGAACGCCCACGAGACGGCGCGGCGGTTTCTCGCCGCCATGATCGACGCAACGGATCGGGACGAGGTGCTGCGGCTGATTGCCCGCGCCGAGCGCGGCGGCCGCACGCGCCGCTGAGCCGACATGAGCGCGCAGGCCGCCTCGCCGTCGGACGATGCCCCGCATCTCCTGGTCGTCGATGACGATCGCCGCATCCGCGACCTGCTCTCGCGTTATCTCGCCCGCGAAGGTTTTCGCGTGACCACCGCCGGCAACGCGGCGGAGGCGCGGGCAAAGCTCGACGGGCTGAGCTTCGATCTTCTGGTGCTCGACGTGATGATGCCGGGCGAATCCGGGTTCGACCTCGCCAAGGCGATCCGCGTCTCTTCGGCGGTTCCGATCCTGATGCTCACCGCGCGCGATGAATCGCAGGATCGCATCATGGGACTGGAGCTCGGCGCCGACGACTATGTGGCCAAGCCGTTCGAGGCGCGCGAGCTGTCGCTGCGCATTACCAACATTCTCAAGCGCCAGCGGCCGGCGCGCGCGCCGCAGGCCGAGAGCTTCAAATTCGGAGAGTTCATCTTCCATGTGGCGCGCGGCGAGCTGCGGCGCGGCGACGAGATCGTCCACCTCACCGACCGCGAGCGCGACATGCTGCGCGTGCTCTCCGCGAGCCCCGGCGAGACGGTTCCGCGCCTCGCGCTCGCCGGCAACGGCGCGGGATCGAACGAGCGCGCGGTCGACGTCCAGGTCAACCGGCTGCGGCGCAAGATCGAGCACGATCCGGCGCACCCGCTGATCGTGCAGACGGTGCGCGGGATCGGCTACCGTCTGGTCGTATCGCCATGACGACGCTCGATCTCGGACTGGCAACGCTGCGCACGGCCGCGGGCCACGTCGCCGCCGTTTGGGACTGGTGGGGCCGCACGGTCCGCAGCGTGATGCCGACCGGGCTTTATGCCCGCTCGCTCCTGATCATCGTCACCCCCATGGTGATCCTGCAGTCGGTGGTCGCCTTCGTGTTCATGGAGCGGCACTGGAACACGGTGACGCGACGGCTCTCGGGCGCCGTCACGCAGGACATCGCCTCGCTCATCGACATGTATCAGAGCTTCCCCGACACGCCCGACCACGCGACGTTGCGGCGCATCGCGCAACAGCGGCTCGGGTTGGTGGTTGATTTCCTGCCCGGCACCGACCTTCCGCCGCCCGGCCCCAAGCCGTTCTTCTCGCTGCTCGACCAAGCGCTCTCGCGCGAAATCAGCTGGCGCATCGCCCGGCCATTCTGGATCGACACGGTGGGGCGCTCGGCGCTGGTGGAAATTCGCATCACGCTCGACAACAACGTGATGCGGGTGTTTGCGCCGCGCAACGCCGCCTACGCATCGAACTCAGAGATCTTTCTTTTCTGGATGGTGGGCACGTCGCTGGTGCTGGTCGGCGTGTCGGTCCTGTTTCTGCGGAACCAGATTCGGCCGATCCTGACCTTGGCGGACGCGGCGGAAAGTTTCGGCAAGGGCCGCGAGGTGCCCGGCTTCCGGCCGCGAGGTGCCCGCGAGGTGCGCCGCGCCGCCAACGCGTTCCTCGAGATGAAACGGCGCGTCGAGCGCACGATGGAGCAGCGCACCACCATGCTGGCCGGCGTGTCGCACGACCTGCGCACGGTGCTGACCCGGTTCAAGCTGGAACTCGCGCTGATCGGCGACAGCCCGGAAGTCGAGGCGCTCAAGAAGGATGTCGACGAGATGGGCCGCATGCTCGAGGCCTATCTCGCCTTCGCGCGCGGCGACGCTGGCGAGCAGTCGGCGCCGACCGACATGGCGGCATTTCTGGAGGAGCTCAAGCTCGATGCCGAGCGCCACGGTCATCGTGCCAGCGTCGTGTTCCACGGCCATCCGGTGGTGACCGTGCGGCCGGCCGCGTTCAAGCGCTGCCTTGCCAACCTGGTGTCGAACGCCGCGCGATTTGCAAACACGATCGCGATCACCGGGCACCGCGACCACCGCTGGCTTACGGTGACCGTGGATGACGACGGGCCCGGCATTCCCGTCGGCATGCGCGACGAAGTGTTCCGGCCGTTCCTGCGGCTCGACGACGCGCGCAATCAGGATCAAGGCGGCACCGGTCTCGGGCTGGCGATCGCGCGCGACATCGCGCGTTCGCATGGCGGCGACATCTCGCTCAGCGACAGCCCGCTCGGCGGCCTCCGGGTGACGGTGCGCGTGCCCGTGTAGGTAGCCTTACGCCGCCGCCGGCTCTTCGTCGGTCCGATCGCGCGAGCGGCGCGACCAGCGGCCCGGCGGACAGCAACGGGGCGGGACGAACCGGCACACCTGGTCGAGCAGGCCCGACCACCACGCCCCCCGCGAAAGCCCGCGGTCGAGCGCCGCCATGGTGCGCGCGAGGCCGGGATCGTCGTCATCGAGCCACGTGCGCATCACCGAGGCGTAGAGCAGCGCCAGCCCCTGTCCGCGCAGCATGCCCCTCGGGCCCGCCGCGCTGATGTCGGCTGCGGTGAGCATCCACTGCATCGAGCGTACGGTGAGGCCGTTGAGCGCGACGGCCAGCGCGGGATCGCGCGCGGCCGAGCGGGCGAGCGAGCGAATGGCCGCCTTGTGCGGCGCGAGCGCTTCGAGCCGCCGCATCAGAATGTCGAACAGCCGCTCGCGCGGCGGTTCTTCTTCCGTGTCGGTGTCGCCGCCCGCGAGCACTTGGCGATCGATCTCCTTGGTGTAGGCCGCCAACACCGCCAGCACCGAGCGGAACTCGGCGCGGCATTCGGCGAGGCTGAGCCCAGCCCGCCGCGCAATGGCGCCGAAGCCGATGTCCTCGATGCGCTCCTCGGCGAGCAGTTCCATCAAGGCGTCGATGATCTTCTCGCGGTTGGTCTTGGTGGGACCGTTGGATTCGCTGCGTTCGCGCGCGGGTCTGCGGGCCATGGTCGGCCTCCCTATCGGATCGCGATCAACCTGTGAAAATGTAAGCTGTAAACCGCCACCCTGCCAGGGCGTCCGCACGTGTATTCAATAGGAGAAGCTGCGGAACCTGACTAAATTGGAGACTGGGGTCGCCAACCTCTATCGCGTCAGCATCGATGATCCCGACAGTGAGGAAGATGTCGAGGTTATTGTGGAGACCCGTTATTACCGGCATGAGAAAAGAACCCTAAATCTATCGCTGCATCCGTAACCTGCTGAACGCTGAACATTCCATCGGGATAGAGCGATTTTCCGGCCTTTACCGCATCCACGGAGGTGCTGAAAAAATCTGTAATCGTTCGGTGCCGCAGAAGTGCGAACTCGCCGAGATGGGAGTGCGAGAGCCGCGGAAGCTCGGACAGAAAGTACTCCAAATTTCTGTCAACCTCTTCCTGCCGATTGGTAGACATCACGCTCACCTGCGATGTTTCCATTTCCCCGCCGGGACGGTGTTCCGCCTAATCTTCCGCACCAAGCCTTCTTGGTATCACGTGTAGTGTGCCAACGCATAGTCAAGCAGCCATTCTGAAGGACACTGTAGGCCGTGAAGACCCGGATGCAACACCTCACCCGGCGAGTTCGCGCGAGCGGCGGGTGGCGGCGGCGACCGCCTGCTGCATCACCAGCGCGAGGCCGTCTTTGCCCATGAGCACCGCAAGCGCCGCCTCGGTGGTGCCGCCCGGCGAGGTCACGTTGCGGCGCAGGGTGGCGGCGTCGAGCGGCGAGCGATGCAGCAATTCGCCGGACCCGGCGACGGTCGCGCGTGCCAGCCGCGCGGCCAAGTCGGTGGGCAATCCGGCCGCCGCGCCGGCCTGCGCCAGCGTTTCGGCGAGCAGGAAAACGTAGGCGGGGCCGGAGCCCGAGACGGCGGTGACCGCGTCGAGCAGGCTTTCGTCCTCCACCCATTCGACCGTTCCGATGGTGGTCAGTAGCCGGTGCGCAAGCTCGCGCTGCGGCGACGATACGTGCGGGTTCGCCACCGCGACCGTGATGCCGCGGCCAATCGCGGCGGGCGTGTTGGGCATTGTGCGTACGACCGCAGTGCCGGCGGGCAGCGGGCGCTCGAGCGAGGCGAGCCGCGTCCCGGCCATGATCGAAACCACCACGGTCGAGGGACCCATCAGGGGCACCGCGGCGGGGACCACTTCGGCCGCGACTTGCGGTTTCACCGCAATCACGATCACGGCCGGATCGGGTACCGCGCCGGGATTGGGGTTGAGTTTGAGCCCACGTGCCGCCAGCGCGGATATTTCGTTCGACGGCTGGGGCTCTATGACCGCAACGCGCGACGGCGAGAGGCCGAGCGCGATCCAGCCGTCGAGCATCGCCGAGCCCATCTTGCCGGCACCGACGAGCACGATCGTTCCGGCCACATCTTTCAATGAAGATGGTTGCGACGTGGTCATGAGCTTCCTCCACGAGCGCGTAAACTTTTTGCTGCGCGCGTGCGCATCAATCATCACGAGATAGGGAAGTTGTCCAGCGGCGCCGGCGCGGAAACCGCGGGCTTAGGCTTCGCCGGCCGTTTCAAACATCGCCGCGTCGAGCGCTTCCGCGGCGGACTTGCCGGCCCAGATCACGAATTGGAAGGCCTGGAAATTGCGTTCGCACGCCTCGAGCGCCGCGTCGAGCAGCGCCTCGCATTGGCGGTTGGTCGCCGATACGCCGCCGGTCAGCACGAGGGCATGGCGGAACATGATGAGCCCGTCGTTGGTCCACAGATCGAAGTGCCCGATCCATAGCCGCTCGTTGAGCCGGGCGATCAGGTGCAGCACCTCGCCGCGGCGCCGCTCCGGCACTTTGAGATCGAACGCGCAGGCGAGATGGAGCGCCTCGATATCGTCCATCCACGTGAACGACACGTGATAATCGGCCCAGCGGCCGGTGATCGAAATAGTGATCTCGTCGTCGCCCGCGCGGTCGAACGACCAATCATTAAAGGATGCGAGCCGCTCGACGACATCGAGCGGGCTGCCCGTCCCTTGCGGAATGTCCATGAGCGACATGCGGTCTCCACGCTTCGATTTGAAGAGAAGCGCACGCGACTGCACGCGCACGCTAGTGTCCCGATTCCGAAGTTCGCCCGATCTTGCGGCTCGTTCCGGAGCGAACTTCGGAATCGAAGGACACTAGTAACTCCAAAACTCTAGTGCCGCTTTTGAACCCGAAGTTCGCAAATGATCTTGCCGCACGGTCATGCGAACTTCGGGTTCGCGGCACTAGCGCCGAAACAAACGTCCGGCGAATCACCCGCCTCTGCGACTATACACCGGCCGAGTCGCGGTCCAAAAAATTCGCAAGGCACTGCTTCCTGTTCAAAAGATTCGGCCGCTTGGCGCAATCAGCCGCCGCTGGCCATCCACAGCGGAAAAATGCGACATTCCGACTCAGCAGCCGGCGAAACGGCTCAAATTGTCGAGGAGAACCCGCAACGCGAGTCTTAGCGCACTGCTGCGCGCGTCAGTCGAACAGGCTCGACACCGACTCTTCCGTCGCGGTCCGGCCGATCGCTTCGCCGATCAGCGTCGCAATCGAGAGCACCCGGATGTTGCGGGCGACCCGCACCGCCTCGGTGGGCTGAATCGAATCCGTGATCACCAATTCCTTGAGATGCGAGGCGGTCACCCGCGCCACCGCGCCGCCGGAGAGGACGCCATGGCTGATGTAGGCGTAGACGTCGTTCGCCCCGTTTTCCAGCAGCGCGTCGGCGGCGTTCACCAGGGTGCCGCCGGAATCGACGATGTCGTCGATCAGGATGCAGGTGCGCCCGTCGACCTCGCCGATCACATGCATCACTTCAGATTCGCCCGCCCGCTCGCGCCGCTTGTCGATGATCGCGAGGGGCGCGTCGATACGCTTGGCAAGCCCGCGCGCGCGCACCACGCCGCCCACGTCGGGCGAGACCACCGCCACCCGCTTGAGATCGAACCGCTCGCGAATGTCGCGCACCATCACCGGCGAGGCGTAGAGATTGTCGGTCGGGATGTCGAAGAAGCCCTGAATCTGGCCGGCGTGCAGATCGAGTGTCATCACCCGGTCGGCGCCCGCGTGGGTGATCAGGTTGGCGACGAGCTTGGCTGAAATGGGCGTGCGCGATCCGGTCTTACGGTCCTGCCGCGCATAGCCGAAATAAGGGATCACCGCGGTGATGCGCCGCGCCGACGCGCGGCGCAGCGCGTCGATGATAATCAGCAATTCCATCAGGTGATCGTTGGCCGGGTAGGACGTCGATTGCAGGACGAACGCGTCGGCGCCGCGGACGTTCTCCAGGATTTCGACGAAAATCTCCATGTCGGCGAAGCGGCGCACGACCGTCTTGGACAAGGGGGTCGCGAGATAGGCGCCGATGGCCTCGGACAGGGCACGGTTCGAGTTGCCGGCCACCAGCCGGACCGCCCCGTTGTTGCTCGCCATCGCCGTCTCCGGTCAGCAGCCCGGGACCCGGGCGGCGTGGTGATAACAAGCCCTCCGGGAGGCGGCAATATCGCGCGAACGGCTTGTCCCAGGCGTTTTTATTCCGGTGCGGCAAGGGCCAGGGCGGCGGCCGCGGCGTCGGCCGATGCGATCGCGGGTGACCCGGGTTGCACGGGCTCGACGGGCGGCGGGGCTGACGGTGAGGCCAGGAAAGCGGCGAGCTTGTCCATGCTGGTACGCGCGATACGGCGAACCATCTGCTCGTCGGCGGCGGCCCAGGCGTTGCTGCCCGGGCGGCCCGTCGCCTCCTCACCGGCGATACGCAATACGCGCTGCTTGTCGGCGCCGTAGACGTCCCACACCCAGCTGATGTGGCTTTTGCCCCCGACCACGATGGCGGCGAGATAGCCCCGGATGCGGTAGGCCGGACTGCCGGTGCGCGAAACAACTTGGACTTGGCGCGATGCCGCCTCGGCCGAGAGCGTCGTCACGAGATTCTGGAAGACCACGACCGGCGGCCCGTCAATCGACTCGAAGGCGATGCTCGCGCCGCCCGCGCTCGCGACGCTCGCCATCGGCGCGGGCGCCGGCGCGTTCGCGCAGCCGCCGGCGGCAAGCGCCAGCGCGAAGACCGCGGCCATCACCAGCCGCGCGCGATGCAATGCAAAGCCTCGCGCGCCTCCGGCGCGCCGGCCCGTCCCGCTCATGACACCCCCGGCGGCTCTTTGGGCCGCTCGTTTCGCCTAAAGTGGTATCTACAAACGGGCTGATGGTCCAGCCCGTTGGCCGCTTCTTACTGCGACAGCGTGATGGCGCTGATGTGGCGGCCGTAATCGGCTTCGGCCCGGTGGGTGCTGCGGCGATAGCTGAAGAAACGAGCCGGATCGCCGTAGGTGCAATGGCCGAGGTCTTCGATCCGGCCGACGCCGGCGCGCTGGAGCCGCGCCGCGATGTAGCCCGCGAGGTCGAACATGGCGTGGCCGGGGCGCGCCGCCGGCATAAAGAACCGGTCGCTTCCCGGATCTTCCGCCGCAAAGCGCTCGACGAAATCGGGCCCGACCTCGTAGTTCGGCTGGCGGATCATCGGCCCGAGGGCAACGACAATGCGGCGGCGGGAAGCGCCGAGCTCTTCCATCGCCGTAACGGCAGCCTCGGCCACCCCGGTGAGCGCGCCGCGCCAGCCCGCATGGGCGGCGCCGACGACACCCGCCTCGGCATCAGCGAGGAGAAGCGGCCCGCAATCCGCCGTGGTCACGCCGACTGCGAGCGCGGGCACGCGGGTGACCACCGCGTCGGCGCGCGGCGCGTCGGCCCGCGACCACGGTTCGGTGGCGACGACCACGTTGGGCGAGTGCACTTGGTAGGCGGTGACAAACCGTTCGGGCGCGACGCCAAGCGCCGCCGCCATGCGGCCGCGGTTTTCGGCAACGCGCTCGGGCGCATCGCGCGACCCGAGCCCGGCGTTGAGGGTGGCGTAAAAACCTTTCGACACGCCGCCCTCGCGGGTGAAAAAGGCGTGACGAATGCCGGGGATCGAAAGAAGCGCAGACTGCAGCATGGGCATCGCTTGCTGCATTGGGCCTTAGGTGTCAAATCCCGGCAGCGCGCCGAGCTTCGCATCGGCGAATGCCATCGCTTTGAACAGCTCGCCCATGGAATCTCGGCCGCCCCCGGTCAAGCGTGTCACGGCGGCATGGATATCGGCCGCCTGGGCATCGGTCGCCTTCGCTCGCAACGCCGCCGCCCGCGCCTCGATGCCGAGCCGGCGCAGGACGTCGCCTTGCGAAATCGGCCCATGCACGCGCGCGCCGGCCGCTCTCGCCGTCCGCGCCAGCGCGGCAAAATCTACATGCGCCGTGAGGTCGACTTCGCCCGGCGTTGTAAGCGGATGGACGAAGCCATGGCGGCCGACCGCCTGCAGGGTTTCGCCGAGCGCGTTCTCGCTGTGGCCGTAGTCGATGATGAGCGCCGCACCGCCACTCTCGGCAACGCGGCGGGCGATCTCGGCGGCGATCTCATCGGAGCGCCACTCATACACCGCGCCCGGCACTGCCCTCGCAATCGTCTCCGGCATGACTGACGCAACCTGCAGGATCGGATCGGGATTGAGCGCGAACGCGAGCTTCCCATCAACATCGATGCCGACCATGCGCTCGTGCCAGCCGCTCGGCGTTTTCACCACCTGATGCACCGGCAGCGCGTCGAAAAACTCGTTGGCGGCGACAATGAGCGGCCCGCCGGGTACGTCGGCAAAATCCGGGTGCCACGCGATCGGCACATCTTGAGCAGCGAGCGCCTCTTGCTGGCGGCGCTGCAGCACGGGACTCGTCTCGACCAGATGCACGCGGAGCGCCGCGGCAAACGCCGGCATCACGCGCGCGGCGCGCAGCGCGTCGGCCATCAGCGTGCCGCGACCGGGGCCCAGTTCGACCAGCGCGACCGGCGCGGGCGAGCCCATCATCTGCCACATCGCCGCGGCCCACAGCCCGATCAGCTCGCCGAACATCTGGCTGATTTCTGGGGCGGTGATGAAATCGCCGCCGCGGCCGAATGGATCGCGCGTCGGGTAGTAGCCGTGCAGCGGATGCCCGAGGCACAGCCGCATGTAGCTCGCGACCGACATCGGTCCGTCGGCGGCGATGATGCGGCGGATTTCGGCTTCGAGCGGCGTCATCCCGCTTTGGGTGCACGCAGCACGAGCCAGATGATCAGCGCGCCGCCGAGGATCATCGGCAGCGACAGCAGCATGCCCATGGTGAGCCCGCCCCACAGGAATCCGAGCTGGATGTCGGGCTCGCGGAAAAATTCGCCGAACGTACGCGCGAGCCCGTAGATCAGCGCGAACGCGCCCAAAATGAGTCCGGGTCGTTTCAGCGCGCCGAAGCGCACGAACAGCGCCAGCACAACAAACATCACGAGTCCTTCGAGGGTCGCCTCGTAAAGCTGGCTCGGATGCCGCGGTATCGGCCCGCCGCTCGGAAACACCATCGCCCACGGCACGTCGCTCGGTCGGCCCCACAGCTCGCCGTTGATAAAATTTGCCAGGCGCACGAGAAATATTCCGATCGGCGCCACCGCGCAGGTGACATCGCCGAGCGAGAGAATCGGAATATCGCGGCGGCGCGCGAACAACACGACGGCGAGGACGCAGCCGACGAATCCGCCGTGGAACGACATGCCGCCGTTCCACAGCTCAAAGATTTCCAGCGGGTGCTGGGCAAAATGCGGCAGGTTATAAAAGAGCACGTAGCCGAGGCGGCCGCCGAGAATGATGCCGAGCGTCACCCACAGCACGAAGTCGTCGAACTCAATGGCAGTGATCGGCGCCGGCCCGCCCCACGCCCGCTTCGAGCGCAGGATCGCCTTGCCGTAGATCCAGCCGATGAGAATGCCGGCGATGTAGCCGAGCGCGTACCAGCGGATCGCGAACGGTCCGATGTGAACTAGCACCGGATCGAACTGGGGAAATGGTAAAATGAGATACGGCATGTGACGACCGAACGCCTGATGACTCCGCCCCGCGCGTCAAGTCAAGCTTTGAGCGCTCTTGCGGGTGGGCGACACAACGCCCATTCTCTGCCCGAGTTCGGAGCAAAACCATGACCCAGACGAGCAATCGGTTTTTCGACGAGATGGCGCGGCTGATGAACGACGCCGCCGGCGTCGCGCAGGGCGTGCGCCGCGAATTCGACACGCTGCTGCGCAATCAGGCCGAACGCATGTTGCGCGACCTCGACGTGGTCAAGCGCGAGGAGTTCGAAGCGGTCAAGGAAATGGCCCGGCTGGCGCGCGAGGAGAACGAGGCGCTCGCCGCCCGCATTGCCGCGCTCGAAGCCACGATCGGCAAAGCCGGAACGTAACGCTGGCCACTTCTCCCGCTTTCTTGTTTTTCCCGGTTTGGGCCGCTATAAGCCGGCCCACCCCAGCTTGGTGCACCCCTGGAGGCCGGCCGGGCGGAACGGCCGCACTAGTGCCGCGAACCCGAAGTTCGCACCACTATTGCCGCGGGTCCGATTGCGAACTTCGGGTTCAAAGCGGCACTAGAGTCATAGGTTTGCTAGTGCCCTTCGATTCCGAAGTTCGCAAAACGAACGCGCCGCAAAAATGATGCGAACTTCGGAATCGGGGCACTAGTCGGCCGTTTGTGTTGCAAAATCGAACCTGAGGACTGGATATGGCGACCGTCAAGGAGATCAAGGCGACGGCGCGCCCGCGGGCCGGTAAGGGGGCCGCTCGGGCGATGCGTCGCGAAGGCCGCGTGCCTGGCGTCATCTATGGCGACGGCAAGGCGCCGCTCAACATTGCCCTCGATTACGCCGACCTGCGGCAGAAAATCTACGCGGGCGGATTTCTCACCAGCGTGTACGAACTCGAGCTCGACGGCGCGAAGCATCGCGTGATTCCGCGCGACTTCCAGCTCGACCCGGTACGCGACTTCCCGGTGCACGTCGACTTCATGCGGCTCGGCGAAGGGGCGCGCATCCGCGTCCGCGTGCCGGTGCACGTCCAGAACGTGGATCAGTCGCCGGGCGTCAAGCGCGGCGGGACCGTGAACATGGTCGAGCACACGCTCGAGGTCTATTGCTCGGCGGATGCGATCCCGGAAGCGATCGACGTCGACCTGACCGGCCTCGAAATCAGCCACGCCAAGCATCTCAGCGACATCACCTTGCCGCCCAACGTCCAGGCGGTGTCGCGGCGCGACGTGACGCTCGTCACCATCGTGGCGCCCTCCGGTTATCTGGAAGAGCAGAAGGCGGCGGCCGAAGCAGCAGCCGCAGCAGCCGCGGCAGCAGCCGCAGCCGCCGAGGCCGGCGAGGCCGCAGGAGCCGAAGGGGCGGCACCGGGCGCACCGGGTGCCGCGCCGGGCGCAGCTCCCGCTGCCGCACCGGGCGCCGCGGCTCCGGCCGCCGGCGCAGCGCCGGAGAAGAAGTAAGGCGCGAGTTCCGGCCGGCGGCGTCGCGCGCCGCCGACTGGACTGCCGGCGCCGGGATTCTCAGCGATGCTCTTATTCGTGGGCCTCGGGAATCCGGGCGAACGCCACGCCGGCAACCGTCACAACATCGGCTTCATGGCGGTCCAGGCGATCGCCGATCGTCACGGTCTGCGCCCGTGGCGCCGCCGCTTCCAAGGTGTTTCAGTCGATGGCCCGCTCGGCGGCGAACGCGTGGTGCTGCTCTTGCCCGGCACGTATATGAACGACTCCGGCCTCGCGGTCGCGGCGGCGGCGCAGTTTTATAAGATCGCGCCGCACGAGATCGTGGCGTTTCACGACGAGGTCGACCTGGCGCCGGGCAAGCTGCGGGTGAAGACCGGCGGCGGCAACGCCGGTCACAACGGGCTGCGCTCGATCAGCGCCCACGTGGGCAACGATTATCGCCGCGTGCGCATCGGCGTCGGACATCCAGGCGTCAAGGATCTGGTCTACGGCCACGTGCTCGGCGACTTCGCCAAGGGCGAGCGGCCGTGGGTCGAGGCGCTGTGCGAAATCATCGCCGACAACGTCGAACTTCTGGTGCGCGGTCAGGACGCGACGTTCCAGAACAAAGTGCACCTCGCCATGGACGCCAAAGGCTTCGTCGAGCCGAAACCAGCCGACAAGGCTTGACACGAACATCGTGGTGCACGAGATTAGTGGAACACGAACCTTGCGAACCACATGAAAAACGTCACCATAACCCTCGAAGAACAGGTAGCCGCTTGGATTCGCGTCGAAGCAGCTAAGGCGGGGAAAAGCGTGTCCCGTTATGTCGGCGACCGCTTGGCTGAAGACATGCGCCAAGGGACCGATCAATTAGCCGCGCTCGACCGCTTCCTTTCCGGTCCCGGGTGGCGCGGCGTGGCCAAAGACTTACCGAAGCGGGATGAGCTGTATGACAGACCTGCTGTTCGTCGACACGAACGTGCTGATCTACAGCCTCGATCCAGGAGACCCGGCAAAAAGGGCTAAGGCCGCAGCGCTAATCAAAGCCGGAGTGCAAAGGCGAGCGCTTGTTACAAGTCCCCAGACACTTACCGAAAGCTACCGTATTCTGACCCAAAAACGACAGGTCATGCCCGTTGAAGCGGCACGCGAGTATCTCTCGGCGCTCGCGCCAACCTGCACCGCACCTCTCGACCCCGACACCATCGTACTTGCATGGCAAATCGAAGATCGGGCGAATTACTCGTGGTGGGATTGTCTGATGCTTGCGGCTGCCTTGCGCGCCGGCTGTCGGTTTTTTGCGTCCGAGGACTTGTCTGATGGCCACGAGCTAGTAGGGATGCGGATCGTCAATCCATTCGGAAACGCTATCGAAGCCTTCTTTCCGAGTTAAACAGAGAAATCCATCTCATGGGCTTTCGCTGCGGCATCCTCGGCCTGCCGAACGTGGGCAAGTCGACCATCTTCAACGCGTTGACCGCGACCGCGGCGGCGGAGGCCGCCAATTATGCGTTCTCGACGGTCGAGCCGAACATCGGCGAGGTCGCGGTGCCCGACCCGCGCCTCGCCGAACTCGCGCGGCTCGCGAAGTCCGCCGAGATCGTGCCGACGCGGCTGAGTTTCGTGGATATCGCCGGCCTGGTGCGCGGCGCCTCAAGGGGTGAAGGGCTCGGCAACCAGTTCCTCGCCCATATCCGCGAGGTCGACGCCATCGCCCACGTGGTGCGCTGCTTTGCCGACGACGACATCACCCATGTGGAAGACCGGATCGATCCGATCGCCGACATCGAAACGATCGAGACCGAGCTGATGCTCGCCGATCTCGAAAGCCTGGAGAGGCGTGTCGAGGGATTGGAAAAGCGCGTGCGCGGCGGCGACAAGGAGTCGGTCGACATGCTCGATCTCGTCAATCGCGCGCTCGTGCCGCTGCGCGACGGCAAGCCGGCGCGTTCGATCGAGCGCCGGCCGGAAGAGGAAAAGACGTTCCATACGCTCGGGCTGCTGACCTCCATGCCGGTGCTCTACGTTTGCAACGTCGACGAGGCCTCCGCGGCCTCGGGCAACCCATTCTCCGCCGCCGTCGAGGCCCGCGCCGCGCAAGAGGGGGCCGCGGCGGTGACGATCTCGGCCAAGATCGAGGCGGAAATCGCGCTGCTGCCGCGGGAGGAGCGCGGCGAATATTTGAGTGCGATCGGACTGAGCGAGCCCGGACTCGATCGGCTGATCCGCGCCGGCTACCGGCTGCTCGACCTCGTCACCTTCTTCACCGCCGGACCTAAAGAAGCGCGCGCCTGGACGGTGACGCGCGGCAGCCGCGCGCCCAAGGCGGCCGGGGTCATCCATACCGACTTCGAGCGCGGCTTCATCCGCGCCGAGACCATCGCGTATGACGATTACGTTACGCTCGGGGGCGAAGTGGGCGCGCGCGACGCCGGCAAGATGCGGCTCGAAGGCAAGGAGTACGTCGTCGCCGACGGCGACGTGATGCATTTCCGCTTCGCGACGTAAGTTCCCCGGTCGTCATCGCCCGGGAAGGCGGGCTTCGTAGGGTGGGCTAAGCGGCGAAGCCGTAGCCGACGCTTGCGTCGGCGTTCTTTAACACTAAGAACGGCGGCCGTAGGCCGCCTATGCCCACGGAATATTTGCTGATCCTTCCGCGTGGGCACGCGCGCCCATCGGGCGCTTAGCCCACCCTACATGCCCCGCTTTCGCGGGGCATGACGAATCAGAGAGGTTCGCCGCGATTGCGGATCGCGCCGAGGTGCTCGTTGATGCGGAACACGATCAGGACGAACTCGGCGACGATGCGCGCGAACACGACGCCCGCCACCATCCCGGCGATGCACAGCACCGCCATGATCAAGCCGGCAATCGGACTGTACGCCATCAGCGCCAACGACGAAATCACGCCGTAAAGGCCGCCGAGAATCGCAATCGCGACGCACAGCCAGTAGAACAGCTTGATGATCGACGGCGTAATGAACCGCTCCCACTGAAACAGCTCGCCGGCGTTGAACATGGGGCCTCCCTTCTCGACCGCTCGTCGTTCCACCCCTGCGCGCGGAGCGTGCACGCGTGGCGGCAGGGCGTCAACGCGCGCGCGAACCCGCGTGATATCGCAAGCGCGGGAGCAATAGCCCAGACCATGCCGCTCCATTTCGAAGATTTCGCCGCCGGCAACGTCGCCTGCTACGGCCCGCGCACGATCACGCGCGATGAGATCCTGGCGTTTGCGCTCGAGTTCGACCCGCAGCCGATGCACGCCGACGAGGAAGCCGCGCGCGCCACCATGCTGGGGGGCCTCGTCGCCTCGGGCTGGCACACCTGCGCGCTGTTGATGCGCTTGATTGCCGATGGCTTCGTGCTCGCCTCGGCCTCGATGGGCTCGCCCGGCGTCGATGAAGTGCGCTGGCTCAAGCCGGTGCGGCCCGGCGACAGTCTCACGGTGCGATCGACGGTGCTCGACATGCGCCCGTCCGGCAGCCGGCCCGGCATGGGCTTCATCAAGTTCCGCCACGAGATGCTCAATCAGACGGACAATTGCGTGTTGACCCTGGTGAGTTCGATGATGATCGCGCGGCGCGGTTTCACGCCCGCCTCGGCAATGGCGTCGGGGCGAGCGCAATGAAATATTTCGAAGACATCGCGGTCGGCGAGCGTGCGTCGCTCGGTCATCACACATTCACGGCGGAGGAGATCAAATCGTTCGCCGCGCAGTTCGATCCGCAGCCGTTCCACATGGACGAAGCGGCGGCCGCCGCCTCGCCTTACGGCGCGCTCATGGCCTCGGGCTGGCACACCATCGCGCTGTGGATGCGCCACGCCATGCGCTACCGGCAGGCCGAGGATGAAGCGGCTCGCGCGCGCGGCGAGCCGCTCGCCGAACTCGGCCCCTCCCCCGGCTTCCGCGATCTCAAATGGCTCAAGCCGGTCTATGTCGGCGACACGATCACCTTCGCGAGCGAGGTCGTGGAGTTGCGTCCGTCGAAAAGCCGGCCGAAGTGGGGGCTCATGTTCAGCCGCAATACCGGGACCAACCAGGCCGGCGACCTGGTCATCTCGTTCATCGGCTCCGCCCTCGTCGAGCGCCGGCCGGGCGGGTAAACTCTGCGCATGCGGCGGATCGGAACGATTGCGTTTCTCATCGTTGCGGTGCTGATCGCGCTTGGCGCGCGGCATGGCGCCTGGGGCGAAGAGGCCGGCGCCCCGAAGGCCGCCGGCGCGACCTGCGACCGCGCCGCGTTTGGCCTCGTCCTCGACGTCGGGCACACGGCGCAAGTCCCGGGAGCGAAGAGCGCGCGCGGCGCGCTCGAGTTTGATTTCAACCTGCGGCTGGCCAAGCTGATCGAGCAACAGCTCATCGAAGCCGGTTTCGCCAAAACGGTTCTGCTGGTGACCGAAGGGCCGGCCTTGGCCGGCCTCGCCCGCCGGGTGGCGCGCGCAAACGCCGCGCACGCCGACCTGCTGCTGTCGATCCATCACGACTCGGTGCCGGATTCGATGTTGGAGAAATGGGACTACAACGGCGAACCGCATATCTTCAGCGACCGCTTCAAGGGCCATTCGCTGTTCGTCTCGTATGAGAACCGCGACCGCAAGGACAGCCTGCGGTTTGCGCGGCTGCTCGGGCTGGCGCTCAAATCGCGCGGGCTGCAGTACACGCCGCATTACACCGACAAGATCATGGGCCACCGCCGCCGCGAGCTGATCGACGCCGAGGCGGGCGTCTACCGCTTCGATCGGCTGGTCGTGCTCAAATATCCGCAGATGCCCGCCGTCCTGCTGGAAGCCGGCTCGATCATCAACCGCGACGAAGAATTGCTGATGGGCACACCGGAGCATCAGGCGGTGATCGCCGCGGCGGTGGTCGAGGCGGCCGAAGGTTTTTGCCGGGAACGAAAGCCGGTGAAGCCGGACCGGATCGCGCGGCCGGATGCGGGCGCCAAGGCGAAGCTGCGCCCGGCCGCCGTGAGGGGCCCCGCGGGCAACGCGATCAAACGGTAGCCCGGATGGAGCGCGTCAGCGCGCAATCCCGGTCCCCGCTACCGTACATCGCGCCGGCAAGTTGGCTTTGTCTGGTAGTAGCACAACCCAAGAGACATTATTTCGATAGCCTCGTATAAGATTTGCGCAGCTCCCGCAGGGCGACCTGCCGGCGCCTCATGGCTGACCGTTCGTATCGGTCGAGCCTTACGAGAGTGGCCAATGAAGAAACGATCGGGTCGGTTTCGCCCTCACCCGCGTTGGCAGCCGCCCCGAGGTCGATCAGCTTGGTGCGCGTGCTGCGAATGCGCAGCATATCGGCTTGCGCTTCCGCAATCGGCCTGATGAGCGCGCGCAAGTGGGGCGACGCATCGGGACCGGCCAGCACAGCGGCGATCCGCGCTACTACGCCGCTCGTTTCCGGATCTGCGTCTATGCTCGCACGCAAGCCGTGCCGCAGCGCGTTTGTGGCGACCTTGCGTTTGCCTGCGGCGGTGCGCGGCCCGGTGCTGCGGGCCGCGTTACCCCGGTTCGCGGCGATCCTGTCGGGTGAGGTCATCGGCGATTTGCCGATAATCTCGCCGGCTGAGCTTCGGCGCCGTCCGCGACCGGCGCGTCCTCGCTCTCGGCATCGACGACATCGGGCGCGTCGCGCAGGCGCGTGGCGAGCCCGCCACGGTGGTAGTCGATCTCGCGCAGCATGGCGTTGCGGCGCTGCTCGGCGGACTTGATCATCGCGTCGAGCAACGCGAGTTCGTCGCAACACGCCACGACCGCTTCGGCCGTGACCACCCCTTCGTCGAGACCATGCAAGGCGAGCTGCTCGAGGATCGCGGCCTTGGCCTCCTGATTCTTGTGAAATAGCAGCGCGGGCCTGGGCTCCAGCGCGAGCTTCTTGAGCACCTCGACCAGCGCATTCTTGTGCATCGTGTTGACGAACCCCGCCTTGGCGCGGCGCAGACGGAAAATCTCCCACGCCAGGTCGGCATAGTCCTTGAGCAGCATCCACTCGAAGGGATCGCGCGGACGCGCCGCGGCGACGACGCGCGAGAACAGCGCGTCATAGAGATTGGCATCCTCGTCACGCAGCAGCGCGGGCTTGCCGAACACGTCGGTCATGGCAGGCGCGGCGACGGCCGAGGCCGCGGGGACCGACGCTGCGGGCACCGGCGGGGGTTGATGGTGGGGATTGGTTTCAGTGGTAACAACGGCAGTGTTATTCATGACTGTTTCTCCTCGGGGCCGGACGCCTGCGGTCGAGACGGCAGCCAATTGGGACATGCATTCCCCCCTTCCCGGACGCGTTCTCGCGCGCCCGCGACGGAGTGGCCGCGATGGGGGTGGATTAGATCATATCTTTGGGTATTGTCAACATCTAAACGTATAACCAAATGTTATAAAACACCTTCGTCGAATTCCCGAGGCGGCGCTGAGTGCGTTTCAAAGTCCGCCTCTAAAAAATCTCGACGGTCTCCTCGCTCGCATTAACCTCGACCCATATCGACGAGTCACCGAAGTCCACTTCGTATCGCCGACCGGACTTTTCCTCGGACAATCGCGTGCAGCATTTCTTTCTACGTCCGACCCTGTTTCTTGAGCTTCTTCACTCGATGCTTCTGATAGACGGCAACGGCGCCCGCAAGCGGCATTGAACGCGGCACGTGCACATGCGTCAGCGAGACGACGAGTGCTTGTCCGGTTTCATCTGAGCGGGACAGATGACACACGATACCACCCTCGTCGCCAGCATACGATAAATCTGAGACCGTTTGGCGCGTCCGAGTTGCGACGCTAAGATTTTCAGCTCGGAGATAGTTGATTAGCGCTGGCAACAATTCGACTTCGAACGGCACGGCTACTTTGAGCGCAGCGAGAAGGCGAGCAGTTTTCTCAGGATGATCGAGCATCGGCACCTCCTACGGCGCGAATCGCCGGCGGCACAGAGCAGAGAATATGGCTCAACGGAGCGTTTCCTCAAGGCCGGCGCAAGCTCGGAAGCAACCGGCTCCGGCGCCGACGCCCCGCAACGTGTTTGATGATCTTTCCGCGTGGGCACGGCGCTGCGCGCCTTAGTTGCCCACCCTACATCCCCGCTTCGCATCGCCTTCGCGCGGCATGACGAGTCAGAGATTAGTACCGGAGCCCGGATGGAGCGCGTGCGCGCGCAATCCGGGATTCCCGCATTCCGATACGCTCCATGCGGGGTACTCGCGCCGCACCGCTCATGCCATCCAGCGGTCGAGACGGTCGCGCGGTTTCCAATGTGTTGCGGAAGCTGCTGGAGCGCGCGTTGCCGCTCACTTTTTTGTGACGACGAAGAGATTGCGCGGGCGGCATTCCCCGATTGCGCGCCGCTTCGTTCGGTTTAAGTGGCGCTATGCTGCGTCGCGGTGCGTGCTATCTGACCACCGGCTGCGTGGCTGTCGGCGACGGAACACGCGCGCACGCAAGGGTTGACGCACATGAGACGATCGCCCGTCGTTCGTATTGTCGATTTCAGCACGGCGCATCCGTGGTGGGTGCTTATAAGCGCAGCGGTGATTGCCGCCGCTGCCGCGTATTATGCGACCATGCACTTCGCGATCACCACCGATATAAACGATCTGTTGTCGAGCAGCCTGCCGTGGCGTCAGCGCGACATAGAGTATCAAAAGGTATTTTCCAATCGCACGATCGTAGCGGTCGTCACCGCGCCCACGCAGGAACAGGCGGAGCAGGCCGCGGACCGGCTCACCGTGCGGCTCGCGCAAAGCCACGGTCCGATCCGCGACGCCTGGCAGGCGGATGGCGGCACGTTTTTCGAACGCAACGGGCTGCTGTTCCTGGCGCCTGATCAGCTTGAGCAGTCGGTGCATGGGCTCGCCCGCGCGCAGCCGTTCGTCGCACAGCTCGCCGGCGACCCGAGCCTGCGCGGCGCCGCCAAGGCGCTGGGCTTTGCAGCGGCGGGGGTCAAGCAGGGCCGCGCTCAACTCGACGACCTGCACTGGCCCCTCACGCTCGCCGCGGCGACCCTCGACGACGTGTTGGCAGGACGACCCGCGAGTTTCTCCTGGCGCACGCTCGAAGAGCGGCGCGCGCCCGATCCCGCCCAACTGCGCCGCATCGTCGTGGTCGATCCGGTGCTCGATTATTCGGCGCTGCAGCCCGGCGCGGCCGCGAGCGCGGCGATCCGCCAGGCGGCCGCCGATCTCAACCTCGCCGAGGGCTATCGCGCGACCGTCCGGTTGACCGGTGCCGTCCCGATGTCGGACGCCGAATTTGCGGTCATCCGCGAGGGCGCGTTCCTCAACACGCTCATCACCATCGTGGCAGTGCTCGTCATCCTGTGGCTGGCGTTGCGCTCGCTGCGCATCATTCTTGCGGTGTTCTTCGCCTTGATGGCCGGCTTGGCGATCACCGCCGGCACCGGCCTGTTGCTGGTCGGCGCGCTTAACCTCGTGTCGGTCGCCTTCGCAGTGCTGTTCGTCGGATTGGGCGTCGACTTCGGAATTCAGTTCAGCGTGCGCTATCGCGCGGAGCGTCACGACTATCCCGACCTGCGCGAGGCGCTCGGCAGCGCGGCAAGAAAGTCCGGCGGGCCGCTGGCGCTTGCGGCCGCAGCGACCGCGGTGGGCTTCTTCTCGTTCCTGCCCAGCCACTATCGCGGCCTCTCGGAACTCGGAGAGATCGGCGGGTTGGGCATGCTCATCGCCTTTGTATGCAGCATCACGCTGGTGCCGGCGGCGCTGGCAATCGTCAACCCGCCCGGAGAACCGCAGCCGATGGGGTTTGCCTGGCTCGCGCCGCTCGATCATTTCTTCGAGCGCCGTCGCATTCCGGTGCTCGTCGGCACTTTGGCGCTGGTGCTGATCGGAACCCCGCTATTGCTGCACGTCCCGTTCGACTTCAACCCGAACGACCTGCAGAACCCAAACGAGCCCGCGGTCGCCACTTATCGCGAACTCAAAAAAGACCCGCAGGTGGGCGCGAACGCGATCGACATTCTCGCGCCCTCGCTCGATGCCGCCGACGCGATGGCGCGACGCGTCGCGGCGCTGCCGACCGTGGGGCGGACGCTGACCTTGAGCAACTTCGTGCCGATCGATCAGGAGCAAAAACGCGCGGCGATCGCCGGGGCCGCGGCGGCGCTCGATCCGGCGCTCAACCCGCCCCAGGTGGCGCCGCCCCCCTCGGACGCCGAAACCGTGGCAGCGCTGCGTGCGACCGCGGCCGCGCTTCTCCAGGCGGCGCAAGAAGAAAGGGGACCAGGCGCCAATGACGCGCGGCGCGTTGCCGGGCTACTCGATCGGCTCGCGAGCGCGGACACGGCGACGCGCGAGCGCGCCGAGGCCGCGGTGGTGACGCCGCTCCGCGTTGCGCTTGACGACCTGCGGCTCAGCCTGCATCCGGAGCCCGTCAGCCTGCAGACGCTGCCTGCCGCCCTTAAGCGCGACTGGTTCGCGCCGGACGGACGAGCGCGCGTGCAGGTTCTGCCCAAAGGCGATGCCGACGACCACGCCGTGCTGGTCGACTTCGCTACATCCGTGCTGGCGGTGGCGCCGACCGCGATCGGACAGGGCATCATCTATTACGAGGCGGGCCGGTTGGTCCTGAACGCCTTCGTGGAGGCCGGGGTCCTGGCGTTCCTCGCCATCGCGGCGCTGCTATGGCTTGCCCTGCGCCGGCTCAGTGACGTGCTGCTCACGCTCGTTCCGCTGCTCGTCGCCGGAGCCGTCACGCTGGAGATTTGCGCGCTGACCGGCTTGGCGCTGAACTTTGCCAATATCATCGCGCTGCCGCTGCTGCTCGGGGTCGGGGTCGCATTCAAGATCTATTACATCATGGCCTGGCGCGCCGGAAAGACGCAGCTGCTGCAGTCGACGCTTACCCGCGCGGTGATCTTCAGCGCGATGACGACGGCGACGGCATTCGGCAGCCTGTGGTCGTCGCAATCCCCGGGCATGTCGAGCATGGGGAAGCTGATGGCACTCGCGCTGGTCTGCACCATGGCAGCTGCCGTTCTGTTCCAGCCTGTCCTCATGGGACCGCCGCGCAACGCTGCTCCGTCGGAGTGAGTGGCTTCGCATCGCTGGCCATTTTGCAATTCATTGCGCTTTATCGACGCGTTCTTGAGGAATGCAAGGTGATATGACGCCATGCCTGAGATAGAGAGCAAATATGCGGCGTCAGGGCGCTAGAGGCACGGTCTACGCTGCCCTTGCACCGCTCTCCCGCAACGGCCTCGCCGCCGTTCACGCCATCCATCGATCGAGCCGGTCGCGCAGGCGATAGTAGCCGCCGACCACAGGCAGGAACCACGGATTGCCGTTGTAGAGCGGCATGGTCGGGAACTCGCGCTCGTCGAGCGCCGACACCCGGTTGGCGCCGCCGAGAATCTTGCGCGCGGTCTGCGTGCCCAAATAGGTCATCATCGCAATGCCGCTGCCGTTGCAGCCGAGCAGATAGTGCATGCCGTCGTGTCGGCCCATGTGCGGCAGAAAATCGAACGTGAAGGCGACGCTGCCGGTCCACGCATGGGTGACGCGCGCGCGCGCAAGCTGCGGGAAGCGCGCCGTCATCATGCGGTGGAGCGCCGGCACGCTCACCTGCGGCTGAACTTGAGTGAACCGGGTACGCCCGCCAAACAGCATTCGTTTGCCGTCCGGCGACATGCGGTAATAAGTGAGCACGCGCGGCGTGTCGCTGATGGTTCTGCCGTTGGGGATGACGCTTGCGGCAAGCTCGGGCGCAAGCTCCTCGGTGGCGATGATGTGGCTCGCGACCGGCACCACGCGCCGCTTGAGCGCGGGGGTGACGTCGCCGGTGTAGCCGTTGGTCGCGATGACGACCTCGCGCACTAGAACGTGATGACTTTTCTTTGAATCGTCATCACGTTCTAGATTTTTCTTGGAGCATGATCTTTTTCCGAAAACCGGGTTCCACTTTTCGGGATCATGCTCTATCTCTCCGCGTTGCGTTCTCACCAGGAATCCCTGCGGCCGGCGCGCGATTGCGGTCACGCGCGTCCGGGCGCAGAGCGTAACTCCGTGGCGCCGGCAGGCATCGAGGAGACCCTGGCAGTAGAGGGCCGGATGCAGCTTGCCGGAGCGCCGCACCACCATGCCGCCATGGTAGAAGTCGCTCGCGATCTCCTCGTGCTGGCGCGCCTTGGTCAGCATGGAGGCCTCGGCAGCGGAGTCGCGGTTGAGCGCATCGAGCTTGCGGGCAAGATCGTCATAGTGTTTGGGCGTAAAGGCCCCGACGAAGCGGCCCCTGCGTTCGTAAAAGCATTCGATGTTCTCGCGGGCGATGATTTCCTCGAGCAGGGAGAGCGAGTCCGCCGCATCGCGTCGCATGGACGCGGCCTCCCGCGCCGCCCCGTCTTGATCGGTGCTCCGGCGGCCCGACAGGCCTTTGCCGAGATTGATGCCGCCGCTGACCGCGCCGCCGTTGCGGCTGCTGGCGCCGGAACCGAAATCATTTGCTTCGATCACGACGACGGCGGCGCCGCCGCGGCGCAGCTCGAGCGCGGCGGCAAGGCCGCCATAGCCGGCGCCGACGACGGCGACGTCCGCCCGCGCCGGCAGCTCGGCCGAACCCTCCGCGTTCGGCTGCCACGCCTCCCACCAATAGGGCGAGGCCTTGAAATCGGGATGGAAAAGGCCGCTCGCCATGGTCGCGATTATCTCATCGCCCGCGGCTCACGCCGCGCTTGCCGGCTTCGTCTCGCGCAAAAATTCGATCAGCAATTCGCTCACACGCTCGGGCTGCTCCTGCTGCACCCAGTGGCCGGCGCCGTCGAGCAAATGGCAGCCGAGCATGCGGCTGCACGCGCTCTCCTGCATGCGTTCGATCGCGCCGGGCACCTGATAGATGCCCCAGTCGCTCTTGCCCGCGACAAACATCGCCGGCACATCGATGGTGCGGCCGGCGAACACGCCGAGGTCGGAGTTCACGCCCTGGGTGCGGCAGCGATACCATTGCAGGCCGCCCTGGAAGCCGGTGCGCTGGTATTCGCCGCTGTAAACAGAAAGTTCGCTGTCGGGCAGCCACCGGCACGCGGCGATCTCGGCGGCCGACGGCATTTCAGGCGCCACCGTCGCCGCCATGTCTTTGTTCAGATCCATGATGTAGTAGGTCGGCATTTTGGCGAGTTCCGCGGCGCTCCAGGACGCGAGCCGGAACGGCTTGTTGCCGCTCCAGTCGGCGCTCTTATAATGGAAATAGGCGCGCAGGAACGCGTGCACGCCCTGCGGACAGCGCCACATGTCGGCGTTGGCGGGGCGGGTCGAGTAGTACCACTGATAATGCTTGCGCGGGCGCGGCAGGCGCGCCAGCGCCGCATGAATGTCCTCGCCGGATGTTTTTTGCTCGGTGCCCGGCCACGCGGGCGCGCCGGCGAATGGCGCGCTCATCAAGGTCATGCTGCGGAACACGTCCGGCCTGATCAGCGCGCACCCGGCGGCGACCGCCGCGCCGAAGTCGTGACCGACGACCGCGACGGAACGATAGCCGAGCGCCGCAACGAGGGTGAGCGTGTCGCGCACCAGGTTGAGCAAACGGAACGAGGCGAGATCGCCGTCGTAGTCGCCGTCCCAGCCGGTGGTGCGGCCGTAGCCGCGCTGGTCCGGCGCCACCACGTGGAAGCCTTCGGCCGCGAGCGGGAGCATCACCTTGCGCCAGGAATAGGCGAGCTCGGGAAAGCCGTGCAGCAGCAGCACGCACGGGCGGCCGGCAGTCTCGAAGCCGGCCTCGAGAACATGCACGCGCAGGCCGTTGATGCCGTCGAGGAAACGGGAACGGATGCCGGCGGGAAGCACGGCGGGGTCGAGGGGCGGCATTAGATCGCTCCGATTCGTGCGAGCGAAACAAACACCGCCGTCATCCTGAGGAGGTCGCGCGCTTCCGCGCGACCGTCTCGAAGGATGGAAGCACGTTCCGTGTTTGCTGCCATCCTTCGAGACGCGCCCTGCGGGCGCTCCTCAGGATGACGTCGAGTTTGTTTCACGGATTCCGTCAATGCCCCTCGAAGCTGATGAGCGTGCGCACCGGCACGTCGAGCTTGCGAATCTTATCCGCGCCGCCGAGATCGGGCAGGTCGATGATGAAACAGGCGGCGAGCACCTGCGCGCCCATGTTGCGCAACAGCTTGACCGCGCCCTCCGCGGTGCCGCCGGTGGCGATGAGATCGTCGACCAGGATCACCCGCTCGCCGCGTTCGACCGCGTCCTCGTGCATCTCCATCTCGTCGAGGCCGTATTCGAGCGAATAGGCGATGCGCACGGTGGTGTGCGGGAGTTTGCCTTTCTTGCGGATCGGCACGAAGCCGGCGGAGACTTGGTGCGCCACCGCGCCGCCGAGGATGAAGCCGCGCGCCTCGATGCCGGCGACCTTGTCGATCTTCGAGCCGGCCCACGGCTGCACCAGCTCGTCGACAGCGCGGCGGAACGCCCGCGCGTCGCCCAGCAAGGTGGTGATGTCGCGAAACTTGATGCCGGGCTTGGGATAGTCGGGGATCGTGCGGATCGCCGACTTCAGATCGTATTCAAGCTGCGGGGAAGCCATGGTGCTCTCGCGCGTGGGCGGGGTATTCGCTCCGTCGTCATCGCCCGGCTTGACCGGGCGATCCAGTAACCACCGGACCTTCAAACAAAAACTGAGGCCGGTGGTTACTGGATGCCCCGCTCCCCGCCTACGCGGGACATGTTTCGCGGGGCATGACGAGTCAGAGTCTATGGCCGCTGGTATTATCTGCCAAGCACCCTCCCCGCGACGGCGTCGAGGCGGCGCAGGAGGTCGGGGTCGCGCGCCTCGGGCGCGGTGATCAGCGCGGTGTCGAGCGCGCGGTCGGAGCCGATCGGGCACGGCTCGTGCTCGCGCGGGAAATCGCGCGCGAGCCGCGCGACCAGGCGCTGGGCCTTCTCGGCGTTGGCGTTGAGCACGGCGATGATGTCCTGCACCGTGACGGCGTCGTGATGCGGGTGCCAGCAATCGAAGTCGGTCACCATGGCGGCGGTCGCGTAGCAAAGCTCCGCCTCGCGCGCGAGCTTCGCCTCCGGCATGTTGGTCATGCCGATAACCGAATAGCCGAGATGTTTGTAGGTGAGACTCTCGGCAAGGGTCGAGAACTGCGGACCCTCGATACAGACGTAAGTGCCGCCGAGCGCGACGGCGATGCCTTCCGCCGCCGCGGCCTGGGCGACGTGCTGCTGGAGAAGCGGCGCCACCGGGTGCGCCATCGACACATGCGCGACGCACCCCTTGCCGAAGAACGAGCTTTCGCGCCGATGCGTGCGGTCGATGAACTGATCGATCAGCACGAAGGTCCCGGGCGGCAATTCCTCCTTGAAAGAACCGCAGGCGGAAAGCGACACCAGATCGGTGACGCCGGCGCGCTTGAGCGCGTCGATATTGGCGCGGTAGTTGATGTCGCTCGGCGAGAGGCGATGGCCGCGGTCGTGGCGGGTGAGGAAGACGACCGGCAGGCCCTCGATCTCGCCGATGCGCAGCGGCGCCGACGGCTCGCCCCACGGGCTCGCGATCCGTTCTTCGCGCACGCGCTCGAGCCCGGGCAGGTCGTAGATGCCCGAACCGCCGATGACGCCGAGAACGGCTTGCGACATGGCACTTGTCTCCGCACGCTCCGCACTCGTCATCGTCCGCGAAAGCGGACGATCCAGTAAACACTGGCCTATCAAATTGAACTGCGACGGCGCTGTTTACTGGATGCCCGCTTTCGCGGGCATGACGAGTCAGGGGAATAGGGCCGCCGGTGTAACCAGTCCAGCGCTTAATGCGCCTGGACCTCGGCCCACACCTTCTTCTTGGTGAAGTAGAGCAGGCCGGCGAGCACGATCAGGAAAATCATCACCTGGAAGCCCAGGCGCTTGCGCGCTTCCAGGTGCGGCTCCGCCACCCACATCATGAAGGCGGCGACGTCCTTGCCGTATTGCTCGACCGTGGCCGGAGTGCCGTCGGTGTAGTCGACCTGCCCGTCCACGAGGGGCTTGGGCATCGAGGTCGCATGGCCGGGGAAGTATTTGTTGAAATAGGCGCCCGCCGGAATGATCACGCCCGCGGGCGGATTGTCCTCGTAGCCGTTGATGTAGGCGGCGATGTAATCGACGCCGCCTTCCTGATATTGCGTGAACATGTCGAGGATGAACCAGGGGAAGCCGCGCTCGACGGTGCGCGCCTTGGCCAAGGTCGAGAAATCCGGCGGGACGGCGTTGTAACGCGCGCGCGCCGCCTGCTCGTTGGGGAACGGCGCGGGAATGGCGTCGGCGAGCCGGCCCGCGCGCTGGAACATTTCGCCCTGATCGTTGGGGCCATCGGTGACCTGATATTGCGCCGCGATCGCCTCGGCCTGCGCCTTGGAGAACCCGGGACCGCCCGGATCGGCGAGGTTGCGGAACGCCAGCAGGTTGATGCCGTGACAGTTCTGGCAGACGTCGTGATAAACCTTGAAGCCGCGCTGCAGCTGCGCCTCGTCGTAGAGGCCGAAGGGTCCGGCGAACGACCACCTCAGCTTGGGCGGGACGTCGCTCTCGGCCGCCTTGGCCGGCGGAGAGGCGAGCGCCGCCACCGCGATCGCCGCAATGGCGAGGATATTTCGTGTCGTTCGCATCGCTCGCCCCCGCCTCAAACCTTGTCCCGCGCCGGCACCGGCCCGGAGGCGCCGATCGGCAGTCCCTCGCGCAGCACCGCCTCGCTGATGGAACGGGGCAGCGGCCTGGGAGTCTCGATGAATCCCAGGAGTGGCAGGATGATCAGCAAGTGGATGAAATACCAGGCGGTGAGGATCCGCGCCGCGTAGACGTAGCCGCCTTCCGGCGGCTGCGATCCGAGATAACCGAGGCCGATGACCGCCGCGACGAAAATCCAGAAGAACTGGCGGTAGAGCGGGCGGTAGGTCGCCGAGCGCACCTTCGAGGTGTCGAGCCACGGCAGGAACGCGAGCAGCACGATCGACAGCAGCAGCATCGTCACGCCGCCGAGCTTCGAGGGGATTGCGCGCAGGATCGCGTAGAACGGCAGGTAATACCATTCGGGCACGATGTGGGTCGGGGTCACCGACGGATTGGCCGGAATGTAGTTGTCGGGATGGCCGAGAAAGTTCGGGATGTAGAAGATGAACCAGGCGAACACCACGAGGAAACACGCCAGGAAGAACGAATCCTTGATGGTCGCGTAAGGCGTGAACGCCACCGTGTCCTGGCTCGACTTGGCGTCGATGCCGGCAGGGTTGTTCTGCCCGGCGACGTGTAGCGCCCACACGTGCAGCACCACCACGCCGGTGATGACGAACGGCAACAGATAGTGCAGCGAGTAGAATCGGTTGAGCGTCGGATTGCCCACCGAATAACCGCCCCACAGCCAGGTCACGATCGATTCGCCCACCAGCGGGATCGCCGAGAACAGGTTGGTGATCACGGTCGCGGCCCAGAAGCTCATCTGCCCCCACGGGAGCACGTAGCCCATGAAGCCGGTCGCGATCATCAGCAGGAAGATGATGACGCCGAGGATCCACAGCACCTCGCGCGGATCCTTGTAGGAGCCGTAGTACATGCCGCGCGCGATATGGATGTAGACGGCGAGGAAGAACATCGACGCGCCGTTCGAATGCATGTAGCGCAGCATCCAGCCGTAATTCACATCGCGCATGATGCGCTCGACGGAGTCGAAGGCGAGGCTGACATGCGGCGTGTAATGCATCGCCAGCACGACACCGGTCGCGATCTGCACGACCAGCATGAACGTGAGGATTCCGCCGAACGTCCACCAGTAGTTCAGGTTGCGCGGCGTCGGATAAGCGACGAAGGAAGAATGGATAAGCCCGGCGATCGGCAGCCGCGCCTCGATCCACCTCATGAAAGCGCTCTGCGGCTGATAGGTCGAATGTCCGCTCATGCTTGCATCCTGAATGCGGCGACGGCCAGATATTCTTGGCGCATGACCCCCGCTTTCGCGGGGGCAGGTCTTTTTTCCGAAAACCGGAGTCCACTTTTCGGGATCATGCGCTGGGGCTAGCCGATGCGGATTTTGGTGTCGGAGACGAACTCATAGGGCGGCAGCGCCAGATTGGCGGGCGCCGGGCCGCGGCGAATGCGGCCGGAGGAATCATACTGCGAGCCGTGGCACGGGCAGAACCAGCCGTCGTAGTCGCCCTGGTGGGCGAGCGGAATGCAGCCGAGGTGCGTGCAAATGCCGATCAGCACCAGCCACTGGTCCTTGCCCTGCTTCACCCGCGAGTCGTCCGACGCCGGATCGGGCAAGGTGTGCCAGTCGACCGCGCGCGCCTCCTCGATTTCCTTCTTGGTGCGATGATCGATGAAGATCGGCTTGCCGCGCCAGAACACCTTGATCACCTGTCCTTCGGCGATCGGCGAGAGGTCGACCTCGATCGGCGCGCCCGCCGCGATGGTGGAGGCGTCCGGGTTCATCTGCGTGATCAGCGGCACCACCGCGGCCACCGCCCCCGCCGCAGCCACCGCACTCGTCATGATCAAGAGGAAGTCGCGGCGTGTGTGTTCGGCCGAGGATGGCGGGTGTTCGGCCGAGGACGTCGTTGTCACGGTGTGAAGTCCTTTCCCGTCGTGCCGGTCGGTCCGCCCGCGCTGAAGACCACCGAAAATCCCCCGGCGGCGGCAAGCAGACCCCGCTGCAGTCCGGCCGCCATGCGGCGGACCGCGCGATCCGGCGGCGTTCTATTGGCACCCTTGTCCAGCGAGCGCAAGCCCGCTATCGCCGCGGCGCGGAAAGGTCGCATAAGTTACCGCAGCGACAGGCATAAACGCCTTTACGGCGCGTATTTTCGGCACTTCCATCCCGTCATGCGCATCGCGCTTTATCAGCCCGACATCGCCCAGAATACCGGAACGATTCTCCGCCTCGCGGCGTGCTTCGGGATCGAGGCGCACATCATCGAGCCGGCGGGCTTTCCCACCAGCGACCGCGCCTTCCGCCGCGCCGGCATGGATTATCTCGACCAGGTGCGGATCGTGCGTCACGCGAGCTGGGAAGCGTTCGAAGCATGGCGGCGCGAGCGCGCGCTGCGGCTCCTGCTGTTCACCACGCGAGCCGAGCGCACCTACCTCGATCAGCGATTTGCCGAGGACGACATCCTGCTGTTCGGCCGCGAGAGCGCCGGCGTGCCGGACGAGGTTCACGCCGCGGCCGACGCGCGGCTGCTCATCCCGATGCGGCCGGGACTGCGCTCACTCAATGTCGCGATGGCGTGCGCGATGGCCGTGGGCGAAGCGCTGAGGCAGACGGGCGGACTGCCGGCGGTCTAGTTATGTCCGCCGCGAATTGCGCTTCTCGGTTTGCCTCACTACGAATTGAAGGCGTTCGCGGATATCTCGGACAAAGAATAGATGGCACGCTTGCTTCATTTAGATCGGGCGATTGTTCCTAGGGCCAAGATCGTGAATTACCTGTTGAGCGACCGCCACTCCGGGGGGCGCTCGAAAGCACAATTCCTCGCGCACTTTGGGTTTCGCGCCCAGGACTGGCACATTCTGCGCGACGCCTTAATTACCCACGCAACGGCAAACGATATCACTGCATCATACCACACACCCTTCGGCACCAAGCACGAGATCGACGGCCCGTTGCCAACGCCTGACGGTCGCGCCCCCATCGTACGTGTGATATGGTTCGTGCAGTCGCAGGAAACCGTCCCGCGCCTGGTCACGTTGGTGCCGAGAAGGACCATTGCCCCATGATTGGCGAATTGGACCTCGTCGTATTGAAGCGTGATTTACCCGACGCGGGCCTTGCCGCTGGTGATGTCGGCACCGTCGTGCTGGTGCATCAGCAAGGTGCGGGTTACGAGGTCGAGTTCACGACGCTCGCGGGCGATACCGTTGCCGTCATCACGCTTGACGCATCCGACGTGCGCCCGGTTGAGGCGCGTGAGATCGTTCACGCGCGGGCAGTGAACTGACGAAGGCGCGCAACGCCGGCGGATTGCGCTGAATTGTAGTCTCCGAGAACGGAGCTTCCGCGTGGTCGCGGCGGCTTGGTAACCCCAATTCGAGGGCTTCGACATGAACATCGTGATCGTAGGCGCGGGGAATGTTGGCCGGGCACTCGCCGGCGGCTGGCTCAAGGCGGGCCACAAGGTCACGCTGGCCCTGCGCGAGCCAGCCGGCAGCAAGGCGAGCGACCTCAAGGCGAAAGGCTTTGCGGTCGTCGCGCCCAAGGACGCGGCGGCGGGCGCCGACGTAATCGTTCTCGCGGTGCCGTGGCCCGCCCTTGCGGCGACAGTCAAAAGTCTCGGCTCGCTCGACGGAAAGATTGTCGTCGATGCGACCAACCCGCTGGCGCCGGACATGTCGCTCGCGACCGGGCACAGCGATTCGGCCGGCGAGACCGTGGCGCGCCTTGCTCCCGGTGCGCGGGTGGTCAAGGCCTTCAACACCACCGGCGCCAACAACATGGCCGACAGCGGTTACGGTGGCGGCAAGTTGATGATGCTCGCCGCCGGCGACGACGCGCAAGCCAAGGCGGCTGTGATGTCGCTCGCGAAGGATCTCGGCTTCGAGCCGGTCGATGCGGGTCCGCTCGCAATGAGCCGCCATCTCGAGCCCATGGCGATGGTGTGGATCAAGCTCGCCTATGCGCAGCAGATGGGCCGGGAATTCGGATTCGCGTTGTTGCGGCGCTGACGCCGCAGCGTGCGAACGAGGCACCGATGCCCGGCTTGATCCGCACCCTCGCGCTTGCCGCCGCGCTGGCCTTCATGGGCGCGATCGGCGCGCCGGCGCAGGAGAGGACGCTCTACGTCGCCGGCTACGGCGGCTCGACCGAACAGACCATCCGCAAGGAGATCATGCCGGCGTTCACCAAGAGATTCGGCGGCACGGTCGAGTACATCGCCGGCAACTCCACCGACACGGTGGCGAAGCTGCAGGCGCAGCGCGGCAATCAGCAGATCGACGTGGCGATCGTCGACGACGGCCCGATGTACCAGGCGATCGCGCTCGGCTTCTGCGCGCCGATCGCCGGCCTGCCGGATGCGGACATCGTCAAAGCGGCGCGCTACAAGGACGACAAGGCGGTCGGCATCGGTCTCGTCGCCACCGGCTTGATGTACAACAGCAAATATTTCGCCGCGAGAGGATGGGCCGCGCCCATTTCATGGAACGACCTGAAGGATCCGAAGTACAGGTATCTGCTGATCCTGCATCCGCTCAGCAGCACCTACGGACTGCACACCCTGCTGATGATGGCGCGGCTCAACGGCGGGGGCGAGGCCAACGTCGATCCGGGCTTTAACGTCATCGAGAACGACATCGCGCCCAACGTGCTGGCGTTCGAGCCGTCGCCCGGAAAGATGACCGAGCTGTTCGAGAGCGGGCAAGGCGTCATCGCCGTGTGGGGCAGCAGCCGGGTGGCGTCGTTCGCGCAAACCGGCTTTCCCGTCGATTTCGTCTATCCCAAGGAGGGCGCGCTTGCGCTGCTCGCCTCGGCCTGCCCGGTGGCCAAGCCGAACGCCTCGCCGCTGGCGCAGGAGTTCGTCAAGATGCTGATCGAGCCTCGGATTCAGGAAATCTTGGCCGAGCAACACGGCTTCGGCCCGGTCAACCGGCGGGCGCAAGTGTCGCCGGCCGCCGCCCGCGTGGCGCCGATCGGCAAGCGCGCCGAAGAGCTGATCGTGGTCGATTGGGACACGATCAATCAGAAGCGCGCCGAGTGGAACAAGCGCTGGACGCGCGAAGTGGAGCGATGATCGTCCGCTGATTGGAATTACCGTGGCCGCAAACCCCGTCACCTTTGTGTTCATAGTCCGCATACCGCGTGAGGGTGTCGCGGAATTCAGGGCCTACGAGGATGCGGTATTGCCGCTATTGCCCGAGTTCAACGGGCGCCTGGAACGTCGGTTGCGCAATGCGGATGGTACCGTAGAGATACACATACTCACCTTCGCATCCGATGCGGATCGTCAGAATTATCGGAATGATCCTCGGCGCGCCGCGCAAGCGTGGCTGTTTGAAAAATCATCGGCGAAAGTGGAATTGTTTCCGATGACGAACATCCGTAACGGACGAATGGCTGGCTTCGATAGCCAAAAGGAGGATGGCAAATGACCGAGACGACTCAGACTTGGCGCGCCGAACCGCTGGCGTGGGGCCGCGGCCCGCGTCAATTCGAGATGTTCCTCGAGCCGACCTGCCCGTTTTCGGTAAGGGCGTTTGGCAAGCTCGACGAGACGCTGGCGGCCGCGGGGCCGGATAATGTAACGATCAAGATTCGGCTTATCTCGCAGCCATGGCACATGTATTCCGGCGTGATCGTGCGCTGCGTTCTCGCCGCTTCCACCTTGCCGGCCGGCAAGGAGGCGGCCAAAGCGGTGCTTGCGGCGGTTGCCGCCCATCGCGAGGAATTCGAATTCACCAGGCGTTGCAGCGGACCGAATATGGACGCCACACCAAACAACATCATAGCGCGGCTTGAAAATTACAGCGGATTGAAGCTCTCCGACGCCTTTGCCATCCCGAACCTCGATCGCGAAATCAAATGGCACACCAAATATGTCCGGCAAAACGGCATCCACGTGTCGCCGACCTTCATGATCGACGGAATGGTGCAGCCCGACATGAGCAGCGGCGACAAGGTGTCCGACTGGGCAGCGCGGCTGTCGGCAAACTAGAGCATGATCACCCGCCTCGCATGGGTGGCATCACCACCTGATCGCGACGGCAAGCGCCTCTGCGCGGGTCTGCGCAATCACGAAACTTCAGGTCTTTCGTCAGGCAAAGCCTGACCTCGCCGAGACGACGGCCGCTGCAAGTGATCGTGACCGAGCCCGTCGTAGCGCCCGGGTTCGCCTTCGCGAACGCCTCTTGGATGTCATGCGGGGCGACCGTGCGGTAGTCCTGCACGTCCGTGAATTCGGCTGGAATCGTCACGCTCGCGCGCGCTTTGCGAACAAGCTCGAAATAGGCGCGCGGCGAGAGACCCGAACAGGTCCCGTGCGTATCCCACTCGTGGTACACCAGCCGACGCGCGGGCATGAGGTCCAACATCGAAGCTACGATATGCCGATCGAGGCGCGGGGGTGGATCTTGGCATCTCTCGGGGAATCCGCGCTCGAATTGCGGCCACAACCCGTGCACCACGAATGAATATGGCCGAGCGCCACATTGCTCTCTCGGGACGCGGTCAGGCCCGCGTTCGGCCGCTGCTTCGCAGAAGGATGGCGACCAGGACAGGGACAGGACGTAGTAATCGAATTCTCCAGGAGTAGCGTCCGCTTGGCCGCGAGCAAGACGCTGCGATGCCGTCACCGCTATCGCGACAGCGGCAAATGTGGCGACGGTCCATAGGCGAGGTCCCATTTTAAGCGCGCACCTCACAAGCGAAATCCGCGGGTTGAGCCCGGGCATCGCAATAAGGATATCACGGACCCCGAGCGACGCCGACCGCCGGGTCAAGGTGATTCGATCGCGCAGGATGTAACAGTCACCTCGCCGACTGTGTGGCCGGAGCCACAGGGAGGGTCGGATCGGGCTCCCCGCTCACTTGCTGCGAGCCATAGGGGCCGGCGAGGTCCTTGCCGGTGAACGCGCGTCGACCGGTGGAATTCGATGCGCGGGCCGCGCAGCTCGTGATGTGCGGGGTCTACCTTGCCGACCATCAGCTAGGCCCCGCAGGGCAGTGGATGATCGAACATTTGTCGACGGTCGTCGGCAGTTAGACACCGAATCCCTGCACCTCGACATGTCGCTTTATTGAGCCATCAGCGACATCCGCAGGCGGCGCAGCGCCGCGGCCAGACCGAGCAGACGTGGCCGCCGTTCGGTCATCCAGTATTCGTCGTACCAGCGTGGGTTCACCGGGAAGGGTGACATAGGTTGCCTCCAATAGATGGATCAGAAGAACGTCGAGGGGTGGCGGCGAACGGCGCCCGGCTCGTCATCTTTATTCCTGCGCTCGAACCGCAATCGACCGGCGGCTGGTTGGTAGCCATTCCGAACGCGGCGGTCGTGACGAACGCAACGACGGCGATGCCGGAGAGACAGACGAGGATCTCGAAACGATCGGGCTTCATTGAAGTGCTCCCACGGCGCGACGACGAACGAGGCGTCGCGCGGTGCCCACCAGCACCCATGCACATAGGTCGGCCCAAGCGGACGACAAAGGCGGAATGATCAAAGCGGCGTGAACGGTGCGCCGAGGTTCGGCCTGCGATGAGATTCAAAAATCCGTGATGAACCCCGGCGCCGCGCCTGCGGCCGTGGGGCGAATGTCCGCCGACACCAACCGTCGCCGGCGGTCCGCCTTTTTAATCGAAATCGCGCAGACGTGAGCTGCTTGTGTTGATTAGTGATCTCCTGCGCACGCCGACGTGATAATCCGCGAGCGCAATTTGACAACATTGGCAGCAACGACTCCCTACCGTCTCCGGGGGCTGACCCCATTTTGCGTCCAGGCTCGCAATCGTGCGGCCCGGAAACATGGAGATGAAACATGTCCGTCAAGACCATTGCTGCGACGGCGCTCGCGGCCTTCCTCGCCACGACGGCTGGTGCCTTCGCTCAAACCTGGACTCACGACAGCGGCATCTATTCCGACCGCTTCCAGGACCGCTTGGTCCCGGGCTACGGCGACTCCCGGACCTACCCCGGGCGCTGACGAGCGGGCCTCCGCTCGTCCCGCAGGCGCTCGGTGCCTGTAGGAGCTCTTGGGTGCGTTGGCCCCGACCGACTGGCCGGGGCTTTCGCCACATCTGCACGGAGGCGGGGGTAGGCTCTCCGCCGGCCCTCGACCGGCGCCCGCTTGCGGTAACGATCACGATGATGTGTCGCGCGGTGATGTTTCTCGCGAACATGCAAGCGGCTCGTTATCCGATGCACGTCCCGAAGATTGAAATGAGTGTGCGGCATTGCTGCGCGCATGGCTTCGGAATTTTCGCGTACCGACATCGGTCTTATTGATGACGCGTCTGCATACTTCCGCGCCCGTTGCTCACGTCCAGCGGGCCTGGGCCGCGGCGCAACGAAAAATGCGTGGCGGCATCCCTTCTGAAGGAGGCTTTCATGCTCAGTTGCACGCCAGGTTCAAATTCGACCTTCTTCCGACTGACGCCAACCTTTTTGACGGCGCGCGACCTAACGGCCCATAGCTATCGAGTTGATCGTGGCTTTGGCCGCTGCGTTTATCCGACCGCCAACTCCCGCGTGACGATCATGCTCGCGGTGTATGTAGCTCTGCAGTTGGGCAGCGTAGTTCTGGGAATCGCAATGTCGCACAAACCCGCTGCCAGCTCTGGAAGCGTGATGGCTGACGCGCCGAAGCTGCCGATCGACATCACCGAAGCGTTCTAAAACGACTTCTATCCTCAGAGCGCCACTGAAAGGCGAGGAGGGCCGTCCTGAAACAGGAATATTCGCTGGCACACCTTACCGTGCTGGGGTGCACCCCGCCGGAGATGACCTACATCGCGGCCCGCGCGGGCTACGACTACGTTGGTATCCGTCTGATTCCCATGGCGCCGCCCCATGAACCGAACTATGCGCTCCCGGACAACCCGCAGATGCTGAGGCAGACGAAGACGGCGCTCGCCTCGACCGGTGTCCGCGTCCACGACATCGAAGTCGCCCGCGTGTACGAAGGCCTGCATCCGAGCAAATATCTTCCGGCAATGGAGGTAGCCGCCGAGCTGGGGGCCAAGGCCGTCCTGTCCAGCATCTGGGGCGGGGAGCGCGAGTTCTATGTCGAGAAGTTTGCCGAGATTTGCGATCTCGCCAAGCCTTTTGGGCTCACCGTCGACCTGGAATACGTTCCTATCGCGGTCGTCCGCAACCTGGCTCAGGCGCTCGACGTGCTGCGTACCGTCAACCGAACCAACGCGGGCCTGATGATCGATATGCACCACTTCCATCGGGCCCGTGACAACCCTGCGGACCTCGACGCAGTGCCGCGCGAGTGGTTCCATTTCGCCCATCTCTGCGATGCCAATGCCGAGATACCGACGCAGCTCGCCGAGATGATACGCATCATTCGCGACGCGCGCCTTTACGTCGGCGAGGGCGGTATCGATGTTGCGGGCATTCTTGCCCACATCCCGCACTGCGTATATTCGCTCGAGGTGCCCAACAGGGAGCGGCAGGAGGAACTGGGCTACGCCGAGCACGCAACGCGCTGCCTCGAAACTCTGAAGGCATATCTCAGCAAACACGCTCGGCAGTTTGAAACGCACGGCGGAAGCGCCTCCGATCGGGCGCCGACTGGGATTGAAGCGCGCCTATGAAGAATCAGATGCGACACGCGCAGGTAAAGCGGCGTGACCGTTCCGGCAATGAGTTCACCGCCCATTGTCTCGATGAAATCCGTCATCATCGTTTCGGAGCCGCTGTAGATGAGACCGGCATCCATCTTGGCGGCATCGATCCATTTCCCGGTCGGGCCGGCCGTGACGTCGATCTTGATATTGCGCGCAGAGCCGAATTGCCTGGCCGCTTCCCGGATCGAAAGGAACGTACTGATCTCGTTTGACAAGCCGGCACGTTCGCGTCCGAGAGCACCGCACGTACTGGATTGAGCGGGAAGCTCGTAACGTCTGCCAGCGTGATGCAGTCCCCTAATCGCTATCGGGCCTAAAGTAACGCTCGATTTTTCGCTTTTACATGTCGGACAGACGTACGTGATTTCGAGAAAATCTTTTTGATTCACGCGGGGAAACTGTTTTGATGGTCGTATCAACCTAACAGTAGGGACGCCGCCCGCGGACCAATGCTGACCAAGCGCGCCCCCCGAGGAACCTTGCGGCGGACCCCGCGTTATCCGGCGCGCACTCGCCTCACAGCAAGCATGATCGAGTCACAGCAAGCGTGATCGAGTCCTTCACACGGAAAGGATCGTCAAAGATGGTGCATCACGTGGCTGTCGTGGTGGTTGCGGTGTCGGCTCTCTGGGTGGCCGGCAGCATGGCGCAGGCGGCCGAGGCCGATAAATGCCTCAAGACCTGCGAGCTCCTCGAACAACGATGCCACTATTCGGGCGCGCGGGTTCCGCAATGCGACACGAACTTCCGAGTCTGCTGGGACAGTTGCCAGCGAACCGGCCGGCCGAAGCGGTGACTCAGATGTCGCCGGCGAGCGGAAACGCAGCCGAGAGACGCAACCAGGAGCGCCACCATGCCGATCACGGACGAGGCAAAATGAGCAACGTATGCAGAGCCGGCCTTTTCGCTTTCGTGATCCTGATCGGCCCGACCCCGGGATACGCGGCACGCCAGAGTTACGGCAGGTGCATGAAGAGCTGCACCGCGGTTTTCGAGGGATGTGTCGCCCAACTGGAAAGATCATCACACGGCGGTCCGTATTCAGTAGCGCCATGCAAGCGAGAGTACGATGCTTGCGAACGCAGCTGCCGTTGAGTCCGAAAAAACCCTCCCGATGTCACGCTCGCTATTTCCCTTCCGTTCCGCCCCCCCTGACTTCCTCAGTACCGAATAGGAGCTATCGCATGACCCGACACCTGCTCGCTGCACTCGCCCTCGTTGTGGCGATGCAATTTTCGTTGCCCGCGATGGCAGCCCACGGCAGCCGGGCCAGAGACTGTCGCGAGGAATGCAGGAGACAGCCATGCCAGGCTTCTGCCGCGGTGTGTGAACAAATGCTGAGGTCATGTGTCGCCGACTGCAGATGATCGGCGGGACCCGTCATACCCTGCCTTTGCGTGAATAAGCGGAACTCCGCGCGACCCCCAATGTCGCTTGATGGCACAAAGCGGACGTTCCGGAATGTCTGCTATTCGGTCGCTATCGAGGTAAAGCGGACCTACGCAGGGACGCCCGGAATCGACGCGAATGACCCACAGCGGACATTACGAACGGGGTTCATGCATCAGGATCGAACGTAAATAACTCTTGTGGATGAGCGACGCCGCGCAAGGCGTATCGGCCCACCGAAACCAGACGATGTTTAATGCCCTCGACATTGGCGAAAGGCGATGACATCAGAACAAGTTGATCGACCGAACGGCACATCGCGGCAATACGGCTTGCCTCGTTCACGGCCGGGCCAATGACGGTAAAATTCAGCCGCTCACGGCTTCCGATGTTGCCGTAAAAAACTTCGCCAACGTGTAAACCGAGATACATATCGGTTATCGGTTTGCCTTCCTCCAACCGGCGCTTATTCAAGCCAGCAATGTCCCCGCGCGCAGCTGTCGCCGCAGACAGCGCCGCACTGCATGCATGGGCGCGGTCTGTCGCGGTAAAGAGGGCAAGCGTACCATCGCCAATCAGCCCAAGCACGTCACCGCCGTGCTCGTGAATTGCCGAGACGATCACGTCCGCGTAATCATTGAGTAATGGAATTGCCTGTTCCGGCGCGGTGTCGGTGATTCGCGTGAACCCTCGCAGATCACTGAACCAGATCACGGTGTCAATTTTCTCCGCGACGCCCCGTAAAATCCGTCCGCTGAGCACGCGCCGGCCGGCGTCGCGGCCGAGGTAAGTTTCCATCAGCGTCGTGGTCATGCGCGCCAGCGACACCGATTTGATGGCGAGCGCGAGATACGGCACCATGCGCTCGAGCGCGGCTATCTGGCTATTAGTGAACCCGCCGGGCGCGCTCGTCGTCCAAGACGAGTACACGGCGTCCATCTCACCGATCACACCGTCGGCGGCAAAGCGGCTGATGATGGCGACATAGTCGGTCATGCCCGCTGCGAGAAAGTCGGACAGCGACGGGAACTCATTTTTGGTCGTCTCGTTGAGTGGGCGCCGCAAAAGCGATTCACCGGTCTGCAGCATCCGATAGAATGTACTGTGCCGCCAGCGTTCGGCCACCTGAACATCCCTGGGAGCGAAGCCGGTCGCGGCGAGTCCATCGGGGCTGGTGCGGCCGTATTCGATCAGAGGGGATTCGGTCGGACCATGGCCCCAGCGAAATAGGCGGCCTTCGTGGACGGGATGAAGCGTGTCGATTGCCGCCGTCATGCGAGCCAACGGGAGTCCGGCCGCGACGCAACGGTCGCAGAATCCAGACACAATATCGGTCTCGGGTCTGCCGGCCAGACCAGCCTGCGTCAGCCATCCCGACAACTCGGCGAAGAAGGCTTCATTCATGCCACGATTATACAGTCGAAAAGTCCGGGCCGGCATTCAACGGAGCTAGCGCGGCGTGATGTCTGGTATTGGCACCTTTCGGCCGTTCGCGGATGTCCGCTTAGTGTCCGTTATGGACGACAAAGCGGCCGCCCATTCGTGCGCGACGTGGTGCGTTCGCTCTTCCAGCAGCGCTGAGGATAAGCCGTGCCGTCGGGCCCGATGGAACGGCTTCGACAGCTCGACGACGCATTCCGCGTTCGGATACCAGCCTTGGGCCGCGTGAGGGTCGAAAACTGGCGGTGCGAGAGGTGCCCGCGGCGCCGACTCTCAAACGCCCGCGGCGCTGGCGAGCCCGGCCTCCGGCGGTCATGATGGAGAAAGCCATGCTGTACAGTTACGTCGTAAAAAGATTAATCCGACGAAGCTTTGAGCACGTCAACAACCACAACTATGATGAATTACTCAAGCCGGTTGCAGCAAACGTTCATCACCGCTTTGCCGGTGCCCACGCCATTGGCGGCGAGCGTCACGACAAAGAGGCAATGCGCCGCTGGCTGGAGCGCGTCGGCCGCGTCTTGCCGAACCTTCACATCAAGATCAACGATATCTGGGTAAAGGGCGGGCCGTGGCACACCAAGGTGTTCGTGCAGTGGGATGCAACGGCTAGATTGCTGAATGGCGACTCTTCATACTTCAACCGCGGTTTTCATGTGATTACCATGCGATGGGGCAAAGTTTATTCGCTCGACGTATTCGAGGATTCCCAGGAGGTGGCGCGCGGGCTGGCCATTCAAGCCGAAGCCGGCCTGAAAGAGGCCGTCGCCGAACAAATCGTTAGCTAACCTGGGGCGGTTCGATTTAAGGCGCCCAATGGCTAATACGTGGTGCACTCGCCAAGGCGTGCGAAGCACGAAGTATTTTCTTGGCAGCCACCGCTTCGCTGGAAACGATTGCCTGCACCAGCGCCCTAAACTGTTCCATCCGCATCGCCGCCGTTCAAATCCTTCTCCGAAATCCGCTAGCAGACCGAAATTCAGCGGCCGGCCTGGAAGATGCGCAATGACTTGAGCTGGTGCTGCCTCATTTCTTTGAATCACAGTCGACGGCACCAACGCTGCTGCTCGGAATGCGGCCGTTGAGCGGCAGGGCGGAGGTTCACGGCGTGAGTTCGAGGGTCGATCGCATCACCACCACGACGTACGGATTCCAGGTCGAGACGAGCCAATAGATCGTCGCCCGCCGAGCCTCTGCGTCGTGCTCGTGCTCGTGCTTTTCGCCGCCGGTGAAACGGGTCAGCACGAATGGGGCGTAGAAGAAGCCGGGCCATGGCGTCCCGCCCGGCAAGTTCCAGTAATTGCGCAAGCCGGGGCAGCCGGTTGCGGTCTGCAGCAGCGTGCAAGCGAAAGCGGGATTGAGCGAATCGAGCAACACGATGGGGGGCGACCACGGCCCCCACGGGTCACGCGCAAAACGGGCTTCGATGACGGACACGCAGTTGTTGAGCAGAAGCCAGACCTTCAGTTCGTGGTTCCAGGTCACCGAATGCTCGCCGACGCAGCGCTGCCCGAGCGGGTTGTCGTCGTAGATTTCCGCGCCGGCCGGCGGCACCCATTCGCCGCTGGCGTTGTGGCCGCTTTCCCACTGGGCGCGCGTGACCCAATAGGGATGCCCGCCGACACGACCGGCAAAGAACGACCACGTCCCCGGATCGCCGAAGGTCTCGCGTGGCGCGATCGCCAAATAGGGAATGCTGGCGCGGTAACGCGCAGCGCCGAACACCGGGATTCCGCGCGGGCGGTCATCCTCGCGCGGCCGGTCGACGTCACCCTCCGGTTTCGCCGCGCTCACATAGACGAAGCCGTTGGGCATGGTGACAGGCGGCACCGCCTGGTTGAAGTCGATCGGATCGCCGGGCGTCGCCTGGGCGAGCACGCTGCGTCCGATGCTGTTGCTCAGCGGGATCTCGGGGCAAAGGGGACTCGGCGGCGGCCGCGTGAGCGGTGCGCCTGAGTCCGGCAGCAGCGGCGTTGGAAACACGCAATGGTCGGTCCAGAAGAAGGCATAGAATTTGTCGTCGAAGAACACGCCGCCGGTCGGCACGTTGAACGATCCCTGCTGGATCGGCGGATGCACGGTCGGATGGGCGAACGTGTTCGGCGCCGACAGCGCGAGTTGAAGATCGAGACAGTTCTTGCTGTCGGGGACCGCCGTGCGCGTCGTCAGGCCGAGCGCATCGTCCGGCGGCACGGACGGAAAGCTGCCGGTCGGATGCCCGTCGGGAATGGAATCGCCGAACAGCAGATAAAGCGGGCCCTTGCCGGTGTCGACCGGGAAGCCGAGGTCGACGGCGTCGAGACCGAAGTTCGATAGGGTTCGCGCCGCGGTCGGCGCGCCGCTCGCCCAGACGGTCTCGCCGACCAGCTGGCAGATCGTCGTGGTGGATCCGACGAGGGAGAGTGTGGCGGCGTGGGCATCGCTGGCAACCGGCCCGGCCACGGCGATAACAAGCATCGCCAGACATGCAGACGCGCGAGACATGCGCATAAGGCACCTCCTCGCTGTCATCGATTTGGAAATAACGGAAGCGCGGACCCGCGACGCGTCCCGGGCCGCCATCCCGTCCAACGATCGATATCCTAGGCCGGAGGATCGCCGGTGGAAAGACAAGAACCGCTGTCTCCGCGGAGATCGGGCTGGCCTCGAAAGTTGGACTCAGGGCGACCGTCGGCGGCACGCGGGATTATGCTCTACCGCTGCATGTCCCGTCGCGGTCAGCGGGTTAATCTCACGTAAGCGCGGCAACACTTCCTTGCCGAACAGCCGGATGCTCTTCTCGGATTCGGCGTGCGTCATGAACCCGGTGCGGCCGATCATGGTGAGGTGACCGAACCCGCCGACATCATCGTAAAAGTCTTTGATCTGGGCGAAGACGCCGTCGGGATTGCCGGCAAACAGGATGCCCTGGGCGATCGCCTCCTCGACCGTGATCGAGACCAGTTTGCGGGCGTTCGCGCTCGCCGTGGCGACGCCCTTTTCGGCGTTGACGAGATCCGGCGCGGACTTTGGTTTCGTGCGCCAGGCCTGGCCGGCGATGTGCGGCGGCGCCGTGCCCGGCAGAAGCGCGGAATATTGCGGCGCCGACTTGAGGCTGGTGTTGAGGAACCACAGGAGCTTTTCGCCCACCCGCCGGCCTTCCTCCTCGCTGTCGCCGACGCACACGAAGGCGCTGTAGGCGAAGTTGTCGAGTGGCGCCGGCGGCAGGCCCGCCGCGACGCGCGCGTCGCGATAGGCGGCATAGGCACGTCGCGTCCCTTCCGCGCCGCGCAGCACCAACGTGTGCACCATGCCGCGCCGGCCGACCTCGGCGGCGGTGTGCGGGTCGCCGGTCGCGGCCCACATGCGCAATTGTTTTTGCCAGGGGCGCGGCCAGATGTTGACGTGACGGTGCGTGAAATGTTTGCCCTCCCAGGAGAACGGCCCGTTCTGCTGGGTGAGCGCTTTCGCAATAAGGTCGATCGCCTCCCAGTAGCGCTCGATGTTGTTGACGGGGTTGGCGTTGGCCGACGCCATTTCGGTTCCGCCCGACTTGACGAAACCGAGCTCGAGCCGGCCGCGCGAGATCACGTCGGCGGTGGCGTATTCCTCGGCCACGCGCACCGGCTCGCGGCGCAGCGAGACCAGCGTGCCGAGGCTCAAGATGCGCGCCTTGCGCGTCTGCCGCGCCAGGATGCCGAGGAGCATCGGGTTGGCGCCGAGCAGCGAGTTGATGCCGGCATGATGCTCCGTGGCACAGACGTTGAGGCCCATCTCGTCGCAGAGCAAATACTCGTCGATCGCTTCCTCGAAGAGATCGGCGGCGATACGCGGGTCACAATAGCGATTGGGCAAGCTCGCCCGCACCGAGTCGGTTGCATCGAGCACCGCCTTGGGCACGTGCGGATAGGGGACCTCGCACATCCACCAGGCGTCCATCGCAGCATCTCCGCAGGGGTCCGATCCTGAATTACATACTTAGCACTACCCACGATGTAGGGGTGACCGACAGGGCCGGTGCAAAAAATGCAAAAGGCCCCGTCAGGGGCCTTTTTGGGGGTTGTGGCAACAGCCTAGGCGGCCCCCGAACGGCGCTCCTTGGCTTCTTCAACCTCCCTCTCTGCCTTCAATTCCTCAAGGCGCCTCCGGTGCTTCTCATTCATGGAAAGCGCGTTTGAGGCCCTACTCAGCGTTCGGGCCAAGGTAATCTTGGTCATTTTGACGATCTGTTCGCGAGTCAGCATTGGCCCTATTCCTAGTCAAAGTAGGCTACTACGTGGCCCATGTAAGCGGCAACTCATTCTATCGGCGCCGCAAGTACCATTCCCGGAAGGATTCTGCGACTTCATAACCAGCTTTCGCCAGACTGGCGCAGATATCGTCGTATTTCTTCAAGGCTTTGGATTCGAGATTGGCGTCAAAAGTCTCCATCGTAAGGTGGTCCGGCTTTACCTCCTGCGTCAGGTTCATTGCTGCGGAGAGAATGCGTGTCAATACATCCTTATTGTGCTGTTGCGGAATATAGCGCCGTCCAGCCTCCTTATGGAAATCCGGTGTAGTTACGTAATACAGGGATCTCTTCCTTATCCCAAACTGAAGATCGAAGGCATTTCTTACCTTGCCTTCCAAGTAGCTATCTCCGCGAATCAGCATCACCGTCATAACGACCGCTACACCTTCGTCCTTATCGTATCCAAGACCAATATCTATTACCCATAAATCTTCCTCCTCGCGGCGTGGTGCCTCTAAATCTGCCTCTAATTCAAACTCAAAGGCCATAAGTCTGCGCCGCCGGTCCGTGTACGTCAGAGGCCGAGAAAGTCGAGGATGCGATCGGCGAGCGCGTCCGGTTGCTCGAGCTCCGGGTGATGCCCGGCCCCATCGATGAGCGCAAAGCGCGCGCCCGGGATGAGCGCCGCATACGCGCGGCCGTAGGCCGGGCTGACGATGCCGTCGGAGGCGCCCCACAGCACCAAGGTCGGCAGCGCTATGCGGGCGAGCCAGCGCTTGAGCCGCGGATTGTACATGTAGGGCTCCCAGCCGTAGAGGCAGAGCGCGTCGCGGTTGCGCGCGTGCCGCGTGAGCGCCGCATCGGATAGCGCGTCGAAGTCGGGCGCCGCGCGCTCCGGATCATGCCAGCTTGCCCGTCGCACCACGTCCGGATGGCTGTTGAAGACGTCGAGAATGTCGGGCGTTTCCCGGCCGCTGAGCTTGATGCCGAGCGGGCTGACGAGCACGAGGCGGTCTAATCGGTGCGGGCACGAGGCCGCTATCTCCGCTGCAATCCAGCCGCCGAACGAGACGCCGACGAGTGCAACCTTTTCGTCCGGGAGTGCGTCGATGAGCTCACGGTAAAGGTGGACGAGATCGTAAACCGTTTCGAAGTCGTCGGGACGGCGCGACGCGCCGAAACCGGGATGCGACGGCGCCAGGACGAAGGCGCTGCGGGAGAGGCGATCGAGGAACGGAGCGTCCGGATCGAGCGGATGAAAACCGTGCAGGAAAACGATCGTCCGCCCGCTCCCGCGCCGGACAACCTCGAGATCGATGTCGCCCACCGTGACCCGATCGGCATGTGACGCCACTGACCCGGTCATCCCCGCCTCGCCAGTGGCATGAAGCCGTGTGGCGGTGAGCCGAATCCCGATGCGAAACCAACAACAAGCCATCGATGGGCGTGAGAGTCGTTCGCCCTACCTGGTTGCACAGCGCCGGTACGTATATTTCCACCACTTGCGGCCCTCTCGAACCGATCGATGAAGCGTGCCATCAACCACTCTGACCCTCTCGGTCGCATTGTACGCCTCGCCTTCGCCCGAGCAGCGGAGCGCGAGTTCAAAGAAGTCGCCTCGCCGCGCCACCCGCGTAATTCGGCAGCGGTTGTCGATTCCGAGGAATTCACGCGCGGTGTAGGTCAGCAGCCCTTCCGTTTCATTGGGAGTGCCGCCGCAGACTGTCGCGTCGTCAGAATACCATTTGCCGACATAAGGATGCAGCGGGCGGGCGTCGGCTGGTAGCGCGATAAGACTGCCGAATAGCAACGCAAGCAACAACCAGCGCATCTTGCCTTCTTGGCAGGGTGGTGGTCCATCGTCGAAGGGCAAGTCGCGGTTGGCCGAAGTCGGAAGGAACTTTCGATGGCACATGGGGCTGCTCCAGTCGCGGTAGGCACCGTGGCGACAATGTTTCGGAGCAAAAGGAATCGCAAGGTCGCATATCTGCTGCGTCTCGTCTCGCTGGCGCCGAATCCTGTCCTTGCATCCGCAAAAGCATCGATATTGCTGGTGGTGGCCGGGTGGCTCTGCTCGACCGTGACATTCGCCGCCGACGGCGCGTGGAAATTCGGCATCGATGAACGCGATCATCCCGCGTTGAGCTACTCGCGGAACGATAAGATGATTTTCTATGTCGGGTGCGGACATGCATTCGGTCTGCACGCGGCCTATCCGGGCAGTTCCAAAAAGAAAGAAGCGAAGGCAACGCTGGCCATCGCGAATGGAAAGACGCGGATGAATTTTCACGGCGAGATCGAAAGCGCCCACGAAGACGACCCGCCCGGCACCACCCACTTCGTTCAATGGGATCTCGGTTTTCGCCGACAGGATCCCGCTCTGTATGGAAGAAAATGGAAAAGGCGCGAAGACCAACTCTTCGATCTGCTCGATTCGGGGCGACCGTTGACCATTTCGGCGGATGGCCGCAGCTACATTCTTCCCGCCGTGAATATCCCAAACTGGAGAAAGCGCTTCAGAAAAATATGCTGAGAGCACTCCGCACGAGCCCCGGCTGAGTATTACCGAGCCGGGCCGTTCCGGGCCGGTTTGACCAACCTGGGGACCACCCACCGATCCGTCCCCGGCCCGTTTACATCGGCGCAATGCTGTAGGTGGCGGCGTCGGCGACGCGCAGGCCGGCCACGATTGACATGTGAACAAAAAGGGAACAATAATCCCGGTCCACAGGTCCATTTGACGTGTGGACGTCTTCGTAGGAGACCACGTTGCGACGGAGCGAATCAGTGGCACCCGCACCGGGCAGCGTCAGAGACGCGATCATCGCCGCTATGGCGACAGGCGGCGAATTTTCGGTGACCCAGATACGCGCAGCGGTCCGAGAGAAACTTGGAGAGGTATCTCCCTCATCCGTGCGTTCTTACTTGAACATGAACGTACCGGAGACGTTCGAGCGGATGCGCCGCGGCACATATCGGCTTAAAAAAAAATCTCTGAACGGCCGCGCGGCGCTTGACTGCGTCTTCATCGGCAAGTCGAAGCTCCACAAAGGCGACAGCTTCATCATCCTCGCAGAGATGAAGCCCTGCTCCATTCACGCGGTGGTGACCGACCCGCCCTACGGCCTCGTCGAATACACCGAAAAGGAACAGGCCAAGCTTCGGAAGGGGAGAGGCGGCGTGTGGCGCATCCCGCCTTCCTTCGATGGCCACAAGCGCGCACCCCTGCCGCGTTTTACTGTGCTTACGAAACAAGACCACGAGAGACTGCACGTTTTTTTCAAGCGCGCAATTCAGCGAAGCGCTGGAGCACGTGCTCGTGCCCGGCGCGAACGTGGTGGTCGCAAGCAATCCGCTCCTCTGCCACATTGTCGCTGACGCGATGGCAGAAGGCGGCCTCGAGCTGCGCGGCTACATCGCTCGGCTGACGATGACCATGCGCGGCGGTGACCGGCCAAAGAACGCTCACCACGAATTCGATGGCGTTAGCGTCATGCCCCGCTCGATGTGGGAGCCGTGGGTCGTTCTGCGAAAACCGATAGAGGGGCGAGTACAAGATAACCTCAGGACGTGGGGTACGGGCGACTTCCGCCGTCTTTCTGCGCATCAGCCTTTCGGCGATGTCATCAAGTCCAAACCGACGAGGCCGGAAGAGAAGCGCATCGCGCCGCATCCGTCGCTCAAGCCGCAGGAGTTTCTGAGAAAGCCCGTCCTCGCGTCGCTTCCTCTGGGTAAAGGGGTGGTTCTCGATCCGTTTGCGGGCTCGGGATCAACGCTCGCGGCTGCGAACAGTGTGGATTATGAGAGCATCGGTATAGAGAAGGACGAAGCGTTCTTTGAAATGGCAAAGAAGGCTATACCGAGACTTGCAGCGCTGAACGGGAATGATGCACCCTCGCTGCCTGGGCTGGACGCGGGCAATGGGAAAGTTGCCGAAGGACCTGACCGCGCTTCACATAAAGAAGGCCGTCGATCTCATCGAGAAGCAAACGGCCGAATGGATCGACCTGTATTTTGAGCAGGCCAACATCTTTAGCGCCATCGTGGGCATCGTCGGGCTGAAGGCGCTTCACGCCGTCAGCCCGTACAAGAAACACAAACACCCGGACGTAGTACGGCGAGCGCGGAGGGAGGCGGGCGCACGCACACGTTCGGCGTGAGTTCACCGTCGAAAGTCATCAGGGAAGCCGATGCAATCGCGTACCAAATATCGGGCATTCGGCTGAAACGCGGAAGGCCAATTTTAATCGAAGAGCAAGTCTCTGATTCGGCACCTACAAATACGATGGGCAAGAAGCTATAACTCACGCCGCCGCCTGCAAGGCCATGCGCGCGGCCTTCTCGCCGATCATGATCGACGGCGCATTTGTGTTGCCGGAGGTCAACGTCGGCATGATCGAGGCGTCGGCGACGCGCAGGCCGGCGATCCCGTGCACGCGCAGCTGATCGTCGACGACGCCCAGCGGGTCGCTGCCCATGCGGCACGTTCCGACCGGATGATAGGTCGTTTCCGCCGTGCGCGTGACGAAGTCGAGCAACTCCTCGTCGGAATTGACGCGCGGACCCGGCGCAAACTCCTCGGCCCCGAGCCAGGCGAGCGCCGGCGCGGCGACGCGATCCTGCGCATTCTGCCGGAAGGACGGGCGTCGCGAGAATTTCCCGCGAAGCCGTGCGGACGGCGGCCACATCGGCGTCGCCCGCAGCGCGACGCCGATGCCTCACTCTTGAAACTGCGGCGGCCACCCCACGTTGAACCGGCGGTTCGCCAAGCGCGTCGAGCGCGCGCTGGACCTCGTCGATGTTGCGCCGCCCGGGACCGTGCTGAAGCTCACCGGAACCGACGGTGGACTCTCATCAACTAGTGTCCCGATTCCGAAGTTCGCCTGAGTTTGCCGCATGCTCCGAAGCGAACTTCGGAATCGAAGGACACTAGCAACTCTATGATTCTAGTGCCGCTTTGAACCCGAAGTTCGCAGTGGGACTCACGGCAATTCTGATGCGAACTTCGGGTTCGCGGCACTATTTCCCCGCGCAGAACGGATCGCTCATATAATCGGAATCGGAGCAAATATAAATACATGAAGGATCGTTGGCCGAGCCCTTATAAACACAAAGGCGCTTTGCAGGCTGTGCCGGAGCGGCCACGGGCTTCTGGGCGGGTACTGCGGGCTTCGGCGGGGCGGGATTGAATACCGGCTGGATCTTGGTCGGGGGAGCATTGAACACGGGCGGGGCCTTAGCCGCGGGCGCATTGAATACGGGCGAGGCCGGCGGCTGAACGCCGACTGAAGGCGCATTTGGCGACTGCGGGCTGGGGCCAATAACGTGTATGTACATCGGGTAGGTTCGAGGAGTCGAACCGAGGTAGAGATCCGGATTCTTGACCACGGCATAGATGGTTGTGAATCCCGGCCGCAGGCCGGTAATCTGCCATCGATTGTTGACCCTATTTGTATCTGCAACCACATTGCTGCCTTGCGGGACCTGCATGTCGATCACATTCGAATGGTTTATGTCGACCGGTGGATAGTTGCCGCCCGGGATCGTGATGGAGGCTGCCGAGCATTCACTTTTTATCACGTCAAGAAAGTGCTCCAGTGCGGTCACATTGAAAGGGGTAAGATTTAGTTGGGGAATGTCGATAAGCTCTGCCGCTCGGCTTCCGAGCTCATACTTTACGTCCTTGAATGCCGACTCCACCAACTTCGTGATCTTTTGTTTATCCAAGTACTGAAACAAATTGGTGTATCGACCACCCAATTTCGGTGCCATCATTACATACTGAATAGCGTCACATGCTGAAAACACTTGGCCGAGTTCATGATACGGCACGATCGATATGTTCAGCTCCTTGGGAACGTTGACGGGTATTTGCCAAGCGCCGTTATACGGCTGGGTATTAGGCAACGTTATATAAAACTGATTGTACGAGTCTGGTGTGAGTGCAATTAGAGTTTTCAACGCCGTGTCGACTAGAATTTGTGTCAGAAGTCCTATGGCATACTCATCGGCCAGAAAAAGCGACATCATTGCTTTCGCGTTGGCCACCTCTAAACTCTCGGCGTCGCCGATTTTCTCCAGTATGCTATCTTTAAAAGTAGTTGGTAACTTCGGGATAATGTATTTGGGGGCGACAGCCTTTGTCCAGAGAAAAATCGTAGAAGAATAGTCGAAAAACACTTTCGCGTATTCAAGATTGCGACGAGTGGAAAACGAATTAATCAGCTGCTGGGCTCGGTCCAGGCCGCTCTGCATCTGGGTATTTTTGAGGTCTTGTTCGAAACTCCACTCGTCACTCATCGCTGTGCGGTAAAACAATGGAAATGCCCGACCCGCCCGGGCGTCGGGCGTCAGCAGGGCGTTTGCTCGCCCGTCACAGGCAAACCCACAGATGGCAACGACTGACAAACAAGCGAGAATAATCCTGCGTGCAACAGAGGTTCTTGCAAGCGTCATGATGTTGGCTCCCGACATATGTTTAATCGGCTCGATAGTTTCGTAGTAGAGGAGGCCCCGGCGGTGACCCGGGGATGCGTGACGGATCGGGCGCCCGAGGTTGCCTCGGGCACCGGATAAAAATTGTCAGAGGACGGCGGCGTTTGCGCCTTCCGATGGGGATTGTGCATCGAATGCGGGCGTGAGATGGGCCAGCTGTTCGTCGCTGACGGAGGCAAATGAAGCGTCAAATAAGTCATTGAAGTCTGCCGCTGACGAAAGGACCGCAGGATCAAAGAGAAACCGCTGAGCAACACCGGCTAGCCAGGAAGCCTCTAGGCGCTGAAATGGTTCAATTGACCCCCAAGCAATAACCTGAAATAGCATGAGAAAATTTAACGGTCAACCCGCGAATTACCAGTGATGCTCGGCTCGTGGTCCCGGCCGGTAACGGATCCGGCGCAGCCCCGCGCCGCGCCGATCACGCCGCGGCGTGCAAGGCCATGCGCGCGGCCTTCTCGCCGATCATGATCGACGGCGCATTGGTGTTGCCGGACGTCAGCGTCGGCATGATCGAGGCGTCGGCGACGCGCAGCCCGGCGATCCCGTGCACCCGCAGCTGGTCGTCGACGACGGCCAGCGGGTCGCTGCCCATTCGGCAGGTTCCGACCGGATGATAGGTCGTCTCTGCCGTGCGCGTGACGAAGTCGAGCAACTCCTCGTCGGACTTGATGCGCGGACCCGGCGCAAACTCCTCCGCTCCGAGCCAGGCGAGCGCCGGCGCGGCGACCAGCCGCCGCACGATGCGCATGCACGCGAGCACACAATCGCGGTCGGTGCGCTCGGCCAAAAAGTTGAAGCGGATCGACGGCTGTTTGTTTGGGTCCGGCGCGCTGATATGCACGCTGCCCTTGCTCTCCGGGCGCAGCTGGTGGGTGATGATGGTGATCCCGGGCTCCTTCGCGAGCCGCACGTTCGGCGTCGACAGGAAAGGCTGCATCGTGAACATGGCGTCCGGGCTGTCGAGGCCTTCACGTGTCCTAAAAAAGCCGCGCAGCGGCGAGGCCGGATGGCTCAGGAAGCCCTTGCGCTTCGTCACGTAGAGCAGCCCGTGCCACAGGGCGCCGTGGCCGCGGGCGCGCTCGTTGAAGGTGACGCCATGCCGGCCGACGCGCCATTTCATGCGCGGCGCCCAATGGTCGCGCAGATTCTCGCCGACGCCGGGCAGATCATGGCGAACCTCGATGCCGAGACCCTTCAGCCGTTGCCCCTGGCCGATCCCGGAAAGCTCGAGCAGCTGCGGTGACGCGATGCTGCCGGTCGAGACGATGACTTCGCGGGCGGCGCGCACCTCGTGCTTTCCGCCACGACAGGAGTAACGCACGCCGGTGCAGCGGCGGCCTTCGAGCACGAGGCTTTCAACCAGCGCATGGGTTTCGATGGTGAGGTTTGCTCGCTTGCGCGCCGGTTCGAGATAACACTTCGCCGTGCTCATGCGCCGGCCGCGGCTGATCGAGGCCTGCGTCATGGCAATGCCGTCCTGGTCGACGCCGTTGTAGTCGCGCGTTCGCTTGATCCCGATCGACTCGGCGGCGGCGAAGAAGCTGTCATAGAGGCGGCCGCGCTCGTCGCTGTCGGTGATCTTCAGGCAGCCCGCACGGCCGCGGATCTCGTCATCGCCGCCGGCGTAGCTTTCCATGCTCTTAAAGATCGGCAGCACGTCCTGATAGCTCCAGCCGCGGTTGCCGAGCTGGGCCCAATGATCGTAGTCCTGCCGCTGCCCGCGCACCCACACCATCCCGTTGATGGCACTCGAGCCGCCGAGCATGCGCCCGCGCGGAACCGGGATGGCCCGCCCGCCCGTATTCTCCTGGGGTTCGGAGCAATAGAGCCAATTCACGCCCGGCCGATTGATGAAGCGCGCAAAGCTGATCGGCACCTGCGAGAGCCGATGGGTCTTGCCGCCCGCCTCCAGCAGCAGAACGTGAAAACGGCCGTTCTCGGTGAGGCGATGGGCGAGCGCCGAGCCCGCCGATCCGGCGCCAACGATGATGAAATCGACCGTGCGTTGCTCCATGGGGCCTCTCCCTCCGTTCTGCTGCGTGTTGCGCCAACGTCAGCAAAGAGCAGGCCGGTTGTCGAGAGGGGCGGGCTCCGAAACTTCTGCGTTGTCCGGCAGTTGCCCTTGAGTGTGCATGCCGGGCTGCATGCCGGGCTGTTCATATTGCTTTCATGGCACTTTCCAGAATGAAAGCGACTACCATCGCGCTGAGTCGGGAGGACCACCGCCTGCTCTCGCGCGCTGCGCGCGAACTCAAGATTTCGCGATCCGAATTCATCCGTCAGCATCTGGCTGTCGTGCTCGAACAGTACCGTCGGCATCCTCCGCCACTAAGCGCCGGAATCGTGCGCGCGCTACCAGAGCACGGCGACGAGCGCGAGCTGTTCGGTGCCGATCTCTGGCAGAAACCTCGTTGAACCCACTTCACACCACAGCCTGCAAGACCCATCTATGTTCGGCATGCCGCGGCAGCCGCTGGCGAGAGGTCTTCCGTGACGATCACCCTCAACCACACCATCGTCCCTGCCCGTGACAAGAGGGCAGCGGCGCAATTTTTTGCGCGCATTTTTGGCCTCCATGCCGACCCTAAAGACGGCCATTTCGCGCCTGTACGGATCAACGACACGCTCACGCTGCTCTTCGACGACGATGAGGAGTTCGAGAGCCACCACTACGCTTTCCACGTCAGCAATGCCGATTTCGATGCTATCTTGGGTCGCGTTCGGGAGGCGAAGCTCGCCTATGGCAGCGCCCCGTGGAGTCTCGACGACGGTAAGCTCAACGACTGGAACGGCGGCCGCGGCGTCTATTTTCGCGACCCTGACGGCCATGTGCTCGAACTCATGACAGTGCCGCAGTGAGCTTCGTTATGTGTGCGGCCGCGCGGAACGCCACGCCCGCGGACGGAAGAGTCTTGCCGACGGTGGAGCTTTGTTTGTTTGTCAACGCGATCGTGGGCACGCCGTCGCTCCGCTCCGGCTCAGCCCACCCTACGGACGCAGAGCGGCCGGCTCCGCGGCCCGGGCATGCCTGTTTGATATGCGGGCGGCCTCACGCGTAGTATCCTCCAGATCCTTCATGGCATGGAGAGCGCATGTCGACGGCAAGCATCAGCCGGCAATTGTCCCGTTGGGTGGCCGGGCTCGCCTATTCGGATATTCCGCCCGAGGTTCTCGACCGCGCGCGCGGCGTCACGCTGCAAGCCCTGTCCTCATGCCTGCTCGGCTGTGATTTCCCGGAAACAAAGCAGGCCATTCGCCTCGTCGAGGAGGAAGAGGCTGGGTGCAGCGGCGCGACCACGGCGCTCGTCGACGGGCGGCGCTTTTCCCGGGCCGGCGCCGCCTTCATCAATTCGGAGATGATATTTGCCGGCGGCAAGTGGGACACGTTTCGCATGGTGGTGCATGCGAATTGCGCCATCGTGCCCGCGGCGCTCGTTGCGGCCGAGGCAACACGCTGCTCAGGCTCCGCGTTCCTGACCGGCGTGGCAGCGGGCTACGAGGTGACGGATCGTTTGGCCGCGGATTTCGTCCCCACCATCCTGGCGCGGGGATTCCATCCCGGCCCCGTGTTCAGCATTTTCGGGGCCGCGATTGCGCTCGCCAAGATCATGGGTCTCGATGCGGAACAGGTGCACGGCACGCTCGCGCAATGCGTCAACCTCGCCGCGGGCAACCTCGAAGGCGGCCGCAGCGGCGGGCGCTCGGTGCGCGAAGGTGCGGCCGTACGCAATGCGCTGCTGGCCGTCGGTCTGGCACGCCAGGGAATACCGGGCGGAGAGACGGTGTTCGAAGGCGAAGCCGGCTTCTATTTCGCCTATGCAGGAAACAAAGAAGGACGCCTGACCCACAGCTTCGCGGGGAAACGCTACGCCGACTTCGCCGCCATCACCGAGAAGCTCGGCGAGCGTTGGGTGTTCCTGGAGACGCTTTATCGCATCTATTCGACGGCGGGCTACAACATCGCCCATGTCGACGTCACGGCGGCGTTGTGCAAGCGCGACCACATTCGGCCGCCGGACGTCGAGCGGGTCGAGTGCGTCGTGAACTGGCTCGAGACCCAGTACCCGAGCCCGGCCTTCCCGTCACGGCGGACCGACATCGCTCCGGGACGCGAGCAGCCCCAGTATTACGCCGCCCATGCCATTCTCACCGGGGGATACCCGGTCAGCAAAAACGTGCAGCAACGGGTCGGCGAAGCCGATCCGCCAGGCATCGACGAGATGATGCGGCGCGTCCGCCTCGTTCCCTCCCACACGCAACCGCTCTTTTCGCCGCGCGTGACCATTCACACGCGCGACGGCATCGCCCACACGCTCGAGGCGACGGGCCGCGAGTTCATCATGAGTTTCGACGAGCTGGCGCAAAGGCTTTCGCCGATCGGCGTCGCGGTCCCGGTCGGCGAACGGCAGTATGCGGAGCTGGTTGCCGAATGCCGGCAGATCGATCAGGCGAAAGACGTCGCGAGATTGATTGCACTCACCTGCCCGCCCCGCGACCGGGCCTGAAGCGGCGCCCCGGCGAACGCGATGCCCGATATTCAGCTGCGGCCGTTCGCACCGTCCGATGCCGTCGCGCTGGCGCGGCTCTGGCGTGCGAGCTGGCTTTCGACCGGTGTTCCGGCCGCGCGGGAGATCACGCGGGAGGATTTGCTCGCGCGCGTAGGGACCGAGTTGGCGCAGGGGTGGCGCGTAACCGTTGCGGAGATCGACGGTGAACTGGTCGGATTTCTCGCGGTGAAGCTCGAGGAGCGACGTTTGGACCAGCTCTTCGTTGCTCCCGCGCAGCAGGGCTCCGGCATCGGGGTTCGGCTCTTCGCGCTCGCCGAGGCAATGATGCCAGCAGGCTTTGTGTTGCGTACGTCGGCTGCCAATGTCAAGGCGCGGCGCTTCTACGAGAAGCGTGGAATGCGGCTCGATCGGTTGGAGTTGCACCCCGTGCATGGACACGAGGTGGCGATCTACGTGACGCCGTAAATTCAGGCCGCGTGCTCGGTGGCGGTCGGCAGCAGCTCAGGCGGATAGTCCGGCCGCAGGATATCGAGCCGCATGGGCACCGGCGTGCCCATCCATAGCGCATTCTTGCTGTGGTCGTCGTAGGAGCTGTCGGTCAAGGGATGGATGAGAACGTCGAGCCCGGCACGGTTGAGCATCAGCCAAGGCACGATTTTTTCGAACTCGCCGGTCTGGAAGATGATGTTGAACTGAGAAATCGGGTGCGGGCCTCGCGGTTCATCGCTGAAGTTTCCAGGCTCTACGGCGAATATTCCAAGGATATTTTCCCGAAGAGCCTCGGCGATCTGCCGGGTAGCGGCATCATAATAGACATGAGCATGATAGCCTCTGATTTCGGTCACGCGACGTCTCCCTTGGTGTGCACGAGATATCAGCGGATATTTCCCTCCAACCAGTGCCGCGAACCCGAATAATCTTCCTTTTCCCTTCCTCCCACAAGAGCGGCGCGCGCTGCCCGCAGCAAGCCGGACGGCCGCGCGGACTATTGCGCCGCAGCGTGCATCCGGATTTGCGATTTGAGAAAAGTACGGACCCGGTCGATCGTCCGCCGCTTGAGTTCCGGCGGCTCGCGCCACGGGAAGACATTGACGTCGGCATTCGGCGCCAGCGAAGCCACGTCGATCGAGGTCTGCAGCGGATGCGACGGCGTGTCGTCCGGCAGGACGAGGATCGGCGTCCGGCAGTTCCTGATGAACTCGCGCGGCACGCTGTAGAGAAAATCGGGCTGCGCGCGCCACAAGCTGTGCAAATATTTCTCGATCGTGTCCATCGGCACCTCGGGCCGGCGGGTACGGAAATCGGCGAGCCAATTCTGCCGGCTGTGCCGCATCATCACGTCCGGGTCTTCCGGCCGGTGGCCGACGGTCTGGCAAAACACCGCGGCCACGACGCGGCCGGGCGCCCGCTGCAGAAGCTTTCCGGCAAAGCAGCCGCCGATGCAGTAGCCGATGTAAAAAAATTCGCGGATTCCGAGATGGTCCATCAGCCCGAGCTGGTCGTCGGCGAACGCGTCCCACGCTTTGTCGACCGGCACCGGCCCGGTCGACTCGCCGCCGTTGGCGTTGCGCTGGTCCATGGTGATGCAGCGGAAGTCGTGCTTGAACTCTTCCATCGCGTTGAACACCGCGGTCGGCCAGTTGCTGACGCGCGAATTGAGGCCGCCGCCGGGCGTGACCAGCAGCGGAAAGCCGGAGCCGGCCTCCTCGTAGCGAATACGAATGTCGCCCTTTTGGTAGAACGCCATGGCAGTCTCCCTATTCTTCTACCGCTTCGCCAAGCTGGTGACCGCGCCGCCGGTCGCCGTGCGCCCGCCGTCGACGACGAATTGTCCCCCCGTGGTGTTGGAGGCGAGATCGGAGCAGAGGAACAGAACCATGTTGGCGATCTCGTCGACGGTGGTGTAGCGGCCGCTCGGTATCGCGGCCTGGTAACGCTCCCCGACCGCGGCCGGATCGGCAGGCGAGATCTGCTTCTCCAGGTCATGGATCATGCGCGTGTCGACCGGTCCTGGGCACACGGCGTTCACCCGGATGCCCTGGCGCGCCACCTCGCCTGCCACCGTCTTGGTGAGCCCGATCACGGCGTGCTTCGAGGCCACATAGGCCGGCATGCCCGGCGTCGCGACCAAGCCGGCGACCGAGGCGGTGTTGACGACGGCACCGCTGCCCTGGCGGATCATTTCCGGCAACACATGGCGCAGACCGAGAAAAACGCCCTTCACGTTCACGCCGATGACCGCGTCGAACACGGCCTCCTCATACTCGGCGGTCGGGGCAAGCTTGCCCTCGATCCCGGCGTTGTTGAAGAAACAGTCGATCCGGCCGTATGTCGCGATCGCGGTCTTGACGTAGGCCTTCACGTCCTCGGCTTTGACGACATCCGCCGTCACCGCAATGGCTCCCCCGCCGTTCTGGCGGATGATGCCCCTGGTCGCCTGAGCGCCGTCGCCGTCGCGGTCAACCACCACCACCTTCGCGCCATGACGCGCGAACGCCACGCATGCGGCGCGCCCGATGCCGTTGCCGCCGCCGGTGACGAGCGCAACTTTGCCGGTGAAATCCATCCTCTCAGCCCTCCCCCTGATGAACCGCGCACCCTATCAGGACTCGCCGCGAGCAACCATGCGGGCGGAATCGAACCGCGGCGATGCTTCGCTGTGCGCCGAAGCGAGAAGCGGCGACGGCCTATATATACAGCGCGGGCCGACGCGGAGGACGGATGAAGCCGCCCTGCCCCCGGGAGCAAGGAGAAAATCATGCAAAGGGAGATTATCCGGGTCGAGCCGCTTTCGACCTATCTCGAAAGATGGAAGGCCCCCACGTCGGCGGTCACCAGACACGGCGACACGATCTATGTGTCGGGATTCCCTCCTTTCGATCCCGCGACCGGGGAAGTCATCGACGCGCCCATCGAGCGGCAGACGGAACTCGTTCTCGAGCAGATGAAGCTCTGTCTGGAAACGGCGGGCTCGTCGCTGGAGAACGTGCTCAAATGCAACGTTTACTGCACATCGGTCGAAAAGTTTGCGGCCGTGAATGCCGTGTATTCCAGGTATTTCCCGAAGGACCCACCGGCGCGGATTTTCGTGAATGTACCGGCGTGGCCCGGCCACTTCGATATCGAAATCGACTGCGTCGCCGCGGTCGCGGAAGAGATATGAGGAGGTTGCGATGTTCTCGGTCATCTTCGAGGTCCATCCGAGGCCCGGCAAATGGGACAGGTATCTCGACAACGCGAAAATGCTGCGGCCGGAACTCGAGCGGGTCGACGGTTTCGTCGACAACATTCGCTACAAAAGCCTGACACGGGAAGGCTGGATATTATCCTTGTCGGGCTGGCGGGATGAAAAGTCGGTCGTCAGATGGCGGACCGCCATGCGCCATCACGTGGTGCAGGAGAAGGGTCGTTCCGAGATCTTGCTCGACTATCACCTTCGCGTTGGCCAAGTCACGCACGACACCCGCGTTCCCGCCGGGCAGACGATCGAGGAGCAGCGCCTCGACGAGACCGAGATCGGTGAAGGCACAACCGTCACTTTCGTCGATGCCAAGCGGCCCGCAAGCTTGCCGGAGACGGCGAATGGCGCGGAAACCGCCGGCTATCTCGGTCTCGAGAAAAACGCCGCCGGACTGGCGAGCTTTGACGTCTACGATGCCGTCCTGACGCCGGGCGATCTCATCCTGATGACGGCGTGGAAGACGAAGGCGGGCGCCGAAGCGTTCGCGAAATCACTGAAGCTGCCGGAAGGAGGACGGCTGAGACACGTCCGCGTCGTACGCGATTACGGCATGTTCGACCGTCGCGAGGCCCCGCAATACTATCCCGCCGTGGAGCGCGAGCGGAACTGAATAAGCGCGTGATGCAAGCAAGCGGCGCCTGGAGCGTGAAAACTTTCTCGTCGCGAAACCGCCGGCCGCGTTGAAGATTGCGGCTCATTCCACCTTGATCTTGGCCGTCCGGATCACCCGCGCCCACTTCTCGGTTTCCTGGCTGATGAATGTCGCAAATTCGGCGGACGACATCGGCATCGGCACCGCACCCAAATCCGCCAGGCGCGCTTTGAACTTCGCATCGCCGAGAGTGGCGGTGGTCTCCTTATTGAGTTTATCGATGACCTCGACCGGCGTGCCCTTCGGAGCGCCGATGCCGTACCAACCCACGGCTTCGTATCCGGGCAGGAAATCGCCCAGCGGCGGGACGTCCGGCAGCGCCTCCGATCGCGTCGCCGTGGTTACCGCGAGAGCGCGCAACTTCTTGTCCCTGATGTAGGCAATCAAATGAGTTATGGGAGCAAACACGACTTGCACCTGCCCGCCGAGCAGATCGGGCACGAAGCTTCCACGATACGGAACATGAACCAGATCGGCGCCGGCAGCCACCTTGAACAACTCGCCGAACACATGGGTCGGGCCGCCGATCCCGGCAGAGGCCATGTTGATCTTGCCCGGGTTGGATTTCGCGTAGGCGATGAACGCGGGAACGGTCTGGGCCGGAAAAGACGGCGTGACCGCCATGACATAAGGATTTTGGCAAATGCTTGCGACCGGAGCGATGTCGCGGGCGAAGTCGAACTTGAGCGTTTCGTAAAGCGTGGCGTTCATTGCATTGGTCGTGAGGACGAGAAGCAGCGTGTAACCATCCGGCGGCGCTCGTACCACCAATTCGGCGGCGATATTGCCGCCGGCGCCCGGCCGGTTCTCAGTAACAAGGTTCTGACCAAGCCGCTCCGACAGCCATTGCCCCGTGAGCCGCGCGAGGACATCGGATGCGTTGCCGGCGGGATATCCAACGACGAAGCGCACCGGTCGCGACGGGTAAGTGTCCGCCCACGCCGACCGCGACACGGCTGGGGTCGCAACAGCGCCCGCTGCGAGGCTCAGGAATTTTCTGCGAAAAAGATCCATGGCGTTCACCTACGAAATGAGTGTCCCGATTTGCTAGCTTCTGGGCTCATACCGCATCGCGACCGCCCCCGAGCCGAACTCATCGTGCAGCAATCTGAAGCCAATTGGCATGAGGCGAATCGACTGTCGAAAACGCGAATGAATTCGCGTGACCAGAAAGACAATCGCATTAACTGATTTAGGATTGTCAAGTTTAGGTGCTCTTCGAGTTGGCTCGCCGTGCCAAATGCGACGCCCAAGGCTTCGAGGCGGTCCTCACGGGACTGGGCCAGATATGTTTCAGCCATGCGATACGAGTGCTTGGCTGATGGACTTCGACATCCATGCGGGCAGCGCGGGCCGAAGCCTGATGAGGTCTTGAATCGTCGACTCTGGAAGCGTCTGTTTGAGCGTGGTCAGCGCTTGCGCAGCGCGGCGCTCGCCGATCCAATCGAGGGCGCGAACGGCTTCCCCAGCGGCGCGATGCGAAGGGAGCAACTTCCACTGAGACGAGCGCTTTAGTTCGACGACTTGCGCGCCGAGTTTGAAGGTGCGGGTCCGGCCGGAAGTCAGGTAAACGAGCTTTATGGGAACCTGCGTCGTCAAGCCGAGCGAATTCGCCGCCGCCGCGCCATGCGCGACGATGGTTTCCGCAGTTGTTGCGGCAATGCCCTCCACGACTTTTTCGGGGGCCGGGGCGCGGTAGCCAAAGCGCGTCTTGATGGGGCGGACATAGGCGCCCGGGTAGATCCGCATCAGCTCGTTGCGGTCCTTGAGACGCTTGATCGCCTGATCCACGGCATCACGGGTTCCTAGATGCAGGAATTCCTTTGCGCGGATTACGGCGCCTTCGGGAAGCTTTTCGACCTCCTTCAAGATCTCTTCGGCGACGCCTGGCACGATACGATCTCCTTGTCAGAAATATGATATATTTTCTGACAGATCGCAAGTCCTCGGAAAAACGTATAGGAATATCAATAGTTTATCCTGAGAAGACGAGCCCGCATCCTCAGAAGTCCAGTCATCCCTTGCCGGCGCCGCCGAGGAAATCATGGGTCCAGCCGGCGTAATCGGCCGCGCGCGTCACCTTCGCCATCAGCTCTTTGGAAGCGATGTTCTTCAGGTCCGCCGGTGCCGTGCCGTCGCGCAGCGCCTTCAAGGTATCGTGGATGGCCTGGACGGCTGCCTGGAAAGGCTGGTGGCCCTGCAGCGATACGCGCACGCCTTTGCCGGCGAGATACGCGCGGTCGCCGAGCGCGCCGCCGCCGCCGAGGATGATGGGGATGCGCAGCTCCGCCGCCGCGGCCTCGAGCTGCTCCCTGGTCCTGATCCCGACGAGGAACATGGCATCGACGCCGGCCGCTTCGTAGGCCTTGGCGCGTCTGATCGCATCCTCGACGCCGGTGAGCGCCATCGCGCTCGTGCGTCCGGCAATCGCCAGATCCGGATCGCGCCGCGCCGCCAAGGCAGCCTTCATTTTGCCGACACCCTCCTCGAGCGAGAGCAGCTTCGCCTTGTCCGCGGGCCCGTATCCGCGGGGCAGCTCGGTGTCCTCGATCGAGAGAGCCGCGACGCCGGCATTCTCCAGTTCCTCCACCGTGCGCATGACGTTGAGCGCGTTGCCGTAGCCGTGGTCGGCGTCGACCAGCAGCGGCAGCTCGGCGGCGCGGCCGATGCGATAGGCCTGATCGGCGAACTCGCTCAAGGTCAGGACGATGAGGTCGGGGGCGCCGAGCACGGCGAGCGATGCCACCGAGCCCGCAAACATGCCCAGTTCGAAACCCAAATCGGCGGCAATGCGCGCGGAGACGGCGTCGTGCACGGAAGCCGGATGCACGCACGCGCTCCCCGCCAGAATTGCGCGAAACCGCGTACGGCGAGAGCTCCAGCGCGACGGCATGTTCATTCTCCCTGACGGCGACGATCGACCCGAGGGGGATCATAATCACTCCACGTGCGCCGCAGATATTCCAAAAAGGCCTGCAGCGGGCCGTAGGCATGAACCGCCTTGCATTGTCCGACAAAACGGCTAAGTTGTCCAACAGCAGGAGCGTACAATGCCTCGAAATCCCACTGCAACAACTGGCTCGCGTAGAGCTTCAGGCAAGAGGGATACCAGGACTGCCGTCCCCGGCTGGTGGAGCGAATTGCGAGCGGCCTTGAGGGACAAGGATTTTACTTCGCACGCCTTGTTTCACCATCTCGGTGTCGAGGAGCGTGGGGACGTCCGTCCGATCCGGTATGTTCTGGTTTTGTGGCAGGCCAAGAGCGAAGGGTATCTTGAGGGAACCAAGGCGGAGCGAATTGGCGGACGGGTACCTTCGCGTCTACTCTCGGCGGCGAAGGAGAAGACCGGAATTACCTCGCAAACGGAATTGATCGAATATGCTTTGTCCAAGGTAGCGCTGGAGGACGACTACGGACCAAGACTTTTGTCCAGGAAGGGCAGAGTGCCTGATGACGTCGAGCTATAGAGGTGACTGGACTCGATATTAACCGGGTATTGCGACGGCTGAAGCCCGAAAAGCATGGGCCCTCGCTGCAACGACGTTCCGACGCGGAGCTTCTTTTTGTTGAGAGCGAGGCCGTCGCAGGTGCTCCCCTGCTGTTGGATTCTTGCGTTTACATTCACGTCTTGCGGGGCAAGACGCCTCAACACGTAGATGAACTGCTACGCGCACGCACAATTTATCACTCGGCGGTCGCCATAAGCGAGTTGACAAATCGGCTTGGGAGTCATGTACCACAAAACGAACGAGAAAGTGATGCACAAAACGAGTTGAGGGAGACGATCGCCGATATTCCCCAACATAGAATGATCATTCCAAGTGTTGCAACATGGGCTGAAGCTGGCGTGCTGGCGGGTATGCGTGCCAGATTGGGGGGTTATAATAAAGGCCAGGAACAAGATGGATTAAATGACGCAATATTGCTTCTTCAGGCACGATCTACCGGGGTCGTTCTCTTAACTGCGAACGTTCTGGATTTCGACCTCCTTCAGCAGCTCGTTCCCGATGCTCGTGTGCTGTTCTATCGAGCGACTTAGATTGCATTGTAAGGCTGGAAGCGAACGCGCTCTTTACTTCGAGACGGTTCAGAGGTTTTACTGCTCGTCGTCGCCGTCTTCGCTTTTGTATTTTTGAGCGACCCTTCGTTCGTATCGTTCGAGCAATCGGCCGTAAACCCGTGAGCCTGCGCAGCCGCCCTTAACGTAGCTTGAGGATGCCGGTTTCATTGCGCTAGCCTCCGTCACCGAATCGGATCAACGGAGGCGAGAATGGCAAAGGCGTACTGGGTAGCGACCTATCGTTCGATTTCGAATCCGGATGCGCTGGCGGCCTATGCGAAACTCGCGGGCCCCGCGATCATGGCGGCGGGCGGACGCTTTGTCGTCCGCGGCAACCCCGCCAAGACGTACGAATCCGGGGTCATGCAACGCGTCGTGGTGATCGAGTTCGACAGCGTCGACAAGGCGGTCGCAGCCCATGACAGCGACGGCTATCAGGCCGCGCTCAAGGCGCTCGGCTCGGCCGCCGATCGGGATATTCGGATCGTCGAAGGGGCGGCATAAAACCGCCAGCATCCATGAACCAACCGACTCCTTCGAGACACCAATGAAAATGCCCCACGCGGGGTACAACATGGGAGAACTATCATGAAGAAGGGTTGGGCTACGCTCCTCGGAATCGTTATTGTTTCCGCCGCCCTGTCATCGGCCGCTGCGCCCGCGTTCGCGTTAGGCGGCTGCGGTCCGAACTACCATCGCAGCAGTGTGACGGGGCGATGCATCTGGGGCGGCCAAAATCAAGCCTGGTGCATCAGACATACGGGCCGTCCGGCCGTCCGTATGCCCGATGGGACGTTGGTCTGCGTCAGGTGAGCTAATTTTTAGACCGTAGGGTGGGCTAACTAAGACGGCGGAGCGCAGCACGCTATCCCTCGTCACAAACCATCGTTGGTGGGTACCGGCCCCCGCCTTCGCGGGGGCCGGCTCTGCGGCCTTTAGATTAGCCCACCCTACGGCGCGCGAACGTACGCCTAGAAGGCACCGCCAGTCATCTCTAAGATGTTTCTGCCGACTCCGCTCCCGAGTTGATGGGGGTGTGCACCCGATGACCTATCTTAATCGCCGCCACGTCCTGGTTGGCGTTGCCGCCGGGGCAATCACCGCACGCCGCGCATTCGGACAACCTGCATTGCAACAAATCAGCGAGCGCCTGAAGCAAGCTCAACAGGACGGCAAGGTGAGCGGCCTGCATGCGCTGCTCGTGAGCCAGGCAGGCAAACTTGTGTTCGAGCATTATGGAGAGGGGGAAGACGAGTCGTGGGGCCAGCCGCTCGGCACCATCGTCTTCGCGCCCGGGGTGCTGCATGACCTGCGCTCGGTGTCCAAGAGCGTGGTCGGGCTGCTCTACGGCATAGCGCTCGCTGCCGGTAAGGCGCCGCCGCCGGAAGCAAAGCTCTACGACCAGTTCCCGGAATACGCCGACCTCGCAAGGCAGGCCGGCCGCGACCGGCTCACCATGCATCACGTGCTCAGCATGACGCTCGGGCTCGAATGGGACGAACTCACAATCGCCTATGGGGACCCGCGCAACAGCGAGAATGCGATGGAAGCGGCGCCCGACCGCTTTCGCTTCATCCTCGAGCGACCCCTCATCGGCGAACCCGGCGTCAAGTGGACCTATTGCGGCGGCGCCACCGCGCTGCTCGCCCGGCTCATCGCCAAGGGTACCGGCGAGGAGCTGTTGGCCTATGCGCGCCGCGTGCTGTTCGATCCGCTCGAGTTCGGTCCCGCGGAATGGACCAGAGGCGACGATGGAGAGCCGCACGCCGCCTCGGGCCTGCGGCTCCTGCCGCGCGACATGCTCAAGATCGGCCAACTGGTACTCGCCGGCGGCAAATGGAACGGCAGGCAGATCGTTCCATCCGACTGGGTAACGCGCGTTACGACGCCCGTGGTCGCGATCGATCGTGATTTCAGCTACGGTTATCACTGGTACATGGGCGACATCATCGCCGGTACACCGCCGCAGCCGCATCATTGGATGGGCGGCATCGGCTGGGGCGACCAACGTTTATACGCTCTACCCGCGCTCGACCTCGCCGTCGCCATTAATTGTGGGAATTATCACAAGTCGCTGCCGGAGCAATCGAGCGTGAATCGCGCGCTCGTGACCGAAGTCGTGCTGCCAAGCTTCGTGTAATTTCCGGCCGGCCGGCGACGCGAATCAAAAGCGAAAATAAATAAACGGTCGGTTCAAATGGCCGCCCGTGCTGAAACGACGCCGGTAGTTTATGACTGCGCCGTTGGTTTTAGCCGCCGCCCAGCCCGCGCAGCTTCCAGCGTGCCAGAAGTTCTTCCGCCTCGGAAAGCGTCAAGTCCTCCTCGACAACCGGCCGGGAGACGTCGGCGGTCCGCGTGAGGGTGAAGCGGTCGCCGTGCTGCTCGACCTTGAACTCGAGGCGCTCGGCAAGTTCGCGCAACTTGGTCGGGGAAATCGTATCTACCATCAACGATAAATCCTCGAAAAGCGCAATTTGTTCCAAGAATCCCCACATTGCTCCGTGCATTCCGGATATGAGCGGACTCGTACGACCTCGTCCGACGGAGGAAAACATGGAAGGTGGATGCACGTGCGGGCAAATCCGATATCGTCTGGCCGGAGCGCCGTTGATCGTTCATGCGTGTCATTGCCGCTGGTGCCAGCGCGAGACCGGGACCGCGCATGCGCTCAACGCTCTCTACGAGGCGGATCGCGTCGTGCATACTGCCGGCGAGCCCGAGCTCGTCCGCACGCCCTCGGCGAGCGGCAAGGGCCAGACCGTCGCCCGCTGCCCCACCTGTCGGGTCGCGGTGTGGAGCAACTACCCGCAAGCCGGTCCCGCCGTTCGGTTTGTCCGCGTCGGCACCATGGACAACCCCGATCTCTGCCCGCCGGACGTTCACATTTACACGTCGTCGAAGCAGCCGTGGGTGACGCTGCCGGCCGGCGCCACGGCGGTTCCTGAATTTTACGATCTCGACAAAGTCTGGCCGGCCGAGAGCCTGGAACGCCGCCGCGTCATGCGGGTGAGGGCGCCGTAGGGTGGGCTAAGCGCCGAAGGCGCGTGCCCACCATCGATCAACAAACAATCATCGTTGGTGGGCACGGCGTCGCTCCGCTCCGCCTTAGCCCACCCTACGGTCCCGCTCTCTACCCGAGCGTCGTCGCCAAGGACTTCTCGTATGGATATATGATGTCGCCCGTCTTCTCGTCCGCCGGCGCGAGCACCGTCTGATAGCCCATGCCGCGCCAGGTATCGAGGTCCGCCGCGTCGGTGATGTCGTGTTGTTGGCGCCTTTCACAAATTCACAGACGAGTTCGGTTGCAGTAAGTATACAGCTCGCTGTAAATCAACCCGGCCCCGGGGGATAGGAATGAAACTTAGGAAGATAGACGTAAAGGCACATGTTAGCCTTGGAGTGGCTGTGGCAGCACTTGCTCTGTCGTCATTTAGTTTCTACACGACCAATTTGCGAATAACGGATGATGTTCGGGTTGTCTCCAATGGAGGGCAGTTCGCTGCACCAGATTTCCAAAAGAAAGAGTTCGAAATATACCCCACAGATTCGCAATTTATATTCATCAATGCAGGAGCCCGCCCGGCAATTACTTCCGGCATAAGCCTTTTGATAGATCAGCCGGAAAGTGTATCGGAAATTCCGAGGTCGGGGTGCGGGCGGTTTGCAAGCGTGGTCAATTTCGATGCTCAAGCCTTTGTACTCCGTCCTGGCGATATGCTCGCAAGATCCGCTGCGTTGATTGGCACTAAAGAGTTGAAGAAAGAAACGAGAGAAAATGGACGCCAGGTGATTGTAGTGCCTTTCTCTCAACAGAACGCGAAAAGCGAAAAAATACGGTTCAAGCTTTGTGTTGACGTGGCATTCACGACACCAAGCGTTGAGTACGGTGTCACTACAATAACTGCATTTGAGGATGTATTGGACTCAAGCAGTCTGGGATATGCCGGATATGTGGACTACGCCGGAGACGGCGTAAAAGAACAACACCGCCCTGTCCAGTTAATCAAACGAACCGGACTGGTTTACTTTGATTAAGGCGAGGAGTTGCAGGCATATCTTCACGCCGGCGGGCGCGGCGCTGATACGTGATTTCGACGCGTGCTGCTGTTCTCGATTTACGATGGCGATATCGCGTCCCCAATTCGTCGCGTTCAGCGTCTGACGATCGAGTAGGACAAGCAGTCTCGCGGTCGATCGCTGACTGCGGGATGTACGAGCCAGCTTTTCAACGTGCCCTCGAGGGTCATTCCCAGCTTCTCCAGCACCCTGGCCGAGCGTGTGTTCTTGACGTCGCAATAGGCTCCAACGCGGAAAAGGCGCGCGTCGGCGAACGCTATATCCAGAACGCGCCGCGCAGCTTCCAATATGAGGCCACGCCCCCAATGGCTTCGCGACAAAACATATCCGATGCCGGCCTTGAACTGCTCTTTTCGCAAGGATATCGCCCCAATCGGCTCGCCGCTACTTTTCAGCCAGATCAGCCAGGTGAACTCAGTCCCCTTATCCCATCCGTCGCCGGCAAGGGCGAGATAGGCGCGCGTGTCCTCGATGCTCGCATGCGGTCGCCACGTCGCGAATTTGGCGACCTCGGTGTCGCTCGTCCAATTGCGGTAGACCGTTTCCGCCTCCTCGGGTCGGGGCGGCTGCAGCACAACTCGCTCCAGCTCAATCGGCGTTCTTTGCGTCACGGCGGCGTCCCGCGCTGGCCGACCCACTCTGTCTAAAAAAACGGATCCCGGCGCTGAATTTCGCACGTCAGAGCGGAAATCGGGACCCTATCCGCGCGGCGGCGCCAACGCCTTCTCGTAAGGATAAATGATATCGCCGGTCTTCTCGTCCTCCGGCGTGAGCACCGTCTGATAGCTCATGCCGCGCCAGGTATCGAGGTCCGCCGCATCGGTGATGTCGTGATATTGGACCTGCAGGGCACGGCCTTTGGTCCATTCGCCGTTCTTGCCGAACCTGATGCCGGCCGCCATGATGGTATCGAACGCGTGGCTGCGCAGATAAGCCGCCACGTCGTCGTCCTTGACGCTCTTCGCGCCGGCGATCGCGTCGCCAAGCACCTGCATGTAGGTGTAGCCCCACCCGCCGAGATAATAGCCGAGCGGGTCGATGCCGAGGCCCGGGGCACGCGCCTGGTATTTCTTGAAGAAGTCGGCCGCCGGCGCCATTAATTTCGGCGAGGGTACCCAGGTTTCATAGTTGACGATGCCGTTGAGCCTGGACTTGAGCTTGTTTTTGATCGCAATCGCCTGCAGCCCGACCATGCCCCCGCCCATCATCTTGGGCTTGAGCCCGAGCTCGTGGGCGGAAAGGAGCATGCCGACCGAGCTGAGCGGATACGAGCATATCACGACGAGGTCCGGATTGGTCGCCTGGATCGCGCGGATGATCGGCGAGAAGTCAGTCGTGCTCGGCGGGTAAGATTTGTCGTAAACGATCTTAAATCCGTACTTTTTGATATTGTTGCGGGCACCGTCGGCGGCGTTGCGCGAGTACTCGGCGTCCTCCGCCACGAGCGCGACGGTTTGCGGTTTCGGCGTCTGCGCAGCCGCCACCTGGAAGAAGCCTTCATTGGACGCCTCTCGTGGCGTCTGCCCAAACGGCAGGATGGAGAAATATTTGTCGTATTGGAACTCGCCGTTGGCATCGAGCGCGAACAACCCGATGAAGAGCTTATTCTTCTGCATGACAACAGGAATGGCGGGCGCGACCATGTTGGTCGCATAGCCGCTGACGACCAAGTCGCATTTGTCCAACTCGATCAGCTTCGTGTAAATCGCCGGGATGTTCGAGGGGTTGGACTGATCGTCATAGTGGATGAGCTGGACCTTGCGGCCGAGCAAGCCGCCTTTGGCGTTGGTTTCCTCCGCCCAGATCTGCGCGCCGAGCAGCGCCTGTTGGCCGTTGACGGCAAGGGGGCCGGACAGCGCCATGCCGAAGCCGATCTTGATGGGCTCGCCGCCCTGCGCGAAGGCAGGCATTGCGCCAAGTGCCGGCGATACCACAGCGGCGCCGATCCCGGTGTTGACGGCGCGCCGGGTGATGCGATGAGTCATGACGTTTCCCCTCCATGTCCGTTTGGTTGCGGATGCCGGGTGGCAGCCGCCAAACAGGTCAATTCTTGCTTTCAGAGTTCGGGCCCGCCGACGGCACGAGCGCTACCCGTTAAAAAAAGGAGCTTCGGCATGCTCCACTGGCAGCTCTGCGCTTAGGCTACATCAGCCCGGCGGCGGGGTGGAAGGGGGGTGCGAGGGGTGGGCGTCGGCGATGTGCTGAAGATCAAACGAATAACCGACCACGGCATCGCCGATTCCAGCGCCTCCCTCGATGCCGCCCAGAGATGAATATAGCGCCATGGCTTCGGCGTTATTTCGATTGGTCAATACCCAGGCAGTCACGCAATCGTGGGCTTTGCCCAGCTCGAAAAGCGCGCCCATCGTGGCCTTTGCCAACCCCAGGCCGCGGTATGTCGGCGAAACGGCTACCTCGTTGATCCATAGTTCAGGCGGCTTGTCGGGATGGATGTAGCGGACTGCGGAGGCAAAACCGACCACCAGCCCCGCGTCGATGGCGACGGCGATGTGGTGCCGCGAGTCTTCTAAAAACTCTTTGGTCCACGCAGCATTGATCGGGTTATCGAACACGCCAGCCGCGACGTTCGCAAGAATAGGATCATCGCCCGGCCCGAGGATTTTCACGACGCAATTCATGGTTTGTGGCGACTGTGACGCGACGCCAGCTAAAAAAAGCCGAGCGACTCGCAGCCGGTGCCGGCCTGGAAGCTGTGCTTGACCCGCGCGTTGGGGATATCGATCACGTGCACCGAGCCGTCGCCCTGACAAGCAACAAACAACTCGTCGCCGCGGAACGCCATGTCCATCGGCTGGCTGCCCACCTTGATCGCGGCCTGTTCGCGGAACGACGCGTCGATCAGGCTGACGGTATTGCTCTTGATGCTGGTGACGCCGAGCAGGCTGAAATCCGGGCTGTAGCGGGCGATCTGCGCGGCCTGCGCGACGCCGTCGAGCGGCACGGTCTTGACCACGCTTTCGCGCGCGGTGTCGATCAGAAACAGCGTCGGCTCTTCGTCATCGACCGCAATCACGGTGCGGTCGTCGCCCGAGAGCGCGATGCCGGCGAGCGGCCGCGGCGTGGCGATCTTGCGCATGAGCTTGCGATTCGGCAGGTCGATCACCGAGACCGTGGCGTCCTCCTCATTCTCGGTATAGAGCCGCCGGCCGTCGGCCGAGATAACGAGACGGTGGCCGTTGGTCGACCCGGAATCGATGACTTCGATCACCTTGTGCTCCGCCGGGTCGATCACCGCCACCACCGCGCTGTTCTCGCACGTGATGTAGACGAGCCCGTCAGGTCCGCGCCGCAGCGTATGCGGCGCGATATACGGGCGCAGATCGATGTCGCGCAGGTGCGTACGCCTGGCGAGGTCGATGACGGCAATGAGATGGCCGGGGTTGGGATTGCGGCCGTGGATGCCGTCGCCGAAAATGGGAACATAGGCGAGCCCGGTTTCCGGCATCACCAGCAGTTCGTGCACGGTGCGCGGAAAGCCGTCGATCACCACCTCGGTCGCGTAGGTCGCCGGGTCGAGAAAGAGGACCTTGCCTCCCATCTTGTCGACCGCGATCATCCCGCCTGCATTCTGTGCCATGATGATTGCCTGATACTTCGGTTCCCGCGTATTCAAGTCGGCCGGCTCATTGTAAGCGCGCGCCTCACGGCGACGCCAGCGGGAGAAAGGGGGCTTGTCGCGTCAAGCTGTGACAAGCAAGGATCGGAGTTCTGCCTGCCCGTTGGCGCTCACGCTCCAATTGCGATGCGGATGATGAAAAGAGATGAGCACGTCGACGCCGAAGCTCGCCAAGGGTGAGGCACCCGCGAGACTGACCCCTACGAGTAAGGAAATTCCTTTTTCCGACGCGCGCGTTCGCGACCCAAGCGTTGACTATCTGCGCGCCTTCATCGTCCTCCTCGTGCTGCTCCATCATTCGGTGCTGGCCTACGCGACCTTCTGGTCCGCGCAACCGCGGATCTTCACGGTGACGCCTGCGCCCGTCGTTGATCCGCAACGTTGGGGCGGCTTCGACCTGCTGGTGCTGTTTAACGACACGTTTTTCATGGCTTTACTGTTCCTGCTCTCAGGTCTCTTCGTCTGGCCGAGTCTCGAGCGGAAGGGAGGCGCGCGGTTCCTGCACGATCGAATTTTACGCCTTGGCCTGCCGTTTGCAGTCGCCGTGGGCCTGCTGATGCCGCTCGCTTACTTTCCATCCTATGCGGCAACCGGCGCCGATCCGGGTTTCCTCGCTTACGCGCGCGCCTGGCTGTCGCTCGGCTTCTGGCCCAGCGGTCCCGCTTGGTTCATCTGGCTGCTGCTCGTGTTCGATGCCGTCGTCGCCGGAACCTATGTGCTGCGACGCCGCCGCAACGCGAAGGCGCGGACCGGAGGGAATTTCGGCGTGTATGGCCGTCCCACCGCCTTCGTTGCCACGCTCATCGTCGTTTCTGCGCTGGTCTATATCCCCATGGAACTGGCGTTCGGCGCGGAGCGCTGGCTCACGCTCGGCCCATTTTCATTTCAGGCGAGCCGTCTGTTGCTCTATGCGGCCTACTTTTTGATCGGCCTGCGAATAGGCGCCTCCGGCACGGAGTTGGGTTTTCTTGCGCGGCGATGGCCGGCTTGGGCTGCGGCCGGGCTTGCCGCTTACGCGCTGCGGGTCGCCGTCCTCATAACGTTGGTCCTACCTGTCGCCGACGCGCATCGGCCATTGCCTCTTACCTTCCGCCTGCTTAGTGGCCTCACATTCGTACTGTGCTGCGGCACAATCAGCTTTGCCTTCCTCGCTTTTTTCCGGCGGTTCGTCGTCGCGCACCATCCTGCCTTCGACAGCCTCAGCGTCAGTTCCTACGGAATGTATCTTATTCACTACCCCATCGTCGTGTGGCTCCAGTACGCGCTGCTCACCGTCGCATTGAGTCCAATAGCCAAAGGCACCATCGTCTTCGTGGCTGCGGTGGGCTTTAGCTGGGGAACGGTGGTGGCTCTCCGACGCGTTCCGGTGGTGACGCGTGTGCTCTAGTTTCCATCCATGAGATGAATACCACAGTTGGCGCGCTATCCGGCATCACAAGTGCCAACGCAGCGCAACCGCCAACCATTCGGGCAGCGGCAGAAAACGCAGGATCGCGTCGGTGTCGGCGGAGACGGCTAGGGAGCCCAGAATCGAGGTGACTATGCCCGCAACGACGAGCCAGCCGAACACCTCGTGTTCGGGATTGAGCAACTTCGCGAAAAGAAAACGAAACAGCAAAGAAAACTGAAGCAGCGGCGAAACGACCATGATCGGGGCGACCGCCACCGCCGCAAAGAAGAAGCCTTGCGCCATCGCGACAAACACGCCCGAATAGACGAACCAGCGAATATTCTCGCGCTTAATCGCGGTGACCTCGCGCCGCAGCCGCGGCCATATCAGCGCCACGGCCAGGACGGCGGTCGCCGCACAATAGGCGATGAGTCCTCCGAGGATTCCGGCCTCCGGACCGGTACTCGCCAGCGCGAAGCGGGCCATGATGGGCGACGTGCCATAGGCGAGCGCGGCGAGCGAAGCGAACAAATATCCGGGGAGATAGCGCGGGACGAATGCGGCCTCGCTCGGGCGCATGCCGGCCTTCGAAGCGGGAGCAGCTCGCGCACCCGGCCGCTGATACTGCGTGAGGAGCGCGCCGGCCAGCATCACGCCGGCGCCGAGCATCTGCAAGACGCTGAAAGGTTCGTGCAGAATGATCACCGCGAGCACGAGGGTAACGACGATCTGCAGCTGGACGACGGGAGCCGTGATGTTGACGCCGGCGGCCTGATTGGCGCGGAAGTTGCAGTAGCGCCCGAGCAAAAAGTGCAGCAGTCCGACGCCTGCCATCCATGCGGCCGCCGCCGGAGGAAATGCGTGGAGATGAGCAATCTGTGCCGCGGCGATCGCGACCGGCAGGAAACAGGCGACGCCGATCGGAACGGTGAGCGCCGTCCCCTGGAATGGCGTTCCGGTGACGACCCCGCGTCGCGCTGCGTTGATATTCAACGCGAATGATGCCGCCGACAAAAGAGAAAGAACCGCGCCCAGCACTGATCGTCCTATGGTGCACTTGCTTGCGCCACCCAATGCCTCAGCCCCGGGCGTACATCAAGCGCCCGCGCTTCGTCCGCGGCCGAAAATGCTTCGTTCATCCGTAGGGTGGACTAAGGACGCGAGCGCATGCGAGCGGATAGCCGACGCTTCACGTCGGCGTTCTTCAAGGCAAAGAACGGCGGCCAAAGGCCGCCTGTGCCCACCAACGATGGTTCGTGATAATGGATGGTGGGCACCCGCGCCCATCGGCGCGCTTAGCCCGCCCTACGCACCTCTCACCCGCCGGGGCATTGAACCATGAAGCTCTACGTGACATACCGGTCGCCCTACGCTCGCCTCGCGCGCATCATGGTCATCGAAAAAGCGCTGGAGGACCGGGTCGAGATCATCGCGGCGAAGACGCGCACCCCCGGCAGTCCCTATTATCAGATCAATCCCTCCGGTCGCGTGCCTTATCTGATCGACGATGGCGGCGTCGGCATGGAGGACAGCCAGCCGATCTGTGCCTATCTCGACGGCCTCGACGGCAATCCGCGCTTTCACAAGCCGTCACATGCATCCGATTGGGGGTATCTTGGGCTGGAGTTCGCGGCGCGCAGCATGTGTGACGGCATCGCCGTGTGGGGCCGGGAGATGGCCCGGCCGGAGAACGAACGATCGCCGACCACGCTCGCCCACGAGGCCGCGCGCACGCAGCGCATGGCGAATTTTTTCGAGGGCCGCGTCGGCGACCCGCTGATGCAGGGGCCGCCCGCCATGGCGCACCTGATCCTTGCCGTCGCGGTCGAGACGGCGCGCAAGCGCGGGCTCGGCGATCTCACCGCCGGCCGGCCGCGGCTGGCAAATTGGATGCGCCCGATCGCCGGGCTTCCTTCGATGCAAAGGACGGCGCCACCGTAAGGTGGGCTAAGGCGGAGCGGAGCGACGCCGTGCCCACCGCAGTCTCGCAGCAACAAATAATCATCGTTGGTGGGCACGCGGCCTCCGCTATCGCTTCCGCCTTCGCGCTCCGCGCTTCGGCGAACTCAAGCGCGCCGTAGCTCGCGAAGCGAGCGAAGGCGGGTCGTTCGCTTAGCCCACCCTACGCAATGAACTGCATCAATCCACCTTGGCGCCGGAGAACTCGACCACCTTGCCCCATTTCTCGGTTTGTTGGGCGATGGTCTTGGCGTAGTCGGCGGGCGAGCCCCCGAGCACCGTTTCGCCGAGATCGGCAACCCGCGCCCGCATGCCCGGATCGGCAAGCACGGCGTTGATCTCCTTATTGAGCTTGTCGACGATCTCGGCGGGCGTGTTGCGCGGCGCGACGATGCCATACCAGTTAGCGGCTTCGTAACCCGGCACGAACTCGCCCATGGTCGGAACGTCGGGCAGCGCTTCCGACCGGCTTGTGGTGGTCAGTGCGAGCGCGCGCACCTTATCGGCCCTGACGTTTTCGACCGCCGTGGAAAGTGGAGAGTAAAAGACCTGCACCTGGTTGCCGAGCAGCGCGGTCAGTGCGGGGGCTGCGCCGCGATAAGGGATATGCACCATGTCGGTGCCGGTCATCATCTTGAACAGCTCGCCGAAAACGTGGGACGGGGCGCCGTTGCCACCCGATCCCATGTTGATCTTGCCCGGACTGGCCTTGGCATAAGCGATGAACTCCGGGATCGTTTTGGCCGGCACCGACGGGTGCACGAGCATCACGGCGGGCTCGCCGCTGATGCTCACGACCGGCACGGTGTCGCGGATGAAGTTGAACTCGAGTTTCTTGTAGAGCGTCGCGTTGATGAAATTTGCCGCCGTGACCAGGAGCAGCGTGTAGCCGTCGGGCGCCGCGTTCACCACCGCTTCGGTCGCGATGTTGGTGCCGGCGCCGGTGCGGTTGTCGACGACGAATTGCTGACCGAGCCGTTCCGACAATCGTTGGCCGACCAATCGCGCGATGGTGTCGGCCGGACCGCCAGGAGCAAAGCCGACGACGATATGCACCGGCCGCGTCGGGTAGCTTTGTGACCAGGCCAAGGACGACACGAGCGGAAGCGCGGCAGCGCCCGCGGCCAGATGGAGGAATTCGCGACGCGGAAGTTTTATGGCGCACCCTGGCTGAATGGAGCACGAGCGCTGTGGCTCATGGCTTCGACTCTGGTCATGCCGGCACTCTACCCGATAAACTCGATTTCCTGAAACCCCATCGACGTGTTTTCTATTCATGGATCGCGCCCCGGAGATCACCGCTCGCCAAGCCCGCGCCAAGGCATGGTTCGAGGCGCTGCGCGACAATATTTGCGTCGCGCTCGAGATACTGGAGAACAGGGCACCGGCGGCACTTTATCCGGGCGAGCCCGCGCGCTTCGTGCGCACGCCGTGGCAGCGCACCGACCACACCGGCGCGCCCGGCGGCGGCGGCGTGATGGCGACGTTGCGCGGGCGCCTGTTCGAGAAGGTGGGCGTGCACGTCTCGACCGTGTTCGGCGAGTTCGCGCCCGAGTTCCGCAACGATATCCCCGGCGCGGCGGACGACCCGCGCTTCTGGGCCTCGGGCGTGTCGCTGATCGCGCATATGCATAATCCGCACGTGCCGGCGGTGCACATGAACACGCGCTTCGTCGTCACCACCAAGGCATGGTTCGGCGGCGGCGCCGATCTCACGCCGGTGCTCGACCGCCGCCACCGCCAGGACGATGCCGACGCGCTCGCCTTCCACGCGGCGATGCGGGGCGCGTGCGAGACCCACGCCGCGGTCGCACCTTACGACAAGTACAAAAAATGGTGCGACGAGTATTTTTATCTCAAGCATCGCCAGGAGCCGCGCGGTATCGGCGGCATTTTCTTCGACTGGCACGACAGCGGCGACTGGGAGGCGGATTTCGCCTTCGTGCAGGAGGTCGGCCGCGCGTTCCTGCGCGTCTATCCGCAGATCGTCCGGCGCAACATGGCGACGCCGTGGAGCGGGGCGGAGCGCGAGGAGCAGCTGATACGGCGCGGCCGCTACGTCGAGTTCAATTTGCTCTACGACCGCGGCACCGTGTTCGGGCTGAAGACCGGCGGCAACGTCGACTCGATCCTCTCCTCGATGCCCCCGCTAGTGAAGTGGCCGTGAGCCCGCGTTGCGGCATACGGATCAATCTCGTCATTCCCGGGCGCCGCCAAGCGGCGAACCGGGAATCCAGTAATCACCGTTCTGGATTACTGGATTCCCGATAGCCTCGCTTCGCTCGGCTTCGGGAATGACGGGGATCTATGAACCTTTCTAATCCGCGGTCGGCAGCCTTCGCATGGTGAACTCGATGCGGCCGTCGGGAAGCTCGCGCCAGTGCTCGATCTCGGTCATGTAGGCGGCCTTGGGATAGCGCCGGAACATGGCGCGTGCTTGCGCCCGGGCGGCTTCGCGTTCGAGCGCGAAGGTCTCGCGCTTGAATCCGTCGTCGGGCTCTCCGCGCGGCCGGCGGCGCAGCGCCTCGGCGCTGCGGCGGGCGAGATCGGAGGGTGTGCGGATCGGCGCCATTTGTTGGAATTTAACCACCGTCTGTGCGTGTTGCCAGCCCAGTGCGTAGGGTGGGCTAAGGGCGAACGGCGCGTAGCGCCGGAGGCCGTGCCCACCAACGACGGGCCTTTCCAACAAATGGTGGGCACGGCGTCGCATTCGCTCCGCCTTAGCCCACCCTACGGCGCGCTCGTCACCAAAACACCGCGCGGAGTATCACGAACGCCCCGCCCACCAGCACCACGGCGTCGAGCAGCGCGGTGTGCAGATGGATCGGCATGCGATCGACCAGGGCCTTCGCCAGGAACGCACCCGGGAAGGCGATCACGCCGATCACGAGCGCAATGGCGACGACCTGCGCGCCGACGACGCCGGCGAACCCGAACACTGCGATCTTGATCAGGCCGATCACGATCGAAATCGTGGCGTCGGTGGCGATGACCGCGCCGCCTTGGAGCCCGGCCGCCATGAGCAGCGAGAGCAGGATGATGCCGGAGCCGACGGTGCCCCCGACCACGAGGCCGTAGCCGCCGGAGGCTGCCGCGAGGCCGCGGTCGCTCACCTGCACCTCGTGGCGCTTGAGCAATCGGCGCAGCGGCACGGACGCCATCAGCATTCCGCCGATCACGATGCTGGCGCCGACGCTGGTCAGGAACGTGTAGCCCCAGGCGCCGAGCGCGCTCATCGGCATCGAGGCAGCGAGCACGATCAGCGTGCGGCGGAAATCGACCAGGCGGCGGAAGGCGACGGCGCGGCTGGTATTGGTCATGAGCGCCGAGATCGCGATGATCGGCACGATCGGTTCCGCGCCCACGATCGGCACCAACACGAGCGGCATCAGCGCGCCGGTGCCATAGCCGGCGACGCCCCCGACCACCGAGGCGAGGAGCGCCATTCCGATGACAGAGAGGATCTCAAGCGGCGACAGCGCGGCGAGCGCGGCAGCGACCTGCATCATGCCGAGGGCTCGCTCGTCGCGTTGCGCGCAACCGCGTCGGCGATTTCAGCCACCGTGGACTTGTCGGTCGGAAAGCCGCGCGCGATCCACGTTTTCTCGGCTTCCGCCAGCGCGGCGCCGAGGCCGCGTCCCTTGGCAACACCGCGCTTCATCAGGTGCGCCGCCCTGATCGGGAATGCGGGCGCGGTCCAGCGTTGCGGCAAGGTCGCGAGCGCGCGCCACTGCGGGTCGGCGGCACCCTCCTGCGACCGCGCCCAGGCGAGCAGCACGCGGTCGGTGAAGCGCTCGGGCCCGAGCCGATAGAGCAACGCGCGCGCGGCCGCATCGTCGCCCGGAGCGACGCGCCACCAACTGTCCGCCATGGATGCGAGCCGGTCATGCTCGACGTTGGTCAGGCGCAGGCGCTGCCACAAGCGCTCGGCATCCTCCGCGATCATCACGGCGAGGGCGCCGAGCCGGCGCACCGGGTCGCGCGCGAGCCCGCACGCGGCCTCCACTTTCGCCATGTTGCTGATACCGGCGAGATACGGCACCCCGCCCAGCACCGGCCCGAGAATGCCCGCTTCCGCCATCACCGCAAGCGTCGGCACCGCGTGCACGGCGACGAGCAGCTTTATCAGCTCCATGCGCACGCGTTCGCGCGACAGGCGATCGAGTTTCTCGCGCGCGTCGATGCAGGCCTTGAGCCCTTCCGGATCGGGCAGCCCCACCCCGTAGGCCGCATGGAAGCGGAAGAAGCGCAGCACGCGCAAATAATCTTCGGCGATGCGCGCGGAGGCCTGGCCGATGAAGCGCACGCGCCGCACCGCGATGTCGGCGAGCCCGCCGACGTAATCGTGCACGACGCCGTCGCGCGAAAGCGAGAGCGCGTTGATGGTGAAATCGCGCCGCGCGGCGTCGGCGCGCCAATCGCGGCCGAAGCGGACGACCGCATGGCGCCCGAAGGTCTCGACGTCCTCGCGCAAGGTGGTGACCTCGAACCCGAGGTGATCGACCACGATGGTGACGGTGCCGTGCTCGATGCCGGTCGGCACCGCCTTGAAGCCGGCCGTTTGCGCGCGCCGCATCACCTCGTCCGGGAGCGCGGTGGTCGCCACGTCGATCTCGCGGGTGGATTCGCCGATCAGAATGTTGCGAACGGCGCCGCCGACGACGCGCGCCTCCTCGCCGTCGCGATCGAGCAGCGCCATCAGCTTGCCGAGCGCGCCACCTGTGAGCCACGCCGTGTCCGGGATGCGAACCGGCTCGCTTGCCGTCACTTCGCCGCTCCGGGGACGAATTTTCCGTTCTCGACATGGGCGGGCACGTAGGTCGAGCCGGGTGGCGCGTGCGGGAATTGCGCCAACACGAGGAAGCTGCCGACCAGCAGCACGAGCGCCGCGATCGTGAGCCACGCGAGCCGCGGCCGCGACCATGCGTCAGGGTCAAACACGCCGGCTCGCGTCGCCCACAGGAATACGGCGTAGGCGGCGAACGGCGCCAGGAACAGCGCCACCTCGGTGAGCACCGGGCGTATCATGCCCCCTCACCTAATCTCTGACTCGTCATGCCCCGCGAAAGCGGGGCATCCAGTAAACACAGTCCGTAGTTTTGTTTGAAAGACCGGTGTTTACTGGATCGCCCGCTTTCGCAGGCGATGACGCCCGATAGGTCATCACGTGACCCCATCTCGCCGATCTCACGTCGCATAAATGCGCTCGTACAAATTCCGCAGAATGCCGGCGGTGACGCCCCAAATATAGCGCTCGCCGAATGGCATCGCGTAATAGCGCCGCGTGATGCCTTTCCAGTCGCGGCTGTGCAGCCCGTGGTTCTGCTCGTCCATCAGGAACGCGAGCGGCACCTCGAACGCGTCGGCGACTTCCGAGGGATTTACGGTGAGTCGATATTCCGGCGCCACCCGCGCGACCGTCGGCAGGACGCGAAAGCCGCTGAACGTGAGATAGAGATCGAGATAGCCGATCGGCTCGATCATTTGGTGAGAAAGGCCGATCTCCTCCTCCGCCTCGCGCATGGCGGCGGCAGCCGGCGTCGCATCGACCGGGTCGATCTTCCCGCCCGGGAAGGCGACCTGCCCGGCGTGGCTCGTCAGATCCTTCGTGCGTTGCGTCAGCAGCACGGTCGGATCGGGACGGTCCACCACCGGCACCAGCACCGCCGCCGGCCGCGTGGCGGTGACGCCGGCCCGCGTCCACAGCTCCGGATCCTGGTCGAGATCGCCGCGCGTTGCCGGCGCCGCGAGATCGTGCAGCGCCGCCGGCACCTCGAGCCGCAGGCGCGCGCGGGCGCGATCGAAGAAATCATGCTCGACGGCCTGCGGCTTGGCGGCGATATCCATCATCTCAAGTCCTGCAAACTGTCGGCCGGCGCCATGACGAAAAACTCCCCGGCCGAAACGACGCCGAACATGCGCTCGCCCGCGATCTCCCGTTCCTCGCCCAGTTCGACGAGGTCGTAGAAGAGCGCGCGCGTCACTTTGGCCCACAAGTCGCGCCGCACGTGAAGATAGGGCTTGAGGCCCCCCGTCTCCGGCTCCGGCTCGAAGCGTAGCGCATGGTCGGGTCCGCAGGCGACCCAGTCATCGACGTTGGTGCGGAAGTGCAGCCGGCGGCCGGCGCCCTCACCTTCCACCTCGAGTTCAACCGCGAGGAACGGGGCATCATCGACGGCGATGCCGCATTTCTCGACCGGCGTCACCAGGAAATACTTGTCGCCTTCGCGCTTGAGCACCGAAGCGAACAGCTTGACCAGCGCGGCGCGGCCGATCGGGGTCTTCTGGTAGAACCACGTGCCATCGCCCGCGATGCGCATGTCGATGTCGCCGCAATAGGGCGGGTTCCACAGGTGCACCGGCGGCAAGCCCTTGCCGCCCGCGCGGCGCGCCGCGCCGGCGATCGATTCGAGCCCGGATGCCTGTCCTTCCTTGGCCATCGCTTACCCTCGCAGCAGCCCTACATAGGACAGGGAGCCCTAGTGCCGCGAACCCGAAGTTCGCACCACAATTGCCGCGAGTCCGAGTGCGAACTTCGGGTTCAAAGCGGCACTAGAATCATAGAGTTGCCAGTGTCCTTCGATTCCGAAGTTCGCTCCGGGCGGGCGGCAAACTCAAGCGAACTTCGGAATCGGGACACTGGCTTGCTCGCGTTATCGTGAACCATGTCCGGTGCTTAGGGCTTGTAGTAACCGGCAAAACTGCCGGTCCGGCCAACGGCGCGACGCAGCGCCACGGAACGAATGCTGCAAGATCGCCATGATCGGAAACTAGCGTAAGTCGCGATGAAATGAGAGGATTCGCCTAGAGATTCGCTGGCACCTAGTGCCGCGAACCCGAAGTTCGCACCACAATTGCCGCGAGTCCGGTTGCGAACTTCGGGTTCAAAGCGGCACTAGAATCATAGAGTTGCTACTGTCCTTCGATTCCGAAGTTCGCTTCCGGGCGTGCGGCAACCGCGGGCGAACTTCGGAATCGGGACACTAGCCCATTGCATGGGTAATTGGGGGACTTCGGCGGTCGCGGACCGAACGGTCGTCGACCGGACAATGCCAACAGGAGCATTTCATATGGCGGTGTCGAGCGGCGAAGGCCTGGAAAAATTCGAAGACATGATCGTGCGCGCGGCGGAATCGACCGCGGCGCACATCCGCGCGGCAAAGGCTGCGATTGGTTCGGTCATCTTCGGTCAGGACCGGGTGGTGGAGCAGGCGCTGGTCACCGTGCTCTCCGGCGGCCATGCGCTGCTCGTCGGCGTGCCCGGCTTGGCCAAGACCAAGCTGGTCGAGACCATGGGAGTGGTGCTCGGCCTCGACGCGCGTCGCATTCAGTTCACCCCGGACCTGATGCCGTCCGACATTCTCGGCTCGGAGGTTCTGGAAGAGACGCCCGGCGGCAAGCGTAACTTCCGTTTCATCTCCGGGCCGATTTTTGCTCAGCTGCTGATGGCCGACGAGATCAACCGCGCGAGCCCGCGCACGCAATCGGCGCTGCTCCAGGCGATGCAGGAACAGCACGTCACCGTCGCCGGCACGCGTCACGACCTGCCGCGCCCGTTCCACGTGCTCGCGACGCAAAACCCGCTCGAGCAGGAAGGAACCTATCCGCTCCCCGAGGCGCAGCTCGATCGCTTTCTCATGGAGGTGGACGTCGATTATCCCGACCGCGATGCCGAGCGGCGCATCCTGTTCGACACCACCGGTGCCGAGGAATCGCGGCCTAAGGCCGCGATGACTGTCGATGAGCTGATCGCCGCGCAACGTTTGGTGCGGCGCCTGCCGGTCGGCGAGTCGGTGGTCGAGGCAATTCTCAATCTCGTGCGCTCGGCGCGGCCCGGTTCCGACAGCGAGGCGGCGAAGCTCATCGCCTGGGGTCCCGGTCCGCGCGCAAGCCAGGCGCTGATGTTGGCCGTGCGCGCGCGGGCGCTCATCGACGGGCGGTTCGCTCCCTCGATCGATGACGTGCTCGATCTCGCCGCGCCGGTCCTCAAGCACCGCATGGCGCTCACGTTCGCGGCGCGCGCCGATGGCGAAACCGTCGAGGCGGTGATCGGCCGGGTGAAGGCGCACATCGGGTGAATGATGGCCGCCGAGCCGAGGCGCGAAAATTACGAGGGCGAGTCGACGCGACGGGCGGCCGGCCAGGGCCGTTCGCTGGCGGCGACCATGCCGCGACTCATTCTCGAGGCGCGCCGCGTGGCAGCGACCGTGATTCACGGGCTGCACGGGCGCCGCCGCGCCGGCTCCGGCGAGAACTTTTGGCAATACCGGCGTTTCATTTCCGGCGAGCCGGCCTCGCGGGTCGACTGGCGGCGCTCCGCGCGAGACGATCATCTCTATGTGCGCGAGCGCGAATGGGAGGCGGCGCATACCGTATGGGTCTGGCCCGACCGCTCGCCGTCGATGATTTTCGCTTCGCCCCTCGTATGGGAAACCAAGCTCGACCGTGCGCTCGTCGTCGCGTTTGCGCTTGCGCATGTGATGGTCGAAGGCGGCGAACGCGTCGGCATTCCCGGCCTGCTGCGCCCGACGGCCAGCCGTGACGTGATCGAGAAGATGGCGGAATCCATTATTCATGAGCGCGGCACGCGGGCGAGTTTGCCGCCGTCGTTTTCGCCCTCGCCGCTCGCCGAAATCGTGATGCTCTCCGATCTGTGGAGCCCGGTTGGCGACGTGCTCCGCACGATCGCGCAGCTCTCCGGCACCGGTGCGCGCGGCCACGTGGTGCAAATAGTCGATCCGGCGGAAGAGACGTTCCCCTACTCCGGCCGTATCGAATTCATCGAGCCGGAGGGCGCCGGCGCGATCACCGCAGGGCGCGCCGAGACGTGGCGCGCCGAGTACGAGACGCGCGTCAGCCGCCACCGCGGGGAGATCCGCGCCGAGTGCGACCGCCTCGGCTGGAGCTTTAGCATCCATCGCACCGACCGCCCGGCGAGCGATTTGCTGCTGCGGCTGCACGCGCAAATGGGCGCCGGCCCGGAAGGCACCGGGCTCAATCGGTGGCACGCGGTGGCGCGGCCCGGGAGGCAGGCGTGATCGCCGGTCTTCCCCTCGGGTTCGCCCAGCCGCTGGTGCTGCTCGGGCTGCTGAGCTTGCCCGCGCTGTGGTGGCTGTTGCGGCTGATGCCGCCGCGTCCGCGCCGCATCTCCTTCCCGCCGACCCGTCTGCTGTTCGACATCGCTCCCCGCGAAGAGACGCCGGCACGGACGCCGTGGTGGCTCACCTTGCTGCGCCTCACCCTCGCGGCGCTGGTGATCATCGCCGCCGCCGGCCCGCAATGGAATCCGCCGCTCGAAACCGCGACCGGCGCCGCCCCGATTGCGCTGCTGGTGGACGACGGCTGGACCGCTGCCGCCGCCTGGGCCGCGCGCATGCGCACCGCCGAGGATTTGATCTCGCGCGCCGAAGCCGACAACCGCGGCGTCGCGGTGGTGCCGCTCTCCGAGCCCGGCCGCGATATTTCGCTCGAGACGCCCGGCGCGGCGCGGGTGCGGCTGCGCTCGATCAAGCCCAAACCGTACGGCCTCGAACGGGTCGACGCGCTGCCGCAGATCACGCGCTTCCTGTCTGCCGCGCCCTCGGTGGAAATCGTCTGGCTCTCCGATAGCGTCGATCTCGGGCGCGCCAAGGAGTTCGTCGAAGGGCTCGCGCGCGCGGCCGACAAACGCCCGATCACGGTGGTCGAGGGCGGCGTCCGCACGGCGTACGCACTCGCCGCCGCCGACAACGCCGCGGGCGCGCTCAGCGTCAAGGTGCTGCGCGCGAGCGGCGGCAGCGCTGACAACGGCGTGGTGCGCGCGCTCGATCTCAAGGGCCTGCCGCTCGGCGAAGCGCGTTTCGCCTTCGCGTCTGATGATCGCGAGACCGAGGCGCGCGTCGATCTGCCGGTCGAGATTCGCAACGACATTGCGCGCCTGGAAATTGCCGGCGAACGATCCGCCGGTGCCGTGCAGCTGCTCGACAAGCGCTGGCGCCGCCGCACCGTCGGGATCGTGTCGGGGGCGACCGCCGACACCGCGCAGCCGCTCCTCGACTCCACTTATTACTTGTCGCGAGCGCTCAATCCGTTCGCCGATGTGCGCCTTGCGGAAGGCGTGTCGCCGTCCGATGGTGTGGCGCGCTTCCTCGATCAGAACCTGCCGCTGCTCATCCTCGCCGACGTCGGCACCGTCGCGGGCGAGGCGCACGAGCGGCTGACCAAATGGATCGACAACGGCGGCGTCCTGGTGCGCTTCGCCGGCCCGCGCCTCGCCGCCAGCGACGACGACCTCGTGCCGGTGAAACTGCGGCGCGGCGGCCGCATTCTCGGCGGCAGCTTGAGTTGGGATAAGCCGGAACCGCTGGCGGGCTTTTCGCACGACAGCCCGTTCAACGGCATGACCGTTCCCAACGACGTGACGGTCACGCGGCAAGTGCTCGCCGAACCCGATGCCGAGCTCAACGATCACACCTGGGCGACGCTCGGCGACGGCACGCCGCTCGTCACCGCGGCGAAGCGCGGCAAGGGCATGATCGTGCTGTTCCACGTCACCGCCGATACGCGCTGGTCCGATCTTCCGCTCTCGGGCGCCTTCGTCGACATGCTCAAGCGCCTGGTCGGCCTCGCCGGCTCGACCTCGGTCGCCGCCGACACGGGCGCCGCGACGCCGGTGAACACGCGCGACGCGGTGCCGCCGAGCCGGGTGCTCGACGGCTTCGGCGCATTTGAGCCGCCGCCCTCGACGGCGCGGCCGGTGCCGTCCGGCTTTAACGGCCGCGCCACCGCCGACCATCCGCCCGGCTTCTACGGTCCGCCGGAGGGACTGTTGGCGGTGAACACGCTGCTGCCGGCGGACCGCCCGGCGGCCATCGACTTCGGACCGCTGCACGCGCGGCTCGAACCTTATCGCGTCAGCGAGCCGCGCGATCTGCGGGCGCCCACGCTGCTCGCCGCCTTTGCGCTGCTGGCGATCGACGCGCTCGTCGTGTTCTGGCTCGCCGGGGGCGTGCAGCGGCTCTTGCCGCGCCGGCGCGTCGCCGCGAGTTTGTTGATCGTCGCCGGCCTCGCTGCGGCGGCGACGCTCGTGCCGGCGCCGCCCGGCCGTGCCGATCCCGCGGCCGACGATTTTGCCATGAAGAGCACGCTCGAAACGCGGCTCGCCTATGTGGTGACCGGCGATTCCGAGGTCGACGACATCAGCAAGGCCGGCCTGCAGGGCCTCACGATGTTTCTCGCCCAGCGAACCGCGCTCGAAGCGGGCGAACCGATCGGCCTCGACATCGGCCGCGACGAACTCGCATTCTTCCCCCTCATCTACTGGCCGATCGTGCCGGGCGCGCCGCGGCCCTCCGCCGAAGCGCTCGCGCGCATCGACGCCTACATGAAACAGGGCGGCACCGTACTGTTCGATACGCGCGACGCGCTGATGGCGCCGCCGGGAGCCGGGGGCGAGTCGCGTTCGCCCGGCATGGTGGAGCTGCGTTCGATCCTCTCTTCGCTCGACGTTCCGGAACTCGAGCCGGTGCCGCGCGACCACGTGCTGACGAAGACTTTTTTCCTGCTGCGCGATTTCCCCGGCCGCTACTCCACCGGCCAATTGTGGGTGGAGGCGCTGCCGGCCGAGGGCGAGGAAGAGCAGAGCCGTCCGGCACGCGCCAGCGACGGTGTCTCCTCGATCATCATCACGTCGAACGATCTCGCCGGCGCCTGGGCACTGCGTCCCGACGGCCAGCCGATGCTGCCGGTCGTCCCCGGGGATCCGCGTCAGCGCGAGTTCGCGTTCCGCGCCGGCGTCAACATCGTGATGTACTCGCTCACCGGCAACTACAAGGCCGACTTGGTGCACATCCCGGCCCTGCTCGAGCGGCTGGGCCAATGAGCATGATCCCGAAAAGTGGGTACCGGTTTTCGGAAAAGATCATGCTCCAGCAATAAAGGAAGCGCGGCATCGTGATTCGACTAAAAGTCACGCCGTTCTAGCGCGAAAGGACCGATTGCGTTGGGTTTCGGTATCGCATTTTCTCCGCTCGTTCCGCCCGAAGTGCTGTGGGCGGTAATCGCTCTCGCGGTCTTGCTCGCCGCGCTGCTGATATTCGTGCGCAGCCGCGGCGCCCTCCTGCGCGCGGTGGCGCTCGCCTTTGCGGCGCTGGCACTCGCCAATCCTTCGTTCACGCGCGAGGACCGCGAGGGGCTTCCCTCGGTCGAAGTGGTCGTGCTCGACAAGAGCCCGAGCCAGGAGTTCGGCGATCGCCTGGCGCAGACCGAAGCCGCGCGCGCCGCGATCACGCAACGCCTCGCGCGGATTCCCAATCTCGAAGTGCGGGTGGTCGAGGCCGGCCAGGCGGACGGCGAGACCGACGGCACACGCCTGTTCGCGGCGCTCGGGTCCGCGCTCGCCGACGTGCCACCCGACCGCGTCGCCGGCGCGATCTTTATCACCGACGGCCGCGTGCACGACGTGCCGGCGGAAGCCGCCGCCCTCGGCTTCGCCGCGCCGGTGCACGCGCTCATCACCGGCCACCCCAACGAGCGCGACCGCCGCGTCGCCCTCGTATCGGCGCCGCGATTCGGCATCGTCGGCCAGACGCAGACGATCACCTTCCGCATCGAAGACAGCGGCGTGCGGCCGGGCACCGCCCAGGTGACCATCCGGCGCGACGGCGAGACGCTCGAAACCCGCATGGTTCCGTCCGGCACCGCGGAACGCGTCGAGGTGCCGATCCCGCATGCGGGTCAGAACATCGTCGAGATCGAGGCCTCGCCGCTCGACGGCGAGCTGACCACGGTCAACAACCGCGCGGTCGTCGCGATCGACGGCGTGCGCGACAAGCTGCGCGTGCTGCTCGTTTCCGGCGAGCCGCACGCGGGCGAGCGCACCTGGCGCAACCTGCTCAAGTCCGACGCCAGCGTCGACCTCATCCACTTCACCATCCTGCGTCCGCCCGAGAAACAGGACGGCACCCCGATCAACGAACTCTCGCTCATCGCGTTTCCGACCCGCGAGCTGTTCCAGCAGAAGATCAACGAGTTTCAGCTCATCATCTTCGACCGCTACGCGCGCCAAGGCGTGTTGCCGATCATCTATTTCGACAATATCGCCCGCTACGTGCGCGAGGGCGGGGCGGTGCTGGTGGCGACCGGCCCCGACTATGCGAGCCCGACCAGCCTGTGGCGCACTCCCCTCGACGTGATCCTGCCGGCGGAGCCGAGCGGGCAACTCACCGAGCGGCCGTTCCATGCGCGGCTCACCGATCTCGGCAAGCGCCATCCGGTGACACGCGGGCTCGCCGGCGCCGATGGCGATCCGCCCCATTGGAGCCGCTGGTTCCGGCTGGTCGACACGCGCAACGCGACCGGCACCGCGGTTATGCACGGCCCGGACGACAAGCCGCTGCTGCTGCTCTCGCGCGAAGGCGAAGGCCGCGTGGCCCTGCTGCTCTCGGATCACATCTGGCTGTGGGCGCGCGGCTACGAAGGCGGCGGCCCGCATCTCGATTTGTTGCGCCGCCTCTCCCACTGGCTGATGAAACAGCCCGACCTCGAGGAGGAGGCGCTGCGCCTGAGCGCGCACGGGCGCGACCTCGTGGTGCAGCGCCAGACCATGGCGGACGAGGTCAGTTCGGTGACGCTGACGTCGCCGTCCGGCAAGACCTCGACCGTCACGCTCAACGTCGCCGAGCCCGGCGTGTGGCGCACCACCGTCGCGGCGAACGAACTTGGTTTATGGCACGCCAACGACGGCAAGCTCGACGCGCTGGTCAACGTCGGCCCCGCCAATCCACGCGAGTTCGCCGAGGTGACGTCGACGACCGACGTGCTCGCCCCGCTCGCGAACGCCACCGGCGGCGAGGCGCGGCGGCTCGACACGTCGTCGGGCCTCACGATGCCGCGCGTGCTCGCGGTGCGCTCGAGCGACACCTTCCACGGCGACGACTGGATCGGCGTGAAGATGCGCGACGCGAGCGTGGTGCGCGGCATCGGCGTGCTGCCGGTGTTCGCCGGCGGGCTCGGACTGCTGCTGCTCATCGGCAGCCTCGCCGCCACCTGGCTGCGCGAGGGGCGGTGATACATACGCCGTAGGGTGGGCTAAGCCCGAACTCCCGCGGAAGCGGGAGGACGGCGTGCCCACCAACGATAGACATGCGGTCTCCGCTCCATAGCCTAGAATTGCAAGCACTGCATGGTGACGAAAAAAGTTAGGCGGCCCAAACGTAGAAAGAAAAAGGTCAAGGCGTCCGTCGCGACCACCCGCTCGCGCGCGGGACCCGGTTTTGCGTTTGAGGATCAAATCGGCGCGTATTTGCTCCTTCAGATGCTCATGGGTGAAGCGCTGCCCGGCACCGAGGATTCAATAGGCAGTCGCTTGCAGACCCAGACGAAGGAGCTGGGCTGGGCCATCGATGATCTCCTCGCGACCAGCCACCCCGCTACCGAGACGCAGCGCCGCGCAGCGGTGTCTTGCAAGAGTAGCATACAGGTTTCGGCGAACGGTTTACCCAAGGACTTTGCGCTGGCCGCATGGGAGCAGTGGTGCAAGCGCGGAAAGGGCAGAATCAAACGCGGCCAAGATCATTTGATCCTCGCGACGCGGGGGCATCATTCCGTGTTCATCTCCCTTTGGGCCGATATCAAGAACTGGTCAGGTGACGAGCCAAAGATTGCCATTGCTCGTATTCGCGGGACTGCAAAGCATCGAAAACTCTTCGCGAGTATCAAAACTCCGATCAAGAAGCTCAGGCGCGGCGTTCGGGACGAGGAACTTATTGCATTCATCCGGCATCTTGAAGTACTGCAAACAGATTTCGACCTCGCTAATTCCAGGGATCGCGCGCAATCGATTGGCCGCTGCCGAAACTTGCTCGAAGATGCCACGCTCATCAAAGGCCGCGAGCTGTGGGAAGCGTTAATCGGCGCTGTACGTAATGCTCGGCTAGGTGACGGCACGGTCGAGCTCGAAGGCGTTATCCAAAGTCTCTCCGGACAATTCGCCCTAAAAGACCATCCGAGTTATGTGTCATCATGGCTTGCGCTCGAAACAAGCACGGCCGCTTATAAGAAGAATATCGAGTCGACGCTTCCCAATAAATTCGCTATCGATCGGACAACTGAGATCACAGCTGTTACCGAGTCCATCTCACAAAATGCTATCTTTGTTCTCTACGGGGAGTCGGGTAACGGAAAATCCGCTCTCATTAAGGCGATGCTCGATCAGAAGTTTGCCGGCTGGCGCCAAGTTTGGCTTGACCCCGATCAATTGACAGCCGCGTTAAAAGAGAGCGAGCGCGCGAAACTGGGCCTTACCCATCCTCTTATCGCAGTGCTCAAGGCTTCGAATAAGCCAGATAATGTGCTGATCATCGACTCCGCGGAACGCTTATCGCGTGAGGTGCAAAACAGTGCACGCGACCTCGTCACGTCGATCACGAGAGGCGCCCCCGAAGCTACTTCTAATAAATGGCGTGTGATAATTGTGGGGCAGCCGGAGGCATGGGCTGAGGGCGCTTTCGCGACGATCGCCGGGATGGCCGTACCACCAAATCGTGAGGTTCAAGACGTTTCGACGAATCATGTGAGAGCAGCCTTGCTATCCGCGCCGCGCCTTAGCTGGGCCGCGTCTTACGACGAGATCATCGCTGTATTAAGCAATCTAAGAACGCTTGCCTGGGTATTCGACGCGCAAAGCAGCTTCCGAACAGGCGACGTACAAGCGCTCGTATCATATGCGGCTATTGCCGATCACATATGGCGCTATTGGACCAATGGCAAAGTCCAATTCCAGAATCTTCTTATTCGCCTTGCCGAGCGCGAGGCGAATTTCGAGCATAGCTTCGAGGTAAGCAAACTAGACCTCGCCGACGCTGTAGCGATAGATGAATTGCCGGCGCAAGCGCCGCTGAGGCGAAACGCTCGTAATCGTATCGAATTCCAGCATGACCTGGCAGCCGAGTGGGCTCGCTTTCAGCGGCTCAAGGAGATCGCCAGTCAACCGGAGCGATGGGCATCCTATGCGGAACGTCCGCTCTGGATCGGCGCGCTACGCATGCTTGGCGGCTTCTTGCTCAGGGAGACAGTTGACGGCAGGTCTGAATGGGACGTGGCGTTTGAAAAACTTGAGAGTCAGAAAAACATCTTGGCATCCGATATTCTGCTAGATGCGATTTGCCTTGATCCCCTCGCTGAATCATTTCTTTTGGAACGCGCTGATTTTCTTCTGAAAGATCATGGGCGGTTGCTGGATCGGCTTCTCAAAAGGTTTCAGTACATTGCGACCGCGCCCGGCGGTGGCAACGAACCGTTGGCAGATGCGATGAATGCCGACCCGACTTTTACGCTCTACATCGAATCGCAGTTCCGCACCCCCATTTTCGCGCGCTGGCCGGCGATGGCCCGCTTTCTCCATGCCCATCGTGACCAGGTTGCAAGCCTGGTTTCGACTACGGTAGCAGCATTATGTCAGAAATGGCTGACCAGTTTGCCCGTGACATTCCCCTCGGGCGAACCGATACCGTTCCGCAAGGAATTTGCGGAGCTGGCGTTAGCGACCGCACGCACGCTGCAGCTTGAAGAACTCAAACGCGATACGATTTACGCGGGCGATTTCGGCAAGTCGATCTATCCTGCCGCTTTGGCCGCTGCACCCGACCTGCCCGCCGAAGTATCGGCTTGGGCTCTGGAGATGGCACGCAGGCGCCCATTAACCGCCGACCTTAAGAGGAAGCTCGACGAACATCGTCAACGGAAGGTGCGAGAGCATCAGGAAAAGCTGCGAACCGATCCTGAGTACCGTGCGCGAATCGAAAGCCGGGAGCGTTTCCCGCCTTCTCTTTCCTCCGGCCGCAGGCTTCCGCCGTGGCCTCTCGGCCCCAAGGGCAAGGTCGATCGCGATTTTTCGGAATGCTGCGCGAGTGGCGGGGCTTTGATCCCACTCATGCGCGTACGCCCCGATGTCGCTGCCGAGGTCTTACTCGCTGCCCTCATCGAAGGCGCCCCCGAGGAAAGATATGGCAGCAGTCGCTTTGATGAAGGACTGGGCCTTCAATTCGATATGCAGTCTTATCCGACCGCCTATTGGAAGAGTCCTTTCTTCGCGTTTCTGCAAATAAGCCCCGACGCCGCGTTAGACGCTCTACTTAGGTTAACCAGCTTTTGCACGGAGCGGTGGATCGCCGAATGGAAAAAGCTTTGGTCTGGCACACCGCCCTCGATTAGCCTCATTCTATCCGATAGCACCGAGCACCAATTCTTAGGAGGATCAAGGGTATTTGCTTGGTCGGAGACCAATTCCAGCCGCGCCGGTCAGCTTCACTCGGCATTGGCGGCACTCGAAAGGTATCTCACGCTAAAGATTGGGGTGGACCTAAATGTCGAGCCGGAACTGGAACGCCTATTGCTTACCGCAACTTCCGCCGGCCTCCTTGGCGTTCTGACCAATGTCGGCAAATACAAGCCGGACCTGTTCCGAGGCGTGTTGCGGCCGCTTGTAACACACAATCGCATCTACCAATGGGACGATGAGCGAGCAGTTGCACTTCAGTTTGGTTTTCCCGCGCCGCATTGGGCACGCCAAGGCGATATGATCTTTAATATGGCGCGCGATTGGCATCAGGCGCCGTACCGCCACAAGTCGATGCGCGTTGTGGTCGCAGAGCTTACCCAATCGGACGCCGAATTCGCGTTCTTCGTCAATGAAGCTACGGCAAAGTGGCGGCCCCCGTCGGATCAAAAAAGCGCTCTGGAGCTGCGCATTCTGGCAGCGCAACTCGATAGCCGGAATTATCGGCGGACACCCGAGGGGCCGCATGAACTGGTATGTCCGCCAGAACTCGCCCGCGAAATCGAGGCGTTTCAGAATGCGAATTTGCCCGCACGACAAATTTTAGCGCTCCCTGACTGGTGCTCCCGAGTCCTGAGTGGCGATGCTTCTTTGAGCGACGCTCAAACGGAAGCATTATCGGCAACGCTGGACGCCATTGACGCGGAAGCCAACCTCGATGAAGAATTCAAGACGCGTGCACGCGTAGCTGTAGCAAGCACGCTCTTGACGCGAGGTTCGACCTGGCTTGACGCGCAGGCCGCCGCTCGTGAGCGGTCATGGGCCATAGTTCACGCAGTCTTATCCGCCATCCCCACGACCATGGAGGAATTGCGTGCCTCACGCCTCGAAAGGGCCGGAGTATTAGAATTCGCCGCTCATGCGGTTCTCAAACAGTGGGTCGCGACTGGTTCCGTTGAGGCACAGTCGGCCATTGTCAAGATTGTAACCAGCGGCGACGAGGTCGGCGTTACCGTCCTCTACCGTTTAGCGCATACTCACCGACTGACGCTCGGCGAAAAGTGGTGGCGACTTCTGTATCTTGGACTCCTCTGGTCAGCACTGTCCATGCTTATGCCCCGGTTTGGCTACCAAGCCGACGAAGGCGCCCGTTGGATAAGATGGCTCAATTGGCTCCGTAACCGCCGCCTCGATGGCGTTGCCGCGACGCGGGCGCAAATCGAGCCGGTTGAAATTGCTAAGCGCCTCGAACGCTTGGAAAAGGTAAGATGGCGCCGCGAGTTCGCGCGTCGTGATGCGCTACGCGGCCCCCCTCCAGGCCAGCGTCGGACTGCCGGACTAAATTGGGATTTTCTGGAAGCCGCATTTGCCTGGTTGTGGTGGGAGGGCGAGAAACCCAATCCGCTCTGGGATGACGAAGCCGCGTTTCAGGAACAGCGGCACATCATCCTTTCACTTTGGGATTTTGAAGTTTGGCTCAATCATCGGCGGTTCGTTGACCGCAACGACCATCCCGTACCACATCAGCTCGGTTTTAACATCATCCAGACAATTGCGCGAATGATGGCGAAAACCTCAGGCCCTGCCGGTCAAGAATTGTGGCAGCCCGTGCTCAAACTCGGCGCTTCTGGCCATTACTCAGTCGGACATTTTATCTCCTGCTGGTTCTTTGAAACTACCCGTCTTGGTGCCGCTGAGTTTGCCGCGCGATGGCAACCGATGATCGAGTATGCACTCGATACCCCTGAATGGGGTCAAGGCCGGCCTTGGTATTACGGCCAGAGCCTACTGCGGCAAATACTCGGTTTTGGCTCACAAACCTTTCTCGACCGAAACCCGGCCTTTCAAGGCGTCGTGCGCGACATGACTCATCACTATGAGCGCTGGGCGCGGGAGTATCTTTCACGCGAGGAAGACAATGTGACCGGCTTATGCTTCTTTCTTGCCTCCTCGACCGGGCGCGCTTTGCGCATGAAGGGATTGGCATGGCTCCAACAGGCCGTCACAGCAAAGTCTTGGTATCGGCCCGCGATGGGAAATGCCTTGGTCGAGTTTCTTAACGTGACGCTCACGCAAGACGCCCAAGAACTGCGATCGGACGCCGTCAGCCGCGACGCGTATTTGGCGTTGGTCGCCCTTTTAGTTTCGAAGCAGGTACCAGCTGCGCTCGCTTTGCAGGAACGCGCCCGCCGCTCATTTTCCAACGCGTAAAATCCTCGTTCAAGTTCTGCTTCAAGCGCCGCGGCGACACGTCATCGGGCCTCACCATGCCGCGCGTGCTCGCGGTGCGCTCGAGCGACACCTTCCACGGCGACGACTGGATCGGCGTGAAGATGCGCGACGCGAGCGTGGTGCGCGGCATCGGCGTGCTGCCGGTGTTCGCCGGCGGCCTCGGCCTGCTGCTGCTCATCGGCAGCCTCGCCGCCACCTGACTGCGCGAAGGGCGGTGAGGCGCAACACTCCGGGCATTACCGAACGCGCAAAGCAAGCGTTCGCGTTCAGCTACATTTACCCAGGCGGCGTATATCCGGCTGCCAGCGCCGCAAATCCGGCGGCGAAGAAATTCATCCAACTATTCCAGCGAAAATGACTTATCAAAAAGAAACTTGTCCATAACAACGACCCAGCGACACTGAGCGCCCACGCGAGCGCGGCTGCGAAGGCAAAGGCGACCGCGACATAGCCGTTTGGGTCGCGACGGGCATAGCAAAACGCAAGAAAGATAATTACACAAACAACGACAACCATCAGGAATGCGTAAACCATCGACGATGGAGTAGGCGGTGGACCGGCACCGGGTGGCGCGGTCGCCGGCGGCGCTACGATTTCCAAAAGATCAAGTAACAATCCGAGCAGAATACCCGCACCGCAAATCGCGATGCTCGGAAAGAAAGGCAACTGCAAACGAAAGATGATTGCTCCCACCTGGGTGGCAACGAGCACCGTCGCACCATGTAGAACGATCGCCATGGCCAGCGCCAATGATGAGGTCGGGGTGGGGCCGGAGTATTGAACTTCTCTGGTCGACATATGGTTTCTCCGTGTTAAAGCCGGCCCACTGCCCATCGGCAGCCTGGCCGCCTAACCAGACGAAAGCCTCAGTCCTCACTCGGCCTCAGCAGGGCCCCACTTGCTAAAGTCACGGTAAATCTTATTGCATTCTTTGCGTGCGGCATTTCCGCAACATCCACAGATAAATTGTGACCCGAAAACGCAAGCCGGAAGGGCGCAGGGTGAGCTACTGCCGCGGAGCGGCCGTGTCCACCATCTATCAACAAGCAACCATCGTTGGTGGGCACGCGCTCCGCCCGCTTAGCCCGCCCTACGGCGTCGGCCGAAACATCCCGCGCGGGCGCCATGCGAAGGTGCCTCATCAAATGGAGGCTCCCATGACGATCACCTGCTGCATCCGCTACGTACTCGATCCGTTCAAGCGTGACGGGTTCGAAGAATACGCGCGCCGCTGGGCAAGCATCATCCCGCGCTGCGGCGGCGACCTCATCGGCTATTTCATGCCGCACGAGGGCAGCAACAACATCGCGCTCGCGCTGATCTCCTTCGACAGTCTCGCCGCCTACGAGGCCTACCGGGCGCGGCTGCGCGGCGACCCGGAAGGCATGGCGAATTTCCGCTTCGCGGAAGAAGGGCGCTTCATCCTCTCGGAGGAACGTACGTTCTTGCGCGACGTGCCGGAAACGCTGGCGGAGCGGCCGTAGGGTGGGCTAAGCCGGAACTCCCGCGGAAGCGGGAGGACGGCGTGCCCACCAACGATGATTGTTTGATGATACACGGTGGGCACGGCCGCTCGCGGCTACGCCGCTCAGCACAGGAGTGGAAAGGATTTTACCTAAGGTGATAATCGACCGAGCCAAGCAGCGCGTGCTGCAAAAATCACGAAGGCCGGACAAGAAGATAAGACAATTAGAACGTGATGTTGTTGACAGGACTTTCGCGATTTGAGATACTTCCGAAATAGAGGCTGCGCGAGTCGCGTCTGCGCTCATGCCCGTCGTCCTTCCGGGACAGACGCCAGCGACTGAACAAACCCCGTTAAATCCCGACCCCACTTCCCCGCAAAGGGCCGCTTCGCGGCCCTTTTTTCATTTGCGAGACCGCCGTGAAAAGACCTTCGCGATTGACGCGCGCGCGCCTGCGCGAGTTATTGCATTACAACAAGAAGACCGGAGAGTTTCGCTGGCGCAAGCGAACTGACCGTTCCGCCGACCATGTCCCAGGGCCCCGTCTCTTCATCATTATTGATCAACGCTTGTATCCCGCACATCAGCTTGCGTGGTTCTACGTGACCGGCCGGTGGGCGAGACCATCTATCGATCACCGCGATGGGGATGCCAGCAACAACCGTTGGAAGAATCTGCGGCGGGCGACCCGCTCGCAAAACAACGCCAACAGGCGTCGTCCGCGGAACAATACATCCGGATACAAGGGCGCTTCCCCCTGCCGCAGGTCTGGAAACTGGCGCGCAACGATCAACGCAAAGGGAAAACGGATTCACCTTGGCATGTTCACGACGCCGCGAGAGGCTCATGAGGCCTACCTCGCGGCGGCGCGCAAGTACTTCGGCAAGTTTGCCCGCGCGGAGTAGTGCCGTAGGGTGGGCCAAGAGCCGACGGCGCGTGCCCATCCGTTTGCAGTCAAACAATGCTCATCGTCGGTGGGCACGCCCGCCGCGCGCTGCGCGCTTGGCGGGCTTAGCCCACCCTACGAACTGCGGCTATATTCCGGCCGCATGGCAAATCCTCTCACCCTTTCCCCCGGCGACCGCGTCACCGCCCGCGCGCTGCTGATCGGCGACCGCCTCGACAGCGCCGGGCTCGAGCGCGGCGACGCGCTCTCGGTGACGCCGCTGGCGTTTCGCGCCGGCGCCAACGGCATCGCCGTCCTGTTCCGCTACGGCGTCGCGGTGCTGATCGGGCTCACGCCGATCGAGGAGGACGAGGTGCTGCGCGGGCTCGCGCCGCGCATCAGCGGCGAGTTCAAGCGGCGCGAGGAGGAATCCGCGGTGATCGAACTCTCCGCCGAACGCGACGAGCAGGTTCCGCCGGGCGGCCCGATCTACCTCAAGACGCTCTCGCACGAGCGCCTGCTGGTGATTGCCGAGGCGCTCGCCAAGAGCGTGGTGCTGGCGCAGGACGAGCGCGCGGTCGCCTCGGTGTTCGATCAGATCGAGCCGTTCGCGCGCGAGCTTGCCGACACCGGGCGCATCCCGGGCGGTCGCCGCACCATCCTGCAGCTGATCGGCAACGCGCTGCTGGTCCAGCATCGCGTATCCGGCCGCGTCGGCGTCGCCGAGAAACCCGACGTGCTGTGGGACCGGCCGGACCTCGAGCGCCTCTATGCGCGGCTCGGCGACGAATACGAGCTGAAAGAACGCGCGGACGCGCTCGACCGCAAGCTCACGGTCATCTCCGACACCGCCACCGCGCTCACCGACGTGATCGACACGGAACGCTCGCTGCGCATCGAGGTCGCAATCGTGGTGCTGATCCTGCTGGAGATCGTGATCGCGGCGTATCAGATTTTCGCCGTGCATTCGTAGGGCCGGCTACCCTACAACAATCCCCGCTTGGCCAGATTACGCATCAGTGCCGCCGCGCCGAAGCGCCAGGGTGGCGCGCGGTCGCAGGTGGTCACGACGTTGACCAACGCGCCGAGTTTATCCGAGGCGATCGTCACCACGTCGCCGAGGTGATGGGTGAAGCCCTGGCCCGGCGCATCGCGGTCCTTGACCGGCGCGAACATGGTGCCGAGAAACAGCACGGCGCCGTCGGGATACTGATGGTGCGGCCCGATCATCTGCCCGACGAGGTCGGCGGGATCGCGGCTGATGCGCGCCATGGCGCTCGCGCCGTCGAGGCGGAAGCCGTCGTCGCCCTCGACGGCGAGGCGCACCTCGGCCCGGCGCACGTCGTCGAGGCCGAAAGTCTGATCAAACAAACGCACGAACGGGCCGAGCGCCGCCGAGGCGTTGTTGTCCTTCGACTTGCCGAGCAGCAGGGCGGAGCGGCCTTCGAGGTCGCGCAAGTTCACGTCGTTGCCGAGGGTGGCGCCGACGATCGCGCCGGCGGAGTTGACCGCCAGCACGATCTCGGGCTCGGGGTTGTTCCAGCTCGATTGTTGAAGAATGCCGATCGACGCGCCGGTGCCGACTGCCGCCATGGGCGGCGCCTTGGTGAAGATTTCAGCGTCGGGGCCGATGCCGACTTCGAGATATTGCGACCACAACCCTTTTGTTTGCAGCAGCCGCTTGAGCTCCGCCGCTTGCGGCGAGCCCGGCCTGAGGCCGGCGACCGCGCCGCCGAGCGCGCCCTCGACCTCGGCGCGCACCGCCGCCGCCCTCTCGGGCGCGCCGCGCGCCTGCTCCTCGATCACGCGCTCGAGCAGCGACTGGGCAAACGTGACGCCCGCCGCCTTGATCGCCTGCAGGTCGATCGGCGCGATCAGCCACGGTTTGGTCTCGTCGCGCCCCTCCTCCGGCGTGTTGGCGAGCACGTCGGCGAGCGCCCCGATGCGCTCGCCTTTCTCCGCCGCCACCGCGGCTGCCGGATCGCGCGCCTCGGCGAGGTCGCACATGGTGGCGAACGCGCGCGTCACGTCGTAAACGCCGTCGTCGCGCACGACGACCACGGCGGGACCGTCGACGGCTGGCAGCCAAGCGCGGCCGACGAGCGTGCCGGCCGTGCCGTCGGACGGTAGCGTCCTCGCGGGATCGAGATGGAGCTTCGTCATGGCGTCAGGGTGTCATTGCGAGCGGAGTGAAGCAATCCACGGCGACACGCGCTGCCCTGGATTGCTTCGTCGGCCTGCGGCCTCCTCGCAATGACGATTCACATCGGCACGTCGCCGATCACGGTGGTGCGGTACATGAGGCGGCGCTCGGGGAGCTGATAGTCGCAGATGGCAAGGTGCATCGAGGTGGCGTTGTCCCACATCAGAAGATCGCCGACCTGCCATTTGTGCCGGTACTGAAACTCCGGCTTGATGCAGTGGGCGTGCAGTTCCGCGATCAGCGGGCGCGCCTCGTCGTCGGGCATGCCCTCGATGCCGATGCACTCGCCTTCGGTGACGTAGAGCGCCTTGCGGCCGGTGCCCTTATGCGTGCGCACGATCGGATGCGCCACGTCTGGGGTCGCGTCGAGCTGCGCCTTGGTGAGCTTGGGGCGCGGGCTGTTCTCGATGCGCTTGCGCTCGGAATAGCGGTGGATCGCCTTGCGGCCGGCGAGCGTCCGCTTCATGCCGTCGGAGAGCGCCTCGTAGGCGGCGATCGTGTTGGTGAAGATGGTGTCGCCGATCGGCTGCCCGTCGCGCACCGGCACTTCCTTTGCGTGCAGCAGCGAGCAGCGGCTCGGGCGTTGCAAATAAGACGTGTCGGTGTGCCAGGTGAGCCCGGCGTCGGCGAGCCCGATCAGCTCGCCGTTCTCGTCGCGGACGTTGGAAATGCGCAGGATCTCGGGGTGGTCCGGCAGCAGATAGTTCCTGACGATATGAATCTCCAGTTCCCCGAACCGGCGGCTGAACTCGATGTGGCGGTCGTTCGAGAGCGTCTGGCCGCGGAACACGACGACGATGTTGTCGTGGAACGCCGCCTCGATCTCGCGAAACTGGCGGTCGTCCATGTCGCGGGAGAGGTCGAAACCGATCTCCGCGCCGAGTGCCGCGCCGCTTTTCTTGACTGATAGACCCATGACTCCCCGTCCGATCCGTAGGGTGGGCTAAGCGCCGAAGGCGCGTGCCCACGCCGAAGACCGCGACACTCTAACACGCGTGGGCCACGCCCCGGGCGAAGTGCCCGAGGCTTAGCCCACCCTACGGAATCCGGGAACCCGCGGCGCCGTCCACGCGTTGCCTCACTTAGGCTCGCACGAGCGAGGGGTGATCCATGGCGAAAAGGCGCATCGGGATTCTGACCGGCGGCGGCGACGTGCCCGGCCTCAACGCCGTGATCAAGAGCGTCACCTACCGCGGCAGCGAGGACGACTTCGAGGTCATCGGGTTCCGGCGCGGCTGGGAGGGGCTCACCAACGTCAACCTCGACGACCCCGACAGCAAGGCGCACTACGTCATCCCGCTCGACCGCGCCAACACCCGCACCATCGACCGGCGCGGCGGCACGGTGCTGCATTCGAGCCGCACCAACCCGGCGAAGATGCGCAAGCTCCCCCCTCACCTCGCCGGCAAGGAATTTCCCGCCTCCGGCAACGGCAAGAGCGGCGCGATTCCCAATACGTGGGACGTGTCCAAACAGGTGATCGCGAACCTCTCGGCGCTCGGCATCGATCATCTCATCGCCATCGGTGGCGACGACACCTTGAGCTACGCCGCCAAGCTCGACGCGCTCGGCGTCAAGATCATTGCCATCCCGAAGACGATGGACAACGACGTGCGCAACACCGAGTACTGCATCGGCTTCTCGACCGCGATCACCCGCGCGAGCGACGCCATCCAGCGCCAGCGCACCACGGTCGGCTCGCACGAGCGCATCGGCATCTTCCGCGTGTTCGGGCGCGACGCCGGATTTACCTCGCTCTACACCGCCTATGCCGCTTCGATCCGCTGCCTGATCCCGGAATACAAGGTCAATCTCGACAAGCTGATCCGGCTGCTGCGCGAGGACAAGCGCACCAATCCGAGCAACTATGCGCTCATCGTGCTGAGCGAAGGCGCGCAATGGGAAGGCTTCGAAGTGCGCCAGTACGGCGAGGCGGACGCGTTCGGCCATCGCAAGAAGGCCAACGTCGCCGAGGCGCTCGCCGACGAGATCAAGCGGCAGATCGACGAGGATACGATCGTCTCCGACCTCACCTACGACCTGCGCTCGGGCGATCCCGACTTCATCGACAAGCTCGTCGCGCTCACCTTCGGCAACATGGCCTATGACGCGATCCTGGAAGGCAAGAGCGGGCTGATGTCGGCCCTGGTCGAGGGCCGCTACGACCTCGTGCCGATCCCCGATCCCAAGCTTGGGCCGCGCAAGGTCGACGTCGCCTCGACCTACAACACCGAGCGCTTCCGCCCGATCTACGCGCACAAGCGCGGCCTGCCGATATTCCTGAATAGAGCGTCATGATTTCGTAGGGTGGGCTAAGCGGCGCGGCTTCGCGCCGCGTGCCCACGCGAACATTTGTTTGTCAGAAACGCGTGGGCACGCGCGCCCATCGGCGCGCTTAGCCCACCCTACGGACGCCGTTCCCTTTGCATCTGCAGTTGCGCGAGGAACGGCACCAGCGGGTGCGCGCCCATTTCCACCATGGCCGGCAGGTCGAGCTTGATCAGCGCCTCGCGCTGATCGGGCGGCAGGCGGAAGCGGTCGGCGAAGGCCGCGGCGTCGGCGAGGAACTGCGCGCGCATGCCGGCGTCATGCGCAAGCCCGTGCAGCGCCGAGGTCAGCTCGACGAGCTCCGGCCTGATCGCCGGGTAATGCGCGGCGTGATCCTCCTCGTCCTCCGAGCCGCCGGTCCAGGCGAGCGAGGCGTAGTTGTGGTGCCAGCTCGGATCGAGCGAGACCACGTCGGGCTTGCGCTCGCCGAGCGCGCCCGCCGCGCACGCCCAGCAGCGCAGCTCGATGTTGCCGGTCTCGTCGAGCTCCGCTTCGTCGTAGCCGATGAGCGATTTGAGATTGCCCTGACGCAGTTTCTCGAGCGCGCGCTTGTCCCAGGCGAGTTCCGGGTTGGAATAGCGGTCGGTGCCGGGGAAATGCGACATGCCGCCGCTCGCGAGGATGATGGTCTTCAGGCCCAGCGCGGTCACCGTGCGCGCCACCGCCTGGCCGAAGGCGTAGCAGCGCTCCATCGTCGGCTGCGGCGGCAGATAGGCGTTGACGTAGATCGGCAGCACCGGCCCGGTGTGGCCGAGGTGGGTGAGCGGGATGCCGATGGCGTAATCGATTTTCGCCGTCGAGGTGAAGGCGGGATCGAAATTCTGCCGGTAGAGCTGGCGCACCAGCTCGAACGCGGTCTCGCTCGGAATCTCCCAGTGGAACTTGCGGCCGGCGAATTCGCCGCGCGCCTCGCCGCCGACGTGCACGGTGAACGGCGGCGCCGTCGTGTGAAAAAACTGCTCGGCGTGGTCGTTGGAGAAGATGATCCACAGCTCGGGTGCGAGCGCGCGCAGCCGGCGGCCGATGTCGGCCGCGACCTCGCGCACGTGCGCGACCACCGCCTTGTCCTCGGTGTCGGGCATGGTGAAGAACTGGGGCGCGTGCGGCAGCATGGCGCCGCCGATCACCGAGGAGATCATGGTGGTTCTCCATTCTACCAAGTCGTCATTCCCGAAGCCGAGCGAAGCGAGGCTATCGGGAATCCAGTAATCCAAGACGGTGATTACTGGATTCCCGGTTCGCCGCTTGCGCGGCGCCCGGGAATGACGAGGCAGAATTACGCGCGCGCGCCGATGACGCAAGCTACGCCGCGCGGGCTTGCGGACGCGCGCGGGCGGCGATGAGCGTGCTGTCGATCTCCTCGATGGTGCGGCCGCGGGTTTCGAAGCCGATGAACCAGATCGACGCCGCGCCGAGCACGAACCAGAAGGCGAAATAGTTCATGCCCGGGACCAGCGCGTCGAGGGTCGCCTGCGGGCTCACGTAGCTGGACGAGCCGGCAATCAGCGCCAGTCCCGCCGGGCCGATGAATTTGCCGAGATTGCCGACGCCATAACCGAAGCCCATGCCGCTGGTGCGCAGCTTCGCCGGCCACACCTCCGCCATGTAGGGGCCGACGATCGCGTAGTTGCCGCTGCCGAAAAAGCCATGCACCAGCACCATCACGTAGAACATCGACACAGCGCCGATGTGGACGTCGGCCAGATAACCAGCCAGGGACGTCGCCGCCGCTGCCGCCAGGCAGGCCAGCACGACCGAGGGGCGCCGGCCCATTGCGTCCGATATCCACGCGCAGAAAAGACGGCCAAGGATGCCGGCGAGGCCGAACCAGATCACCAGGAAGGACGCCTCGGCGGGGGTGATCTTGAGGACGAGCACGAGCAAGGTCGTGAGCCACAGGGTCAGTCCGACGCTGCCGGTCTGGGTGAGGCCGGTGAGACAGGAGACCACCAGGCTGCGCGGATATTTGAACAGCTCGTGCCACGACACCCGCTCGATCGCCGGAACGGCGGACGGCAGATCGATGGACTTCGCGTCGACCTGCAGCGCCCAGGCGAGCGACTTGCGCGCTTCCTCGAGGCGGCCCTTGCCGATCAGCCAATGTGGCGACTCGGGCACCCACGCGCGGATCAGCAACGTCAGCGCCGCCGGCAGCAGGCCGACGACAAACAGACCGCGCCAGCCGATGTAGTGCTCGAGATAGGCGCCGGTGAGCGCGCCGAGCAGCGTGCCCGCCGGCAACAGCGAGGTGGTCAGCCCGGTGATCCAGCCGCGCCTGGAGGCGGGGACGAACTCCTGCACGATCGCCACGTCGACGGTGTAAAGCCCGGTCACCCCCAGCCCGACGAAGAACCGGCACACCGCGAGAAAAATCCAACCATGGTCGGGCGTGAGCGCCATCAGGCCGGTCGGGATGGAGAAATTGAGAACCGTGAGAATCATCACCTTTCGACGGCCGATCTTGTCGGCCATCCAGCCCCAGAACAGCGAACCGAGCGGCGCGGCGATGCCCGAGGCCAGCAGGACCAGACCGGATTCGCCGTAGGTGAGGCTCCAGCCCTTGACCACGAAGGCGAGGATGAAGCCGATCAGATAGAAATCATAAAAATCCAGCATGTCGCCGAGGGTAGCGGCGGCGAATATCTTCCACTGGTTCCGCGTGAGCGACTTCTGTTGCTCCAGGTGATGCAGCATGGCGTGTCCTCCGGTGGCGCGGCGGACGCGGCGCGCGGGAGCAGTATTCTTGTGCCGGGAAACGTACGTCCCCAGATGATGTGACGCGGCGCGCCTAGTGTCCCGATTCCGAAGTTCGCCCGATCCTGCGGCACGCTCGGAAGCGAACTTCGGAATCGAAGGACACTAGCAACTCTATGATTCTAGTGCCGCTTTGAACCCGAAGTTCGCAACCGGACTCGCGGCAGCTGTCATGCGAACTTCGGGTTCGCGGCACTAGGCGGAGCCGCGTTCCCGACCGGTCAGCCAAATTTTCTTTAAGCGTCGTCCCGGAATGCCGGGACATTTTTTTCGATGCTGCCCCAAGTCGCACGACGGGACAAGTCGTCATTGCGAGGAGGCCGAAGGCCGACGAAGCAATCCAGGGCAGCGCGCACCGCCCTGGATTGCTTCGTCGCTTCGCTCCTCGCAATGACAGCCCCGAGGAACCTTCGCAGGGCCGCGCGCTTATCGGTCGAGGAACGCTGTCCATTCCACCAACTGTCGTAAGCCCGACGCGACGCGATGGCTCACCACGCTTCAGCGGCCGCTTCCCGCGCCGAACGTTTCGCCGCGCCGGCGAAAACGACGGTGACTTTCCGCGTGAACGGCACGAACCGCACCATCAACGTCGCCCCCTGGACCACGCTGCTCGATGCGTTGCGCGTCAATCTCGATCTCACCGGCACCAAGAAGGGGTGCGACCAGGGGCAGTGCGGCGCCTGCACCGTGCTGATCGGCGGGCGGCGCGTGCTCTCCTGCCTGAGCTTGGCGGTGATGCAGGACGGCGCCGAGGTCACGACCATCGAAGGCTTGGCCCGCGACGGCAAGCTGCATCCGCTGCAGCGGGCGTTCATCGACCACGACGCGTTCCAGTGCGGCTACTGCACGCCCGGCCAGATCTGCTCCGCCGTCGGGCTGATCAACGAGGGCAAGGCGCGTTCGCCGGACGAAATTCGCGAACTGATGAGCGGCAATATCTGCCGCTGCGGCGCGTACACGGCGATCCTCGCGGCGATCGAGGAAGTCATGGCGAACGGCCGCGCGCCGTCCGGGGGCGCCGCACGATGAATAATTTCGATTACGCGCGCGCCACGGATGTCGCCGACGCGGTGCGCCGGATCGCAGCCGATGCGAACGCGCGCTTCGTCGCCGGCGGCACCAACCTGGTCGACCTGATCAAGGAAGGCGTGGCGCGGCCGTCGCGCCTGATCGACATCACGCATCTTCCGCTCGACCGCGTCGAGGATGCCGCGGACGGCGGCTTGCGCATCGGCGCGCTGGTGCGCAACAGCGACCTCGCCTGGCACCCGCAGATCGAGGCGCGCTATCCGCTGCTGGCGAGCGCGCTTCTCGCCGGCGCCTCGGCGCAATTGCGCAACATGGCGACGACCGGCGGAAATCTGCTGCAGCGGACGCGGTGCTTTTATTTCTACGACACGACGACGCCGTGCAACAAACGCGAGCCCGGCAGCGGCTGCTCCGCGCGCGACGGCGTCAACCGCATGCACGCGATCCTCGGCGCGAGCGAACACTGCATCGCGGTGCATCCCTCCGACATGTGCGTGGCGCTCGCGGCCCTCGAGGCGCGCGTGCTGGCGACCGGGCCGGAAGGGGACCGCAGCATCCCGTTTGCCGAGTTCCACCGCCTGCCGGGCGACCGGCCGGAAATCGACACCACGCTGCGCGCCGACGAGATCATCACCGCGGTCGAGCTGCCGGCGAAATGCTTCGCCAAAAACTACAGCTATCTGAAAGTCCGCGACCGCCTGTCGTATGCGTTCGCGCTGGTGTCGGTCGCCGCCGCGCTCGACCTTGACGGCGGCAGCATCAAGGAAGCGCGGCTGGCGCTCGGCGGCGTGGCGCACAAACCGTGGCGTAACCGCGCGGCGGAAGATGCGCTCACGGGCGCGCCCGCGACGCGCGAGAGTTTTGCACGCGCGGCGGACGTTCTCCTGCGCGAGGCGCGCGGCTACGGCCACAACGATTTCAAGATCGATCTTGCGCGCCGCGCGATCGTGCGCGCGCTCACGCAGGCAGCGGCCGGCACGCCGCAGTCGCAAGCGGATAAGCGCATCAGGTGAGAACGCCGTGACCGCCACCAGCATCCTCGGCAAGCCGACTTCGCGCGTCGACGGACACGCCAAGGTCACCGGCGCCGCCAAATACGCCGCGGAGTACAACGTGCCGGAGCTGGCGCACGGATTTGTTGTCACGTCGGCGATCGCCAAGGGACGGATCGCGCAAATCGATATGGCCGACGCGCTCGCGGTGGACGGCGTCATTGCCGTGTTCACCCACTCCAACCGGCCGAAAATGGCGGCATCGCATGAGAAATACAGCGACGACGTCGCGCCCGCGGGCAAGCCTTTCCGCCCGCTCTACGACGATCGAATCTGCTTCAGTTTCCAGCCGATCGCGCTGGTGGTGGCGGAAGAACCGGAGATCGCGCGCTTCGCGGCTTCGCTGCTGCACATCGACTATGAACAAGAGCCACACGAGACCGATTTCGAAAAGCAGCGCGACCATGCCTTCGTCTTCAAAGGGGACGGCGAGAATCATTCGCACAAGCGCGGTAAGGCGGATAAGGCGTTCGCCGACGCGCCGGTGAAGGTCGCCGCCGAATACCGCATGGAGGTCGAACATCACAATCCGATGGAAATGTTCGGCGCCACCGCGGTGTGGGAGGGCGACGGCCGCATCACCGTCCACGACAAGACGCAAGGGCCGGTGAACTGCCGCGATTATCTCGCCAACGTGTTCGGGATGAAGGCCGACGAGCTGCGCGTGCTCAATCCCTACGTCGGCGGCGCATTCGGTTCCGGCCTGCGCCCGCAATACGAGCTGCCGCTCGCGGTGCTCGCCGCGCGCGCGCTCAAGCGCTCGGTGCGGGTGACGTTGACGCGCCAGCAGATGTTCGGGCTCGGCTACCGCGCGGGCAATATCCAATCGCTCAAGCTCGGCGCCGAACGCGACGGCCGGCTCACGTCGTTCGCCCACGAATTCATCGGCATGACCTCGCAATTCGAGGCGTTCCAGCGCACCTGCGTCGCGTGGTCGAGCCAGCTCTACAAATGCGCCAATACCGACCTCGTTCAGAAGCTCGTCCGGCTCGACCAGAACTCGCCGTGCGACATGCGCGCGCCGGGCGGCTGCGAAGGCGTCTACGCGATCGAATGTGCCATGGACGAGCTTTCTTATGCGGCGAATATCGATCCGCTCGAGCTGCGCCTGGTCAATTATTCCGACCGCGACCAGATGGAGGATAAACCTTACAGCAGCAAAGAATTGCGCGAATGCTACCGGCAGGCGGCAGAGCGGTTCGGCTGGTCCAAACGCAACCCGCGGCCGCGTTCGATGAAGGACGGCCACGAGCTCGTCGGCTGGGGCATGGCGAGCGGCATCTGGGAGGCGATGCAGCTCGAGGCGAGCGCGCGGGCGGTGCTCGGCGCCAACGGCAGTCTCGAAATCGCCAGCGCCACCGCCGACATCGGGCCCGGCACCTACACCATGATGGCGCAGCTTGGCGCCGAACTGATGGGCGTGCCGCTCGACAACGTGACGGTCAAGCTCGGCGATTCCGACCTGCCGCAGGCGCCGGTCGAAGGCGGCTCGTTCACGACGGCGTCGGTCGGCAGCGCGATCGCGGCCGCGTGCCGCGCGGTGCAGAAGGATTTGCTGCGGGTGGCGCAGAAGGCGGCCGGCTCCCCGCTCAAGGGCGCGAAGTTTGCCGACGTGGAGTTTGCCGACGGCCGGATTCGCCGCAAGGACGGCGGCGCCGAAGTATCATTCGCCGACGCGATGCGCGCGGGCAAACTCGACCGCATCGAGAAAGAAGCGAGCGCCGCGCCTAACGACAAGAGCAAATTCGCCCACTACACCCATTCGGCCATTTTCGCCGAGGTGAAGATCGACGAGGAGCTGGGCGTCATCCGGGTCACGCGCGTCGTGAACGCGGTCGCGGCCGGCCGCATCCTCAATCCGAAAATCGCCGGCAGCCAGATCCTCGGCGCGATCGTCGGCGGCATCGGCATGGCGCTGCACGAGGAGACCCTGACCGATCATCGCTTCGGCCGGTTCATGGTGCATAACCTCGCCGACTATCACGTGCCGGTAAACGCCGACGTGCACGCGATCGAGGTGTTGTTCGTCGACGAGAAGGACGACGAGATCAACCCGCTCGGCGTCAAGGGCGTGGGCGAAATCGGCATCGTCGGCACCGCCGCGGCGATCGCCAACGCGATCTATCACGCCACCGGCAAGCGCGTGCGCGACCTGCCGATCACGATCGATAAGGTGATGCGGGCGTGAGCGCCGGTCATCCGGGCCGGCAATTAACGTCAGACGCGGGACGTGGCTGTTGCCGCTCTCCTTTGAAGTACTCGCTCAAATCGATGGTGAGATCGGCGGGTTGACCGAACCGAATCGCCGCGTTATGTTCCCTTTTCGTTCACCCATCTGTCCGGGTCCACCCCTTGCTCGTTTCCACATCGCCCAAAGCTGTGAACGGCGCATTGCGTACGGGCCAGCGCGCGAGCAATAGAGTTAGTACGGGACGACGAACCGCTCCGATAGCATCAGGCCTTAGGCGATCCGAGGGGGCGTTCGGCCAATGACCAACGCTCTATTTTACGGCGATAATCTCGACGTGCTTCGGAAAGCCATCCCGAACGAGTCGATTGACCTAATCTACCTGGACCCGCCGTTCAACTCGAATGCGTCCTACAACGTCCTTTTTAGAGCTCCATCGGGTAAACAATCCCAGGCCCAAATCGAGGCATTCGAGGACACTTGGCACTGGACCGCCGACAATGGCGCCGAGCTTGCTTTTGACGAAGTAATGCACAGCGGCAACGCCGAAGCTGCGAACATGCTCAAGGCCATTCGCTCGTTCCTAGGAGAGAACGACATGATGGCGTATCTCACTATGATGTCCGTACGGCTGCTCGAACTACATCGCGTTCTCAAATCGACGGGCTCAATGTACTTGCATTGTGACCCGACCGCGAGCCATTACCTCAAGCTCCTCATCGATTCGGTTTTTGGTCCGCGAAATTTCCGTACTGAGATCGCTTGGAAACGAAGCAGCGCGCACAGCGATACGAAGCAGGGACGACGCCAACATGGACGAATTCATGACACGCTTTTCTTCTATACGAAGAGCGAAGAATGGACGTGGAACCCGGTTTATACTCCCTACGACCGCGAGTACGTCGATGACTTTTATCGATTCGTAGAGGCAGGCACTGGTCGAAGGTACCGACTGGGAGATCTGACCGGCCCTGGAGGCGCGGCTAAGGGCAATCCATCTTACGAGGTGATGGGGGTTACTCGCTTTTGGCGGTATAGCAAGGAGAAGATGGACGAGCTGATCGGTGCCGGTCGCATCGTTCAAACCTCGCCAGGCGCCGTGCCGGCATATAAACGCTATTTGGACGAGATGCCTGGAGTTCCGTTGCAGGACGTTTGGTCGGATATCCACCCGATCGGCGCCCAAGCCCAGGAGCGGCTCGGTTATCCGACACAAAAACCGCTGGCATTGCTTGAGCGTATTCTATCTGCCTCCTCGAACGAGGGTGATCTTGTTCTCGATCCGTTTTGCGGCTGCGGTACTGCCGTGCACGCTGCGGAAAAGCTGAAACGGCGCTGGATCGGGATCGACGTCACGCATCTTGCCATCGGCCTGATCGAACGTCGGCTGAAGGATGCATTTCCAGCCATCAAGTTTGACATTCACGGAACACCAAAGGATTTCGCCGGCGCCGAAGACCTAGCGAAACGGGATAAGTTCCAATTCCAATGGTGGGCGGTCGGATTGGCCAACGCCGTACCGTATGGCGGCAGAAAGAAAGGTGCCGACACAGGAATTGATGGGTACTACTTTTGCAAGCCGGACGGAAAAAAGACGCAGGCGGGGATCGTTTCGGTCAAAGGGGGCGAGACGCTGCATCGGGACATGGTAAGCGATCTCCGCGGAGTTATGGAGCGCGAGGAGGCTCCGTTCGCCCTGATGATCACGTTACGCCAGCCGACCGCGCCGATGGTGAAGGAAGCGGCCTCCGCTGGATTTTTTGACACGCCGTTCGGCAAATTCCCATGATTACAGATCGCCACCGTCTCCGACATGCTCGCAGGTAAGTTGCCGAAATTACCGCCACAGGAAAAAGGCGGTGGATACAGGCAGGCGGGGCTTGAGGAGATGGCGAAGCAGTACAGGCTAATTTAGATCTGCCGACCGATGTTTGTTGCCCGCCTAATAATTCGCCGTTGGCCGCGCGCGCCACTCGCGTCGGGGATGCGTCGGCAGGTTTGACTCCGTCGACCGAGGTTGCGACCATCCTCGAAAGAGGACAGCGTCGATGGCGGGCGTGGCGTGGACGGAGTCCACGGTTGAATTTGTCGACTGGAGAATGCACTTGGCGCGCGGCGGCAGCGGCCGGCCGGCGCTGGTGCTGCATCACGACATCGGCACCCCGGACCGCCTCCCCTTCTATGACGCGCTCGCGGCGAAATACGACGTGCTGGTGCCGCACCATCCCGGTTACGGCCGGTCGGAACGGCCGGAGTGGATGCGCAGCGTGCGCGACATCGCCGTCGTCTACCGCGGTCTGCTCGGCGATCTCGGCGTCGAGAGAGCGGCGCTGATCGGCCTCGGTTTCGGCGGCTGGATCGCCGCCGAGATGGCGAGCATGGCGCCGCGCGACTTGTCCGCCCTCGTGCTCGTCGGCGCCATGGGCGTCAAGCCGCCGGAGGGCGACATCCTCGACCAGGCGATCATCGGCTACATCGACTATGCGCGGGCCGGCTTCCACGACCAGCAGGCGTTCGACCGCGTCTACGGCACCGAGCCCTCCAACGATCAGCTGGTCGCTTGGGATATCTGCCGGGAGATGAGCTTCCGCATCGCCTGGAAGCCCTACATGTACAGCCAGACCTTGCCGCATCTGCTCGGCGCCGTGCGCGCGCCGGCGTTGCTGGTGTGGGGCGCCGACGATAAGGTCGTGCCGGTGAGCGCCGGCCGGCGCTACGCCGCGGCGCTTCCCCACGCGAAGCTGCAGACGATCGCGGCGTGCGGCCACTGCGTCGACATGGAAAAACCCGAGGAACTCGCTGCGCTCGTCGCGCCCTTCCTTGGATAGACAGGCATCCGTCGCCAAGAGCGCACTGCAAACAACAAGAGCAAGCCCCCATGCACCTGATGTATTTCACCGAGCAGCCGATGTCGGCCTACTCCGAGCAGGCCGGCCGCGATTTCGGCGCCACCGCGCTGATGTTCCCCAACACGCACTTCGATCCGGCCGAAGGCTCGAGGCTCTATAACAATTACATCGAGCAGTATCAGCTCGCCGAGGCCGTCGGTGTCGACGGGATCATGCTCAACGAGCACCACAACGCGCCGTTCTGCATGCAGGCGAAGGCGAATATTTTCGCCGGCATCCTCGCCGCCATGACGCAACGGGTGAAGATCGTCATGCTGGGCAATCCGCTGCCGCTCGCTGAAAACCCGGTCCGGCTCGCCGAAGAGCTGGCGATGATCGACATGATTTCCAAGGGCCGCCTAGTCTCCGGCTTCGTGCGCGGCGGCGGGCAGGAGCAGCTGGCGACGGGCGTGAACCCCGCCTTCAACCGCGAGCGCTTCGAGGAAGCACACGAGCTGATCGTCAAAGCCTGGACTCAGCCCGGCCCGTTCCGCTTCGAGGGCACGCATTATCAGCACCGCGTGGTGAACCCGTGGGCGCTGCCGCTACAGAAGCCCTATCCGCGCGTGTGGGTCCCCGGCGTGATCAGCAAGGAAACCATCATCTGGGCGGCGCAGCAGCGCTATCCCTACATCGCGCTCAACACGTCGATCGCCGACACCAAGCGGATCTGGCAACTCTACGACAAGGTCGCCGAGGAAACCGGCTACACGGCCGGCCCGGAGAACCGCGGCTATCTGATCCAGGTGCACGTGTCCGACAGCGAGGAGAGAGCGGTCGCGAACGCCAGGGAGTTTCGCTGGATGCAGGGTGAATTCACCGGCCTCGCGCACCCGGTGTGGAGCACGCCGTCGGGCTACGGCTCGCCGAACAACCGCCGCGCCTTCGTCGAATTTTCCGCCGGCCGCCGGCCGAACCCGCGCGGCATCACCAGCTTCGAGCAGCAGATGGCGGACCTGCGCATCATCGCCGGGACGCCGAAGACCGTGGTGCCGAAGTTGCGCAAGATATTGGAGGAAACCCGGCCGGGCATCCTGGCGCTATGGGGCAACGACGGGAAGGTTAGCCAGAAGGATTCGCTCCTATGCATCAAGATGATCGGCGAGGAAGTCTTCCCGCAGATCCGCGAAATCGCCCGGGAGCTCGACCTCAAGAGCCCGTTCGAGGCCAACGCACCGGTGCACCTGAGGTATTCGACCGACCTGCGCAAGACCCAAGTGGCGGCGGAGTAACGCCGAGCCCGTAGGGTGGGCTCAAGGCCGCGCAGCGCAAGCGAAGCGACGCCGTGCCCACGCGGATGACGTCAAAAACACGGAACGAAGACGCGTGGGCACGCGCGCTGATCCCCGCTTTCGCGGGGAGCGCTTAGTTAGCCCACCCTACGGTGCCCATCGGCACGGTTCATACTTCGTTAACGAATCTCCCCCCGACGTTAACCAAAAAACATCGGCTGGAGACTAGAGTCTCTGCCGACGGAGGGCATCATGCTCAGCTCTTATCTCCCCGCTCCGCTCCGGCACGGCGGGATGGTCATATTGGTCGGGCTTGCGGTTTTTGCAGTCAGTTTCGCGGGCCTCTATGTCGTGGCGCCCGATTGGACCGCGGCCATCCATGCCGTTCCCGCCGTCCTGCTCGCCGTGATCGCGGCGGCGCTCATCGCCCAGGTCGCGATGAGCGCGACGCACGCCGTTCTCGCCCGGAATCTACGCCGGGAAAACGAGCAGATGCATCTCGCGATCGACAGCATGGCGCAAGGGCTGTGCATGTTCGACGCGTCGGAGCGCCTGGTCGTCTGCAACACGCAATATCACCAGATGTATGAGCTCACCGCGGACGACGTGAAGCCCGGGTCCACGCTTACGGAAGTGCTGGCGCGGCGGGTCGCCAAGGGCACGTTCAATCGCGATCCCCATCAATACCGCAAGGATTTCGTCTCCGCGGTGCGGCAGGGACGCACCATCGAGCATGAGGTCAAGTCCAACAAAGGGCGCCTGCTGCTGGTCAAGAATCATCCGATGCAGGACGGCGGCTGGATCGGCACGCACGAGGACATCACCGAGCGGCGCGAGGCGCAGGAACAGCGCGCCGCCGTGCGGCAGCAGGAGGAGCGCCGCGTGCTGGTCGAGGACGCGATCTCGGCCTTCCGCGCGCGCGCCGAAACCCTGCTGCAGATCGTGGCGGAGAGCGCCGGAAAAATGCGGTCGACCGCGACGCGATTGTTCGACGCCTCGGGCCATACCTCGCAACGCACCGAGAGCGCGGTGCGCACATCAAACGAAGCCTCGGTGAACGTCGAGACCGCCGCCTCCGCGACCACCGAGCTGTCCGGGTCGATCGTGGAGATCGGGCAGCAGCTCAACCGCGCGGCCCAAGTGGTGCGGGTCGCGGTCGAGGAAGCGCGCGCGACCAACCGGGACATCGATGCGCTGGCGTTAGCCGCGCAGAAGATCGGCGACGTGGTCAAGCTGATCCGTGGCATCGCCGAACAAACAAACCTCCTGGCGCTCAATGCAACGATCGAGGCGGCGCGCGCGGGCGAGGTCGGCCGCGGCTTCGCGGTGGTCGCCGCGGAAGTCAAGTCGCTCGCGGTCGCGACCGCCAAGGCGACGGAAGACATTTCCAGCCAGATTCTGGAAGTGCAGAACTCGACCGGCAAGGCGGTGGGGGCGATCGGCCGGATCGCTCACCGGATGGGCGAGATCAACGAGTATACGTCGGCTGCGGCCGCATCGGTCGAGCAGCAGACCGCCGCGACCAGTGAAATCTCGCACAACGTCACCGGCGCCGCCGAGGGGGCGAAGCTCGTCGTCGTGGTGTTGAGTGAGGTCGCGGGCGCCACCACCGAAACCCAGGAGTCGGCACAGACCGTGCTCACCGCGTCGCAATCGGTGGAACAAGCGGCCGGCAATCTGCGCAGCGAAGTCGAAAGCTTCCTCACCAAAGTCGCGGTATGATGGCGCGCCGTAGGGTGGGCTAAGGCGGAGCGCGTAGCGCCGACGACGTCCCCACATCCCTCAACAAACAATCATTATTGGTGGGCACGCCGACGCTGCGCTCCGTTTTAGCCCACCCTACATCGGGCGGTGTCGCGCAACAGCCACGTCCATCGGTTCATTGCTCTCACCAGCCGACGCGGAGGCATCGGTCTGGTCGGCAATCTCGAACCAGGTGCGCGCGACGCGCAACAGATGCGCGCGCTGGACCGGCGTTGCGACCTGCGCGCTGCGCAAGCATTCTTCCGCGTACTGACGGTAACGGCTTCCGCTTGGCATAGTGTCCCCTCATGCAAATGACGCACGCATCGCCGGGGAAAATATTCGGCGAAATTGGGCAAATGTCGGCAGCGCCTGGGCAGCGGTGAATTTTTATCGGCCGTGGCCGAACCGCCACATGAATAGCAGAATACCGTGGAAGCGTAAGTCCGCCTGCTGACTTAATCTCAACTAAATCTGGCCGCTTTCGTCGCCAGTCGTAGGGTGGGCTAAGCGGGCGGAGCAAAGCGGAGACCGCGTGCCCACGCGTGGGCACGGCCGCTCCGCTTGCGCTGCGCGGCCTTAGCCCACCCTACAATTTCACACGCGGTTTCGTTCGATCAGCTGCTTGGCGATGATGATGCGCTGCATCTCGTTGGTGCCCTCGCCGATGATGAGCAGCGGCGCGTCGCGGTAGAGCCGCTCGATGCTGAACTCCTTGGAATATCCGTAGGCGCCGTGGATGCGCATCGCTTCGAGGCTGTTCTCCATCGCGGCCTCGGTCGCGAACAGCTTGGCCATGCCGGCTTCCATGTCGCAGCGCTCGCCGCGGTCGTAGGCCTCGGCGGCCCGGTAGGTGAGGAGCCGCGCGGCCTCGAGGCGCGTTGCCATGTCGCCGAGCTTGAGCTGGATCGCCTGGTGCTCGCAGATCGGCTTGCCGAAGGTCTTGCGCACCTGCGAATAGGCGACCGCCTCCTTGAGCGCCGCGGCGGCGACGCCGACCCCGCGCGCCGCCACGTTGATGCGCCCGAGCTCCAGCCCGTTGAGGATCTGCTGCAGCCCGCGGCCCTCGACGCCGCCGACCAAACAATCCGCCGGCACCTTGTAATCGTCGAACGCCAGCTCGCAGGTGTCGATGCCCTTGTAGCCGAGCTTCTCGAGCTTGCGGCTGACCGTGAACCCCGGCCCCTTCTCGGCGATCAGCACGCTCATGCCCTTGTGGCGCGGGTTCGCGTTCGGGTCGGTCTTGACCAGCAGCGCGAGGCAATTGCCGTGGAGGCCGTTGCTGATCCAGGTCTTGCGGCCGTTGACGACGTAATCGTTGTTGCCGGCGCGCCTGGCGACGGTGCGGATCGCCTGCAGATCGGTGCCGCAGTCGGGCTCGGTGAGGCCGATGCCGCCGCGCACCTCGCCGGTCGCGAAGCGCGGCAGGAATTTCGCTTTCTGCTCGTCGGTGCCGTTGCGCTGAACGACCATCGCCATGATCAGGTGCGAATTGATGATGCCGCTGATCGACATCCACACGGCGGACATGCGCTCGATGATCTTCGCGTAGGTCGAGGTGGAGAGGCCGAGGCCGCCGTACTCCGGCGCGATGATGCAGCCGAAGAGGCCCCTCTCCTTCATCTTCTCGACGATATCCGCCGGATAGACGTCGTCGTGTTCGAGCGCGTGGACGTGCGGCCTGACCTCCGCTTCCAGGAACTTGTCGACCGCGGCGAGGACGAGCCGCTCGTGCTCGGCCGCCTCGGACTTCGCAACCATGGCGTCCACCGCGCGCTCCGATCAGCCCGTCGCGCAGAGTGCGTCGCCGAGCGAACGCGCGCTCGTGCGATCGCACGCGAGAACGGCGTCGCGCATGCATTCGGCCGCGCCGCGCGGGACGGCGCGCGCGGCGTTGTCGAAGAATTTGGCGGCGATCTCGTCGTTCGTCAGCGGCCGGTCGGCGCAGCCGCGGTTGATGCCCTCGCGGTGCCGCAAGGTGCGGCCGTCCGCGGTCTCGACGATGACTTCGCCGGTGTAGTGGCGGGGGAAGGTCGAGGCGCGGTCGATCTCGTAATCAACGCGCGCGGCAAGATCGAGCACGGCGCGATCGTTGAGCGCGTTCTCTTCCAGCTCGGCGAGGGTGAATCGTCCCTTGGTGAGGCCGGTCGCCACGATATAGGGAATGCTGAACTGCGCATCGTAGCTGTTCGCTGGATTGCGCTTGTTCGCCTCCGGCTCGCACACCGTTTTCACCACCTCCCGCGGAACCAGCACGCGCACGCGGCGGATGTCCTTGGGCGTGAGGCGGTGTTTGCTGCGCAGCAGCGCGGCGGCATCCGCGGCCGCGTGGGTGAAGTGGCACGCCGGGATCGGTTTGACCGCGACCTCCTCGATTTGCCAGTTGCGCCCGAGGTTTTCCGTCGCCAACGCGAGATCGGCCGCTTCGAAATATTGGCCGAGATGGCTGGCAAACAGGCCGAACCGCCCGTCGTAGGCGCCGCGCGGTCCGACAAAGCCGTGCTTGGCGAGCGTCGCGGCCGTGATCCCGACCACGCCGGCCCAGCCCGGATGCATGCGCTTCGTCCACGCGCCGTCTTCCAGAAACTCGAGGCTGCCGGCCGCCATGGAGAGCGTGATGCCTTGCGCCATGACGGCGCGCTCGGCGTCGAGGCCGAGGAGGCGCGCGGCCGCGAGCGTGCAGCCGAACGCGCCGATCAGCCCGGTGGGATGAAACCCGACCTGATGAAAGCCGCCCTTGGCGACCGCGCCGAGCCGGGTCGCCACTTCCATCGCCGCCACATAGGCGACGAGCAGCGCCTTGCCATCCTGGTTGTCGCGGTCGGCAAGCGCCAGCGCGCACGGGAAGCTGCTCGACGTGCCGTGGATGACGCCGCGCGAATGAGTGTCGTCGAAGTCGAGGCCGTGGACCAGAATGCCGTTCATCAGCACGGCGTCGCGCAACGCGAGCTTGCGGCCGATGCCGATCACCGGCGAGCTGCCGCTGCCCAGTTCCTGCATTGCATTCAACGACACTGACGCGAACGGATATTTGCCCGAAGCCAGTGCGATGCCGGTCGAATCCAACATGAGATGCTTCGCGCGCTCGCGCACCGCGGCCGGAATCTGTTCGTAGCTCAGAGTGAGCGCGAAAGCCGCAAGTTCCTCCGAGAGCGTGCGGGGTGCGGCGGCTAGCGTGTCGTGGGCCAATGCGCTCATGACGTTTCCCTGCGTTTGGCGTGTCGTCTTGGCTTGCGTGTTATTACTGTACAGCACTGACGGAAAAAGATCAGCACCGGAAGGAATGCCGCCAAAGGAGCCGTGAACAAACTCCGGCGTCACCCTGAGGAGCGCGCCAAAGGCGCGCGTCTCGAAGGGTGGCCACACGGACGGAGCGCCTTTCCATCCTTCGAGACAGTCGCGCGCAAGCGCGCGCGACTTCCTCAGGATGACGGAGCGTTTGCTGCGGCGGTCGACCTGTTGCCGGACAACGCTTGATCTCTGCGGCGCGCGCACCACATTGAATTGGGCATCGCTGCGTCTGTCGAAGGAGCATCCCATGGTCACTGTGTCGCCGCGGTCCGATCCGGTGCGCCGCCGCCGGGAACGCCGGCGGATGCAGGCGCAGGCCGACGGGGAAACGATCTTGTCGCCGGACGAGAAGGTCGACGAAACCTCGTTGGAAAGCTTTCCCGCCAGCGACCCGCCCGCCTGGACAGTCACCAAGATCGGCCCGCCGCGGTAACGACCCGGTCGCGTGAACCACACGAAAATCGACAGCCATTGTGGCACGGTGCATGATCCCGAAAAGTGGGAATTTCGGAAAAGGTCATGCACCAGGAAAAAGTTAGAGGCGTGATGAGGATTCGAAGAATCGTCATCGCGCGCTAGCGGCGCGGAGGAAAGACCTTGCCGGGCGATCCCTACGAAACGCTGGGAGTGAAAAAGGACGCGTCCGCGGACGACATCCAGAAGGCCTATCGGGGTCTCGCCAAAAAACTCCATCCCGACCTCAACCCCGGCAACAAGAAGTCCGAGGAAGAGTTCAAGGAAGTCTCGGCGGCCTACGGGCTGTTGAGCGACCCCGAGAAACGCGGCCGTTTCGACCGCGGCGAGATCGACGCTTCCGGCCAGGAGCGGCCGCAGCAGCGCTACTACCGCGACTTCGCCGACAGCGGCGCCTCGCGCACCTACTCGAGCGAGGCCGGCTATGCCGACTTCGCCGACGAGGATCTGTTCGCCGACCTGTTCGGCGGGCGGGGCCGCGCCAACCTGCGCATGCGCGGCGCCGACGCGCATTATCAGCTCGAGGTCGAGTTTCTCGACGCGGTCAATGGCGCCAAGCGCCAGATCACGCTGCCGGACGGCGCGGCACTCGAAGTCACCATTCCGGCGGGTACGCACGAGGGCCAAGTGCTGCGGCTGCGCGGCAAGGGGCGGCCGGGCATAGGCGGCGGTGCGCCCGGCGACGCGCTGATCGAGATCGCGGTGCGGCCGCATCCGCAGTTCACCCGCAAGGACGACGACATCCACGTCGAGCTGGCAATCCCGCTCGATCAGGCGGTGCTGGGCGGCCGCATTTCCGTGCCGACCCCGACCGGACCGGTGACCATGACCGTGCCGAAATGGTCGAACAGCGGCGCAGTGCTCCGCCTCAAGGGCAAGGGCGTGCCGCGCCGCGGCGGCACCGCGGGCGACGAGTACGTCACGCTCAAGGTGATGCTGCCGGAGAAGCCCGATCCCGAGCTTGAGAAGCTCATCGCGCAATGGCGCGCCGCGCAGACGGGCGCGCGTCAGTCCACGGGGTCATGACGATGCGCACACGCGAATTTCTCCTCGCGGCGCGGCTCGACGCGACCGCGCTCGAAGCGTGGCTGGAAGCCGGTTGGCTGATGCCGCGCCGCGACGCGGAAGCAGCCGATTTCTCGGAAACCGATCTGGCGCGCGCCCGGCTGATCCGCGACCTGCAGCACGACATGGGGGTCAACGCGGAGGCGATCCCGATCATCCTCGATCTGCTCGACCAGGTGCATGGGCTGCGCCACATGCTGCGCGGGGTCGCAACCGCGGTTTGCACGCAACCCGACGAGACGCGGGCGCGCATCGTCGCGGAGATTCGCTCAACGTCGGTGCGCATCACGCCGAAGGCTGCTGAAGAGAACTAAGGACCAAAGGAGACAATCATGCGTTCGTTGGCAATTCCGGCAATCGTCGCAATCATGCTTGGCATTGGGAATGTTCCGGCAGGCGCGCTCACGAGGGCCGACCGGTCCGGGATCAAGACTGGAGCCGGCGACGTCACGCTCGTCGGTTCCTCCAAGCGCCGCGCGCATTACGACGTGCGGGTGCCGCGTTATGGCTATCAGGCACGCGTGCCGCGCCAATACCGCGGCTTCCAGGACCCGGGCTATGCCTATCACGGCAACATCAACGGCTGCGCCGTCGACCTCGGCTATGGGCGCTGGGAATCGTGCAACGTGGGCCGCTGAGAGCGCGGGTCAACCGCAATTGCGAACGGGCTACACCCCCGCGCTGACCATGGCGAGGCTCGCGGCAACGTGCCGGCGCAGCGCCAGCAGCAAGAGGATCGGCGGCAGCGCATAGATGATGCCGGCCGCCATCATCGCGTTCCATTCGGCGTCGGTGTCGGCGAACAGATTCCCCTGCACCATGGCGACCGTCGAGTGGCGCGGGAGCAACAGCACCGCCTGATACAGATAATCGTTCCACGCCAGCAGCAGCGCGTAGACGGCGACGACCGCGAGCGCCGGAACCATCACCGGCAGGTAAATGCGCAGATAGATCTGCAGGGGCGAGGCGCCGTCGACGCGCGCCGCGTCGTCGAGCGCCGCCGGAATCAGCCATCCGTAGAGTTGCAGGATCAGGATGGCGAACGGGGTGGCGAACGTCACCTGCGCCGCAATGACGGCCAAGAGGTTGTCGGCGAGCCCGTAGACGTGAACGATGCGGTAATAGGGCACGATCAGGAACGACGCCGGGATGGCGTAGCTCAGCAGCGCGGTGTTGGTCAGCAAGCGCCCCTTGCCGAGCCGCAGGTTGCTCACCGCGAAACTCGCCAATGACCCGATCGCGACGGTGAGAATGGTGGTCGCCACGCCGATGATCACGCTGTTGCCGAACTGCTGCCAGAAAGTCTCGAGGTAACGGGCGTCCTGGGTCACGACCTCGACGAAGCTCTGCAGCGACGGCTCGGGCGTCCACAAATTGCCGGTGAATTCGACCTCGCCCTCCTCCGGATCGAGCGCGATCAGAAACATGTTGTAGATCGGCAGCAGCGACCAGATCAGGAGCGCGACGGCGAGCAGCGCCGAGCCCGCCTCGACGAGCATCCGGCGCAGGCGATCGCGCGAACCGGCGGCGCCGCTCACAACCGCACCTCGCTCACATGAAACCGGCGCATCAGCAGGATTGCCGTCGGGATCAGCAGCGGCAGGATGGACATCACCACCGCCACCCCGAGCGCAGGCCGCGAGGTGTCGAAGGCGTAACGGTAGCCGAGCGTCGCGAGCACGTGGCTGTGCCCGGCCGGCGCGCCCCCCGAGACCAGAAACACGGTGGTGAATTCGCCCAGTGTCCACAGCGCCGAGAGCAGGGTGCAGACCAGATAAAGGTTCGCCATCAACGGAAAGGTAACGTGGACGAAGCGGCGCACCCCGGTGGCGCCGTCGATGCTCGCCGCGTCATAAATGTCGCGCGGGATGGTCATGCGGGCGGCAAGAAAGATCATCGTCCAGAACGGCATCCACTTCCACACGTAAGCGGCGATGTTTGCGCCGACCGCCAGCGCGCGATCGTTGAGCCACAGCGGCCCATCGATCCCGAAGAATTCAGATATCAGGCCGTCGATGAGGCCGCGCTCGCCGATCAGCATCCAATGGAACGAGATCCCCACCTGCGCGCTGGCGATCAGCCAGGGCAAGACGTAGACCGCGAGCAGCGCGCGAATCCACCAGCGCCGTCGTAGGAAGAAGCCGGACAGCAGCAGTGCGAGGAACATTTTCAGGTTCACGCCGAGACCGACGAAGAGAAACGTGTTGATGAGCGTCGTCAGGTAGAGCGGATCGGCGATCAGCTCGGAATAGAGTGCGGGATCGCTTGCGAGCCACAGCGCATAACCGAACGGATAGATAACGAAGGCGAGGAACACCGCCGCATAGGGGGCGATGAAGGCCACGCCCCAGATGAACTCCGCGCGCCGCAGGTTTCCGCCACGCGGCGACCGCGCCGACCCCTTGGCCGGCAGCCGCGACGGAACGGCGAGAAGCTGCTGCGTGCTCATCTCCGGGCTCTGCGTTTCTCGTCATTGCGAGGAGCCGCGCAGCGGCGACGAAGCAATCCAGGGGCCGGGCGTATTGCCCTGGATTGCTTCGTCGCTTCGCTCCTCGGAATGACGATAGCTCGGAGACGGCTTTACGGCGAGCGGCGCATTACGCCGCGGCGACCGGAATGACGATGGTGACGCGGCAACCGGACTTGGCGAGTTCGCGCGTCATGTGCCCGCGTAACTGCTGCACCAGCAAACGCACCAAGCGCGAGCCAAGGCCCTCGGTGAGCGCATCGGAGCAGCCGATGCCATCGTCCTCGACCGTGAGGGTGAGTTCGTCAGCGTTACGGCGCATCCGCACGGAAACCGTGCCGCCGCGCTCGTCGGGAAACGCATGTTTGAGCGCGTTCGTCACCAGCTCGTTGACGATCAGCCCGATGCGGGTCGCCATTTGCGAGCGTATCTCGACCCGATCGGCATCCACCTCGACCGCGATCGGCCGCACTCCACGCAACCCTTCGCCCAGTTTCCAGCACACCTCCCCGAGATAACTCGTCATGTCGGTCGCCTGATCGCGCTCGGTGACGCGCAGATGGTCGTATCCTTTCGCCAGCACGTGCACCCGCGCGACCGCGCTTTCCAGCGCCGTGCGCACCGCAGTGTCGCTTTGCGCCCGCGCCTGCAGCGCGATCAACGCCGAGGCGATCGCGAGGTCGTTCTTGATGCGATGGCCCTGCTCCTCCATCAGCAGCTCAAGATCCTCGCGGGCGGCGGCCGACCGCTCGAGCGCCTTGCGCATGCCCTCGCCGACGATGACGACGAACAGGCTGACGCAGACAAATAGCGTGAGGGCGGCGACGTGATTGACCGGGTATGCGCGCCAGTCGAGCAGCACGGCGACCAGAACGGCGCTCAGCGCCGTCGCGAAAAACCCGCTGCCGCGGTCGAACAGAACCGCCGCCACCATGATGGGCGGGATGAATAGGATGAAACCATAATTGCCCGCCGCCTGTCCCGCGCCCAAGTGGAACGCGAAAAAGACCAGCACCATGACGGCCGACGCGCTGTAGCGCACGAGAACCGGTTGCGGCCGCGCGGGCAGGAACTTGAGCAGGCTTTCCATCGGATGAAAACGGCCCAACCGCCGCCGCGTTCCACCCCGATACCGCGCCGATTTGACGTGGCGCACAGCGGCTTACGGAGGTAAGCTTGGCCGCCGGGTACGAGGGCTAAGAATGAACCGGCGGAAATTTCTCAAGTCCGTCGCGGGTGCCGCCGCGCTCGCCGCCTCCCCTCGCCTGCCTGGACCGGCGTTGGCGCAAGGAGCCGCGCGCACGTTGCGTTTCGTGCCGCACGTCGACCTCGCCAACTTCGATCCGACCTGGGGTACCGCCAACATCGTGCGCAACGCGAGCGCGCTCGTCTACGACATGCTTTACGGCTCCGACGCGAAGCTGCAGCCGCAGCGGCAGATGGTCGAAGCGGAAGAAACGAGCGCCGACGGGCTCACCTGGACGTTCCGCCTGCGCGCGGGGCTTAAATTTCACGACGGCGAGCCAGTGCTGGCGCGCGACGCCGTCGCGAGTCTGAAACGCTGGTCGGCGCGCGATGGCGCCGGCAAGATGATCCGCGCGATCGAACACGAGCTTGCCGCGCTCGACGACCGCACCTTCCGCTGGGTGCTCAAGAAACCGTTTCCCCGGCTCACCGCGGCGCTCGGAAAGGCCGGCACGCCGCTCGCGGTGGTTATGCCGGAGCGCGTCGCCAAGACCGATCCGTACAAACTGATCAATGACTACACCGGCAGCGGGCCGATGCGGTTCGTCGCTGCCGAGCAAATTTCCGGCGCGCGCGCCGTGTTCGAGCGGTTTGCCGATTATGTGCCCCGATCGGAGCCGCCATCGTGGCTTGCCGGCGGCAAGAAGATGCTCATCGACCGGATCGAGTGGATCGTGATGCCCGATCCCGGCGCGTCAGCGGCGGCGCTGCAGAACGGCGAGATCGACTGGTGGGAGCAGCCGCTTCCCGACCTCGCGCCCCTGCTCAAGCGCAATCGCAACATCACGATCGACATCGCCGACCCGCTCGGCAACGTCGGTACCTTCCGCATGAATCATCTGCATCCGCCGTTCAACGACGTGCGGGCGCGGCGCGCGATCCTCATGGCGATGAGCCAGGAGGACTACATGCGCGCGGTGGCGGGCGACGACGCCACGCTGTGGAAGCCGATGCCTAGCTTCTTTCCACCGGACACACCGATCTACAACGAAGAGGGCGGCGAGATCCTCAAGGGCCCGCGCAATCTCGATGCGGCGAAGCGGCTGCTGGCGCAGTCCGGCTACGCCGGCCAGCCGGTCGTCTGCATGGCGGCGCAGGACCAGCCGCAGCACAAGGCGATGGGGGAGATCACGGTCGATCTGCTCGGCCGGCTCGGCGTCAACGTCGATTTCGTCGCCACCGACTGGGGCACGGTTGTCGGGCGGCGCGCGAACAAGTCGCCGCCTGGCCAGGGCGGCTGGAACATGTTCCACACCGTGCATCCTGGCGTCGGCTGCATTGATCCGGCGAGCTACATCGCGTTGCGCGCCAGCGGCGACGATGCCTGGTTCGGCTGGCCGAGCGACGCGGGGCTTGAGGCGGCGATCACCGATTGGATGGAGGCCACGGGCGGCGAGGAGGAAATGGCGGTGGCGCGCCGGGTCAACAAGGCGGCGTTCGACTGCGCGATCTACGGGCCGACCGGCTTCTTCCTGCGCTACGCCGCCTGGCGCAAGAACGTCACCGGGATCGTGCAGTGCCCGATCCCGCTGTTCTGGGGCGTCAGGAAGGCGTGATTGCCGGTCGTGCAACAATCACAACCGTCATCCTTGTAACTTACGAATCACCAAACCGGTTAGATTGACCGGTGCGGTGGCGGATGGGAGCCCGTGTCATCCAAGGGCTAATAAGCCCGTCCCTCAGCTCGGTGCCCCGTCCGCCGTTCCAT
>Ga0213881_10000022_pt1 | contig 163434 bp, 148 predicted proteins | sample BarmaccoBMER_R08_FD_160104 | JGI IMG/M metagenome (GOLD analysis project Ga0213881, IMG submission 160104) | Barbacenia macrantha exposed rock microbial communities from rupestrian grasslands, the National Park of Serra do Cipo, Brazil - ER_R08 ...
CGTCCATGCGCCGCCGTGCAGCGGTGATCGACTCAATATCGGTGACCGTAGCGTGACCGATCCGTCGGCCGTCGATGCTGTCCTCGACCCGGTCCACCGGATCGAGGAGCCAAGGGTTAGCCAGGCTGACAAGGGTAAGCCCTGACTGCGTGAGGACTAATCGTCGCTCCATTCCTTTTCCTATCTCCGCACACAGCATCTGCAGGTTAGCGCGACAACCCCACGTTTCCACGACATCCACATTGCTTGGCGGCACGGTTGGCTCGGTAGGCGAGGGTAGCGGGGCGCCCATGTGGGCGAGAATTCTGCAGTAAACGGCCTGCGGTCGCGCCACTGCCCCCGTTTCCCACCTTGCTATGAGCCGCTCGTCTAGTTTTTGTCCCCTGCTTTCGCCTATTCTATATGAGGCTGCTTCTACTCCGTCTCTGAACTCTGCCCGCGACCACCGTTTCACGTCCTGCCGCCACGTTCGCAGCCGCTCGCCCCATGGGTGCGTCTGGTACCGATCATCAGCCGGCGTCATCACCACTTCCCCCTGCACGAGCCGATTTTGCCCTCCTAATGCCCAGTTCTGCCCAATTCTTCCCTGGGATTGCCGACCCTCCGGTTGGTGTACTCACCTCATGGATCGCGCAGCATCACTACCCCGCCCTTGGCCGCTTCCTCCCGGACCAACCAACACGCGAGAATTGTGGCGCGGCCGGTCGCTTGTGCGGGAGCTGACGCAAGGTCACCACACTCAACCCCCGCCCGGTAGGCAGCCCAACCTGCCATACCCAACTCCTCCACAGGGGTGTTGATGGCCACCGCGACGGCATACCACCATCACCCCATCAAACCTTCTGATCGTGTTGTCACCAGCGTCAACAGTAGCACACGGGCAACTTGAGCACCGTCTCGCCACCAAACAAATAGTGCCGCACTGGTCTCACTGCTCTCGGTAGCGCTATTGGTAACACTACCAGAGTCCACCTCCTAACCCAGGAAACACCAAATTTACTGACCGCTGTAGACGAACGGCCAAACCCATTGGTTGACAAGCGATCTCGAAAGGAGGGTGTCCTGGCCATGACCGCCCAGACGACCGCTGGGTGCCGGCTTCGTCAGTTGCGGCGTGAGGCTGGCTGGACTCAGCAGCAGCTGGCGGACAAGCTGAACTACTTCGCCTGGACTCATGGCCAGGGACGCACCGCGGTCAACGCCGACATGGTGGCCAAGTGGGAACGCGGCGTGAAAGGCAGCAGCCCCCGCTACCGGGCGCTGCTGTGCCAACTGTTCGGCGTGACCGCCGAACAGCTCGGGTTTGAGCCCGCTGTCTCTCCCGCGCCCAGTCGGCCGGTACGTGATGCCGAGTCGCTGGTCTCGATGCTGGATGACGCCGCGAGCCTGCTTGACCAACTCGGCGCCGCCGGGACCGCGCTGGCCCCGCAGATGCTCTCGGCATGGAAAGACACCCTGACCAGCCGCCGGGCCATGCTCGGGCTGCTCGACCCGGCCGCTACCGACCCCGCCGGCCACGCCCGTGCCGCCACCGCCACCCTCACCGACTTCGAGCAGCTCGCCCAGCGGTACCAGGCCCTGCACGCCACCGCCGACCCTTCGGCGCTGCTGACCCCGGTCGCCGCGCACGTCCGGATGGTGACCGCAGCGCTAGGCCGGGACCACACCGCTGCCGAGCGGTGCCGACTTCTGCGCAACCTGGCGGCGGTCGCCACCCTCGCTGGCCGCCTGGCCTCCGAAGACCTCGGCGATGCGCTCTCCGGCCGCGCCTACTACAGCACAGCTCTGGATAACGCCCGAGAAGCCGAGGACGACCACGCCGCCGCCGTTGTTCTCGGCTACACCGCCCAACTTACCCACGCCGAAGGCATGACCAGCGCCGCAGTCAACCATCTGGCCGCTGCTCTGGTCCACGCCGAGCGCGCACCCGTCGTCGCGCCTTGGGTGGCGAGTATCCAGGCCACCCTGTGCGCCGATTCCGGCGACCACACCGGCGCGGCCGATGCCCTCCACGGCGCCGAGCCCACAGTTCATCAGCCGGATTTGCGGTCGTCTTTCCCGCTCGACTATGGGTCAGCGCACCTGGCTGCAGCGAGCGGCCATGTTCACCTCCAAGCCGGCAACCACACCGCAGCCCGGGCCGCGCTGGCCGCCGCGCTCGATCGCCTGCCGCCCACCGCCCGCCGGGCCCGGATCCTCACGCTTGTTGATCTCGCCACAGTCGAGCTGCACGCGGGCAATGTCCCCGAGGCGTGCCGCCACGCCACCACCGCCGCTGACCTGCTCCAGCGCAGCCCTTACGCCACCGGCACCGCCCGCCTGCGCGCCTTCCGCGCTGCCGCAGCCCACCCGATCGGCCCGCGCGCCCTGCGCGTCCTCGACGAACACCTCGCCCACCTCGCCGCTTGACGACACCCCGGCAACGCCAAGCGCTGTGGGCAATAGCCGACCGGCCGGGGTTAGTTGGGCACTACAGTGCCGTACAGAATTGTGCGCGGGGCAGCTGGCGTTCCCAAGGCCGTGTGGCACAGCTGCTCGAAACACGCGGTTCCGGCGTTCGTCAACTCCGCTGAGGCGATACCCTCCGCCCTCGGATCGAAGTCGGCGAACCGCCTCCCGAACGACGAAATAATTCTCGCCGTCATCCATAGGGATGATCGGGACTAGAAGAAGACTAGCTCGGGACTAGTCCGCGGACCCCCTCAGATCGGCTGTTGCGCCGTTTAATTGGCATGCGGGTCACACCGCCCGCCACGACCGATCCGGAGGAACGACAAAAAATGCAACTGGAGATCAAGACTGAGGGCGTGGAATTCGTCGTCTCTCGGGCTCCGCAGCCCAAGAATGACAACGACGGCCGGCAGAAGACCGACCGGGAAACCGGTGAACTGCTGCACGTCACCGAACTGGTGGCGATGGACGAGACGGGCGCGGAGGTCATCAAGGTCACCACGGCCGGGCAGCCGAGGGTCACCAAGCGGCAGCTGGTCACGGTACTCAAGCTGGTCGCCACACCGTGGACCATCGACGGCCGCGGCGGGGTGGCATTCCGGGCTGAGGCAATCACCCCAGTGCCGACCACTCCGACGGGTCCGGCGAAGGCGGCTGCGTCGGCGGGTGCCTGATGAGCGCCCCGGTGATCAGCGAGCTGACGCGGCTCGAAGCGACGTTCGAGCGAGCCGAGCGACTCCGTGAGGAAGCGGCCGAAGCTGAGCGGGCCGCCTACCTGCACTGGCAGGAGGCCTACGGCGCCTACGAACTCGCCCGCGATGAGGCATCCACTGCCTTGAGGGCCTGGGTGCAGGCCGTCGTCCCGTAGTGCGGGACCCGGCCGGTCGGGCCTGGAAACCAAGGCCGGCCGGGCGCCCCGCTCCACCCATCGATGTCAGAGCAAGAGGAGCTGTCATGAGCCTACGGCCAGGCAAGCACGCCCAAGAGCACCAGCGTGGTGAGCGGTGCTGCGGCGGTGAGCGCTGATGGATATTCGCATGATCGCGGCACTGGTCGCCGGTGCCGGAGTGCTGGGTTTCATGGTCTGGGTGCTAGCCAAGATCGGCCAGGTTCTGATCAAGATCGCGGAAACGCTGGCTGCGGCAGCGGTGGTGGCCTTCACGGTATGGCTGCTGGTCAAGGCTGGGATGTGGGCCATCCGGCAGGCTGTGACCCGCTGGCGGACCAGCCTGAGTGTGCTGGCGGTGACGGCCTGGTGGCACTGGTGGGGCTGGCCGTCGCTTGCCCTCACCGGAGGCGTGATCGCTGCGGCGCTGACCGGATGGCGGCTGGTCAACCTGGCTTCGTTTGATGCCCGGGCGGGTCGCCATCTGCGGGCCTGGTGGCTGCGCTGGACGGTGTACTCCCCCAAGCTGCCCGACTGGCTGCACGCTTGCGGCCTGGGCATCAAGCAGAACACCGCGCCTGTCGTAGTGGCCTTGACTCCCCTTGGCCGCAGCATTCGCCGCAACCGGCAGCAGGCCAGGGCGCAGCTGCCCACGGTGCTCGGCGTGCGCTCGGGCGCCTCCTGGGATGAGATCCGAGTGCGGCTGGTGCCCGGCCAGAAACCCGAAGACTTCGATGCGGCCACCCGGGCGTTGGCCTGTGCCCGGGGAGTGGCGCGTTGCCAGGTCCGGGAACTGTCTCCGAACGTGGTCTCGATCGATTTCCAGCGCCGCAACCTGCTCGCTGCTCCGGTGAGCTGCCCGGATCTGGCCGCACTGGCCACGATCCCGGGTAGCGCGGTGGATTTGCGGCGGGTGTGGGCGGGGCGTACCGAATACGGCCAGGACTGGTACGTGCCCCTGGCCGGATCGGCGAGTCATACCCTGACCGCGGGCGAGTCGGGGGCGGGGAAGAACTCGGTGACCTGGCGCCCGCTGGTCTCCATCGCCCCCGCCCTGCGTGAGGGCCTGGTCCGGGTCTCGGGGATCGACCCGAAGGGCATGGAGCTGGCCTACGGACGAGGGATCTTCCACCGGTACGCCGTGACCGGCACCGACGCCCTCGCGCTCCTCGATGACCTCATCGACGCCATGGCCGCCCGCAAAGCCGAATTCGCCGGGCGGGTCCGGGTCGTGCCCATCAGCACCGAATATCCCCTGGAGTTGCTGGAGTTCGACGAAATCGGCGCCCTCACCAAATACACCGACCGCAAGACCCGCGAAGCCATCACCGAACGCATCGCGTTGTTGACCACCCAGGGCCGGGCCCTCGGGTTCACGGTCCGTGGGTATGTCCAAGAACCCACCAAGGACACCGTGCCCGTCCGGGAGTTGTTTCCCCGGCGGATCTGCCTGCGGGTGGCGGCGAAATCCCATGTGGGGATGGTGCTCGGCGAGGGCGCCTACGACCGCGGCGCCTGGGCCAACCGGATCACCGACACCGAAGCCGGGGTCGGCTACGTCTTCGGGGAAGGCATCCGCGAACCTCTCCGCATCCGCGCCGGCTGGGTCCCTGACGAGGCGATCAAACAACTCGAAGCCTTCGTCACCGGCCCCCACGACACCGCGGTGCGTGCCCTATCCACCACATCCAGCGCATCGACTCCCGGAGGCCTGGCATGACCACTCGCAGCACCGGTGTGAGCTTGGTGCAGGCAGCGACCAGGCTCGCCGCGCACCTAGCCGACCACACCCCGCCCGAACCAACGTCACTGACAGTGGAGACCAGGAACGCGCACTCGGAACTCACCGCGCAACTGCGCTCGACCACCCTGCCCACGGTCGCGGGCGACCTGCTGGCCTGGGCAGAGACCCTGACCATGGTCACCGCCCAGGCATGGCGAGTACCACAAGGCGACCGCGTCCATCTGTCCCTCGCCGGCACCCTGACCGACCCGGCACCCGCCATCGAGCTCGACGTGTTCGGTGGCGTGAATCACGACCCCGAGGACTTCGTCGATCTTGAGCCCGGCGAGCACCGGGTGATCCTGCTGGCTCAGCTGCGTACCTGGGCGGCCAGCGCGCCGACCACCACGAGCAGTCCAGCCCTCGAAAGACGCGGGGCCAACTGATGAGCCCGATCACCACCCTCCCGCCACACACCGTGCAGGAGATCCTCACCCGGGCTGGTAGGCCGGACTTCGATCGGTGGGCCGAGCAAGTCACCCGCTGCGGGCACTGCTCCCACCCGGTCCGACTGCGCGGCCGGGTCGAACATCGATCGGCCACCGGTGGGCGGGTCGCCTACTCGACGGAGACCGAGCCCGACCGGGTGCTGCTGATCCGGTGCGGTAACCGGCGAGCAGCAGTCTGCCCCTCCTGCTCCTGGGAATACGCCGGCGACATGTGGCAACTGCTCTACGCCGGCGCCGCCGGCGGCCGCAAGGGTGTGCCCGAGTCCATCCGCTCGCACCCGCTGGTCTTCGCCACCCTCACCGCACCCGGCTTCGGCCCCGTGCACACCACCCGCACCGACCGCACCGGCGGACCCGCACGCTGCCGACCCGCCCACGGCACACCACAACTCTGCCCGCACGGACGGCCAACCTGGTGCACCACGATCCACGGTGAGGATGATCTGCGACTCGGGCAACCACTCTGCCCGGACTGCTACGACTACCCCGCGCACATCGCGTTCAACTGGCACGCCCCCGAACTCTGGCGCCGGTTCACCATCACTCTGCGCCGCACACTGGCCCGGCAGACCAGTTTGACCGCGACCGAGTTCACCCAGCGATGCCGGGTGTCCTTTATCAAGGTCGCAGAGTTCCAACGCCGCGGCGTCGTGCACTTCCACACCCTGATCCGCCTCGATGGCCCCAACGACTTCGACCCGCCACAGGTCAGTGTCGAGGCGGCCGAGCTGGCTGAGGCGATCCGCCAGGCAGCCGCCCAAGTGCGGCTGATCGTGGAGATGCCCGACAGGCCCGACCTGATGCTGCGCTTCGGGACCCAACTCGACACCCAAACCGTCAACAGCGGCCCCACCGGCGAGCTGACCCCCGAGCATGCCGCGCGCTACATCGCCAAGTACGCCACCAAAAGCGCCGACGACTTCGGCCTCGGCCAGCGCCGCATCACCCCCGAAGTACTACCCCTGCTCGACGTCCCCGAGCACGTGGACCGGCTGGTTCGCCTCGCCTGGCAACTCGGCGAACACCACGCCTACGAGGGGCTGCGCCGGTGGGTGCAGATGCTCGGCTTCCGCGGACATTTCGCCTCCAAAAGCCGCCGCTACTCCACCACCCTCGGCGCCATCCGCCGCGAACGCCGCACCTACCGCCAACGCCAAGCCGCTGAACACGTCCGCGAGCTACTCGACGAAGAGACCACGCTCGTTGTCTCGCACTGGGAATTCGCCGGAGTCGGCTACCGCACCACCGGAGATGCAACCCTCGCCCACTCCGCCGCCGCCCGAGCACGCGAACAACGACAAATCGCCAAAGAAGAAAAACGCGTCGCGTGAGAGGACTCAAACACCGGGGAGGACAACTGTGATGGTTGTGGTCTACACCGTTGAGGAAGCTGCACAGGCACTTAAAATCAGTCGATGGAAAATCTTCGACCTGATCCGTACCAACCAGCTTCGCTCGGTCAAGATCGGTGGCCTGCGTCGCATCCCGTGCACCGCCATCGAAGAATACATCACCCGATTGCTGGAGGAGGTGGCTTGATGGCTAGACGCACGTCATCTAGTGTTCCAGACCGGCGTCGCCGGGCCAACGGGGAAGGCTCTATCTATCAACGATCGTCAGACGGTCGCTGGGTAGGCAGTGCATACGTCTACACGACAACTGGCCAACGCAAGCGCAAGCCCGTCTACGGTGACAGCTTCGACGAGGTCCGAACCAAGCTGGACAAGCTGAAAGGCAACTCAGCCAACGGCGCGCTCGTTGCCGATCACAACACAACGGTAGCGGAGTACCTGGACTACTGGCTTCGCGAAGTCGTGTCCCACAAACGCGCCACCACAGCACGAGGATACGAAAGCGCCGTACGACTACACATCGTCCCGGTACTCGGCAAGAAACGACTCGACAAACTTACCGGCGCCGACGTCCGGCACCTCATCGCGGTCTGCCGACAGAAATGCCTCTGCTGCACCAACCGCTACGACAAGTACCGCAAACAGGAGCAACAATGCTGCTCAGCCGGTAAGTGCTGCCAGCGGACACCATCAACCCGACAAATCCAATACATACATGCCGTCCTCCGCAACGCCCTGAGCAACGCCGAACGTGATGAGATCATTACCCGTAATGTTGCCAAGCTCGTGCAGATCCCCGCACCCCGCTACAAGATCGGCAAGGGACTCCCGGTCAGTGACGTTAAGCGCATCCTTGCCGAAGCTCAACGCACTCGGCTCTACGCCCTCTACGTCCTGGCTGCCACCCTCGGCTTTCGCCGTGGCGAACTCCTCGGCCTGCGCTGGTCGGACCTCGATCTCAACCTGGGCACCGTCGCCTCGACCAAGACCGTCCAGCGGGTCAACGGTCGTCTGATCATGGACGACACCAAGACCGAAGAATCGGACAACACCGTCCCCTTACCCAAGATCACACAACGGGTCCTCATCGAACACCGCGACCGGCAAGCCACTGATCGCGCGCTTGCCGGTGAGCTGTGGACCGAGCACGATCTGGTGTTTCCCACCAGCGTGGGCACCCCGATGGAACCACGCAGCCTAAACCGGCACTTTGACGGGGTTCGTACTCGTGCTGGGTACCCTCACGTACGGCTTCATGATTTCCGCCACACCGTGGTGAGCTTGCTCCTCCAACTCAAGACACCACCGCACGTCGTTCAGCGGATCGCCCGACACGCCGACCTCGACGTCACCCTGGGCATCTACGCACACACCGACCTCGACGCCATGCGCGAAGCGCTCGACAGCATCGAGTGGGACAACCTGTGAGCAGTCGTTGCTACACCATTGCTACATTCGGCCAGTTTTTCGATCTTTCTCAGACCTGTTTTGCCTGGTCGGGGTGGCGGGATTTGAACCCACGGCCCCTCGCTCCCAAAGCGAGTGCGCTACCAAACTGCGCCACACCCCGTGCACCGATTAGTGCAGACCGCAGCCTACGCGACCACCAGGAACCCGCGTCGGCCACCGCACACGTCCCACGGAGGAGCGAGCAGCAGGTACGCTGGGGTCGCTCCGCCACCGCGGGGCGTGCGGGCGTAGCTCAATGGCAGAGCCCCAGCCTTCCAAGCTGGCCATGCGGGTTCGATTCCCGTCGCCCGCTCCACAGCCCCTACCAGCCGAAACGGCGGCCCCTCCCGATCATGGGCCAGGGCCGCCGTCGTGGGTCGTGCCATTCATGTGCCATTACGTGCCACCGGGGTCAGCGCCCCGGGCTGGCTGTCCTGCTCGCTGCTGGCCTGCTGGTTTGTCTCGTCAGGGTTGCTGGCTGTCTGGCGGTCGGCGGCGACGAGGGCGTTTAACCCGAACTTACGTATTTTTTGATCACTGATCATGGGGTTGAGGTGCGGTGATCCCGTTCGACACGGTCCAGTTGTAGTCACAGAAATACTGGCCTTCAGGGGTGGGTACATGGTTAGATGCCTGGGTGAAGCGCCAGACGGGCAAGATGCACGTAGACACCAGGCCGCGGAGGACCGGTTCGCGGGTATGTGGGTTCTGGCTGCCACAACGGGCATGCGGCGCTCAGAGCTGCTCGGAGTTCGCCGTGACTCGCTTGACCTCGACACCGGGACGCTCACGATCGACGAAACCCTGATCTCAGTGGCTGGCCGTGCTGAGGAGTCCGATGGTAAGACCGACGCGGGAGTGCGGACCGTGGCCCTGGATGCCTTCACGATCGCGGCCTTGGAGCGGCATCTGGCCATGCTCGACGTCGAGCGGCAAGCCTTCGGTCCCGCTTACGCGACGGGCGGCTGGCTGTTCGTCTGGGAGAATGGGCAGCGGCCGCACCCCGACACCGTGACGGGCATGTTCAACCGCCTCGTCGACGCGGCCGGCTCCCGGCGGATTCGGCTCCACGATGTACGACACACGTACTCGACACTTTCGCTCGACTCCGGCATCGAACCCGAGATCCTTAGTGATCGAGTCGGCCACTCCAACCCGGCGGTCACGTTCCAGATCTATGCCCATCGTTCAACCGGACGGGACCGCGCCGCCGCGGAACTCGTCGGTAGCCTGATCAAGCAGGCTGTCAGCGGTTCGGCGAACACCGCACCCGAGGACCATTGACCGAGCTGTTACTACCATATCTTACTACGAGAACGTGAAGAAGACCCCTCAGAAACTATCTCTGAGGGGTCTTCTCGCTGGTAGCGGGGGCAGGATTCGAACCTGCGACCTCTGGGTTATGAGCCCAGCGAGCTACCGAGCTGCTCCACCCCGCGTTGGTGAACGTCACCCTACGCGGGCAGTGACAAGACGTGCAAATCGTCTGGTCATCGGTCAGCCACCGCCTCCGCCGGGTGCCGGGGTGGCAGCGCCACCGGCTGCCGCGGTGGCCGTGTCAAACCGCTTGGTGGCCGCGTCGAGGTCGGCCAGTGCCTTGCCCTGGGCAGCGAAATCGCCGGAAACCTGGGCCGCCCGCAGGCGCTTGAGTGCATCGGCGATGTCGGTGACGGACTGACGTATCTCCTGGTTGGCGACACCGGGACCGGCTGCCGCCGGGGACTGGGTTGCGCCCTGGTTGGGCACCTTGGCCTGCTGGTCAGGTGAGACGGTGGCGTCCCCGGCGCCGGCGCCAAACACCTGGTTGAGCGCCTCGCGCAGCGTCGGCGCGTACCCGATCCGGTCACCGTAAGCCACCAGTACCCGGTTCAGCTGGGGGAACGCTGCCTGCCGGTTCGCTCGTTCGATATAGACCGGTTCCACGTAGAGCAGCCCACCGCCGACAGGGAGGGTGAGCAGGTTGCCGTAGCGGACGTCGGTCTCAGACTGCCGCAGCAGGTTAAGCTCCCGACTGACGTCTGCGGAGGACACGAACCTGTTCTGGACCTGCTCTGGACCCAGCGTCTGGGATTCGCCGGGCAGTTCAAGCACTCTGATCTTACCGTAATCTTCCGGATCACATCCCACCGAGATATAGGATGCCAGGAACGGTCGGCGCAGACTGACCAGCGCGCTGGTGAGCTGGAACTCCGCTGGCCCTCGCCCGTTCGGTGGCCCGGCCAGTACGTAGTACGGCGGCTGGTCGACACCCTGCTGGTTCTGTGTCGGGTCGGTAGGCACATTCCAAAAATCGTCGTTGGTGAAAAATACTGACGGGTTGTTCACGTGATAGCGAGCGAGCATCTCCCGCTGCACCTTGAACAAGTCCTCCGGATAACGGAAGTGCTCCCGCAACTCATTGCTGATCGCGCTAGCAGGCCGCACGGTACCAGGAAACACGTTCATCCACGTCCGCAGTACCGGATCGTTTTCATCCACCGCGTAGAGCGTCACGGTGCCGTCATAGGCGTCCACGGTGGCCTTGACCGAGTTGCGAATGTAGCTGATCTCCTCATCCGGTAGGGGGGGGCGGGACGGCCCGGTGAGTGAGTCTGTGGTCGCTTTGCCCAACACGGTCCGCTGCGCGTACGGATAGTTGTCGAGGGTCGTGTAGCCGTCCAGGATCCACTCGATCCGGCCGTTGATCACGGCGGGATACGGGTCACCATCAACGGTGAGCCAGGGCGCGACCTTCTCCACCCGTTCCCTCGGATGCTGATTGTAGATGATCTTCGAATCAGGTCCGATCGCCTGGTTGAACAGGATATTGCGCTCGCCGTAGTACGAGGCGAATATCAATCGGCGCATCCAACTTCCGAGCGGCACTCCACCCTTGCCCTGATAAGTGTAGTTCTCCGGGCGGCCGTCGAATTCCCGGGGACGTGCACCGGGATTCCCTCCGACGATCGCGTAGTCGTCGATCAACTCCCCGAAATAGATCCGCGGCTGCTGAACGGGGATATCGCCTTGCTGCGTAGTATCCGACACGGTGAACACTGGGTAACCGCCCTCCCCCGAGCCGGCATCCTTCAGTGCCGAGTTCACGGTGTTGGCCGGTGCGGCGACGAAGCCGTTGCCGTGGGTGAAAGTAAGATGCTGGTTTATCCAGGTGCGCTGATTCTCGGCCAACGATGCCGACTCCAGTTCCCGCACCGCAACAATGTAATCCTGCGTCTTACCATTGATAGTGTAGCGGTCGACGTCGAGCTTGTCCGGGAAACCGTAGAAGTTCTCCCGCTGCTGCAGCTGAGTGAAGGTCGGAGACAGCACGCTGGGGTCCAGCAACCGCACGTTCGGGATCGTGGCGGTGTCGGCCCGCACGTCAGCCGGCGACACAACGCTACGCCCGGAGTACGGGATGTACTGGACCTGCCGGTCGGTGATGCCATAGGCTTGCCGAGTTGCGGCAATGTTGCGCTGGATAGACGGCGCCTCCCGCTCGTTGGCGTTGGGACGCACCACGAACTGCTCCAGGACCACCGGCCACGCCGCACCCACCAGAATGCTGGACAGCAACAACAGCGCAATGGCGATCGCCGGCAGTTGCAGGTTGCGCAGCACCGCGCCGACGAAGAAGGCCACCGCGCAGATCACCGCAATGCACATCAGGATGATCTTTGCGGGGAGCACCGCGTTGAGGTCCGTGTAACTGGCCCCGGTGAACAGCGGATTACGCCGGGAGAACATCAGCTCATAGCGATCAAGGAAGTAGGCGAAGGCCTTGAGCAACACGAAAGTGCCAGCCAACACCCCGAGCTGGACCCGGGCTGGGCCGGAAAGTTGACCGCCACCACGACCGGCCAGCCGCAGCCCACCGAACAGGTAGTGCGTAAGCAACGCCCCGACAAAGGACACCACCACGGCGACGAAGGCCCAGCCCAGCAGCATGCGATAGAACGGCAGCTCGAAGGCGTAGAAACTGACGTCCTTGTGAAACTGTGGATCAGACACGCCAAAACTGGTTCCGTGCAGGAACATCTGCACCGTCTGCCAATCGCCCAGCGCGGACAGCCCGGCAATCAGCCCCACCAGCGCTGGCACGCCGAGGCCAAACAGCCGCAGCCGTCCCACGATCGCAGAACGGTACCGCGCCACCGGATCTTCGGGCCCCGCCACGGGCACAAACACGGGTCGGGTGCGGAAGGCGAGCACGATATTCAGCGCGAGCAAACCACCGACCACCAGCCCGGCAACCACAAACTGCACAAGACGGGTGACCAGGACGGTGGAGAACACCGACCGGAAGCCCACCTCGCCGAACCACAACCAGTCCACGTAGGTGTCGATCAACCGCGATCCGATGATGAGCGTCACCAGCGCGACAGCCCCGACAGTGATCAGAATCCGGGCGCGGCGAGAGAGGGCGGGAACTCCGACGGGGGGCCGGTTGGCCACAGAACACGCTCCAGGACGACGGCGGTGCGGGGCGGACCCTTCGGGCGGCCGGTGCCACGCCGGGTTGAGTCTGCCTGCCCAACTCTACGGAGCGCACCAGGTTCCGGTTCCAGTGGCCGCACTGCTCCTGCCGGTTCCCATCACCGATGCGACGATGGCTGGGTGAGCGAACCACAACCGTGCCCGTCCGCGCTGTCCCAGGCATTACCAGCCACTACGCGGGAGGTCGAAGAGTTCGTCGCAGCCGCCGGGTGGGACCAACAGCCGCAATTGTTTGCGCTGGTAGCCACCGCAACTTTGCTGGCGAGCCGACCAGAACTGGCCGATCATCTGGACGCGCAGACCCCACTCACCCCGGTGGCCCAGGACGCCCTGCCCGAGGGCGAACTCGACGCTGCGCTGGCCAGCATAGAATGGCCCGACTCGGTCGCCGGCTGCGCGCTGGCCCAGGAGATCGTGGTGCTCCCGCCGGAGGCCGAGGCTGAACTCGGCGAGCTCCCTGAGGACCCAGCGCAGGCCCGCCGCGCCGCCGCCGGGCACCCTCAGCGGCGGGAGGGCAGGCTGGTCGCCGCAGTCTTGCGGGATGGGGTCGGCGCCTGCGTGCTGCGGCTGCGGGCCACTGCCGGAGATGATCAGGGCCGGGACGAAATGGTAGAGAACTCCCAGCTTGCCCCAAACCTGCTCCGCGCCCTGCTAGCAACTTTGCGCTAGCAGCCCGCGGGCTGCTGACCCACCCGGATCTCGTCCAGCGCGTGTACCGCATCCGACAAGGTGCCCACCCGCACCAGCCGCAGTCCCTTGGGGGCGCGCTGCACGGCCTCGGCGCAGTTGTCGGCGGGCACCAGGAACACCGACGCCCCCGCTTCCCGGGCGCGAATCATCTTGAGCGGAATGCCACCGATCGGACCCACCTGACCTCCCGGAGCGATCTCGCCGGTACCCGCCACGAAAGAGTTGCCGGCCAGCGCGCCCGTTGTCAGCTTGTCCACGATGGCCAGCGCGAACATCAGGCCCGCCGAGGGACCCCCCACGTCGGCCAGGGTGATGGTGATGGCGAAATTCACGTCGGGCCGCTCAGTCACTCCGATGCCCAGGTAGCCATGACCTGGTTGGGCGCCCGCGCCGAGCGTGATCGCCGCTTCCTGCGGTGAGGCGGCGCCGCGCTGGAAGCGGATTGGGACGAGCTGCCCGGGGTGGCTACCGGCGAGCAGGTCGACCACCTGCTGCGCGCTGTGGAGCTCCCGACCGTCGATGGCCAGCAACCGGTCCCCGGTGGCCAGCTTGCCGCTCGCAGCGCCGTTGGGCACCACCTGGCTGACCACGACCTTGGTCGGATAGCCCAGGTAGCGTAACGCAGCTGCCTTGGCATTGGCCTCCGAGTTCCGGAACATTTGCTGGTTTTGCTTCTCGACCTGCTGCTCGGACAGCTCCGGCGGGAAGATCTCGTCGCGGGGAACCAGCTCGCTGCCCCCGGATATCCACAGGGCAAGCGCCCCATAGAGGGTCACGTTGTCGACCACCGACACTGTCGTCATGTTGAGGTGGCCGCTGGTGGGGTAGGTCTGGGTGCCCTCGATGTCCACTACCGGCTTACCTGCCACCACGCCAAGAGTGTCGAACGTGGGTCCAGGACGAAGCGCAACGTAGGGCACCGTCGCCAGCGCACCCAGCAATCCGAGCGCCATGGCGAGGCCGAGGCTGACCAGCAGAGTCCAGGTTCGGCGGCTCACGGCCGCACAGCGTACGTGGCCGGGGTCCGCGTACCGTGGAGTCATGAGCGATGTGCCCTTCGGTTTCGGTTCCCACGACCCCCGGGACCCCGACCGGAGAGACCCCTCCGAAGGCGGTGGCGGTCCCGACCCGGCCAACCCGTTCGCGGCCTTCGGGGCCGACGGCTTCGACGTCGGCGCCCTCGGCCAGATGCTCACCCAGCTAGGTCAGATGCTCAGCCAGGGTGCGACTGGTGGCGGTGGCCCAGTGAACTACGACCTGGCCAAGCAGATGGCGGTGCAGAAGCTGTCCACGATCGGGTTGCCTTCGGCCGAGCAGGCCACCGTGATCACCGATGCGGTGCGGCTGGCCGAGCTGTGGCTGGACCCGGCGACCGCGCTGCCCGCCGGGACGCACAGCAGCGCCGCGTGGGCGCCGCGGGACTGGGTGGAGCGAACCCTGCCCACCTGGCAGCGGTTGTGCGACCCGGTGGCCCGCCGGATGGCCGGCTCGTGGATCGATGCGCTACCCAGCGAAGTCCGTCACACGGCCGGTCCTCTGATGGCGATGGTCGAGCAGATGGGGGGGATGGCGTTCGGCTCGCAGCTCGGCTCAGCGCTGGCCCAGCTCGGTGGCGAGGTGCTCACCTCCACCGAAATCGGACTCCCGCTGGGACCGCTGGGCGTGGCGGCGTTGCTACCGGTCGCGATCGAGCAGTTCGCCACCGGGCTGGGGCGCAAGAGTTCCGAAGTGACCGTTTTCCTCGCCGCCAGAGAGGCCGCGCACCACCGCCTGTTCGGGCACGTGCCGTGGCTGCGCCAGCGGATGCTGGCCACCGTCGAGGAGTTTGCGCAGGGCATCCGGGTGGACACCGACGCGCTGCAGGAGCTCGCCCATCAGGTCGACCCGACCGATCCACAGAGTATGGACCAGTTGATCTCCTCTGGTCTCCTCGAGCAGCGGCACAGTCCCGAACAAAAGGCCGCCCTGAGTCGGCTGGAGACACTACTTGCGCTAGTCGAAGGCTGGATCGATGTCGTCGTCGCGGACGCGTTGGGCGAGCGACTCCCCGGTTCCGAAGCATTGCGGGAGACGCTGCGGCGGCGGCGCGCCTCCGGAGGCCCGGCCGAACACACCTTCGCCACGCTGGTCGGTTTGGAGCTGCGGCCACGCAAGCTCCGGGCTGCCACCGAGCTGTGGCGAAGGCTCACCGTGCACCACGGCGTCGAGAGCCGGGACGCCCTGTGGAACCATCCGGATCTGCTGCCCACGGCCGAGGACCTCGACGATCCCGCCGCATTTGTCGCTCGGGCCGCGAAGTACGCCGCCGATCTGGACGACCCGATCGCCGCGCTGGAACGCACTAGGGCAGAGGCCCCCCGCGAGCAGCCACCCCCTGACCCCGAGGCCTCCGGGGACGATCCACCCACGCACCCTCCGGAGTAATCCTGTCCACAGGCTGTCCCCAGCTGGGGACAGCCTGTGGACAGGCAGTTGAGTCGCCGGGGTGAACGACCCAGGATTGCGGGCATGACTTCGAGCGCCACCGCCGCACCGTCCACCTCGGCACCGTTGACCGCCGCCGACCTATCCGATGCTCCGATGTCTGACCTTCCCGAACGGCTGCGGCTTGCGCCGGGCCGCGCCGCCCTCTGGCGCTCCCCCACCTGTTTGCAGCTCGGGCTGGATCAGCAACGTGCTATGGTCCTCGACGATCTGCCGGAACCGCTAGCCGCGTTGCTCAAGCGGATGGACGGCGTCCGCAGCACAGCCGAGCTGCTCACCGAGGCACAGACAGCCGGATCCTCCCGTCGTGACGCTCTCACGATGCTCGTTGAACTGCACCGTTGCGGCCTAGTGCAGGACGCTTCGGCCGCCGACCACGGTCCACCGGGCTGGCACCGCGTCGCGCTGGCCACCGAAGCGGCCAGCTGGTCGGTACACACCACCTACGCAACGCAACACGTGCTGCGCCGACGGCGCGAAGCTGCCGTGCGGGTGATGGGATCCGGCCGGGTGGCGGTGGCGGTGGCCACCGCGCTCGCTGCGGCCGGGATTGGTCACGTCGCGGTGCACGCCTCCGGGTCGATCACCGCCACAGACCTGGGCACCGGCTACCTTCCTGACGACCTGGGCAGATCCCGCGCCGAGGCGGCCGCCGATGCCGTGCGTCGCTGCGCGCCGGAAGTAATCATTGCCGCTCGCCGCCAGCCAGATCTCATCGTGCTCTGCGACGTGGTGGTCCCGGAGCCAGCGATGGTGACCGAGCTGCTCGGGACCCGGATTCCGCATCTGATCGGCTACGCCCACGAGGGGACCGCGGTGGTGGGCCCGCTGGTGTGGCCGGGTCGCAGCAGCTGCCTGCGCTGCGCCGAACTGCACCGGGCGGACGTGGACATGGCCTGGCCGAAACTGGCGGCCCAACTGGTCGGGCAGATCCCGACCGCCGGATTGGCGTGCACCCAGCTCGCTGCCGCACTGATCGCCGAGCAGGCGCTCGCCGCGCTCGCCGGGCCAACCGCTGGTCTGCCGGTTCCCCCGACGTGGGGTGCCGCGCTGGAACTGGACCCGGTGCGTGGCACGTTGCGTCACCACCCCCGGCCAGTGCATCCGCGCTGCGGCTGCGGCGCCGGATGAGCCTGGAGGCCCACTACTGCGCAGGGCGCAACCAGGAGACAATCACACCGTGACCGACATCCCGCGCCGAGCCACGCAGCGAACCGCCCGGCTCGCGAGCCTCCCACTCGGGGTGGCCGGACGAGTCGCTGCGGGCTGGGGCAAGCGGCTGGCGGGGCACAATGCGCGCGACGTCAACGCCGAGCTCAGCGCGCGCACCGCCGAGCAACTCTTCGCGGTGCTCGGGGAGCTCAAAGGCGGCGCGATGAAGTTCGGTCAAGCGCTGAGCGTGTTCGAGGCAGCAATTCCCGACCAACTGGCCGCGCCGTACCGGGAGGCCCTGACCAAATTGCAATCTGCGGCACCGCCTATGTCCCCGCAGTCAGTGCGGCAGGTACTCGACGAGCAGCTCGGCTCGGGGTGGCGTCGCCGCTTCTCCGACTTCTCCGATGAGCCTGCGGCCGCCGCCAGCATCGGGCAGGTGCACCGGGCGGTGTGGCATGACGGCCGTGAGGTCGCCGTCAAGGTGCAGTACCCAGGCGCTGACGAGGCACTGCGCTCTGATCTGCGGCAACTGCAGAGGTTCAGCCGGCTATTCCAGGCGATCGTGCCCGGCATGGAGGTCAAACCCTTGCTTACCGAGTTGCGGGATCGGATGGTGGAGGAGCTCGACTACCGCGACGAAGCCAATAACCAGCGCGTGTTCGCCGCCGCGTTCCGTGACCACCCCGAGATCGCCGTCCCCGCGATTGTCGCCAGCGCGCCGAAAGTGATGGTGTCGCAGTGGGTCACCGGGACACCCATGGCGCAGATCATCCGCAGTGGCTCGCAGTCCGAGCGAGACGACATCGGTACCAAGCTGTCCCTCTTCCACTCCTCGTCTCCCACCCTCACCGGGCTGCTACACGCGGACCCACACCCGGGGAATTTCTTGCGCCTCACTGACGGGCGGCTGGGGGTGCTCGACTTCGGTGCCGCAGCGAAGCTGCCCGGGGGAGCCCCGCGCACCCTGGGGGTAGCGACCCGGCTGGCTGTCGAGGAGCGCTCAGCGGAACTGCTCGAGCTGCTGCGCTCGGAGGGCTTTGTCCGGCCGGGCATGCAGTTGCGGGCCGAGGACGTGCTGGCTTACCTCAGTCCCTTCGCTGATCCGGTACGTGCCGAGACCTTCCACTTCACTCGAGCCTGGATGCAGGCTCAGGCCGAGCGCGTTGGTGATTTCTCCGGCTCGGACTTCCGGACCGGGCGAGCGCTGAACCTGCCGCCTCACTACCTGCTGATCCACCGGGTCAGCACCGGGACATTTGGCGTGCTCTGCCAGCTCGACGCCACCGTGCCGCTACGCGGGATCGCCCAACGCTGGCAACCGGGTTTCGCCGACTGAGCACCAGAGCGTTCAGCTTTTTCCAAGCAGGTGACCGCCTCACGCGGCGGTTTCCCGTTCGGCGCGCTCGCGCTCGGCGCGGTCCCGTTCGAGGGCGGCCTTGCTGGGCCGGCCACGCGGACGCTTGCGTGGAATGACAGCGCCGTGCTCGAAGATCTCGCCACCCCACACGCCCCAGGGCTCCTGCCGGGACAGCGCGCTGTCCAGGCAGGCAGCCTTGATCGGACAACCTGTACACAGTTGCTTAGCCCGCTCCAGCTCAGCTGGCGACTCAGCGAACCACAGGTCCGGATCGTGTGAGCGGCAGGGCAGGGTGTCCGGTCCGGACGGCACAGTATTGAGCAGGTGGGCGAGCTCTGCCCCATCCAGCAGGTCTAGCAACGCCCCCCCGTCCAGCGGGACGGTCGCGGTCAACACTTGTCTCTCCTCCTCGGTATGATGCCGGTGGAACTCGCCAGTACCGGACCGCCGCGGGACGAGGACCTAGCAACACACCAAGGCCGCGAATCCCACTGTGGGGTCCGCGGCCTTCACGAGCCGGATGCTGCTGGCTCGAGAATTAAGGCTCGGATGTGGACATACGCATGCGGTCGGTCACAGCACGGTCCGCAGGCGCTCGGACCAGATCCCCCGGACACAGCGATGGGTCCGCACCGCGGGAAGCAACGGGCGCCGGTGGTCATGCACATCTCCATCGGGGCACCTTCTTCCCATTCGACCCATGCTCAGTGACTGGATGATCTGCCCTGGTCAGCCGCATGCAACGACCGCTTCCAGGAGGTTAAGAGCAAGGTTAGGGTCCCGCTGATACACCGGCAGCCGATTTTCTTGGCGCCAGGCCGTCGAGGAAGCTGCTGCGACGGCGGGAACGTCTCCCGCCTGCACCGCGCGACAGCGCCCAGGACAGCGCAAGCCGGCGGCGGGCCCGGGTCACCCCGACGTAGAGCAACCGGCGCTCCTCTTCCAGCGCAGCCTGGTCACCTTCAGCATATTGAATGGGCAGCGTCCCCTCGACGAGCCCGACCAGGAAAACCGCATCCCACTCCAGGCCCTTCGCCGAGTGCAGAGAGGCCAACGTCACACCCTGCACCGCGGGTGGGTGCGCGGCATCGGCACGGGCGTTGAGTTCGGCGACGAGCCGGCCCAAGTCGGCGCCCGGAGTGCTGCCTGCGAGGTCATCGGCCAACTCGGCCAGCGCGCGCAGCGATTCCCAGCGGGAGCGCGCGGCACTGCCCCCAGGAGGTTGGTCGGTCAGCCCCTGCCGGGCCAGGACCGCGCGAACAGCAGCGCCCAACTCGACCGCCGAATCCGCCGTGGGCGGGCGGGAGGAGTACCCAGTAGCCGCCGTCCGCAACGAACGAACCGCGGCCCGGACTTCCGGGCGTTGGAAGAACCGTTCTCCGCCACGGACCTGGAATGGGATCCCCCGGGCGTCCAATGCCTGCTCGTAGGTCTCGGACTGAGCGTTCACCCGGTACAGCACGGCGATTTCGGCGGCCGGGGTTCCCTCGTGCAGCAACTGCTCGATCGCCGCTGCCACGGCGTCCGCCTCGGTGGGCTCGTCGTCATGCTCGGCGAATGACGGCTCCGGACCGGCGCTGCGCTGGCCCTCCAGCTGCAGCCGGGCTCCCGCTGGCCGGCCTCGGGCAGCGGAGATCACCCGGTTCGCCAGCGCCACGACCTGGGGTGTGGAACGGTAGTCGCGGTGTAACCGCACCGTCACCGCGTTGGGGAATCGTCTGGGAAATTCCAGGAGGAAGCGGGGAGCCGCACCGGCGAAGGAGTAGATGGTCTGGTTCGTGTCGCCAACGACGGTGAGGTCGTCACGGGCACCCAGCCAGGCGTCCAGCACACGCTGTTGCAGCGGCGTGACGTCCTGGTACTCGTCGACGACGAAGCAGCGGTAGCGTTCCCGGAATTCCTGCGCCACCGCCGCATACTCTTCCAGAGCGGCGACAGTGTGCAGCAGCAGGTCGTCGAAATCCAGTACCCGGTTGCGGTTCTTGAGCTCCTCGTATCCGGTGTAGATCGCCGCAATCTGCACCGCCGGCACCGGGGTGCTTCGGCGGGCTGCGGCCACCGCGGCGGGGTAGTCCGCGGCGGTCACCAGGCTGGCCTTGGCCCACTCGATCTCACCAGCGACGTCGCGCAGGTCGTCGGCGCTGGTGCCCGCGCCGGCCCGCTGCGCGGCCTGACCGATCAGCCGCAGTTTGTGCTCCAGCAGCGGCCACGGCTCGTCCCCCACCACCTGCGGCCAGAAGTAGCGTAGCTGGCGCAGCGCCGCGGCATGGAAGGTTCGGGCCTGCACCCCGGCTACCCCCAAGTCACGCAACCGGGTACGCATCTCACCCGCGGCGCGGGCGGTGAATGTCACCGCGAGAACCTGCCCCGGGGCGACGTGGCCGGTACGGACCAGCTGGGCGATTCGCCGGGTGATGGTACGCGTCTTTCCCGTGCCCGCGCCCGCCAGCACGCAGACCGGTCCCCGTGGCGCGCACACCGCAGCACGCTGCTCCTCGTCAAGATCGTCGAGGGGATCCCGGTCAGGCCGACCGCTGCCCATGGTGGCATCCTCGCAGAGCTGTCCGATGTCCCCGCTCCGCCGCACAGCCGGCCACGAAGCGTTATGATAGGGGACATGCTTGGTCACTGACGGTCCGGGGCGAGGGTGGTGTGCCAGTGAAGATCATCGATCGGAGGCGCTGGGAACGAGAACTCACTGACCACATGCGGCGCCACGCCCCCGACCTGCACAATTCGCCTCATGCCCCACCGGCACGCGGTATGTGGGTCAGCGCTCGGCAGGTCTATCTCTGGACGGTCTTAGTGATGATTATGACTAGTGTGGGGTGGGCAGTCGGCCTGTACTTCATCTGAACTTAGCGCTGTCACACCGGTGCTGTCACACCGATGCGCGGAGCGGCGGGCGGCGGTGGCGGCGAACCGCGACAGCAACGGCGTGCTCTTCCGGACGTCAAGAGTAAGGTCCCTAACTCGGAAGTGGGGGCAGTTCCACGCCACCCAGGGCAGCGAGCGGATCGGCCAGTCGCTTGGCGTCACCCACCACCACGCCGGTGAACCGGCTCGGGGCGAAGAACTCGGCGGCGGCCTCGGCAACCTGCCCGGTCGTGACCCCTTGCAACCGGCCGGGGTGAGTGAGCAACCAGTCGAGGTCCAAGCCAAGGATGGCCAACGTGGCGAGGTGGCCAGTGAGCCCCCGCTGAGACGAGGTGGCGATAGTGAGGGACCCGATCGCGTAGTGCCGCGCGTTGTCCACTTCGGTCTCGTCGGGGGGCGTGACAGCTATTCGGCCCAACTCGTAACGGGTCTCCAGCAGGGCGGCTGCGGTGACCTCGCTTGCGGTGTCCGCCTCAGCGACCAGCGTGGCCCCATACCGGGTGTACTCGAAACCGCAGTGCGCGCTGTAGGTGTAACCCTTGTCCTCCCGGATGTTCTCCACCCAGCGGGAGGAGAAATACCCGCCGAAGACCAGGTTCGCCACTTGTAACGCTGGGTAGCGCTCATGGTTGCGCGGCACCGCCTGGGCGGACAGCCGCAGCTGCGACTGCACCGCACTGTCGCGGTGCACCAGCTGCAGGTCAGCGCCAGTCAGCTCGGGCAATGCAGCCAGCTCAGTGGCCGGGTGGTCGGACTGCCAGCCCGCGAGGATGGACGCCACCGCTTCCACCGCGCTGGCCGGCACAATGTCGCCCACCAGCACCAGGACCGCACCGCCAGGCACCACCGAGCGGCGGTGCAAGGCACGCAATGCCGCCGGCGTCACGGCAGCAACGTCGTCAGCTTCCGGCCACTCCCGGGCGAACGGGTGGTCGCCGTAGCGGCGCCGCTGCAACGCCTCCCGGGCGATCACCCGTGGCTGGGAGCGGTTCACCGTGAGCCGTTCCACCAGGCGGTCCCGCTCCCGGACCACGTCGGCGGTGGCATAGGAGGCCGAGACGAGCGCGTCACCGAGCACATCGAGCACTACCTCTAGCCCGCTGGCCAGGGCTGATCCTGACACCGACAGGTGTTCGGGATCCACCCCAGCAGCCAGGTCGCCGCCGACGGCGGCCAGCACCTTGTCGATGGCGAACCGGTCCCGCCGCGGCGTGCCACGCAGCAGCGTCATAGCTAACAACTCGGCGCGGGCCGGGTGGGTGGGATGCGTACCGCCGAATGGGATCTCCAGGCGCAACTCCACCATCGGCACCGCGGACCGCCGCACCGCGATCACTCGGAGCCCGCTGTCCAGCACGGTGTCCACAGCGGCCGGTGCGCTCGAGGGACGTGGCGGACCCAGCGGTGGTAGCGGACGCGGACCCAGCTCGGTCCTGCCGATCTGCTCGGCGCTGCGGTGCAGCATCACGCCTCCTGTCCCGGAGTTGCAAGGTCAAGCATCGATCCCGAAGAACCGTTAGCGGGTTCGACGATCAACACCGCACGGGAATCCGACCGTAGCGCGGCAGCGGCGTTCGCGACCTGCTCAGAGCCCATCGAGGCCACCATAGCCGGTAGCTCGGTCACCAGCTCGGCGCGTCCGTGCAGCAGCTCGAAGGCGCCGATGGCCATCGTCCGGGACACCAGCCGGTCATTTTCGCGGAACAGGGTTGCGGCCCACCGAGCGGTTATCCGGGCCAACTCGTCGGGGCCCGGTCCGTCCGCGGCGAGCCGGGCGATCTCCTCGTCGGTCGCTTCGAGCACCCGGTTGGCATCCACGTTGGACGGGTGCATGACGGTAATGATGAGAGTGTCCGGGTCGCGGGCGTCCAGCGGCGCACCAAACAGACCGCAACGTGCACCGATGTCGGTCACCAGCGCATCGGTGTGCACCAGGCGCTGCTCCAGACGGGAGGAATCACCGTCGGAGAGCACCGCGCAGAGCACCTCATAGGCGAGGTAGCCGTCGAAACCGGCGGCCGGATCGGGCAGCCGGTAGCCGAGAGCCAATGCGGGTAGCGGGACGAGTGGATCCAGCTGACGGTGCCGACGCTCCCGGTCCGGTAGTGGCTCGGCGAACGACGGCAGGACCGGAACCGAACGAGTGGGCACGTCGTCGAAGTGCCGGTGCACCAGCTCGACAGCGGCATCCACCTGGAAATCCCCCGACACCGTGAGCACCGCATTGCCCGGCGCGTAGTAGACGTCGAAGAATGCCGCGCAGTCCTCCACAGTGGCCGCTTCAAGCTCGGAGAAGTCGCCGTATCCGTTGTGCGCGTTGGGAAAGGTGTCATAGAGCACCGGTGGCAGCGTGATCCACGGGAACCCGCCATAGGGCCGGTTCAACACGTTGAGCCGGATCTCCTCTTTGACCACGTCAACCTGGTTGCGCAGGTTTTCCGCGGTGATCCGCGGCGCCCGCATCCGGTCCGCCTCGATGAACAGCGCGCGCTCCAGCGCCGCCGAGGGCACTATCTCGAAATAGTTGGTGTAGTCGGGATGCGTTGAGCCGTTGAATGTCCCACCCGAGGACTGCACGTGGCGAAAGTGCGCGAGCTTCTCCAGGCTCTCGCTGCCCTGGAACATCAGGTGCTCGAAGAGGTGCGCGAAGCCGGTACGGCCCTGCGGTTCGGAGCGAAACCCGACGTCGTAGTGCACACCGATAGCGATCACCGGAGCGGAGTGGTCCGGGCTCAGCACCACCCGCAACCCGTTGGACAATGTCTCGCGGTGCAGCTCCACCGTGGGCGAGGGGATGCGGGTCATGGGCCCACCCTACGACGAGCTGCACTCCAGTCGCTGCGCAGCCGCCACGCCAGCAACGCACCAGCGATCCCGGCGATCGCAACACCGACAGCGCCAAGGCGCTGCCCGTCCGCCGTCGCGGTTGGCACCCCGGTCCCCGCGAGACGCGCTACCAGCTCGCCCGTGGGGAGCGGGTCGGGCACCTCGACAGTGAGCACCTCACCCAGCCGGTGACCGCAGCCATCCAATCGGGCCGGTACTTCACGATCGTCGAGCAGCTCGACGCGCACCACGTCCCGGGCGTCGGATGGACCGCAGAGCACCGACCGCACCACGGTGCCACGGGCGGTGCGAACAACGCCGCCGCCAGCGTGTGGCCACAGCAGCCACCCCATCCCTATCGACCCCAACCCGATCGCCAGCGCAATCAGCACCGTACCCACCCGGGCCGGATTCCTGACTGCCACCGCGGCATCGTAGCCAGCCGGCCTCGACGGCCGTGAACGGATTTGGTCGATCAGCCTGCGCATCCCGGCGGGCGGGCTCCCCGCCGCGATCCGGTTGCCTAAGCTCCGACGCGGACTGCCTGCGCGGAACAGGGGGCAACCTATTGGGTGGGGCCGTACCCGCCGGGGGAGGACCCGCTGACGGTCCGTACCCTGGCTGGGTGACTACGCTGAAATGAATCCACATCCCCATCGACACAAGAGATCGTGTGGCATACAACATCGCCGCGAACCGCGTCGAACCAAGACCTCACCCGTCTCACCAAGGTAGAACCGGCCCGGTTCGAGAACGCGACCCGCGTCTTCCAGGACACTGGCCTGCACCCAGCGGTAATCCGATTTCTCGTGAGGATCACCAGTGCCCTTCCGATCTGTGACGTAATCGGGTCTTCTCATTACCAAGCAACTGCTACAGGATGCCGTTGGGAGACTTTGACCGACACCCGTCCCGCAAGGGCGGGGTTGAGGGACGACGTGGTGCCGCGTGACGTGATCAGTAGCGAGGAGAACCGCGTCACTCCATCCCAGCGATGACCCGCAAGCCGATCTCGGCGGATCCGGCTACCAACACGTCGAGTCCGAACGCCTGCACCGGACCCAACGCGCCTGGGCCGGACACGCCGTGGTCGACGGCGCGCTGCGCGCCCCAGGCGAGCAGGTCCGCGGTGAGCTGGTAAGGATCACCCGACATCAGCCGGACCTGCGCCAACTGGGCGCCGGAGGCGGCGTAGGCGGTGGCGACAACATGGGAACGGACCTGCGCCAACGCGACTGGATCGGGCTCCTCGGCGCTCCAGCGCAGCGCGAACTCCCCGATTCCGCGCACCAGTCGTCGCGCGCCGGGCAGCGCCAGCAGCGCCGGAACGAGCCGGTATGCTAACCGTGCCAAGCCCGTGGCTGCGCCAAGCCTGCCGAGATAGACGTCCACTTCGGGAAGACCATCGGGACCGGCGAGCCGGGGCAGCGTGTAGTGCTCGGTAGCGCCGACGGCCAGCGCTGAGCAAGCCAGCCCACCCACGGTGAAGGTCGGTGTCCGCGACCCGGTGGGTTCCGGCCGGATCCCGTCCCGCCGGGTGAAGCTCTGCTCCGTGAGCAGCCCGAGCGCCGACCGGCCGGTGCCGCGGCTGATCACCTGGGCTCGACCACCGCCGCTGATCAGATACCCCACCTCAAGCCGGTGCACCCTGGCACTCGCGCGTCGCAGCGCCAAGGCACCAGCGAGATTGCCGGGCACGTAGTCGTGGCCACACGCGGTGATCAGGCTCGCCCCGGACCGCTGCGCCAGCGGGCCGAATTCCTCGAACACCCGGCGGATGAACGGCGGCTCACCGGTCGAGTCGAGATAGATCGCCCCGGCATCGACCGCTGCCCGCACCGCCGGCGCACCGAGCCGGTGGAACGGGCCGACGGTACTGACCATAACGTCACCCCGGCCGATCAGCGCCCGCACGGGCGCGAGATCGCTGATGTCGGCGCACACCACGTCGAGCTTGCCCAGTCCCGGCTTCTTCAGCCGCTGTGTCAACGCGGCGAGCCGTTCAGCATTTCGCCCCGCCAGAATCGGCCGCAGCCCTCGGCGCACCATCGCCTCCGCCACCCGACGCCCCGTGTACCCCGTCGCCCCGAACAGCACAATCACCGGCGGGTCAGTCGGTGCGCAGGGCTCGGACTAGCTCAGCGCGGCTGCTGATGCCGAGTTTGGCGTAGGCGTTGGCCAGGTGGGCCTCGACTGTTCGCACCGAGAGCACCAGCCGCTCGGCGATGGCCTGGTTCTTCATGCCTTGCACGACCAGGTTGGCGACCTCGCCCTCCCGGCTGGTCAGCGGTCGCGGTGCCAGTTGCTCCAGGGCCGGGGTGCGGATCTCCTCGCAGGCTCGGGCCAGGCTGGCGGCTCGAGCTGTGGAGGCAGCCGCGCGACGCCGATCACCGGTGCGCAGGTGCGCCGCGGCAGCGTGCGCGGCAGCATCGGTGGCCAGCAGGCGGGCTCCCATCGTCTCGAACTCGGCCGCCACCTCGTCCAGCGGTCCACCGGCGTTGGCGGCCGACGCCTGGGCATGCGCACTGTAGGCAGCCACCAGCGGGCCCTCGACCTGGCCAGCCAATTGCCGCAGCCGCCCGACCACCTGGCTGGCCCGCCCCAACCGGACCGCGGTGTGCAAGGCCTGCGCCTCCACGGCGCGCTGACCCATACCGGCCGCCACCGACGCTGCCCGCAGCGCCCGATCGGTCGCTTGGCAGGTACGGTCGTCCGCAGCCGCCTGCCAGGCCTCGGCCAGCAACCATTCCGGCTCGAACACCGCGCAGTGGTGCCCCACTGCACTGCTATCCAACAGCCGCCGGGCAGCTGCGGCGTCGCCCAGCTGGGCGTGGGTCTGCGCCAGCAGCGCGATACACAGTTGCCCAAAACCGCCCGGGTCGCACTGACCCAGACCAGCCACCGCCTCAGCCAGCCACCGGATGGCGGTGCGCGGACGTCCGGCGGCCAACGCCGACCACCCGACGTGGGCAGCGGCCAGGGCATCCCCGGCCCACTGCGGTGCAGCCATACACCACTCATGCAGCTCGGTGGCCCGAGCCACAGCGTCATGCACGCGCCCGGCCAGCAGCAGCGCTGACAGCTCACCATGAGCCAGGATCTGCCGACACAACGCGATTTCCGGCTCAGTCGTGCACCGCGCAAGCGCTGCCCAGCCACCTGCCACTGCCGACAGCGCCTCGGTGGTGCGGCCCCGCGCGGCCAACCCCGCCGCAGTCGCACCCGACGCCCACACCGCCGCCTCTGCGGTGACCCCCTCCGAGGCCAGGATCTCGGCACCGGACTCCGCAGCCTGCTGGGGACGCCCGGCGAAAAACGCCAGCACACCGTGGACCGCGCTGGTGCGTCGGCACATCTCGTTGTCAGCCGCGTCGGCGGCTGCCTTATGCAGCATTGCCTCGGCCTTCGCCACCTGACCCAACCCGAAGAACAGATTCAGGGCCCGCACCACGGCCAAACGGGACCGGTCCTCCGCTGAGGTGGCAAATGGCGCCGCAGCCGCCGCCACCTGCTCGGCCTCATCGGACTGACCCTGCCAGCGCACCGCCTCCAGCAACGCCAGGTGCGCCCGCATACCATCCCGGCCGTCGCTGCCGTCGATTGCGGCCTGCGCCATGCGGGCAGCGTTTTCATGATCAAGGAGGGCGTTGGCGTGCACCGCCGCATCGGCCAGTAGGCCGGCGTGTGCACCGGGCTGGTCACTGTCCAGCAGCAGCATGCCAGCACGCAGCAGGTCATCCTGGCGCTTCCAGGGCAGGTGAGTGTTGGCCAGCCGGCGCCGTAACCGGCAGGCATTGGCCTCGGGCAGCTGATCGCGCACTACCGTGGCATAGATCGGGTGGGCCAACCACACCTCGGCCCGCCAGCCACTGTTCACCACCGCCACCAAGCCACGGCGCTCCAGCACCGCGACCACCTCTGGGTTGATCAGGCTGGCCACCCGCCCCAGGCCCAGCGGCTCGTCAGTGGCTAGTAACTCCAGCGCAGTCCTCTCCTCGGCGCCCAATCCACCCAGCTGGGCCTGGACGATCTCCCGAAGCCGGGGAGTGGGCTCCATTCGGCCCTCCCAGCGCCACACACCATCGCGCATCCGCAAGGCACCGGTGTCACATCCGCCCTCCACCAGCTCACGCAGGAAAAGGACGTTTCCACGGGTGGCACGCCACAACCGCTCAATCGTCCGGCTGTCGACCACCCCGCCGAGTACCCCGGTTACCAGCCGATCCATCTCCACCCGCGGCAGCTGTGCCAGCTCCAACCGGTCGGCTAACCCATTTTTCCACAGCGTCACCACTGGATCAGGCGCAGGTTCCCCGGTCCGCACGGTCAACACCACACACGCCGTGCGAGTCAAAGCCAACTGATGGAGCAATGTCACCGACAGCTCATCCAGTAGATGCGCATCATCGATCCCGATGACTAACCGGTGGCCCTTGCCCTGCTCAGCGATTGCAGCGCCAGCGCGCTGCAGCAACATCAGCGGATCAGACACCGCCCCCACTGCCGGTAGCAAATGCGCCACTGCACCCAATGGGATCGTGGCCGCGGCACTGGTTCCCGCCGCCCATCGCGTCACCCGACCACCGCGCTTTGCTACCGCCAGCGCTTCCCGTGCCAGTCGCGTCTTACCTACCCCAGCGGGGCCAGCAATGACCACACTGCGTGATTCCCCACCACTTAAACGCTCCGCGATAAACTGTAACTCTGAGTCACGCCCCGTGAGCGTCCACGGATCCGTTCTCATAGCTGTCCCGGCCAACAAGCTCGGTACTTTGCGCTGGTCGGGGGCACAGTCGATGGCGTCACGGAAACAACTGACTGTCCCCGTCCCCTCTGACACATTGGCTACGCCCCCCCGCGTCGCGCCAATAGCTGACCGGCTCCCCTGGAGGTCAGCATATGCTAACGGTGACGAGATCGCCATGGGCGACACGTCTTAGAAGGTGAATACTAGGGTGAGAATGGACCGCAGGAACCGCACCCGATAACAGAGTGTACTCATGTGGTGACTTTGCGCTTCGACTTTTTTCGCCCTGTGTGGATTGCCCGATCACGCAACAATGGTCGTCAATTACTTACGGTGGATCCACCACGATCGACGACATCCCCGACGTCTGGGAGCGGGTGACGCTGGGGCTGCCCCGGTAGTGCAACACCGACGCGCCCGCAGCCTGCGCGGCGAGCGTGTCGGTGACTGTGACGGTGGCGTGGCTGGCCCCAGACAGCATCGCGTCGAGATGGCGGACAGTGAGGTCTGTTAGCGGTAGTTGACCGGCGCCCGCCACGCTGAAACGGAGATCCTGAACCTGCCCAGACAGCGCCAGCGCGCCGGCCCCTGAGACGGTGGCCTGCACCTGCCCAACCATGACAGGCCCGGTGACCGCGCTGGCCCCACTCACGATCAGCTGCAGCGCAGGGCTGGTCAGGGCAGGGTTCAGCGTGACCCGGCTGGCGCCGCTGGTGCCCAGCCGATCGAGCTGCCCCACCGTCACCTCGGCGGACAGCGTGGCGTTGCGGACGCTCATGCCCGGCTTGATTCCCAGGCGTAACTGGTCACCGATAACGATGGCCTCGACCCGATCGGTCAGATTGTCATCCATCGTGACGGTGGCCTGCGCAGGCCCACCCATTCTCAGATGCACCATGAAATTTGCTCCCGTCACCACCGAGGTGACCCGGGACAGGTCGATTGTCCGGCTGGTCAGCCGGCCGGAACCGGCTACCGCACTGGGGTCGGAGAAACTGCCGCCGGGCGCACCATCGACACCATCGGCACCGTTGCCGCCATAGCCGTTGCCGCCGCTACCCCCGGTGCCTCCGTTCCCCCCGGCGCCGCCGTTGGCGTCACCGCCGTTGCCGCCATAGCCGTTGCCGCCGCTACCCCCGGTGCCGGGAGTGCCGGTGCCCGCCGTGCCGGAGGTTCCGCCGGTCGATGTGCCCAGACAGCCTGCCAGCAGCCCCATCGCAGCCAGGATTGCCACCGCCCTACCAACCCGAATGGTCCACCACCCCACGCCACGATCCAGGGGGACCAGCACTATGACCTCCCTGCGCTCACCCGCGCCGGACTCCAGCGGGCCAGGAGCCACCGGACCGGCCTGCGCGCCATCATGCCCAGTAGCAGCAAAGACCCCACCCACGGTAGCAACAGCAAAACGATCTGCACCACGCCCAAGGCAGCCTCGGCCACCTGACCGGCCGTCGCCTTTGCCCCTACCGCGTGGATCAACCAAACCAATCTGTGCCACACCACGGGCAGCACCTGGGGCACCACGAGCAAAAATCCGACCAGCCAATACACCAGGTAGGGCACCACGATGAGCACCCACAAGGTGATCGTTGCCCGGACCCAGGGCTTGAGCTCCCGCACCCGGGGATGAGCGGGTCGCCCGGGAATCATGCTCACCAACACCGGCCCCATCCGACTGAACAGGTCGGGCACCCCGATCAGGTCGCTGAGAATGTAATAGCCGTCCAGGCGAATCATCGGCAAGAACTGGGTTGCGGTCTCGATATGCAGCGCCACGATGGCCACCAGCAGCCACGGTGCCCTGGTTTCCAGGTAGGCCAGGCTCATTCCAGCGATGAACACCGCGTTGAAGTACACCCCACCCAGATCGGTGCGCAGCCGCCCGACCCGACCTAACCGGTAGGAGTCGGTGACCGTGCTGTACAGCGCCGGCCACACTAGATACAGACCAAAACCCATCACGCCGGGCCGGGCGCCGCCATAGCGGCAGGCACTGACATGCCCGCACTCGTGAAACGCCGCCGAGGCCAAAATCAACCCCAAGACCAGCAGCGTCAATGCCGGCTGGTAAATTAATGCTAGGGCGCTGGGCACGATCTGCCGCAGACCACCCTGCGCGATAATCACCACATCTAAGCCAACGAACCCAGCCAACAGGGCCAGAATCACTGAGGGCCAGAACATCGGCGTAAACACCCCGGCAATGCGCCACACTACTTGCTCCGGCACCACCCCGACCCGGAACTTCAACGCCAACAACGGATCCGCCTTCACCTTCATCTTCGGCTCCGCGTCGGTCTGCTCATCGCCCAGATCGGCCGCGACGATCCCCACCGGGCGCAGCCGGTTGTCCACCAGAAACGCTACCTGCTCAGCCAGCACCACCTTGCCGAACTCGGCGCTGAGCACACCCGCCACCTGCTCCTGGTCCCGCTGGCCGTCCACGCTGGCGGCCAGCAGATACAGCAACCGGGGCAGTTGGATGACCTGCCCATCAGCCCGACGCACAATGTAGCGAGGCTCTTGAAAACCCGATCCCTGGTACTCCCCGATCAGCTCGACCCCGTCAGCCAACCGCGGCACCGTACGTACAACAGCCTCCGAATCAACCACCATACGCTCAGTATCGATGACGCCCTCCCGACTCGAAAGCCCATTCCGTCGAATCGAAACCTCTGTGTATCGAATGTGTGTCGAACCGCAACCCGGTCGAACAGTATTACTTAACGCCAGCTAGCCTACCGATACCCAACGCCACAGGCACGGCTCGTCGCTACCTAGTTTCTCCGGTGCCACTGCGTAATGCCAGACCCCACATCCCATCATTGCGGGAGGGGCGGCCGCAGCTCGGCCACCCCCTACCAACGCCCCGCACACAATCGCCTGATTACCAAGGGCACCAGCTCAATTCAGCTGTAGGCGGCACCGCCAGCACCGCCAGCACCGAGACCACCTTCGCCGCCGTAGCCGGTACCGGCGGGGTTGGTCTGGTCGCCAAACAAGTTGATGTTGATGAGGTTGGCGCCGAGACCACCCCTCCCGACACCACCAATACCGCCCAGGCCACCGTTGCCACCTCGGCCAGCACCACCAGTGCTGAACAGCGACAACACGGTACGGGGCGGCAGCAACTCCACGCGCTGCCCGTCGAGCTCGATCAAGCTCAGTGCATCAGACATAGATCCTCCTAGGAAAGGTGGTCCCGTGGTCTCCAGATGGCCCGGGACTACAAACACCGCTTCGGTGGCAGTGCCGATTCGGCGTTACATACCTTGCCCACGGTGGGATCGATGTGGCAATCAGTAGCGATACTTAACTCCTATAGTTGCACTACCTAGTCCAAGAGTGTCCTCCGAATACTGAGTAGGCCGGCGACGCTACGGAGACTCCGGCACCAGAAGTACCTACGGCGAAGATCCATAGAACCTCTTTTCCCCTGGTGGCCCCTGGGAGGGGTGACTGCGATCCGGCCACCCCTCCCGTCCCAGCCAACGGCGCCGCCTACGATCAGTTGATCATCAACGGTACCAGCTCGACTCAGCTGTCCAGGGCTCCCCCAGTACCGCCGTTGCCACTGCCGCCGGCGCCGCCGAAGCCGTCGCCAGCACTGTTGGTCTGGTCGCCGAACAGGTTGAGGTTGATGAGGTTAATACCGAGGCCGCCCCGGCCGACGCCGCCCTTGCCACCCGCGCCGCCGTTGCCGCCACGGCCGCCGCCACCACCAGCGCTGAACACCGACAGGACGGTACGGGCCGGCAGCAACTCCACGTGCTGACCGTCGATCTCAGCAAAGCTCAGTGCGTCAGACATTCATCCTCCTAGGAAAGGTGACGCCCGGTGACCCGGGCCAGAAACACCTCATCGGTGGCAGTGCCGATTCGGTAACTCATACCCTGCCGAGCAGTAACGTGCGTGGCAATCAGTAGTCACACGTAACTCCTCCAGGTGCGCTACCTAGAACTGGACTGCTTTTCGAATACGTAGCCGGCAGTAAGGACTACGGAAACTTCAGAACACCGAGTACCTATGGAAAGGGGGTCGGACCGATCATCCCCTTAGTCAACGGACGCCGCGATCAGATGATCGTCCGAAGACACCAGCTCGGCTCAGCTGGGGTTGGCTCCCCGGTACCACTATTGGCGCTGCCGCCAGCGCCACCGAAACCATCACCTGTGCTGTTGAGCTGGTCACCGAACGCGTCGCTGTTCAAGACGTTCAGACCGAGGCCGCCACGGCCGCCGCCGGAAGCGCTGGCATGTATCCTAAGTTTTGCACACTCAATACTTACCGTAAAACTCAACATGGCGTGGTTCGGTGCCGCCGGCTCGGCTAGCAACGAGAAGGGGAGGGGTGGCCACCTGGCCACCCCTCCCCATAAACGGCATGCCGCGCGATCACCCCAATCGCCAGCGGCACCGGTTCAACTCAGCTCTTTTCAACTCCACCGGCACCACCATTGGCGTTGCCGCCCGCGCCACCGAATCCATCACCGGCACTGTTGGTCTGGTCACCGAACAGGTTGAGGTTGATGAGGTTAATACCGAGGCCGCCACGGCCGGTGCCGCCGGCGCCACCGTGGCCACCGTTGCCACCACGGCCAGCTCCATGGACGCTGAACAGCGACATCACCGTACGGGTCGGCAGCAGTTCCACGTGCTGCCCGTCGATCTCAGCAAAGCTCAGTGCATCAGACATCAAATCCTCCTAGGAAAGGTGGTCCCGGTGATCCCGGGACGACAAACGCTTCATCGGTGGCATTACCGATTCGGCACCACATACCCTGCCGAGAAGCAAGGCCAGGCGGCAATCAGTAGTCACACGTAACTCCCCCCGGTGGACTACCTAAGCAGTGGACCCCTCGACAGTGAAACTTTTTCGAACACGTAGTCGGCAACGACCTGCGCCGTACATTTCGTCACCCCAGTGCTTGCTGCGAATGCAGCAGATGGGAGGGGCGGCCGTGCGGCCGCCCCTCCCATCTACCCCGCGCCGAGCAATAACCTGATCCCTGGACCAAACTTGTCGATTCAGTGCCCGGCGCCGCCCGCACCACCAGTAGGGGCACCAGCGCTGGCCGCGCCGCCGGTGCCACCGTTTCCGCTAGTGAGGTTGTTGTACACGTCGCCTTCGGTGTAGAACCAGTCGTTGAAGAGTTCCGCCTTGCCCATGCCCGGACCACCCTCGCCGCCGGTGACGCCCTGTCCGCCTGCGCCGGCACCGCCGGTGCCGGCACCGCCGCCGCGGGAGCCGCCGGCGCTGAACATTGACAGCACGGTACGGGCCGGCAGCAGCTCCACGTGCTGACCGTCGATCTCAGCAAAGCTCAGTGCATCAGACATCAAATCCTCCTAGGAAAGGGGGTCCCGGTGGGCCCCGGGCACAGAAAACCACCTCGTCGGCGGCATTACCGATTCGGCACCACATACCCTGCCGAGAAGCAAGGCCAGGCGGCAATCGGTAGTCGCACGTAAGTCCCCAAGCGGACTACCTAACAGTATAGTTGCTTTTCAAACACGTAGTCAGCGGTGACATTCTACGGAGATTGCGGACACCGGGTACCAACGCCGGCGAGACTCGCGGTCAGCCGACAGGGATGGAGCGCAACAGATCCCGCAATCCATCGGCGTCTAGCAGGTCGGCGGGTTGCACCGTGCGGTTGTCACGGACATAGTGGAACGCCGCCCGCACGCGGCTCAGTGGGGCTCCAGACAGCGCCGACCAGGCCAGCCGGTAAGCGGCGAGTTGCACGCTCGCCGCACGCAGCGTCACCTCGTCGGGCACTGTCCCGGTCTTCCAGTCGACCACTGTCCAGCCACCATCGGCGTCGGCGAACACCGCATCCATCCGGCCGCGCACGCCCACCCCGTCGACCACGGTCTCAAAGGGAACCTCGACGTCATGCGGGTTACGCGCCGACCACTCGCTAGCGAGGAAAGCCGCTTGCAGCAATCCGAGTTCGGTGTTCGGGGCAGCTCCCTCGTCGGCAGCACCGGGTAACTCGTCATGATCGATCAGCCGCGTGGAGCCGAACCGGCGTTCCAGCCATGCGTGAAACGCGGTACCGCGGCGCGCCATCGGGTTCGGTGGAAACGGCAGCGGCCTACGCAGCCGCGCGGCCAACGCCGCGGGATCCTCGGCGAGCTCTACGAGCTGGCTCACCGACAGGTGCGCGGGCAGCATGATCCGTTGCTGAGCGCGGCGGGCATCCCGTTCGGCGAGCAACACGTCGATCTCGCGCTGCCAATCCTGCGCGCTGCGCGCTGGTGAGTGGCTAGCGGTGCTCACCAGCGCCAGCGTGTCGCGTACCAGCTGAGCGCCTTCGGCCACGGCATCCCGGCGAGTGCCGAGCGGGTCGGCCGGCCAGGGCGCCCGCGGCGGTGCAGTGTCCAGCGGGTTGGGTTCGCTCTCGCCGGGTGCTGCGGCCCACTGATCGATCACGCAGTGTTCGACATCGCGAATCTCCAGCAGGAACTCCGAGGGCGATCGGGGTGCGCTTCCGGCCTCGCCCCAGTAGTGTCCACTGACCAGCAGGGTCTGCTCTGCGCGGGTGAGTGCGACGTACAGCAGCCGGCGTTCCTCCGTCAGCCTGCGGGTGTCGAAGGCCGCCTCGTGCGCCGACAGAGCCTCGGCGAACTCCTTCTGGTCAGCGCCGATGGGCAGCACGAGCCCGGGCAGGTCCGCGCGGTCGCCGCGCAGCGATACCGGCAGCTCGGTGACCGTCCGCAACCACGACGAGCTCTTCTTGGCCCCCGGAAACACGCCATCTATCAGGTGCGGGACGGCCACCACCTGCCATTCCAGACCTTTGGCGGCGTGCACGGTGAGTACCTGTACCCGGTCGTGGGCGACCTCGACCTCACCCGGCTCGAGACCATTCTCGGCCTCCTCGGCGGTGGCCAGGTAGTCCAGCAGCGCGGGCAGCCCAGCCAGCGGGCTGGCCGCCGTGAAGTCCGCGACCACATCGGCAAAGGCGTCCAGATGGGCCCGGCCCGTGGGGCCGGGACGGGTCAGCGCCTCGGTGTCCAGCAGCAGGGTCCGTTCGGCGTCAGCGATCAGGTCGGTCAGTGGCTGGGTGACCCGGCGCCGCAGCGCCCGCAATTCGGCAGCCAGCGTGCGCAGCCGCTGGTAGCCCAGCTCGGAGTAGCGGGCCGGATCACCGGGCGAATCCAGCGCGTCAACCAGCCCCACCGCCTCGGCGGATTCCCCAGGTAACTCTCCGGGTAGGGCAGCCAGTACCTCCTCCGGGGCGACGCTGCGACCCACTCGAGTCCAGTGATCCATCGCCTGCTCCCGGGCACGCCCCCACAGCGCGGCCAGGTCGGTCGCGCCGATCCGCCACCGCGCGCCAGTCAGGAGCCGCGCCGCGGCGGTGCCGGCCAGCGGGTCGACGAGCAGCCGTAGCACGCACACCAGATCACGAACTTCTGGTGTGTCCAGTAACCCACCCAGGCCGACCACCTCGACGGGGACGTCGCGGACCCGCAACGCGGCGGCCAGTGCCGCCATGTCCGCGCGGCGACGCACCAGCACCGCGGCGGTCAGCGGGACACCCCGGTCGGCCACTGCCGAGTGCCAGCGATCGGCGATGGCGGCGGCAACCCAGTTCACCTCGGCACGGACGTCGGGCAGCAGCGCAGCGCGGACCTCGCCGGGCTGGGCACCGTCCCGGCAGCGCAGCTCGCCGACCTGCACCGGCCCGCTGCGAAGCTCACCGGAGACCGCGTTCGCCACCGCGAGCACCTCCGGAGGGTTGCGGAAGCTGGTGAGCAACCCGCGGGTTACGGCTGGGGTCCCGTCCAGGTCAGGGAAGTCGGTAGTGAACCGCGGCAGGTTGGCCGCGCAGGCACCACGCCAGCCGTAAATCGACTGGCAGGGGTCGCCGACCGCGGTAACCGGAATCGTGCGTCCAGACATCGCAACACTGCCGAACAACGACCGCAGCAGCACCCGCTGGGCATGCCCAGTGTCCTGGTACTCGTCGAGCAGCACGGCCCCGAAGCGGGCCCGCTCGGCCATGCCGACCTCTGGATGATCGCGCGCCAGCTTGGCTGCGATGCCCATCTGGTCACCGAAGTCGAGCACGGCCTCACGCCGCTTGAGCTCGGTGTAGCGCTCCACCAGCGGCAGTATCGCCAGCCGGGACCGCTGAGCCTCCACCATCGGTTTGAGGTCGGCGCGCAGCAAGCCCCGCTGGCGTGGGCTGGGAGCTGCTGTGACCAGCGCGGTGATCATCGCCTCGGTGGATTCCCGCAGCTGCGCCGGCTCGCAGAGGTGCTCAGCCAGCTGCCCGGCCAGCCCAAGCATCCAACCGGTGACCGTGCGAGGCACCTTCCCGTCCACGTCGAGGTCCGGTTCCCAGCTGGCGGTGACCCGGTGCGCGAGCTGCCACGCGCCGGTCTGGGTGAGCAGCCGGGCCCCCGGGTCGGTCGGTAGCCGCAGCGCGTGCTCGGCGACCAACCGACCAGCGTAGGCGTGATAGGTGAGCACGGTGGCCTCACCGTCCAGCACCGCAGCTCTACGCTGCCCGGTGGGATCAAGTCGATCCAACACCCCCGAGCCGGCGAGTCGGCGTAACCGCGCCCGAACCCGCTCAGCGAGCTGCTGGGCTGCCTTGCGGGTGAACGTCAGGCCGAGTACGCCCTCGGGGGTGACGTACCCGTTGGCGACCAGCCACACCACTCGGGCCGCCATCGTCTCGGTCTTACCCGATCCGGCACCGGCGACCACGAGCATTGGCCTGCCTGGGTCGGCGGCGATGATGTCGGCCTGCTCCGCGGTGGGGGTTGCGGTACCGAGTTCCGCAGCGAGCTCCACGGGCCCGATGAGGCTAACCTGCCCTGCCGTCATCCCGTCACCTGCCGGCCGGAGTCGTGCAGCGGGCAGGCAATCTTCGAGGGGCACCGCGTGCAGTCGCCGCTGTCGATGGCGACGAACTCCGGTCCCGCGGTGCGCCGGGCAGCCTCGCGCACAACCTCGTGCCAGCGCGCCAGAGCGGGCCCGTCCAACGGCTGTTGGTTGCGCTGCACCGACGCGGCTGTACGTGCGGAAACCTGAACGATGCAAGCTCCACCGGGTTCGGCGGCGAGGCCGTGTTCGGTGAAGGCACCATGCGCAGCGGCAAGCTGGTAGATGGCCAGCTGTGCGTGATCCTCGGCGGCCTCCTTGCTGACCGGGGTCTTGCTGCTCTTGACATCGACGATCACCGGGCGACCGTGGCGGTCGCGCTCTAGCCGGTCCACCCTCCCGCGGAGCAGCACAGCGCAGCCGTCAGCCGCGCCGTCGGCAACCCGATCAGCGGGGGGAAGCTGCACCTCCAGCTCCTGCTCGCAACCGACTTCGGTGAGCTCGCCGCGGCTGTCGCGCCACCAGAGGCGAAACATTGCGACCATCTGGCGTACCCGCTGCTGCTCGGCGCGGGAGTACCACGGGGCACCCGCCTCAACGCCGGTCCAGGCCTCCACCAGGGCGCTTTCCAGCTGCTGATCGGTGGCGCCGGCCGCCACCGCCTGGACCAACCTGTGCACCAGCGACCCGGTGACCGCGGGCAACGCCTGGAAGTCCTCGCCACCATGGCGGGTGAGGAGCCAACGCAACGGGCAGCTCGACACCAGCTCCACCAGCGACGGTGACACCCGGGCCGGCTCGCCCAGCACCCGCAGCGGGGTGTCACTTGACGGCGGTCCCAACCCATACCAGGAATCGGGGTGCGCGCCGGGGACCCCGGCCTGTGCCAGCTGCGCCAAACCGGCCGCAGCACTACGACGTCGCGCGCCGCCCTCGGCCGGATCGCAGCACACTCGGCGCAACTCGGCGACGAGTTCGGGCAGGCTCAGACCCCGGTCCCGGGAGGCCACTGGTCGCTCGTGCATCGACGCGTCGGTGCCCGCCAGCTCGTCGGCACCCTCCAACTCGTTGAGGAACCGGGAGGGCTGTTCGTCTTCCCCGCGCACCGCGCTGACCAGTAACCGGCGCCGGGCGCGGCTGGCGGCCACCAGCAGCAGCCGTCGTTCCTCGGCCAGCAGCGGCGCGGTGCGCGAGACGGTGGCGGATTCGATGCCTGCAGCGGTGTCAACCAGATGCTCCACACCGAGCAGGGAACCGCGCAGCCGCAGGTCAGGCCAGCTGCCCTCCTGCACCCCGGGCACCGCGACAAGTGACCATTCCCGCCCGGCAGCGGCATGCGCAGTGAGCACGGTGACTGATTCGCCCTGGGGCGAACGGGCAGCCAGCGAGTCGCCTGCTATCTGCTGGTCAGTCAGGTAGTCGCAGAAACCGAGCACGCCGGCCGGGCCGCCATCGGCGCCGGGTAGCCGATCGGCATAACGGGCGGCGGCATCGAACAGCGCGACCACGGCGTCGAGGTCCCGATCGGCCTGCACACCAGCTGGGCCGCCGCGCGCCGCAGTGGCAGCCCAGCGCTGCGCGAGCCCACTGGCCTGCCACACCTGCCACAGCACCTCCTCGGCGCTGTCCCCGCGCCGGGCCGCCCGAGCAGCGGCACTCAGCAGGCTCGCCAGCCTCCTGGCTGGCGCCGCGGTCCGATCGTCGAGCCCGTCCAGCGTGCTGTGCCCTGCCTGGTCTGACTCGCAGTCCGCGCGCAGCACGTCGACCAGCAGCGCGCCGCTGGTCCGCGCACCCCCGGCGACGAGCTCACGGCGGCGCAGCTCCCGGCGTAGTCGGCGCAACGCCAGCGGGTCAGTCCCACCCAGCGGGGAGGTCAGCAGCGCAGCCGCCGTCTCCTCGTCAAGGGCCGCAGGTTGTACCGCGCAGCGCAACACCCCGAGCATCGGCAGCACCGCACCCTGACGGGCCACCGGCAGCTCCTCGCATGGCGCCGCCACCGGCACTCCCGCGCTGAGTAGGGCCCGGCGCAGCACCGGCAGCGCCCGCACGGTGGAACGCACCAGCACCGCCATGTCCGACCAGGCCACCCCGTCCAGCAGATGAGCGCGGCGGAGCTGATCGGCCACCCAGGATGCCTCGGCCGCCGCGGAGCCGAACACCCGGACGGTGACTTCCCCGCCAGGCTGCTCCCCTGCCGGGCCGTGCAGGTCGGCACGCGGGCCGGGCAACCGGCTGGCGAGCCGGGATACCGTGGCCCGCACCGCCGGAGCCATCCGGTGGTCGGTGCGCAGCCGGACAACCGCGGACCCGCCGGCAGCGAGCAGGCCAGGATCCGCGCCGCGGAAGGAGAAAACCGTCTGGTCCGGATCGCCGAGGAGCAGGAGCTCATGCGCGCTCGCACCGAGCCGGGTCACCAGGGCGGCCTGCAACGGGTCGAGGTGCTGGGCCTCGTCGACGATCAGGTGGCGCACCCGGTCGGACTTCCTGCGCAGCACCTCGACATCGGTGTCGAGCACCAGCAACGCCGCGGACATCAGTTCGGCGGCATCCAGTGCGGGCGCGGTGGCTTGCGGGGCGGCGGTGCCTACCGACCCGCGCAGCAGCATCACCTGCTCGTAGCTGCGGAAGAAGCGCCCGGCGGCCACCCACTCGTCGCGCCCGTTCGTGCGGCCCAGCGCGATGAGGTCCTCCGGTGCTAGCCCGCGTTCCGCAGCGCGCATCAGCAGATCCCGCAGCTGCGCGGCGAAGGCCGGCAGGCCCAGCGCCGGACGGAGCCGCGCCGGCCAGTCCCGGCCGCCGGCCGCACGCTCCCCCGCGAGCAGTTCCCGGACCACCACGTCCTGCTCAGGGCCGGACAACAACCGGGGCGGGGGCAGATCCCGCAGCGATGCCTGTAGCCGCAGCACGGCGAAGGCGTAGGAGTGCACGGTGCGCACCAGCGGTTCCCGCACAGTGGGCGTGACACCTTGCGCGGCGAGCCGCTCGACGATGCGTTCCCGCAGGTTGGCAGCTGCCCGGCGGCTGGAGGTGAACACCAGCACCCGCTCGGGGTCCACCCCACGACGCAACACCCGGTCAGCGACGGTGTGCGCCACCAGCGTGGTCTTGCCGGTACCCGGACCGCCCAACACCCGCAGCGGACCGCCAGCGTGTTCCAGCACTCGGCGGGCGTCGGGGCCCCAGGCGGCGGTACGGGGCGCCGTGGTTACGGAACGAATCAGGATGGGCACGCTGCGCATGCAACCACGCCGCTCCGACAGTCTGCGGCGCGGGAGGATGGCGACCATGGACGTCGAGGATCTGGACCGGGTGCGCGGCGTGGTCGCGGCTATCCCCGCGGGCTCGGTGCTGGCCTACGGAGAGGTCGCGGCCCGCGCCGGACTGCCGGGCCGGGCCCGGCTGGTGGGCCGGATCCTCGCCGAGGACGGCCACGACCTGCCCTGGCACCGGGTGCTGCGCGCAGACGGAACCCCCGCGCCGCACCTCGCCGCCAAGCAACTGGCCCGATTGCGCGCCGAGGGTGTGCTGGCCGACGGGGGGCGAGTCCCGATGCGCCGCTACCGCATTAGATGAAAGCACAAATGAGTACATAGGACTCTGCCGGCCAGGAAACTTGGGCTAGCCATCTTTGGCTTATGTCTTGTGACCTTCAAGCCACCGCCGCATTACCTCATTCATGGGTTGCATGATGACAAATCCCAGACCCATATACACGGTGCACCGTGGCCGCCTATGCCACAGCCGCCATGTCCACCACGTCCAGCCGCAGTATTTGCACTGGCCCCGCTTGTTGACATGATGCTGTTTGAGCAAAATAAGCACGCCCATAAGCAATCTCAGCAACTGTTCTTCGAGCTGCGCTGGCGCTACGGGCTCTTTGCTTCGAAGCTGGTCGGCGAGCTTCTCAAGATGCTCCAGAAGAAGCCGATCCCGAGTTTCCCAAACGTTGCTCACGGCTCCTGGTGGGATTCTACGCTCTGCACGCTAAAGTCTGTCATGCCGACCCCTGGGCAGCAGGGACTCCTTACCCATGTCGGCCACGATTACCGTGGGTAGCACGGCTGTAGCCGCCCGCAAGGCCGCCCTCTTGCTCCATGCGCTCTAAGAGCCTGTCTGCGAGTCGTCTTCCTTGGATGGCACCCAGAACCGGGGAGGGGCCAGACTGGTGGTTGCGCGGGGGACACGTCCGCAAGAGGTGAGGGACGCCGCACCAGTTGGAGTGCTCAAGCCCGGCTCTGGGGCCATGGCGGCACAATCTACGGGCCAGACAGTAATCGAGGCTGTACAAACTGTCTAGCGTTGTACCGAGCTGGCCCCTGGTTTGCCCCGTTAGGCTAGTCGGGGAACCGACACAGAGACCGAAAGGACCGTGGGTGTGACTGACCCTGATCACGCGCAGCGGCAGGAGACGGCTGCCGTGGTGCTGTACTGGATGCAGCGACGTGGTATGACCCGCCAGCTTTTCGCCGATCGTATGGGCAAGTCGCTGAGCTGGGTGGACAAGATCCGGGCCGGAGACCGCCAGCTCGACCGCCTATCGGTATTACGTCAGATTTCCAGGGTGCTGGATATTCCCCTTGCAGCGATTATCGACCCCGAGGAAGTCGAACGCCAACGTACCTGCCCCGATGACCGGGAAATAAATAACATCCGGCAAGCTCTGCGCCGCTACGATGCCATTACCAATGTCTTCCGGCCGGGCGGCGATGTACTGTCGGAGCCGAACCTGGCCAAGCTGGAGCGCTCCGTACGTTTCGGCTGGATGGCGTTTCAGGCATCCAATTACCGGGTCATCGGGCAACTCTTAGCCGATCTCATCCGCGACTCCCAGGCAGCCGTCTGGCAGCTAGAGAATGACCAGCGGCAGCAGGCACAGACTTGGCTGGCCTGGACGTATCAGCTGACGGCCGCGACCGCCTTCAAGCTCGGCGATACCCAACTTGGCTGGGTAGCCGCGGACCGCGGCATTCAGATTGCCGAACAGACGGGCGACCTGACGCTCATCGGCTCTGCCGCGCGGCGGGTCGCGCACGCCCTCAGTGCTACTCATCAAAGTGACGATGCGGTGCAGTTGGTCAAGTCAGCCGCCAGTCGGCTCGAACCGCACTTGCGCAGCGCCGACTCGGCGTTTGCCTCGGCGTACGGCATGCTGCTCCTCAAGGGCAGCATCGCTGCTGCCCGGCTCGACCATGCAGCCGATGTGCGTGACCTCCAGGATGAGGCGCTGGCCGTGGCTGCCCGTCTGGAAAATGATCGCAACGAACATTGGTCGGCGTTCGGGACCACCAACGTCTCGGTGCACCGAGTGTCGGCATTAGCGGATATGCAAAGCGGTGGCCGGGTCATCGAGGCTGCTGCCGACATCCCCTACGGCGATCTCATGCATCTACCCCGTGAGCGCCGGGCTAGCCACTTGCTCGATGTAACGCGCGGACATCTCCAAGCGGGGCAGCGCGACCAGGCTGCCACCACGCTCCTTGAGGCTGATCAGCTTGCCCCCGAAGAGGTACGCTGTCGTCACCTGGCTAAGCTGGTCATCACCGATCTCGTGCGTAGTTACCCGCGTGGCTTAACCCCGATGGTCGGTGTCACGAGGTTGGCGCGAGCGGTTGGGGTAGTGGTGTGAGCAGCCAACAAGAACCGTCTCAGCGAATGCTCTACATCGTCACCTGTGCGACGCCTGCGGCGCGCGAAATTGGCAAATTGGTTACTTTGGCGCAAGCATCAGACTGGAGACCGTTCGTGATTGCCACGCCAATGGCGCTGCGCTTCATTGACCAACCCGCGCTCGAAACCCAAACCGGCTATCCGGTCCGGTCAGAGTACAAACAGCCGGGCTCGCCGGACGTGTTGCCGCCAGCTGACGCCATTGTCGTGGGCGGCGCTAGTTTCAATACCATCAACAAGTGGGCGGCCGGAATATCCGACACACTGGCGCTGGGACTACTGACCGAGGGCATCGGCCTGGGCCTGCCCCTTGCAGCGCTGCCGTTTCTGAACGCGGCCCAGGCGGCACATCCAGCTTTCGGCCGCAGCGTCAAGGAACTGCGCGCGGCAGGCGTAAAAATTCTGCTCGGACCGGAAGGCTACGAACCACATGTGCCGCATCAAGGCTCGAAGTATCTAGCACGGTACCCCTGGCATGTCGTCTTGACAGCTGTGGAGACCGGCCAGGGGTAGCTGGTTTGGCGCTGCTATCCCGGTGGGCTCGGTACTAGCCCGAAGTTTCGTGATTTTCGGGTAGGTGTTTCTATGCTGGCCTGTTTGGATGCGCCAGGGTCGTCGAAATTGTAGGCAGAATGCCCGGTGTGTCGGCTCGGTGATCGGTGCGGGTTGTGGCGGGATTTTGCCCATGGGTCGATGTGCCACGGGCAGTGTTCATGTGGTCAGGAGGCCACGCTCGAGGGCATCTCCCTGCTTCGCACCAGCGTGCCTCCCAACACACTCGACGCGCCCGCCACCGTCAAGACCTACAAATCGTGCCCACCCCGAGCGCGACTTCCACTCGATCAAGACCGACGATCTGGACCTGCACCCCACCCACCACTACCTGTCCGACCGGGTCCGCGCCCACGTGCTGATCTGCATGCTGGCCAGCTACCTGACCTGGCATCTACGCGCCGCGCTAGCCGAGCTGACTTACCCCGACAAGCACCCACCCACCCGCGACAACCCCCCTCAACCAGACCACCTTCGACAAGATGATGTGTGGGTGATCGAGCGCACTGGCCATCAGTGCCTCGCGCTCGAAGCGGCGCTGGAACTCCGGGTCTGCGGTCAACTCAGGAGCCAGCAGTTTCAGCGCGACGGTTCGGCCAAGACGCCGGTGCGTTGCCCGGTATACGACGCCTCCGCCACCACGACTGATCAGCGCGTCGATGCGATAGCCCGCGACCTGGGTACCGACGACTGGAACCACCCGCTCGCCACCCTCCATCAACGGTCAGCTCGCAGCTACCGGCACCAGTATGCCTGGATCATTATGCCTGGATCATTGACGATCACGGACCGGCTGGTGTGGGTGGCTCACAGGGACGATCGATGACCATGGTGATCGGGTTCCGTAATTGGCGCCTAGTCGACCAGCCGCAAATCCGGGGGAACCAGGGTGGTGGACAGCAACGGTTCGAGCAAGAGGTTGTGGTTGAGCGCATTTCCGACCGGTTCGCCCACCTCATCGCGGGTCAGCCCACGAACTTCTCGCCGGGCCAGCCGCCTGCGTACCGCACCAACGACGTGCTCGGCGCTCTTGGCGGTCCACCCGACCTGCGGTTGCAGCTCAGCTAACTGCTCGGCGACCTGGCTCCACGACAACGGAGCGGGATGGGCCTCATGACGCAGGTAACGCTGACCCAGCACCACAAGAACCAGCACCACAAGAACCAGCCGCTCCCGCTCGGATAGCTCCCAGATCGCTGGGGATTGTGTGGTCTGGTCATGGCAGGCCGTAGACAGCTTCGGCGACGACCCGGCAATGCGCACTTCCAGTAGGTGTTCCCGGCCGGGTTCAGTACGGATGAACAACGGCGTGTAAGCGACCGGCAGCAGCTCCTCCTGGCCGCTGAGCAGCAGCTGCGTGTCGGAAAAACGGATGGGCACGGTGCCGAGGTTGCGCACCGTCCACCGCTTTCCATCGCAGTACAGCTGTCCCTGCTGGCGGCTGACCCGCCGGTCGTTCTCGCCGACGCACACGTGTACCTCGGGCTCATTGCGACCGAAGATCACGGTGAACCGGGCGGCAGGGGACACGCTGATGCCCCCGCGCTCACCGAGAGCGAACAAGGTCCCTCGCGGTGCGGGCGGTAATCCTCGGGCGAGACTGCCGGTACCGGCAGGAAGTAGCTGGACGCCACCTGACTGCATCTGAAGATCCCTTCGACGTCAACTCCGGCATGGGCGGTTGCGATCCGCGATCAGCGCTCCGGCCGTCATAGCCGACTTCCTATCGAAATATGTTCGGGACCCTTCCCGGCGCGAGTCCGCTACGAAATAATCATGACCACGTCCAGAGGGAACGTTCGTCTGCTCGCGATCCGCCGCCTGACCTCCCGACTGGCGACGGCGGTGATCTGCGGCATCATGGTCGCAGCCTGCGCCACGCTGCCGGGTTCCCTGCACGCCACACCCATCTCGCCGGAGGCCTACCAGAACGAGCTACGGGCAGACGGGAACGCGCTGAAAGCGACGCTCGATGGGATCGGGGCGGCACCGCCTCTTGAGCCACTGGCAAGCCAGGTCGATTCAGCCGCGTCCGCGGTCCGCGCTGCCGCGCAGCGACTCACCACTATCGTGCCGCCGACACAATACGCCGCCGCACAGGCAAATCTCGTTTCCGCGCTCGATCAGCTCGCAAGTCAACTCTCCGGAGTCCGTGCCCAGGTCCAGTCGCGGGAACTGTGCGCCGCACCATCGGTGATGGCCACCCTCAGCTCCCTACCCGGAGCCGATGCGCTGCGGCAAGCGGCGCCGACGCTCGGGCCGGCAGGAGCTGACCTGACCGCAGCCCTCCCCGCCCCGGAACCATTACCGGACCGCCACGAGCACAACGGGACAGTCTTGCGTGCTCCCGGCTCGGGAAGGGGCGAGATCGCGGCAGAAAACGTCCCAGACCACGACTCCGCTGTCACGCTCTCACAGGACGGAAGGGTGGTAGCGTCGTTCTATGTCGCACGCGGCGAGACCGCCCAGATGGCTAATATTCCGGATGGCACGTACGACGTATTCTTCACTAGCGGGGCAGACTGGGACGGTGGGGAGTTCACGCGATCCTGCACCTTTCAGCGTTTCGACAAGACCGCAACATTCGCGACCACAGAGACGCAAAATAGAATCACGTATACGAAACTTACAGTAATACTGTATCCGGCTCCAAACGGCAATGCACGGGTTGTCGACGTTCCACCCGATTCTTTCCCGAAGTAACACGGGTGAAAGGGGCGCCTACTTTGCCTACTGTCACGGCACACGTTGGTGATAACTCTGACCTGAGCTTCGAACCTTCTGCCACCCCCGGGGAGTATCGATCACCCGGCGCGAAGTAACTGGCATGTTACGGTATGTAAACCAGTCGAAAACTGTGCGAGACAGAGCTGTTACTCGCGCCTGGCCCATGCCCTCCCTAGACATGGGAGACTCGCGGAGCTGGGCGCGTTATCGCAGCTCCCGGGGCTGACTGAACGTTGCCCGACGGACCGAGAATATGAACGTCATGTTACCTACGTCGCACGGTCACCTCGGTGATGATGTGAGTACTAGCGGTCCTTACTTGAAGGCTATGAAATCACCGTCTAGGGTAAATGAGCTAGCCCCGCGAACGTGAATTCTCACCCGAAGAGGTGGCATCCGTGCTCGATACCCCCGATAGTAGCGCAACGGTCGGCATGGACACCAGTTTCACTGATTCGCTGCTCCGCATCGGCAGGCATTTCCAGCGCGGGGAGGCCTCAGCCGATCTGCGTACAGTACACCAGATCGGCGGCCGGTCAGCTGACGTGTTCTACCGTGACCGATGGGCGTATGACAAGGTGGTGCGCTCGACTCACGGGGTGAACTGCACCGGTTCATGTTCGTGGAAGATCTACGTCAAGGACGGGATTATCACCTGGGAGGCGCAGCAGACCGATTACCCGTCGATCGGCCCGGACAAGCCCGAGTATGAGCCCCGCGGTTGCCCACGGGGTGCGTCGTTCTCCTGGTACACTTACTCGCCGGCCAGGGTGCGTTACCCGTATGTACGTGGCACGCTGCTCCAGTTGTACCGGGAGGCGAAGCAGCGGCTCAAGGATCCGGTCCTGGCGTGGGCCGATGTGGTCGACGATCCCGAGAAGGCCCGCCGGTACAAGGCAGTGCGCGGCATGGGCGGTTTCGTCCGCGCCGAGTGGTGGGAGGCTGTCGAGATCGTCGCGGCCGCACATGTGCACACGATCAAACGTTACGGTCCCGACCGGGTCGCCGGGTTCTCACCGATTCCGGCGATGTCCATGGTCAGTCACGCCGCCGGGGCCCGATTCATCTCGCTGATCGGCGGCGCGATGCTGTCATTCTACGACTGGTACGCCGATCTTCCGGTGGCTTCCCCGCAGGTATTCGGCGACCAGACCGACGTACCCGAGTCCGCTGACTGGTTCGATGCCGGCTACCTGATCATGTGGGGCTCCAACGTCCCGGTCACCCGCACCCCGGACGCCCACTACATGACCGAGGCCCGGTACCGGGGTCAGAAGGTGGTGGTGGTGTCGCCGGACTACGGCGACCACACGAAGTTCGCCGATGAATGGTTGCCGGCACGGCCAGGCACCGATGCCGCGCTGGCAATGTCCATGGGCCACGTGATCCTCAAAGAATTCTTCGTCGACCGGCAGACGCCGCGATTCACCGACTACGTCAAGCGCTTCACCGATCTGCCATTCCTGGTCGCCCTCGATAAGCGAGGGGAGGCATACCTTCCTGGCAAGTTCCTCACCGCAGCCGATCTGGGCGATACCGGCGAGGGCGCCGAGTCCAAAACCGTGCTGCTGGACGCAGCCACCGGTGAACTAGTGGTCCCGAACGGTTCGCTGGGTCACCGGTTCACCCGCTCCGGAAAAGGACGCTGGAACCTCGACCTGCACAAGGTGGATCCGTTGCTGACCATCTATGGCAGCGGCGACGTGACAGAGATTTACCTTCCCCGGTTCGACACCGCTGAACCCGAGGTGCTGCGCCGCGGGGTGCCGACCCGGACCCTCGCCGGCAAGCTGGTCACCACGGTGTTCGATCTCCTGCTGGCCCAGTACGGGGTGCACCGGCCAGGCCTGCCAGGCACCTGGCCTAGTGGCTACGACGACGCCGAACAGCCATACACCCCGGCCTGGCAGGAGCCGATCACCGGGGTGCCGGCGACCACGGCGCAGCGGATCGGCCGGGAGTTCGCCAGCAACGCCGAGCGCTCCGGCGGCCGGTCGATGATCCTGATGGGTGCGGGCACCAACCACTGGTTCCACTCTGACCAGACCTACCGGTCGTTCCTGGCGCTGGTGATCCTCACCGGCTGCCAGGGAGTCAACGGCGGCGGCTGGGCACACTACGTCGGTCAGGAGAAGTGCCGGCCGATCACCGGCTGGTCGACGCTGGCTTTCGGCCTGGACTGGCAGCGCCCGCCGCGGCAGATGCAGGGCACTGTGTACTGGTACCTGGCTACCGACCAGTGGCGCTACGACCCGTTCACCGCTGAGGTGATGGCCTCACCGCTGGCACAAGGACGCTTCGCCGGGCGCACCGCGGCGGACAACATCGCCCTGGCCAGCCGGCTGGGTTGGATGCCCAGTTACCCGACATTCAACCGCAACCCGCTGGATCTGGCCGACGAGGCGGAGCGCCTGGGCAAGGACGCCGGCCAGCACGTCGTCGACGGAGTGTCCACTGGGCACCTGCGATTTGCCTGCGAGGACCCGGACGCGCCGGAGAACTTCCCGCGGTGCCTGACCGTGTGGCGGGCCAACCTGCTCGGCTCCTCAGCCAAAGGCAACGAGTACTTCCTGCGCCATCTGCTCGGTACCGATTGCCACCTGCAGGCCTCCGACCGCAATGGAGTGCGCCCACTCGAGCTCACCTGGCGGGACGAGGCCCCGGTCGGCAAGCTCGACCTGCTGCTGTCGCTGGACTTCCGGATGACCAGCACCACGCTGTTCTCCGACATCGTGCTGCCGGCCGCCACCTGGTATGAGAAGTACGACCTGTCCAGCACCGACATGCACCCCTACGTGCACGCCTTCTCCCCGGCGATCTCCCCGCAATGGGAGGCCAAGACCGACTTCGAGGCGTTTCACCGGATCGCCCGGGGCTTTTCCTGGCTGGCCGAGAAACACCTCGGCAGGCGCAAGGACATCGTGGCCATGCCGCTGCAGCACGACACTGCCGACGCCACCGCACAGCCCAGCGGCCGGGTGCTGGACTGGAAAGCCGGCGAGTGCGAACCGATACCCGGCAAGACCATGCCGCGGATCGTCGTGGTGGAACGCGACTACCCGGCGATCGGGGACAAGATGGCCGCGCTCGGCCCGCTGGTGGAGCGCGTCGGCCTGACCACCAAGGGTGTCACCGTCCATCCAGAGGCCGAGGTCAACTACCTCAAGGCGGTCAACGGCGCGGTCATCTCCGGGACCGCTGCCGGGCGGCCGTCGCTGGCCAAGGACACCCACGCCTGCGAGGCTATCCTGGCGCTGTCGGGCACCACGAACGGACGGCTGGCCACCGAGGGCTTCCGCGCCCTGGAACGGCGCACCGGCACCACGCTCGCCGACCTCGCCGCGGAGAGCGAGGGCAAGCGGGTCACCTTCGCCGACACCCAGGCCCGGCCAGTGCCGGTGATCACATCACCGGAATGGTCGGGCAGCGAGACCGGCGGCCGGCGCTACGCCCCGTTCACCATCAACACCGAGCGGCTCAAGCCGTGGCACACCCTAACCGGCCGGCAGCATTTCTACCTCGACCACGACTGGATGGCCGAGCTCGGCGAGCAGATGCCGATCTTCCGGCCACCGCTGGATATGACCGCATTATTCGGCGAGCCGAACGTCGGACACCGCGGCGAGCCGAACGTCGGACACCGCGGCGAGCCTCCCGTGGGGGCAGCTGGTCTCAACGGTCATCGGTCGATCACGGTCCGGTATCTCACTCCGCACTCGAAGTGGTCCATCCACTCCTCCTACCAGGACAACCTGCACATGCTCACGCTGTCCCGCGGCGGGCAGACCATCTGGATGTCCGACCTGGACGCCGCCAAGATCGGCGTTGCGGACAACGAGTGGATCGAGGCGGTTAACCGCAACGGCGTGGTGGTCGCACGGGCGATCGTCAGCCATCGGATGCCCGAGGGCACCGTGTTCATGTACCACGCCCAGGACCGCGCGGTGGACGTGCCACGCATTGAGAAGACCGGTAAGCGCGGCGGCATCCACAACGCGCTGACCCGGCTGATGATCAAGCCGACGCACCTGATCGGCGGCTACGCCCAGCAGTCGTTTGCGATGAATTACCACGGCCCCACCGGCAACCAGCGTGACGAGGTCACCACCATCCGTCGCCGCAGCCAGGAGGTGACCTACTGATGAAGCTCATGGCCCAGCTCGCCATGGTGATGAACCTGGACAAGTGCATCGGCTGCCACACCTGCAGCGTCACCTGCAAACAGGCGTGGACCAACCGGACCGGCGTCGAGTACGCGTGGTTCAACAACGTCGAGACCAGACCGGGGCAGGGGTATCCGCGGCAGTACCAGGACCAGCAGCGGTGGAAGGGCGGTTGGACGCTGACCAAGCGTGGCCGGCTCACGTTGCGCTCAGGCTCACGGTTCAAGCGGCTGCTGAACATCTTCGCCAATCCCGACCTGCCGACGGTGGCCGACTACTACGAGCCGTGGACCTACGACTACGACAATCTGTTGTCCGCACCGGCGATGGACACCACGCCGGTGGCCCGACCCAAGTCGCTGATCACCGGCGAGGACACCGCCGTCACCTGGGGCGCCAACTGGGACGACGATCTGGGCGGCGGCCCCCAGCAGGTCAGCCGCGACCCGGTGCTGGCCAAGCTCTCCGCGCAGGTGAAGCTGGAGTTTGAGCAGACGTTCATGTTCTACCTGCCGCGGATCTGCGAGCACTGCCTCAACCCGTCCTGTTCGGCATCCTGTCCGTCCGGTGCGGTCTACAAGCGCAGCGAGGACGGCATCGTGCTGGTCGACCAGGATCGCTGTCGCGGTTGGCGGCAGTGTGTCACGGGGTGCCCGTACAAGAAGATCTACTTCAACCACAAGACCGGCAAAGCGGAGAAGTGCACGTTCTGCTATCCGCGGGTGGAGGTGGGCATTCCTACGGTCTGCGCGGAAACCTGCGTCGGGCGGCTGCGCTATATCGGTGTGGTGTTCTACGACGCGGACGCGGTGCTGGCCGCAGCGTCGGTGCCCGACGAAAGGGACCTCTATCCGGCGCAGCTGGGCGTGTTCCTCAACCCGCATGACCCGCGGGTGGTGGCCGAAGCCGAGCGAGCCGGGATCTCCCAGGAGTGGATCGAGGCGGCGCAGGTATCCCCGGTGTATCAGCTGATCGTGGACTACCAGGTGGCGCTGCCGCTGCACCCGGAATACCGCACGATGCCGATGGTCTGGTACGTGCCGCCGCTGTCTCCGGTGGTGGACGCACTGGCCGGCACCGGACATGACGGCGAGAACGCCGACAACCTCTTCGGCGCGATCGACGCGCTACGCATCCCCGTGGAGTACTTGGCCGAGCTGTTCACCGCAGGCGATGTTGGGCCGGTGCGTGCCGCGCTGCGGCGGCTGGCGGCGATGCGCGCGCACATGCGTCGGGTCAATCTCGGAGAGCCGGTCGCCCCGGAGATCGCCGAGTCGGTGCGCCTGACGCCGACCGAAATTGAGGCGATGTACCGGCTGCTGGCCATCGCCAAGTACGAGCATCGCTACGTCATCCCCAGTGCGGCCGGCGCGGATGCGCACCGGCTGGACGCCCTGGCGACTGGGTGCAGCCTGGACTCCGACGGTAGCCCAGGAATGACCGCGTTCGATGTCATGGACGGCAAGTTCCACCTCACCGCGCACCCGTCCGATACCAACGGTGCCGCGGCGCCAGCGGACAAGGCGCGCCGGATCAACCTGCTCAACTGGGATGGCAAGAGCACGAACGGTCTGTTCCCCGCTGTACCGATTTCCAATGGGCCGGTTTCCAATGGGCAGATCTCCCATGGGTCGGCGACCAACGGCGCGGAGCCTGTCGCGGAGCGCACCCGATGAGTGTGGCCTGGCTGGGGCGGCGCAAAGCCGAGGCACCCACCGGCGAGCTCGCACCACGGGATCAGCGCGTGGTGTGGCGGATCGCCGCGCTGCTGCTGGACTATCCGACCCAGCAGACCCTGGACATGCTCAACGAGTTGCACGCGGTGGCCATGTCGCTGCCCGCGCCAGCGGGACCCGCCCTGGTGTCGTTCCTGGCGGAGTCCCGGCGGAGCCCACCGATCGAGCTGGCCGGGCACTACGTGGAGACCTTCGATCTGCGACGTCGCCATTGCCTGCATCTGAGCTACTACGCCTATGGCGACACGCGCAAACGTGGCATGGCGCTGCTGCGGTTCAAGCACGCCTACCGTGCGGCGGGTGTCACCCTGGGCGAGGACGAGTTGCCGGACCATCTGGCGGTGGTGCTGGAGTTCGCCGCGACCGTTGACCCGGTGGTCGGCCGGCGGCTGCTGGTCGAGTACCGGCCAGTGGTGGAACTGCTCAGGCTGTCCCTGCACGAGATCGGGTCACCTTATCGGGTGGTGCTTGACGCGGTGTGTGCCACCCTTCCGGAGCTCAACGTGGCTGATCGGCGTCGGGTCGCCGAGCTGGCTGCGCAGGGGCCACCAGAGGAAGAGGTGGGCCTGGAGCCCTTCGGCGTCGACCCGATGCTGCCGGAGCTGGAGGGACGCCGGTGACCGGGCTGCTGTGGGTGACGGTGCCGTACGTGGCGTTCACCTCGTTCCTGCTCGGCCACATCTGGCGCTACCGGCACGACCAGTTCGGCTGGACCACCCGCTCCTCCCAGCTTTACGAGAGCCACCTGCTGCGGTGGGGCAGCCCGTTGTTCCACTTCGGGCTGCTGGCGGTGCTCGGTGGGCACGTCCTGGGCATCGCCATCCCCGCGAGCTGGACTGCGGCTGCCGGGGTGTCGGAGCAGGCGTATCACCTGCTGTCGGTGTCCTTCGGCACACTGGCCGGCCTGGCCACGGTCGCCGGCTTGGGGATCCTGCTATATCGGCGGAGCACCGTGCCGGCGGTGCGCAAGGCCACCACCACCATCGATAAGGGCATGTACCTGCTGCTGAGCGCCGCGATCGGCACCGGGATGCTGAACACCGTGGGCAGCAACCTGATCGGCGGCGGCTACGACTACCGGGCGACGGTGTCGCCCTGGTTCCGCAGCCTGTTCACCATTCACCCGCAACCTGAGTTGATGGCAGGCACCCCGGTCAGTTTCCAGATCCACAATCTGGTCGTGCTCGCCTTGCTGGGCCTCTGGCCCTACACCCGCTTGGTGCACGTCTTCAGCGCACCGCTGGGCTATCTGACCCGTCCCTACGTCGTCTACCGCAGCCGCGATGCCAACCACCCGGGCGCACGCCGTTACGCCCGCGCCTGGGAAGTGTCCGCACCACCCAGCGCCCGTAGGTAGTCTGTGCTCGTCAGTGCTTGACTCGCGCCTTAGCGAGCGCGTCTTACTTCTACTCGCTGCAGCACTGATGGAATCACTTGGCATTCACACACAATTCTGTCCGGACCCCGCGTTGTCCCAGATGGACGGTTTCGCTCTCGCAACTGGTTCAGAAGCCGTGATCGCGAACTGGGTACGCATGGACGGACGTTGGCACGTCGATAAGACTCGGTCCACCTCCGTGATACAGGCATTCGGCGACGTCATCGGACACGCCGGAGCACATGGACTCAGCGACGCGGCCCACCCAGCCGCTCGACTGGCCGCGCCTGCCGACTACCTCGGCATCAACTGGGCTTGGCTGACGAGCCGTTGCAGTGCACTAGCCGACGACACTTGCCGGGACTTCGCGCGACCCCGAAGCCGTCTGCTCTCAACCGATGGTGTCGACGCGGCCTGCCGGTACGTTGCTTCCCTGCATCACGAGCCAGCAGTCGGCGGCTAGGGTCGGGCAGGTGACAGGCAGCCCAGCGCCGCGGACCGTCTCGGTCTTTTCCCTCGGCGGCACCATTGCACAGGCACATCCTTGCCGATGTGGCCGGCAACCGGGCTTCTGACACGGCGCGCGGTGAAAATTTGCCACCGGAGGACCACCAGCTGCGCTACTACCACCCGGGCATCGGCACCGGTCCAGGCCTGTCAGCCGCAGCGCTTACACTGTGCGCCGCCACCGGGATGCTGTCGAGATGGCCGCGCACGCGAACTTCACCGCGAAGACCGGAATCGACACTGGTGCACGGGGGTATAGGGGTATGGGGGTCGGTTTCCCTGCCACCAGCGCGACGAACGCGACCGCATCACTGGGCGCTTCCGCCGCACGCGGCGGTGATCGTGCCGTCCGGGTGCAGCAGTCTACCGTGGTGGGTGTCCCGATCACCGATCGAGCGCAGCGGCGAAGGCCGCATCGGTGACGCCGTGCGCGACGCCGGTCGGCCCAATAGCGCCTCGCTTCTCACTTCCTGACAGCAGCGCCGTCCAGCCCGATCGGGGAGCAACAATCCGAACGATCAAAAACCCTCCTCGTGAGCTCGATGCGGTGTACGGGGGCGTAAGGGTCGGGTGCTCACGGCCGTCCCGAGCGCTGTCCACCGGCAACGCGACAGTTGATGGGCCATCGGCAGTTCTTACTCCATGGGATTCAACCCGATGAACCTATCCGCCTCGACGGACTGGAGCGGGAGATCGCGAGCGAGTGGGAGGACTACCAGCGGTCCCGATACTCCTGGTTGACTCGCCGGCTGCCGCTGCTGATCACCGACGCGATGACCGCGTCTCAGCAGTACGGCGTGGACACCGACGACGGGCTACACGCCCACCGGTTGCTGGCCTCGGTGTACCAACTGGCCACCGGATTCTTGACCAAAATTGGGGAGGCGGATCTCGCCTCGCTGTCCGCCACCAAGGGCCTGAGCGCGGCGCATGCCTCCGGTAGCGAGTTGATGATTGGGTCGCTGTACCGATCGGTTGCCCACGCCTTGCTGTCCATTGGCGAGTACGAACAAGCCGTCGCGCTGACCCGTGCCGTGTCCGACCGTCTGCAGTCCGATCTTGGTGCCGCTACGCCCGAGTACTTGTCGATGCACGGCACGCTGCAACTGGTCGGTGCGTTGCCGGCCGCCCGCCACGACAACCGGACTGACGCCACGACGTTCCTGGTCGAGGCCGAACAGTCCGCCCGCCGATTCGGCCAGGACGCGAACTATTTGTGGACCGCGTTCGGCCCGATTATCTCCGCTCAGACGTTGAATCCCTCTGGGACTACCATGACATGCACCACGACCTACACCCCTGCGATGTCGGCATCGGGCTGGGAAGCCATGACCCTGGCGTCGCGATCCACATCGCCGAGTTGTTCCATCGCGCAATGTTCCCACTCATCGTATTTACCGGCGCGAATGCACCAACGACGGTCGACCGATTTCCCCGCGGCGAAGCCGTCCACTACCGGGACCACGCGATCGAACGTGCTGGACGGGGGGTGTGGCACCGGCCGGGTGGCCATCGAGTTGGCTCGCCGCGGGCTTGGCGTTGTCGGCGCGGATCTTGATCCGGACATGATCGGCCTGGCACGCGCGAAGGCACCCGAGCTGACCTGGGTGCAGGCAGACCTCAGCGAACTCAACCTGGCAATCCGATTCGACGCCGTCGTGCTTGCTGGCAATGTCATTCCCTTTGCGGCAAGCGACCGGCGCGCCGCGGTCGTCATCGCGTGGGCGCGGCGCCTGGCGCCGGGAGGTCGGCTCATCGCCGGGTTTCAGCTGCGGGAGGGCTGGCCGACCGTGGCAGACTACGACACGTGGTGCGCCACGGTCGGCCTTACTGTTCGCGCACGACGTGCATGCGCTACAGAATCGCTACGATGTCACGCGCTGCGCAGCACCGCGTCTATCTCGGCGAGCTGGACCAGCCGGTCGACCACCTCCGGATGCCCGCCCAGTGGTGCGGCCACCACATCGGCCCCAGCCGAGGTGAGCCTGCGGTAGAACAGTCCTGGGGCGAGCAGCCACGAGGCCACCGCGACCCTGGGTTCCCCGGCGGCCCGCAGGCCAGCGACCAGGGGCGGCACCCGCGGCGCTCCGGTAGCCACGAAGGCGACCCGGACCCGGCTGCCGACCTTGCCGGACAGCTGACGGGCCGCGACCCGCACGTCGGCTACTGCCCGCGGATCCGATGAGCCCGCCGCGGCCAACACCACCGCATCACCGTGACGCCACCCTGCCGCGCGCAGCCTGTCCTTCACCGCGTCCACCAGCAGCGGGTGCGGGCCGAGGGCAGCGCTGACGGTGACGTCCCGGCGGCCGGTGGCGGCCACCTCCCGGGGCACGTCGGTCCGCACGTGGTAACCGGAACTCAGGAATGCCGGAACGACGGTGACCGGACCGGGCGCGCCGGCAACCACCTCGCGCACTCCAGGACCGAGTACATCGGCGAAGGCGAGCAGCACCGGTCTACCGGGTAGCCGGACGCGCAACGCGTCAACCAACTGGCGCGTCACCGCGACACCAGCAGGATCCCGAGTTCCGTGCGCGGCTACAACGACAGACCCGTGAGTGGCGATGCGAGTCATAGCTCGCATCGCCACTCACGAGGCGAAGCCCTCACCGGCAGTCTCCGGGGTCCAGGGCCAGCCGGTATCCGCGCTTGACCACGGTCTGCACCAGCCGTGGGGCACCCAGCGCGGTACGCAGCCGGGCCACCGCGGTCTCCACCGCGTGTTCATCGTCACCAGCCGCGGGCATCACGGACAACAGTTCAGCACGCGGCACCACCCGGCCGGGACGTGCCGCCAGCAGCCGCAACAGGGCCATCGGGGTTGGTGGCACGGCACGCAGCACCCCGTCGACCACCGCGGCATGCCCGCGCAACTCCAGCACCTGACCCGCGACCGGCCACCGCGGCGCCCGGGCCGGCAGTGTCTCGGACAGCGTGCGCACCAGCGCGCCGATGCGGGAGCGCACCGGCTGCACCGTGGGCACGTCTCGGGATACCAACGGGCCCGCGGTGACCGGCCCGACACAGGCGGCGACGACATCCCGGCGCAGGCGTTGCAGCAATGGCTCCAGTACCCCGAGCTCGGTGGCTCGGCTGAGCACGCTGGCCGCGGCGGGTGCGCTGGTGAAGCTGACCGCGTCGACACCGCCGTCCAGCACCGCCGCGAGCAGCCGGTTCAGTGGCGCGAGATCCTCCGGCAGCACCCACCGGTAGACGGGCACCTGGATAACCTGCGCACCCGCACAGTCCAGGGCATCGACGAAGTCCGGCAGCGGCTCCCCGTGTAGCTGCACGGCGACCCGCACCCCTTCGAGGTCACCGGCTAACAGGTGTTCCAGCACCTCGGCTGAGGACTCCGACGGAGGCGACCAGGCGTCGGTCAGTCCCGCGGCCCGGACCGCTCCGCGCGACTTGGGGCCTCGGGATAGCAAGGTGGCGCGGCGCAGCGCACCGATCAGCGCCTCGCCCAGTCCCCACCCGTCGGCGGCCTCCACCCATCCGCGAAACCCGATGCCGGTGGTGACCACCACCACGTCCGGTGGGTGGTTGATCAGCTGCTCGGTGGCGGCGTGCAGTTCGGTGTCGTCAGCCAGCGGCACGATCCGGATCGCCGGGGCGTGCAGCACCTCAGCGCCCCGACGCTCCAGCAAGCCGCCCAGCTCTTCGGCCCGCCGTGCGGCGGTGACGCCGACGGTGAATCCCGCCAACGGCAACAGCTCGGGTCTCCGCCCGAGCGACACCGCAGTCATGAGGAACAGACTTCCACAATGCCGTTGACCACCCGCGTTGGATAGGTCGGCACCGAGACGCTGGGGTCGTCCAGGCATACCCCGGTGGCTAGCTCGAAGACCTGCTTGTAAATCGGTGAGGCCACCGTCGCCCGCCCCCCGCGGTCGCCGACGATTCCCCGCGAGAGCACCGAAGCCCGGCTGAAGGGGTCCACATTAGACAGGGCGTGCAGGGCACCATCATGGGTGCGGAACACCGCCACCGCAATGCCATCGACCAGCGCGGCTACCCCCCGTTCCGGAATGAGGTCGTCATAGCGGCACACCGCGGTCCAGTGCGCCTTCGCGTGCACTGCGGTCACGGAACCACCGCTAGCCTCGGGCCGGCGATCAGAACCGGTTGGCCGGGTCGGCGATGGGCAGGCGTTGGCTGGCCACGCTCCTGGACGAACTCGATGGTCGGATCGGGCACGCCCGGCGCGTTGACGAACGAGGTGAACCGGGCCAGCTTGTCCGGATCCTCCAACACGCCGCGCCACTCGTCGGAGTAGCCCGCCACGTGCGCCTCCATCGCGGCGTCGAGCTCCGCGCAGATCCCGAGTGAGTCGTGCACGATGACGTCTCGCAGGTGGTCCAGGCCGCCTTCCAGCTCCTCCAGCCACGGCGCGGTGCGCTGCAGCCGGTCGGCGGTACGCACGTAGAACATCAGGAACCGGTCGATCGTGCGCACCAGCGTCTCGGTGTCCACGTCCGAGATCAGCAGGTCAGCGTGTCGAGGCCGGAAACCGCCGTTGCCGCAGACGTAAAGGTTCCAGCCAGTCTCGGTGGCGATCACCCCGAAGTCCTTGCTGCGGGCCTCGGCGCACTCTCGCGCACAGCCGGAGACCGCGGCCTTGACCTTGTGCGGTGCGCGCAGCCCCCGGTACCGCAGCTCCAGTGCGATGGCCATGCCCACCGAGTCCTGCACCCCGTAGCGGCACCAGTCGGTACCCACACAGGACTTCACGGTGCGCAGCGCTTTACCGTAGGCGTGGCCGGACTCAAAACCGGCGTCCACCAGCCGGCGCCAGATCGCTGGCAGCTGCTCCACCCGGGCCCCGAACAGGTCGATCCGCTGCCCACCGGTGATCTTGGTATACAGCCCGAAGTCGCGGGCCACCTCACCGAGCACAATGAGCTTCTCCGGGGTGATCTCCCCGCCGGGGACCCGGGGCACCACCGAGTAGGTGCCGTTGCGCTGCAGGTTGGCCAGGAAGTGGTCGTTGGTGTCTTGCAGGGTGGCCTGCTCGCCGTCCAGGATGTGGCTGCCGGGGGACAACACTCCGCTCAGCGAGGCCAGGATCGACGCCACCGCAGGCTTGCAAAGGTCACATCCACGACCTTTGCCGTGCTTGGCGACCAGCTCGGAGAAGGTCCGGATCCGCGTCGCAGCAACGATCTCGAACAGCTCAGCGCGGCTGTGCGCGAAGTGCTCACACAGTGCCTTGGATTGTTCGACGCCGTTCGCCGTGAGCAGCTTCTTCAACATCGGCACACAGGACCCGCAGCCTGTGCCGGCCTTCGTGCACGCCTTGAGAGCGGGCACGGTCCTCGCCCCCTCGCACACCGCCGCACCGATCGTCTCGACGGTGACCGCGTGGCAGGAGCATACCTGGGCGTCGGCAGGCAATGCGCCCGCGTCGAGTTCACCGCCGGACGGCGAGATCAGCGCACCGGGGTCCGCCGGCAACTGGGCGCCAACCAGCGCACGCAGCGTGCCGTAGAGCGCCGCATCGCCCACCAGCACCCCGCCGAGCAGGGTCCGCGCATCGTCGGAGATGACGAGTTTGGCGTAGCGGCCGGCGACAGGGTCGTTGTGGATGACCTCCAGCGCTCCTTGAGCCCTCCCGTGGGCGTCACCGAAGCTGGCCACGTCGACCCCGAGCAGCTTGAGCTTGGTGGAAGTATCCGCGCCCGGGAAGGTGGCGTTGCCGCCGAGCAGCCGGTCGGCCACTACCTCGGCCATCGCGTAGCCGGGTGCGACCAACCCGTAGCAACGGCCCTCGAGGGCAGCGCACTCCCCGATCGCCCAGATGTCCTCGTCGCAGGTGCGGCAGCGAGCGTCGACCAGCACGCCACCCCGCTCACCGAGCGGCAATCCAGCGTCGCGAGCCAGCTGGTCGCGGGGACGCACCCCGGCGGAGAAGACCACGACGTCGGTGTCAAGCTCGGTGCCATCGGCGAGTCGGACCAGCATCCGTCCCCGGTCGGGTTCGATGGCCTCGGTGGCATGGCCGCAGTACACCCGTACCCCGAGGCCCTCGATGAACCGGCGCAACAGCGCCCCGCCGCCCTCGTCCACCTGCATCGGCATCAGCCGGGGCGCGATTTCGACCACGTGCGGGGACAGCCCTAGCTGGCGCAGCGCATGCGCAGCCTCCAAGCCGAGCAGCCCGCCGCCGACCACCACCCCGGAGCGCCGACCGGCCGCCGTGGTGTGCATCGCGCGCTGCGCCGCCGCGCGGATGGCGTCGAGGTCCTCCGGGGTGCGGTAGACGTAGCAGCCGGGCAGGTCGTGGCCGGATACCGGGGGCACGAACGGTGCTGACCCGGTGGCCAGCACCAGCGCGTCGTAGGCCACCCAGCGCCCGGACGCGGTGCGGACCCTGCGCTTGTGCCGGTCGATCGCCACGCACGGATCACCCAGCCGCAGCTCCACCCGGTCGTCCTGGACGGCAGGCAGGGTCAGCGCCTCGGCGTCCCAGGAGTCCACATACGATGAGAGAGCGACCCGGTCGTAGGCTGGTCTGCCCTCCTCGGCGAGCACGACGATCCGCCATTGCCGCTGGACGTCCCGGCCGACCAAGGCCTCCACCAGCCGGTGCCCGACCATGCCATGGCCTGCAACGACGACAGTACGCATCATGCTGCTCCCTCCTGCGCAGCGAGCACGCCCGGTCCTCACAGCCCATATCTAGGGCCGCGTCCCAGTTCGCCGGTTGGCCGTGCGCAGCGGTCTGGTGAGCTGCTCGCAGCGACCGAGCAGCTCACCAGCAGTCCAACCCTGATGACATCTTGAGCGCGCTTCGTGAACGCGGTGTTTCCATGCTGTTTCAGCACGCCTGTTCGTCACATCGAGGTCGCTCACACCTGGACGTAAGCCAGCCGCAACTGCTCGGCCGTCCTGACGACGGGCGCCCGGCGCAGGTAGAGCACGTAAGTGACGACGACGCACGCTCCGTAGAAGATCATGAAGGACCAAAAGGCGGGTACCCCGGATTTCGTGGCGAGGAAGGACTGCCGGAAGGCAAGGTTGATGAGCAGTCCACCCATCGCGCCGATCGCGCCGGCAATCCCGATCACCGCACCGGACAGCCGGCGCGCCTTCATCAGCGCGGAGTGCTTCGGCTCACCAGATGCGATCGCCACCCGGGCCTTAACATCGAAGATCGACGGGATCATCTTGTAGGTAGAGCCGTTGCCGATCCCGGAGAGCACGAACAACGCGATAAACCCGGTCAGGAACAGCGGCAGCGACTTCTGGTTGGAGGCCATGATCACCAGGCCGGTGGCCAGGGCCATCCCGATGAAGGTCCCGAGGGTGATCTTGGCGCCGCCGAACCGGTCGGCCATCCAACCACCGACTGGGCGGATCAGCGAGCCGATCAGCGGGCCGATGAAAACGACCGAGGCCGCCTGCAGCGGGGTGCGGTGGAACTGGGTCTGCAGCATCAGGCCGAAGGCGAAGCTGTAGCCGATGAACGAGCCAAACGTGCCGATGTAGAGGAATGACATCACCCAGGTCTGGGCGTTCCGGACTGCCTCACGCAGCGCGCCGGTGTCGTTGCATACCGAGGAGATGTTGTTCATGAACCGGGCGGCGCACACCGCGGCGATCACGATCAGCGGGACATAAATCGCCAGCACCAGACGTGGACTGGTGGCGCCGAAGATCGCGATCACCAGCAGGCCGAGCAGCTGCACCGCAGCCACCCCCAGGTTCCCCCCGCCGGCGTTGAGCCCGAGTGCCCAGCCCTTGCGGCCCTCCGGGAAGAATGCGTTGATGTTGACCATGGACGAGGCGAAGTTGCCACCGCCCAGACCACCGAGTGCCGCGACGATCACGAACGTCAGGTAGGGCGTGCCCGGATGCATGACGATGATCGCCAGGGTGGTCGGAATGAGCAGCAACAACGCGCTGACGATGGTCCAATTGCGCCCGCCGAACCGAGCCGGCGCCATGCTGTACGGGATCCGGATCACCGCGCCGATCAGCGAAGGAAGGGACACCAGGAGAAACTTGCCTGCCGGATCGATGCCGTAGGCCCTGCCCATGAAGAGCACCAGGACAGACCAGACCGTCCACATCGAGAACCCGATGTGCTCAGTGAAGATCGAGAACCACAGGTTCCGATTCGCCACCCGCTTGCCTGTCTTCTCCCAGAATCCGGGATCTTCCGGCTCCCAGTGGTCGATCCATCGTCCCCCGCGAGCCGGCTTGGCCGGCGCTGTCATCTCGGTCGTGCTCATCGCGCCTCCTGAGCTGGTGGGTACGACGAGCGACGCTAGATGCCGGTTATGTTCGCCGGTGTTGCTGTTTGTTGCAGCGCTGAGAATTCCCGTTCACATGGTGTGGCGGCCGTGGCGTGAGGCCCCTGGCTGCGAACCCGTGATCGGCGTCCCGCGGGAAACGTAGATGCGCCGCCGGGACGTCCGCGCTAGCGTCACGCACGTCGAATCGAGGAGACCTGATGGCAGAGCAAGCCGAATCCCCGGATCATCCCGACGATGCCGCTTCGCCGGTACCCAACCGCCGCGAGCGCCGCGGCGGAAAGACCGGGGCTCCGGCGCCTCACGGTGGCAAGTCCGCCCTGCCCCGCCGGTCCGCCCCGCCAGCCCCCTCCCGCCAGTACTCCACTCGCCGCCGCAGCGGCTGAGGCTAGGCCGGTCACAAGGGATGCTTGTGCACCTAGTCTTGTGCACCTAGTCTTGTGCACCTAGTAGAGGGGCCCTAGTAGAGGGGCAGGGTGGGGTCGACCTGCTTGACCCACGCCACCACCCCGCCCCCGACATGTACGGCGTCCCGGAAACCCGCCTTGTGTAGCGCGGTGAGCGCCTCGGCGGAACGCTGCCCGGACTTGCAGTGCAGTACCAGCGGCTTGTCCTGAGGCAGCTCCGCCAACGCCTCACCGGACAGGATCCGGTCTTTGGGGATCAGCGTGGAACCCGGGATCCTGACGATCTCGTACTCGTGCGGCTCCCGAACGTCGATCAGGGCGAAGTCCTTGCCAGAGTCGATCATCTCCTTGAGCTCGACTGCGGTGATCGTCGAACCCGCCGCCGCGGTGGCGGCGTCGTCGCTGACCGTGCCGCAGAACTCCCCGTAGTCGATCAGCTCAGTGATCGGATCGCCCGCCGGGTCCCGGCGGATCCTGATGGTGCGATAGCTCATCTCCAGCGCGTCATACACCATCAGCCGGCCCAGCAGTGGCTCGCCGATCCCGGTGATCAACTTGATCGCCTCGGTCACCATGATCGAACCGATTGATGCGCAGAGCACGCCCAACACGCCGCCCTCGGCGCAGGACGGCACCATCCCAGGAGGGGGGGGTTCGGGGTACAGGTCGCGGTACTGCAGTCCCTGGCCGCCGGGAGCGTCCGCCCAGAACACCGATGCCTGGCCCTCGAAGCGGAAGATTGAGCCCCACACGTAGGGCTTGCCGACCAGCACCGCAGCGTCGTTGACCAAGTAGCGGGTCGCGAAGTTGTCAGTGCCGTCCAGGATGAGGTCGTAATCGCGGAAGATAGCCAGCGCATTGGATGAGTCCAGCCGCAGCTGGTGCAGGTTTACCTGGACGAACGGGTTGATCTCCCGGATGGAGTCCCGGGCGGACTCCCCCTTGGGCCGGCCGATGTCGGACTGGCCGTGGATCACCTGACGCTGCAGGTTCGACAAATCGACTTCGTCGAATTCGACGATGCCCAGCGTGCCCACGCCGGCGGCGGCCAGGTACAGCAGAGCCGGGCTGCCCAGCCCACCGGCACCAATCACCAACACTTTCGCGTTCTTCAGCCGCTTCTGACCCTCCATCCCCACCTCCGGGATGATCAGGTGGCGGCTGTAGCGGGCCACCTCGTCCCTGGTCAACTCCGCGGCGGGCTCCACCAGCGGCGGCAGGCTCATCGGCGCACTCCTCACAGCGTTTGGTGCCCTCGCACACCTCGAACGTCCCCGGCACGCCGACTCTTCCCGTCAGGGACCCTTCTCCCGGATTGCGGTCAGTTGACCGTGGGAAAGGGCCAAGCGTTGGGTTGGCATACTAGGCCGTCGGGGGTGACGTGGTCGGTGCCCAGCGCCGCGAGATAGTTGTCGGCCACCCCCCAGGTCTGCTGCATCATCACCGGCGCCAAGCGCCCGGGTCCATCACAGGCGATGTGGGAGAAGCCCAGCCCGTGCCCAACTTCGTGATTGACCGCATACTGCTGGTACTGCACCACATTGCCCTGGAAGGCCACCGCCCCCCGGGCCCAGCGAGCAATGTTGATCACTACCCGGTGATCCTGTGGTTTCCAGCAGGACGCGTCGAAGGGAATCTGGAAACCGCAGAGCCGGCGGGTGGTCAGCTGCGAGGCGAGGCTGATCCGCAGGGTCGCCACTCGGCTGTCGTCGATCCGCTGGAATTGGTAGCGCCCACTGCCGATCCAGCTCTTCGGGTTGTGCAGGGTGCTGTCCACTGTGGTGGCGAAACCCAGCGGACCGCCCTCCAGTTCGACCCCATCCTCGATCTCGACGGTGTAGGTGAACAACCGGCCCGTCCCGAAGGGCGCGCCGGCGCCGGGAATCACCCGCCAGGTGCCGGCGCCCTGCACCGTGAACGGCCCGCCACCGGGCAGCTCAGCGGACGCCTTGGCCGCATCAAAACCCGGGCCGCCCACCGGGTTGGGGATCAGCGGATTACCCGCCGAGCCGGACGTACTGGCTTGGTTAGACGGCCACAGCGGCGATCTGGCCGCGTCGAGCACCGCCAACACGGTGAGCACCACGAGGATGGGCAGCGCGTAGACCCGCCAACCGTAGGTGGACACCGCCCGGGCCAGGCGCCGGGAACCATGAGGTTCAGCCGCATGGGGTCGGGAAACACCGTGGGGTCGGGAAACACCGTGTCGAGACACCGGCGGGGGCTGGGGATCCCAGGACGCGGTCAGCGGCTGTTCGTCGGCAATGCGGGAATCCGCATATCGCTCCAGGCGCCGCGCTGAGACCCATTCGTCATCCCGGCGCGGGTCGGCAGGTCCGCTCGGGATCACCGACCGGGAGCGATCACCGGCGGACGCACGGACCGCAGGATCGGCTCGCGTCGGGCGGATCACCTCGCAAGGATGGCACAGCTACGCCGGATGCAGCGCCATGCCGCCCACGGTGGTACGGCACCAACTACCCGTTCCTCCACCACGGGGCAGTGAAATACCGGCGAGTAGGGTTTACCCCGTCAGGTGGGAGGTGCAGAAGGCCCATGACCGAGACGGCATCGAGCCGGGCGGATGCAGCGCCTCGCGGGGTGCGAATGCCCCGGGATGAGCGGCGCGCTCAACTGCTCGCTGCGGCCACCGACGTCTTCGTCAACAACGGGTACCACGCCACCGTCATGGATGATATCGCCGAGCGCGCCGGGGTCAGCAAGCCAGTGCTCTACCAGCACTTTCCCGGCAAGCTCGAGCTGTATCTGGCGCTACTGGAGCGCCACACCGACGAGCTGGTCCGCCGGGTCCGGGAGGCAATCGAGGAGACCCACGACAACGGGCAGCGGGTCCGCAACGCGGTCGGGGCATACTTCGACTTCGTCGATAGTGACGATGAGGCATTCCGGTTGGTCTTCGAGTCTGACCTCCGTAACCAGCCCCCCGTGCAAGCCGTCGTGGAGCGGACGTACACGGCCTGCGTGCAGGCCATCGCGCAGGCTGTGGCGGCCGATGCCGGGCTGGACGCCGACCGCGCGTGGCTGGTTGCGGTCGGCGTCGTGGGGATCAGCGAAGACAGCGCACGGTACTGGCTCACCCGCCGGCACGAGCTGCCCAGGGAGGAGGCAGTCGCGCTGACTGCGTCACTGGCGTGGAAGGGCCTCGCTGGCTTCCCGCTGCAGCACGGCTAAATCCCCCACCCCGCTCCACCGCTATGCCTGGGCGGGGACGAGGAGCGTGAAGGTGGGGGGAGCGGGTCGGGTCAGCCGGAGTCTGCCGCCTTCCGCTTCGGCCAGGCTGCGAGCCAGCGCAAGGCCGATGCCGTGCCCGTCGGCAAGGCGCGATCGTCGGGTGAAAAGTTCCGGTTCGGGAGCGGTGATGCCGGCGCCCTCGTCGGACACGTCGATGGCCAGCGCGTCGGCGGCATTGCGCACCGCCACCGATACGGTTCCCGAGCCGTGGGTGGCGGCATTGTCCAACAACACCGTGAGCACCTGCCGCACAGCCGCGGTCGAGGCGAGGGACACCGGGGCCTGTGGGTCCACCGCCACGTGGAGCGTGCGGGCTTGGGCCGCCAGCCGATCATGCCAGCCCACTTCGATCTCCTCGAGTAGGCTTGGAAGGTCCAGCGGCGTGGCGTTGGAGCTGCGAGTATCCCTAGCCAGGGCAAGCAGCTCCTCGATGGTCTGCTCCAGCCGGTCCGCGGCGGCGATTCCGTCGGTGATGGCGTGGCGAAGGTTCTGCCCTGGATGGTCCAGCGCCGCTTCGAGTCGGAGCCGCAATCCGGTCAGCGGAGTGCGAAGCTGGTGCGACGCATCAGCGGAGAAGGAGCGCTCGCGGGCGAGCATGTCATCCAGGCGACCGGCAGTACTGTTCAACGCCGAGCCGACGGAGTCGATCTCGGGAATGTCCGCCGGTGTGGTTCGGACACTGAAGTCACCTTGGCCGAGACGGCGCGCCGCATCCGAGAGCTCCTCGAGCGGGCGGGCCAGCCGCCGGGCCTGGCGGCGGGCGACCAACCAGACCGTACCGATCGCCAGGCCGGCTAGGCCGAGCATGCCCAACCACACCAGCGCAACCTGCCGGTAGATCGCGGCGCGCGGGCTGGCGGCGCGCACCGCGCCGATCACATCACTGTCATGGGTCACCGGCACGGCCACGACCAGATCACCGTTGAAGTCTCTGGTGTTGATCTCACCGTCGTGCAGGGCGTGATACACCGCTTCGTCTCCGCCCTCGGGCCCGGTGCCCAGGATGCGATGGCCGCGATCCACATAGACGGCGAGGTGGGTCCCATCCTTGGGTTCGTGAAGCTCGGTCGGCGTGTTGCCGCGGAGCACGTCTGCGGTGACCGCCGCCGCCGCGCCGTCGGCCACCCGCAGCAGGTTTACTCGCTCGTCGTTCAACGCATACTTCAGCGCGCCAACGGCCAGCGGCACCCCGAACAGGCCGATGGCAAGCACGGCGGCGAGCACGGCGAGGCCGACGATCCGGGTACGCACGAGCTCCTTCTACCCGCCGACGTAAGGTCGTGGCAATGGCAACGCACCTCACGAGCCCTCCGGTGGCGCCTCCAGCCGGTACCCATGGCCTCGCAGGGTTGTGATCCGTGGCACCGAGCCCAGTTGAGCCATCCCAGCCAGCTTGCGACGCAGTGCGGCCACGTGCACATCGAGGGTCTTGGTGGGACCGAACCAGTTCTCGTCCCACACCTGCGCCATCAGCGTCTCCCGGCTGATCGCCGATTCCGGCGCTGCTGCGAGGCGGGCGAGTAGGTCGAACTCCTTGGCCCGCAGCGGCATCTCCGTACCTGAGACACTCGCCCGTCGGCTGCCGGTGTCCACCAGCAGGTCTCCCACCACAAGCATCGGTTGGGCTCCCGGTGTAGCCGGCGCCACCCGTCGTAGATGTGCTCGGACCCGGGCCAGCAGCTCAGCCAGCCGCACCGGCTTGGTCAGGTAGTCGTCCGCGCCGGCCTCGAGACCTACCACGACGTCCATTTCGTCGGTCCGGGCAGTGAGGATCACCAGCACCGTCGTCGGGTTGCTGGCCCGTAACTGCCGACACACCTCGACGCCGTCCAGGTCGGGTAGCCCGAGGTCCAAGAGCACCAGGTCGAAGTCCGTCTCGGAGGCCGCGCGGAGTGCGCCCCGACCGGTGCGCTGCCACGCCACCTGGTGCCCGTGGGCGCGCAGGCTGGACTCCAGCACACTACCGATGGTCTCGTCGTCTTCTATTACGAGCAGCCGGGACACATCATGAGCCTAAAGGGATCACTCCGCTGGCAACGCTCGGGTGTTACTGGAAGTAACTATTACTATCAGTAACACGTCGGGTGCCATAACGCTGTTGGCCACTCACGAGCTGACCGGGGGTCACCCCACCGAGAAGCCGACCCGGCGGCTGTCCGCGGGTCCGATCTCGACGTAGGCGACCCTCGAGGTCGGCACCATGTACCGCCGCCCCTTGTCGTCGACCAGGATCAGCATTCCCTGGGCGTTCCGCATCGCCTCGGCGACTATCGCCTCCACCTGGTCCGGCGAGTCCGCAGTGGACACCGTCAGCTCGCGAGGACTATCCGCGACACCAATCTTGATCTCCACGCCAGAACCTCCACGGTATGATCAACGTTACCGTCAGGTTAGTCGAACGGTGCGTAGGTGCTCACCCCAGCCCGAGAGCGGCCATCCGACGGCCGTGCAGGATCTCCACCCGACGGATCAGCGTGGCGAGGCCGGCCAGATCCCCGGAGCCGCGGACGATCAGATCAGCCAGCGCCTCTCGCTCTGCCACGATGTGCTGCGCATTCGTCACCGCCTCGCCGAGCAGCCGCCGTCCCCACAGGGCCAACCGGTCGCGGGTTGTCCGGTCCTGCTCGCAGGCACTGCGCACCTCTCGCTCGGCGAACGCCGAATGCCCGGTATCGGCCAGCACCTCTTTGACCAGCGCGGCGGTAGCGTCGTCCAGCCAGCCGCCCACCTCGCCGTAGAAGTCCGCCGCCAGCCCGTCCCCAACGTAGGCCTTCACCAGCGATTCCAGCCAGGACCGGGGTGCCGTCGAGGCATGGAACGCATCGAAGCGCATCACAAACGGGCGCATCGCGTCGTCCACCGAGACACCCAAGCCACGTAAGTAGCTCTCGAGCTGCCGGAAGTGTCCGATCTCAGCGGCCGCCATGCTGGCCATCGCCGCCCTGCCGGCCAGCGTGGGAGCATGGCGGGCATCCTCGGCGAGCCGGTCGAAGGCCGACAGTTCTCCGTAGGCGAGGACCCCCAGCAGATCGATGATGCCCTCACGTGCCACATCCACGGCGGCGAGCGTAGTGCTGCATTGCCAGGGTGTGCTGTGTCACGCGCACACTTAACGCGCGGACGGGTAGAATGTGGACACAGGGCGTGACACAATCCTCTGACCACACGCCCGGCTCAGTGGCAAATGCCGCCGGGCGTATGACATTGAGCGCGGACCTGGTGTCTTCGTTCCCGGTTCCGTTGCGCCATCCGGCAGCGCGGAGCGGGTCGAGCGAGACGGCGGTGAACGCGCCGATACGAGAGAGGCGATCACGCTGACCGTCAGCCAGACCACACTGTCCGACACCTACCCCCTGGAGCGACCTGACCCCGGCACCTTGAACCTTGCAGAAACCGACATCGACGAACCCCGCCCGCCAGTTCCGTTGCAGGCTGGCGCTCCGGTCCGGGACGACTCCCCTACTTTCGCCGAACTCGGTGTCCGCGACGAGATCGTCCGGACCCTGCTGGCCGCGGGAATTGAGCGCACCTTCGCCATTCAAGAGCTCACCTTGCCGCTGGCCCTGGCCGGCGACGACCTCATCGGCCAGGCCCGCACCGGTACCGGCAAGACGCTCGGCTTCGGTGTCCCCTTGATTCAACGGATCGCGGGCGGGGACATTGCGCTGGAGGGCACCCCACGCGCCCTGGTCATCGTGCCCACCCGCGAGCTGTGCCTGCAGGTCAGTGCCGACCTCACCGCCGCCGGCCGAGATCTCAATGTCCGGGTTCTCGCGGTATACGGCGGTCGGCCCTACGACGGGCAGATCAAGGCGCTGACCAGTGGGGTGGACCTGGTGGTCGGCACCCCAGGCCGGCTGTTGGACCTCGCCGAACAGCGCCACCTGGTCCTGGGCAAGGTGCGGGTGCTGGTCCTCGACGAGGCCGATGAGATGCTCGATCTGGGGTTTCTGCCCGACATCGAGCGAATCCTGGGGATGGTACCGGAGCAGCGCCAGACCATGCTGTTCTCGGCCACCATGCCGGATCCGATCATCACGCTGGCCCGGACCTTTCTGAGTCAGCCAACGCATATCCGCGCCGAGGAACCCGATGCCACTGTCATTCACGAACGGACCCGGCAGTTCGTTTACCGGGCGCACGCGATGGACAAGGTGGAGTTGCTCGCCCGCATGCTGCAGGCCCGCGACCGGGGCCTGACAATGATTTTCACGAGAACCAAACGCACTGCGCAAAAGGTAGCTGACGAGCTTACCGAGCGCGGTTTTGCGGCGGCGGCAGTACACGGCGATCTCGGCCAGGGAGCGCGCGAGCAGGCACTGCGGGCGTTCCGTTCGGAGAAGGTGGACGTGCTGGTCGCCACCGACGTCGCCGCCCGCGGCATCGATGTTCCAGAGGTCACTCACGTCATCAACTACCAGTGTCCAGAAGACGAGAAGACCTACGTGCACCGAATTGGGCGGACCGGGCGGGCCGGACGGGCCGGCGTCGCGATCACCCTCGTCGACTGGGACGAGGAGCCGCGCTGGAAGCTGATCAGTGATGCTCTTGGTCTCCACATGCCGGAACCCGCGGAGATCTACTCCACCTCCGAGCACCTGTTCAGCGACCTTGACATCCCCCCTGACTCCACCGGGCGGCTGCCGCTGGCCCGGCGCACCCGAGCCGGGCTGGCAGCCGAGCCCAGCGACGAGGACGACCGGACTCGCGGTCGGCGTGCTACTGGCACCCGGCGTGGCCTGCGCAGTGGATCCGCCGACAGTCAGATCCCTTCGGTCCGTCGCCTCCGGCGCCGCACCCGCAACGGAGAGACTGTCGGCGAGACGACACCCCCACCGGAGTATCCAGGGGAGCAGGGTGACGCCCGGCCGCGGCGGCGGCGCCGACGGCACCGGAGCCGGGGCGCTGATAGCGGGAGCACCGGCCGCGGCAGTGTCGTTACCACCAAGGGCGTCACCACCAACGGCGTTGTCACCAAGGGCGTTGTCACCGGTCAGGAGCACGGCAGCCGGCCTCGCGCCGCGGGCTGACCGGCGTCTGGAGATGCCCGCGCCGGAACGCCGCACCCGGTGGGACCTGACCGCCGCGGCGATGCTGGCGGTGGTCGTGCTCGCCGTGTGGACCGCGCTGTGGTGGGCCAGTGACGCGCGGCGCACCACTGCGACCACCGCCCCCGGTCCCGCTCCGGGAAATACGACCTCAGCACTCAGCTCTGGGGCGACGCACCTGCCAGCGGCACTGACCGAGGCGTGGCGGGCGCCAAGTCCGGCGACCCCGGTCCCCTTGGTGCAGGGCGGCACGGTGGTCACCGGTGCCGCCGGGATGGTCGCCGGTCGCGACCTGCGCTCCGGCGCAGTCCGCTGGAGCTACCGGCGAGACCGCTCACTGTGCACGGTGGGCGCCGCGTTTCACCAGGTAGTGGCGGTGTACCAGAGAGGCGAGACCTGCAGCGAGGTGACCGCCCTGGACTGGAGCACCGGCCAGCGCGGGCCGCAACGCACCGGTCCGGTGGAGGCGCCGACCCACCTGGTCGCCGCTGGCGACCAGGTGGCCGCCAGCGGATCGCGCTACCTGGAGGTATGGCGCTCCGACCTGGTGCGAACGCTGGCTTATGGGCGAGTGCCGACCCCAGCGCAGCCCGCGACGCAGCCGCGACCGGACTGCCTCCACGGGTCGATGGCACTGGGAAGTGGGAAACTGGGCAACGGGAAACTGGCCGTGGTGGAGCAGTGTCCCGGGGAGCGTGTGCGGCTCACCCTGCAACAGTCTGATCCCAGGAACCCAGACCAGCCCGAGGTGATCTTCAGCATCCTTCTCCCGGGTCAGCAGGCCCGGGTCGTCGCGGTGAGCGGGGAGCGGGTGGCCGTGGCGCTGCCCGACCCGGCCCGGCTGGTCGTGCTCGACGAGCAGGGTAAGGCGGTAGCCGAGCACCCGCTGGCCATTCCGGACGCCGACCTGCGGGGCAACCCACCCGGTGGCGTGGTCGAGGTCACCGAGACCATGACCGAGGTGTACTGGTTCACCGGCTCGGCCACTGTCGCGTTGGACCTCGGTGACCTGCGGCCACAGTGGACCCGGCCAGGATCCCTGGGCGCCGGCTCGGAGATCGCCGGACGGCTGCTGCTGCCAGTGCCGGGGGCGCTGGCCGTGCTCGACACCACCACAGGTCAGCAGGTCGGCGCGCTGCCAGTGGACCGCGGCGGCTACCGCGGCCCGGTAGGTACCACCAGCTCCGACGGTGTCGTGCTGGAGCAACGCGGCGACACCCTGGTTGCGCTACGCGAACCACTCGTAGGCTCCACTCGGTGACGGCAGCACAGATCACTCCGCACAGCGCCAGCCGGGGGCAGGTGATGGTGCCCGGTGCCCAGCCAGCGGCCCAGCTAGCGACACTGCGAGCCGAACCCGCAGACCCCCTCGGCGCCGTGGCCGTCCTGGTGCCCGGGTACACCGGGTCCAAGGAGGACTTCTCAGCACTGCTCGATCCGCTGTGCAGCACCGGTCTGTCCGTGCTGGCGTTGGACCTGCCCGGCCAGTACGAGTCCCCCGGCCCGGGTCGCGAGGAGGACTACTACCCCGACCCGCTGGGCCGTATTGTCGCCGCGCTGGTGGCTGAGCTGGCCGCCAGCGGGGACCGGGTACTGCTACTGGGACACTCCTACGGGGGGCTGGTGGCCCGATCAGCGGTGCTCGCCGGCGCGCCGGTGACCGGGCTGACCCTGCTGAGCTCGGGCCCAGGGGGGCTGCCCGCAGGGCAGCGCCGGACACTGATCGACCTCACCGAGCCGGTGATGCGCGCTGAGGGCATCGAGGCCGTCCAGCAGCTGCGGGAAGCCCGGGACGGAATCGTCGAGCCACCCGAGCTCGCCGCACTGCTGCGGGACCGCTTCCTGCGGTCGTCGAGCACTGGCCTACTCGGCATGGCGACCGGCCTGCGCATCGAACCTGATCGGGTTGCCGAGCTGGCGGTAGCCCTGCGCACCGGCGCTATCCCGTGCCTGGTCGTTTTCGGCGAATCTGACGACGTGTGGCCGGCACCCCTCCAGCGCGATATGGCGGACCGACTAGGCGCCGCAGTCGCGATGGTCCCCGGTGCCGCGCATTCGCCGAATACCGAGAACCCGCAGGCACTACTCAACGCGCTACTGCCAATCTGGATGGACTGGCTAGCAACTCCTCTGACATCACGAGTGCCGAGAACATCATGAGTGATGAGGATCGGCTCCAATGGGCGGACAGCTTCGCTCAACCTGTTAGCCTGGCAAACAGCTCAGGTGGCGGTGAGGGATGTCATGGCACAGCGCGATAGGCGTCGACGTCGACCGGGAGACTCTGCTAGCAGCCACCGCGGGGCGGAGTGAGACCGTGACGGACGATCTGGGGTACTTCGGGCCTGGCAGCGTGACGTGGCGGGTGCTGGCGGACCCGGCCGCCGGTGTCGGCGGGATCCGCGCGCTGTTCCTGCAGGCACTGCACCCACTGGCGATGGCAGCGGTGCATGAGCATTCGGCCTTCAGGAGCGACTTCTGGCCGAGGCTGCAGCGCACCGCGCAGTACGTGACCACGGTGAGCTTCGGCACTCGTGCCCAGGCCGACACGGCGGCCGCTCGGGTCCGCGCGGTGCACCGGAGAATCCACGGCGTCGACCCGGTGACCGGCGGGCGGTACGCCGCGACCGACGCCGATCTGCTGCGGTGGGTGCACGTCACCGAGGTGTCCTCGTTTCTCGACGCGGTCGGCCGCGGCGGGCTGGCGCTGACCGGCACGGAGGCCGACCGGTTTCTGCTGGAGCAGGTGCGCGCCGCCGAGTTGGTGGGTCTTGACGACGTACCAACCGACCGGGCCGCACTGATCAGATACTTCGAGCAGGTGCGCTCCGAACTGCGTGCCTCTCCGGTAGCACGGCGAGCCGCGCTACGGCTGGCGGTACCGCCACTGTCCCTACGGACCGAGTTGACTACCCCAGCCCGGCCAGCGTGGACCGTGGTGGCCGGGCTGGCCTTCACCTTGCTGCCCCGGTGGGCGCGCCGTCTTTACGGCCTGCCTGGCCTGCCCACCACCGACCTGACCGCCACCGTGGTATTGCGGGGACTACGCACCGCCGCACTGCGGGTGCCCGAACATTGGCGACACGGGCCTATCGTCCAGCAGGCGCTGAACAGAGCGCGGGAAGCCTCCTGACCCAGGAGCTCAGGTCCACCAGCCGAACCAGAGAACGCCAGCCGCGAGCACGAGGACAGAGTACGAAGCCACCGCCGCGCTGCGGCCCAGGGCCCGATCTGCCGCCAGCTGCAGCACAACGGCGGCCAGTGCCGCGACCACATGACCAATGACGACTGCCATGCCTGGGCCGGGACGGCCTGACGTACTGGCCAGCCCCTGCGCCACGCATACCGCGACCGCCAGCGCGACCAGGCCTCCAGCCAGCACACCGGACAGTCCGCGCAGGGCGCGCCCGCCGTTCGATTGCCGGCGCCGCACGGCACGCTCCACGTCGGCGATCATGGTGCGAGCAGCGCCCATGGCTGGAGGTCTGGTGCGCTGGCCCGCCCCTCGGGGCAGTGCCGCCGGAACTCACACCATGAGCAGGCCCGGCCGGGAGCGGGCGGGAACAGCATTTCCGGATCTCCTCCCGTCGCCAGAGCATCGGTGGCCAGCGCGATCTCCTCGGCAACCTCCTCGGCACGCTGCAGGTGCCTGCTCAGCGACTGCTCAGTGTGCTCCCATCCGGCAACGGTCCCGGTGGGCACGTGGTGTAGCTCCACCCGTTGGCACTGCCGGCGCAACGTGCGCCGGGCCGCAAAAGCATAGAGCGCCAACGCCTGCGAACCGCGAGCGTCATCGACAGTGAGTTCGTGGCGACCGGTCTTGTAGTCCACCACGACCAGCTCGCCGTCCCGCTCGTCGATGCGGTCTACTCGCCCCTCCGCGACAATCCGCTGGGTCGGCGCCGAGACCCAACGCTCCACCCCCACTGGATCAAGATGGGGGTCCAGCTCGTCGACATAGCGGGCCACCCAGTCCTGCGCGCGGCTGCGATAGTCGGCGGCCTGCGCGTCGTCCGCGAAACCTTCCCCGGACCAGTGCGTCGCCACCAAGGCGGCCGCAGTGTGCGGACGGCGCCGCCCGGGCGCCAGATCGAACAACGCCCGCAGCGCGGTGTGCACCACCGCGCCCAGAGTGTTGTGCGCCCACGCCCCGCCCCGGGCAGGCGTGGGACGATCCAGATAGGCCATCCGGTAGCGTCGGCGGCAGCCGGTCCAGGTGGCGAGCTTCGCGGGAGTCACCCGCACTAGCGGACGGGGCAGACCGCCGAGTTCCAGTTCCCCCTGCGCTCGCCGTGCCATTGCGCCTACCGTACTCGTCCCCCTTGACTCGGGTCCCGCGCCGGTCCGGCTGCAGGTCGACTCACCGGTTCAGCCGGTCACCGCGGTGACGCGGCTGCGGGCCGCCAGCTCCTCGATCCGCTCCAGCGCCTCCGGGTCAGTCATCTCCTGACCCAGTGACACCGTCTTGCTCGCGCCGTGGTAGTCGCTGGAGCCGGTGATCAGCAGGTCCAGCGTGGTCGCGAGGTCGCGCAGCGCAGCCCGTTCGTCGCCGGTGTGGTCGGGATGGTCGACTTCCACCCCGGCGAGCCCCTCGGTGGCGAGCTCAGCGATGACCGCGGGGGCGACCACCGGTCCGCGGCGGCGGGCTGCGGCGTGCGCCAGTACCGGGACCCCGCCCGCAGCACGAACCATCCGGACCGCGGTCTTGACGTCGGTGTCGGCCCGGCCGGTGTAGTACGGACCTCCGGTGTTCAGGAACCGGTGGAAAGCCTCCTGGACACTGTCCACGACACCGGCTGACACCAGTGCCCGGGCCAGATGCGGCCGACCGGCCGGAGCGTCCGACGCCAGGGCGCCGAGCAGCGCGTCTGGATCCACCGGAAACCCGTCGGCAGCCATCCGCTGTGCCATGGCGCGCAGCCGCATGCGTCGCTCGTCCCGCAGCCGGGACTGCTCGGCGGTAATCGCCTCCGAGGCGGGATCGAACAGGTACCCGAGCAGATGCACCGAGACCCGCCCGTTCCTACCGTCCGGCGCGATGCAGGAAAACTCCGCGCCCCGGATCAGCCGTAGGCCTGGGGGCAGCGCAGCGACGGCCTCGGCCCACCCGGCGGTGGTGTCGTGATCGGTCAGGGCCACCACATCAAGGCCAGCCGCAGCGGCGATCGCGACGAGTTCCGCGGGAGTGTCCGTGCCGTCGGACATGGTGGAGTGGGCGTGCAGGTCAATACGCACGACCAGCCAGCCTCCGGATCTCTTGGCTACCGCACCCCTGGGTCAGACCACCTCGCGAATGGGCGGCGCCTGCGGCGAGAGGCGCGCGGCGGCTCCAGCATATGGGAACGGGGCTGCTTCTTCTCACCGAAGATCAACTCGGAGATCGCCATGAAGACCTCCTCCGGCCTGGGCACATACTGGATCTTCTCCAAATCCTGCTTCTGCCCAGCCGATTCCACCCGGAGCGTGCCGTAACCGAGCAACTGTCCGGCAAATGGCCGCAAGAAGCTCATATCGGTCACCTTCGTGATCGGCATCATGGAGTTCTTCGTCTGGATGACGCCACTAGTGATCATGAATCGCTTGTCGGTGACGATGATGACCTCGATCCACCACTCCAGCAACTTCCAGGCGAAGCGCAGCACCGCCGCGACTGCCAGGTACCAGAGCAACGACTGGGGCAGCCAGAGACCTTCCCCCACACGACTGACCAGGCGAGACAGCACGAACGCGACAATCACGATCCCGACGGTCTGTACCAGTGGCCAGAGCAGCATCGCCCAGTGCCGCCGCACCCGGATCACCCGCCGCTCCACGGCGGGGTTGAGGAGGACGTTGGCATGTCGACCAATCATGTCAGCGCTGCCAGAACGTCTTCAGCACTCATTTTGACCTGCCTGTCTCGCCGCTGCGGGCAGCGGGCGCAGCCGTTGTTGGGTACTTCCGTCATCGATCCGAACGTTGTACCGCGCCTGGGTTGGCGGTTCGTCTCGACACTTCTGAGAGTACTACCGTCGCTACTCATGACAGGGGCCGAGCAACGGATCCGGTGCGTCGGGGCAGTGGTGTTCGACGACGCCGGCAGGCTGCTACTGATCCGGAGGGCGAACGAGCCGGGACGGGGACGCTGGTCGGTGCCCGGCGGCCGGGTTGAGGCCGGTGAGACCGATCACCAGGCGGTGATCCGCGAGGTGGCCGAGGAGACCGGCCTGGCGGTTGATATTGCGTGTCCGCTGGGGGAGGTGCAACGCTCCGCACCGGACGGGGCCGTGCTCGACATCCATGACTACAGCTGCCGCGTGACCGGTGGGACGCTACGCGCTGGTGATGACGCTGGCGATGCCTGCTGGTGCGACGCGGAAACCCTGCCCAGTCTGCCCCTTGTCAGCGGTCTCATCGAAGCCCTCACCCACTGGGACTCCCTACCCCGCTGAGGTCAGGCAGTCGCGGTGCCTGGACCCATCGCCAGCTTGGCCAGCATGTCGCGGGCCTGCTCGGCGTACCGCGGCTGGCACAGCACGTCGTAACGCCCGGCCACCAGTTGGCTCGCCGACGCGAAATCCCGGCGGCCACGGGTCGAGGCGTAGCCGGCGGCGGCAAACACCGTCCCGAACACCGCGCCGGTGGCCACCCCCACCAGGATCGGGATCACGCCGGTCCCGGCCTGGGTAGCGAACAGGCTGAGCAGCACCCCGACGAACAGGCCGAACCAAGCACCCGACGCCGTTCCCTGACCGATTACCCGGCCCCAGGTCAACCGGCGCAGCACCCGCTCCACCAGCATGAGGTCCACCCCAACGATCGTGACCTCGGCGACCGGGAACTGGTTATCTGCGAGATGGTCCACGGCACGCTGCGCCTCGGCGTAGGTGGCGTAGGAGCCGATCGGCCAGCCAGTGGGCGGGGTGGGCAAGCCAGGCATCTGGCCCTGGCCGCTGAATGGACTGGTCATAGTGCATCACCTCCCCTACGAGGTACCCCATCGTGCCAACGCTCGCGCTGGAGAACGCCCACGGTTTCTCTCAACTTCAGCTTCTCTCAACTTCGCGCAGCGTACTCCCGCAGCAGCCCCCTACTGATGATCGTCTTTTGGATCTCGCTAGTGCCCTCGCCGATGAGCAGGAACGGCGCTTCACGCATCAGCCGCTCGATTTCGTACTCCTTCGAGTAGCCGTATCCGCCATGGATGCGGAAGGCGTCCTCGGTGACCTCCTTACAATATTCGCTGGCCAGCAGCTTCGCCATCCCGGTCTGGACGTCGTTGCGCTCGCCGGAATCCTTGAGCCGAGCGGCGTTGACCATCATCAGATGTGCGGCTTCGACCTTGGTGGCCATCTCAGCAAGCTTGAACGCGATCGCCTGGTGCTGCGCGATTGGCTTGCCGAAGGCCCTGCGCTGCTGGGCGTAGTCGACCGCGAGCTCGAAAGCGCGAATGGCGATGCCACAGGCCCGGGCGGCGACGTTGACCCGCCCCACCTCGACGCCATCCATCATCTGGGCGAAGCCCTTGCCGGGAGCCGCACCCAGCACCTTGTCGGCTCCGATGCGGTAGCCGTCGAACACCAACTCGGTGGTGTCGACCCCCTTGTAGCCCATCTTATCGATCTTTCCGGGCACACTGAGCCCGGGAACGACCTCACCGTACCCGGTGGGCTTGTCCACCAGCAGCGTGGTGAGGTTGTGGTGCGCCTTCTGGGCACCCTCCTCAGTCTTGACCAGAGCCGCCACCAGGGTCGACGTGGCGCCATTGGTCAGCCACATCTTCGCGCCATCGACGATGTAGTGGTCCCCGTCGCGGCGGGCCCTCGTCTTGATCGCCGCAACGTCGGAACCCAACTCTGGTTCCGACATGGAGAAGGCACCCCGAATACTGCCCTCGGCCATCCCCGGCAGGTAGTGCTGCTTCTGCTCGTCGGTGCCGTGGTGGCTGATCATGTGCGCCACGATGAAGTGAGTATTGATCACGCCGGAGACGCTCATCCAACCTCGGGCGATCTGCTCCACGACCAGTGCGTAGGTCAACAATGACTCTTCCAGACCGCCGTACTCCTCGGGGATGGTGAGCCCGAATAGGCCCATCTCCTTCATCCCCTCGACGATTTCCTGCGGGTAGGTGTCGGTGTGCTCCAACTCCTGGGCCACCGGGATGATTTCCTTGTCCACAAAAGTCTTGACCGTGGCCAGGATCTCCTGCTGGATCTCGGTGAGACCGGCGGTCTGCGCGAGCCGGGCCATGAGAGCACCTTTCGTCGCGTGCGGCACCGGGCAACCGGCCGGTGCGCGGCTTACCCGCCAGTATGGCGGCTTGCGCCCGCTATGCGCGGTGAGACTGACCGGGTGAAGGCAGTGCTGGGCGGCGGACAAAGTGATCACTATCGACGCTGCCGCCGCGGGAGGGCTGAGCGTCGACAAGACGTTCTTCCCACACGGCGAGGACTTCCGGGGCTTGCGGGTGCATCAAGTCCGGTTGCAAGGCGGCGACGCCTCCTCGGACTCCTACTGCTACCGCTGAGCTGCCTCTGCTCGCGGGCCCCTTCATCGGATCGGCGGAGGCGATGAGCGCACCCTGGCGTAGCGCCTAGCATGGGAGACAGACCCATACTCAACCGGAAGGTCGGTGCCACCCGTGGTTTCCACCCAGACCGTCCCATCGGTCAACGCGGTTAAAACCGCGCTGGATGCGGTGCACGACCCGGAGATCAACCGTCCGATCACCGAGCTGGGCATGGTCAAGGATGTGACCGTGTCCGCCGACGGAACGGTGGGGGTAGCGGTGTGGCTCACCGTCGCCGGCTGTCCCATGCGCGACACCATCACGTCCCGGGTCAGCACAGCGGTGTCCGCCGTGCCGGGCGTGCGGAACGTCCGGGTGGAGTTGGACGTGATGAGCGACGCCCAGCGCACGGCGTTGCGCCGGCAGCTGCGTGGCACTGCCGAAGAGCCCCGGATTCCGTTCGCCGAGCCGGGATCGCTGACCCGGGTGTACTGCGTCGCCTCCGGTAAGGGCGGGGTCGGCAAGTCCTCGGTGACGGTGAACCTGGCAGCCGCAATGGCCGACCGGGGCCTGTCGGTCGGGGTGGTCGACGCCGACATCTATGGCCACTCGGTTCCGGGCATGCTCGGCATCACCGCCCGCCCCACCCAGGTGGAAAAGATGATCATGCCGCCGACGGCGTACGGCGTGAAGGTCATCTCGATCGGGATGTTCACCAAGGACAACACTCCGGTGGTGTGGCGGGGACCGATGCTGCACCGTGCGCTGCAGCAGTTCCTCGCCGACGTGTTCTGGGGTGATCTTGACGTGCTGCTGCTCGATCTGCCACCGGGTACCGGCGACATCGCCATCTCAGTCGCGCAGCTGATCCCCAACGCCGAGATCCTCGTGGTCACCACTCCGCAGCAGGCCGCCGCGGAAGTGGCGCAGCGGGCCGGGGCGATTGCCCTGCAGACCCGCCAGCGGCTGATCGGCGTGGTGGAGAACATGTCGTGGTTGGAGATGCCGGACGGTTCCCGTAGTCACCTTTTCGGTTCCGGCGGGGGCCAGGTGGTCGCCGACTCGCTGACCCGCTCGCTGGGGAGCAAGGTTCCGCTGCTGGGTCAGGTGCCACTGGATCCCCGACTGCGCGAGAGCGGCGACGCCGGCACTCCGTTGGTGCTAGCCGATTCCATCTCGCCGGCCTCGGTGGTGCTGCGGGGGATAGCCGACCGGCTCGCGACCCGCTCGCGCGGCCTGGCTGGGCGACTGCTCTCCGTGAGCCCCACTTCCCGGTGAGCCCCACTTCCCGGTGAGCGCAGTTCCGGGGAACCGAGTTCCCGGGGAACCGAGTTCCCGGGGAACCGCCGTCAGTGACTAAGCCCGGCCCGGTTCACCCCAGCCATTCTCCGAGAACATCGAACAACACGGTGGCGTCCACAGGAGCGCACACCCGCCGTGGGCGTGGAACTCCGCCGCGGTGGGTGTCCCCCGGAGCCAGCGACCGCACATACCAGCTCATCCCAACCACCTCACCAGGGCTTCGACGAGCTTGCGGGCGCCGTCGATTTCCACCGTGACCACACAGGCCCCGGTGACGTGCGGATCGAACTCGATCCGACCGTCCGGCAGCTTGCGCACCACCAGGTTGGCGAACCCTCGCGGACCCTGGTGCACCCCACAGGTGGCGTTCAGCACGATCCGGTTCTGGCGCGCGGCCGACCACTCCGGAGTCGTGCTCATGACCAGGCCGGCAAGACCTGGCAGGGCCGGCAGTAGCGCTGCGGCCGGGTGGCCAGACTCGCCGCGATGATCCGGCGCCCACACAACGCCACGTAACGGCCCGCGGCCTCCCGCAACCCTTGCTCGAAGGCCTCACTGGTCACCAGGTACGCCTCCCCGGCGCCCTCGACCATCTCGGACAGCCCCTGCCGGAGCCGGCTCACCTGACGCCCTGCCCCACGACCGCGACACCACCACGGTGGCCTGTGATGCTTCCCGCTCACTGCGCCTCCTTCCCCGACGACGGCCACCGGGCGCTTAATGCGTGTCGGTCTACCGTGCCGTGCTTGACAAGTGTCATATGACTCCTGTCGACGTAGGTTATCGTGACACTATCCATATGACAAGTGTCAAAACAGGGGTGATGTAGTGCGACAAGCGGGAAGGGCCAACAATGTTGGTCGGCGCGTGCTGAGGGAGGACGGGACGATGGTGGATGGCAGTCCGACGGTGCCTGCCCGGCGCCTCGGCCGGGAGCTGAAGCGGCTGCGCGAAGCCTTGGGCAAGACCCAAGTCGAAGTCGGAAAGTACGTCGGTACTCCGTCGACCACCATCAGCAAGATCGAGAATGCGGATCGCAACGCCCCCTTGCCCCACCTCAAGCTCATGCTCCAGCTCTACGAGGTCGCTCCCGCCCACGCCGAGTACTTGACGCAACTCGCCCAGCAGGCGAGGGAACCCGGTTGGTGGGCGGACTACGGTGATGTCGTTCCGACGTGGTTCACGGAGTACGTCGGCCTGGAGAGCGCGGCTCGCGCCGTGTGGACCTACGAGCAGGAGTCCGTCCCGGGTCTGCTCCAAACCAGGGCCTACACCGAGGCCATGACTCTCGCTGTCAGCTGGACAGGACCATCCGAGAGCGCCGAGGGATTCGCCCGCGTTCGGGCCACGCGCCAGGAGAGACTCCGCGGCGACGCGCCGATGATGCTACGAGCGGTACTCAGCGAGGCCGTTCTGCACCGACAGGTTGGCGGAGCCGAGGTCATGCGCGAGCAGGTGGCGCGGTTACGCGACGCGGCGTCGCGGCCGAACATCACCGTGCAGGTGCTGCCGTTCTCGGTCGGCGCGCATCCTGGCATGACCGGGGCTTTCACCATGCTGCGGTTCGTTGAGCGATCGATGGACGCGGTGTTCATCGAACAGCGCGGTGGCGCGATCTACCTAGAGCGTCCCGTGGACGTAGACCTGCATGAGGCCACCTTCGAGCGACTCTCTGACCTAGCGCTCAGCGATGACGACACGATCTCGCTGCTCAATGAGATGGAGAGAGGGCACTAGCGATGAAACGATCAACGTGGCGCAAGAGCAGCTACAGCAGCGGCCAGGGCGGGAACTGCCTTGAGGTCGCTGATCTACGCAACGACCGTCGTGCCGTGCGGGACTCCAAGAATCCAACCGGGCCGGTCCTGACCGTCACCCCGGCGGCCTGGTCCGCGTTCACTGCCGACGTCCGCGCCGGCCTGTTCGACTGACCGACTGGAAGACCTGGACGGCCCCTGCGCGCTGGTCTCGGGCAGGGGCCGTCCGGCAAGATCGTCGCGGGCCTGCCTAGAGCTCGGGGCCGCGGGCGCGCAGGTCATCGACAGTGGCCATGGCCTGCTTGAGCTCGCCGAGCCACTGCTGGGCATGCTCGCCCACCAGTCGCACCGCCCAGGCGAGTGCCTCCGACCGGGACCGTGCCACCCCAGCGTCGACCAGGGTGTCGAGCACCAGACGCTCGGGTTGCCGCAACCGGGTCATCACCGGCACCGACAGCGTCGTAAACATCTCCTCGGTGCCACCCAGCCGGGCACCCCAGGCCACCTTGCGCCGGTAGCGATGCTCGGCCTGCCGGGCGATCTCGATCCGCTCGTCGCGGGAGTCCTCCCGGAACCGGCTGATCCGGCCGGTCTCGGCCGCGGCCCGCTCGGCGTCGTCGGTGAACTCCTCGCCCAGCGCGGGCAGCTCACCCACGACGATGATCTCCTCACGGTCCGCGCTGACCTCGACCTCACCGGTGAACCAACCATCCGGCAACCGCCCCGCGAACCAGGCCTTGGCATCGTCGGCCGACGGAAGGTCAGCCTGCTGCCAGCCGCCGCGCCCGTGCCACCGGCCGCCCGCGCGCACGCCGTGCGGCCGTCCTCGTCCCACCATGGCGTCGTCCTCTCCTCGCCCTCTGCATCATGGGATGATTACAGCATTACTATCGTTGCAGAGTCGAGCGCGTCTAGTACGCCGACGGCGAAACGACGGCTAGCCGCGACCGCCGGCCGAGCCGGCAATCCGGCCTCGGAGTTGCGCCTGCAGATCTTCCGGGGAGGTCACCGGCCGGTCACAGATAAACCCGTGACAGACATAGGCCGTCGCAACGCCCGCCACCAGGTCCCGTCCGGCGAGCATCGGGTCGTCCGCACCGGGTTCCCCGGCCAACACAACCGCTCCACCAGGCGCCGCCCACCGGGCTCGGGCCTCCAGCGCCGCGCGGGCCGCATCCCCGGCAGCACCGATCACGGCGATCTGTACCGGCCCGCGCGCCAGTGCCTCGGCGGTGGTCAGCCAGTGCCCGGCAGCCTGCGGTGCGCTGGCCAGCACCGCTCCGGCCCGCGCCACCGCAGCCTGCGCCGCGGCGCGGTAGGACTCCGAGCCGGTCAGCGCCGAGGCGGTGACTAGCGCGGAGGCCAGCGCGGAGGCGCCCGCTGGGGTGGCATTGTCAGTGGGGTTGGTGGGGCGACGGAACAGCACCTCCGCGTCGCCAGCGGTATCAAACCAGGCCCCGGCGTGGTCCGGATCAGCGAAATGTTCCTGGGCCAGCTCCAGCACTGGTAGCGCGGCGTGGCGCCAGTGGTCTTCACCGGTGACCTGGTGCAGCGCGAGCAGACCCTCGACCAGCCACGCGTGATCGGCCAGCACTCCGGCGGCCTGGCCCACCACGCCGTCGCGGGAGCTGCGCCGCAGCCGGCCATTGACCAGGTGCGTGCCCAGCATCAGCTCCGCCGCGGCGGCGGCCGCAGCAATCCACTCCGGACGACCCAGCACGCCGCCCGCCTCGGCCAGGGTGGTGATCGCCATCCCGTTCCACTCGGTAACTACCTTGTCGTCCCGGGCAGGCTGCGGACGGGTGGCCCGGGCAGCGAGCAGCGCGGCGCGCACCCGCTCCCAGCGGTCGGAGTCATCAGGCTCGGCGGGCAACTGCAACACCGACGTGCCCTGCTCGAACGTCCCGGCCGGGCTCACTGCCAGCAGTTCCGCCGCCCACTGACCGTCCGCGGGCCCCAGCACGTCAATGAGCTGCTGCGGCGTCCACACATAGGTGGCACCCTCCTGACCTGCGGTGTCGGCATCCAGGGACGCCACGAAACCCCCCTGCGCGGTGCCCAACCCGGCGAGCAGGAACGTCGCTGTCTGCTCGGCCACCCGTCGGGCGGTCGTCGATCCGGTCAGCCGGGCCACGTGGGTGTACGCGCGCAGCAGCAGGGCGTTGTCGTAGAGCATCTTCTCGAAATGCGGCACCACCCAGGCGGCGTCGACGCAGTAGCGCGCAAATCCCCCGGCAAGCTGGTCATACATCCCGCCCCGAGCCATCGCCTCACACGTACGCTGGACCATCGACAGGGCCAGCTCCGAACCGGTCCGCTCGTGGTGCCGGAGTAAGAACTCCAGCAGCATCGATGGCGGGAACTTCGGGGCAGCACCGAACCCAGCGTGCTGGTGGTCGAACTCCGCAGCCAACCTGTCCACCGCAGCGGCCAGCACCCGATCATCCACAGCGGACTCGGACAGCGGCACCGCCCGTTCAGCGAGCTGCCCAGCGATGCGCTTGGCCGCCTCCCGGACCTGCTCACCGCGGTTGGCCCAGGCCTGGCGCACGGCGATAAGTAGCTCAGGGAAACCGGGCAAGCCATGTCGGGGAGACGGCGGGTAGTAGGTGCCGCAGTGGAACGGCTCGCCAGTGGGGGTGAGGAAGCAGGTCATCGGCCATCCCCCGTGGCCGGTGAGGGCCTGGGTTGCCTCCATGTAGATGGCGTCGATGTCGGGGCGCTCCTCCCGGTCCACCTTGATGTTGACGAAATTGGCGTTCATCACCGCTGCGATGTTCGCGTTGTCAAAGGACTCATGCGCCATCACGTGGCACCAGTGGCAGGCAGCGTAGCCAACGGACAGCAACACGGGAACGTCACGCCGCGCCGCCTCCGTGAACGCCTCCGCGCACCACGGCCACCAGTCGACCGGATTGGTGGCATGCTGGAGAAGATACGGGCTGGTGGAGCTCGCGAGCCGGTTCGCCATGTCGGCTATCCTCCCCGCCCCACCTGCGGCGCAGAACCCCCGTCCGCCAGTCGTGAGTGGCATTCAGTGCTGGAACACCGTTACTCACTCACGACTGTCGTCGTCGAAGGACTTCGGAAGCCGACGCAGGTGCTTGTTCATCGAACGTACCAGCAGCGCCACGGCCAGGAAGAAGAGCAGCAGCACCACCAAACCGACTGGCGCGGCCTTGCCGAAATCCTCGCCCTGCCCACCAGGATCTGGCCCCGGTTTAGGGGGCGGCGCAAGCACCTCGAACCCGGTTACGGCCGAGAACTCAGCGGGCAGTAGCAGGGTCATGCGTGCACTCGCTCCCGGACACCGGAGAAAAGGTCGTCTTCGGGCAGCGTGGTGTCGACCAGCGAACGAGCCAGCTCGTACTCCTCGGTCGGCCACAGCTGCGCTTGTAGCGCGTGGGGTAACGCGAACCACCGGCTGGCCGGGTCGATCTGAGTCGCGTGTGCCCGTAGCGCGTCGTCCCGCACCGGGAAGTATTCGGCACACTGCACCCGGGTGGTCACCCGCTCCAAGATGTCTGGCAGCGACGAGTCCCACTTCGCCAGCCACTCGCCGAACGGCGACTCCGCGCCGGCCGCGAGCAGCGCGTCGTGCAGCAATTGCATCCGCTGGCGGGAGAAGCCGTGCGAGTAGTAGAGCTTCAGCGGCTGCCACGGTGCTCCGGCGTCGGGAAAACGCTCCGGATCACCCGCAGCGTCGAACGCAGCGACCGACACCTCGTGGCAACGGATGTGGTCGGGGTGCGGGTAGCCACCCTTCTCGTCATAGGTCACCACCACGTGCGGCCGGAACTCACGAATCACCCGGACCAGATCCTGGGTAGGGACCTCGAGAGGCACCACCGCGAAGCACCCCTCCGGCAACGCCGGCTTCGGGTCTCCCTCGGGCAGCCCAGAGTCGATGTAACCCAGCCAGTGGTGTTGCACGCCCAGAATCTGCGCTGCGTGGGCCATCTCCTGACGGCGGACTGCGCTCATCTGCGCCGGGTGCTCAGCCAGATCTGCTGGCTCGAACGAGGGATTCAGGATGCTGCCGCGTTCTCCACCGGTGCAGGTGACCACCATCACCTCGTGACCGTCAGCGACGTATCGAGCCATCGTCGCGGCGCCCTTGCTCGATTCGTCATCGGGGTGCGCGTGCACCGCCATCATTCGCAGCTGCTCGGCCATGGATGCCTGCTTATCCTTCCACCGTCGTTGGACCATTGTTCCTGCCGGACCGGCAGAGCCATCGAGGAGGTGCAACACCGTGGCCACTGGCAGGCTTCCCGAGGGCCGCTACGGACGGGCGGCCGGGGGCCGCCCCCGTTGGGCCATGCCGGTAGGGCTGCTGCTCGCGGTGCTCACCGGCCTGGCGGTTGCGGTGGTCGGCTACCGCAACCTCGGCACCACGCCGATACGGAGCGAGACGCTGGGCTTCACCCTCTTGAAAGACAACGCCGTGCAGCTGCGTTTGACCGTGATCCGGGACGATCCCTCGCATCCTGCCGTGTGTATCGTCCGAGCCCGCTCTCGAGACGGGCAGGAGACTGGGCGCAAGGAGCTCTACGTGCCCCCCGCTGCCGGTCCGATTGTGCTGTCCACCGTAGTGCACACTTCCCGACCGCCGGTCACCGCTGACGTCTACGGATGTTCGCTTCAGGTGCCCGCCTATTTAGTTCCCACTCCAACTACTGGCACGTGAAAAGCGCTGCTGAGCAGGCACGATCCGGGCTTCATCACCCATAAGGTTGAGGCCGAGCCGGGCACCTCGTGTTACCGTGAAGGGTACGCACGGCCCCGGGGCAGGGCCGTGTTTTTCCGTTCCGGCCGTTGGCTACCACGCCAGCGGCTCGGGGCGCTCCGCCCCGCAGTAGCGGACGTCGGATCAAGAGGAGTGATGATGAGCGAAACCCAGGTAGCCTGGTTGACCCAGGAGTCCTATGACCGGCTCAAGGAGGAACTCGACGAGCTGGTTGCGAACCGCCCAGTCATTGCCGCGAAGATCAACGATGCCCGCGAGGAGGGCGATCTCAAGGAGAACGGCGGTTACCACGCCGCCCGCGAGGAGCAGGCCCAGCTCGAAGCGCGGATCCGCCAGCTGCAGGAGTTGCTCCGAGTGGCCAAAGTCGGCGAGGCCCCGGCCCAGTCTGGGGTCGCGGCACCGGGGATGGTTGTCACGGTGCGCTTTGAGAATGACGACGAGACCGAAACCTTCCTGCTCGGCTCACTGGAGGAAGTTGCCCACGGCGACCTGGCGGTCTACTCGCCCAACTCCCCGTTGGGTAAGGCGATTATCGGCGCGCATGAGGGCGAGGACCGCCACTACGAGCTGCCCAATGGCGGTTTGATGACCGTTGCCGTCGTCAAGGCCGAACCCTTCCGGTGCTGAACCGCCCACTCGGCGCATCCCCACTCGGCGCATCCCCACTCAGGGCGTCACAGCTCACCGCGTTACGTGGTAGCCGGCAGCCTCCAGATCAACAACAAGTTCTGCGCAGTGTTCCGGACCCCGGGTTTCCAGACTCAGCGCGAGCACGACATCACCAACCGCGAGGCTGCCGACGATCCGGGAATGTGCCACGTCGACCACGTTGGCACCTGACCTACCCAGCCGGGCCAACAACGTGGCGAGTTCCCCCGGCCGGTCGGGCACGGTCACCCGCAGGCTCAGGAACCGGCCAACCGCACTCAGGCCGTGCCGGATGAGGTGCAGCAGGAGTAGTGGGTCGACGTTGCCCCCGGACAGCACAGCGCAGACCGGCCCCGGAAAACGCCTGCGAGGTTCCAGCAGCGCTGCGACGGCGGCAGCACCAGCAGGCTCGACGAGCACCTTGGCCCGCTCCAGGCACAACAGCAGCGCCTGGGACAGCGCCTCCTCCCCCACCGTCAGCACCTCGTCGACCAGAGCGGAGACATGCGCGAAGCTCACCGGACCCACTTCGGAGACCGCGAGGCCGTCGGCCATCGTGTGCTGCCCTCGCATCCGGAGCGGCGCCCCGGCAGCCAGCGAGGCGGGCCAGACCGCGGCTGCATGGGCCTGCACACCGATTACTCTCACGTCGGGTTTGACGCCCTTGACGGCGGCGGCGATCCCACCGACCAGTCCACCGCCACCGGTGGGGACCAGGACGGTCGCGACGTCAGGCAGCTGTTCGAGTACTTCCAAGCCCACCGTGCCCTGACCAGCAAGCACGTCAGGGTGGTCGAACGGATGGATGAACACCGCCCCGGTGTCGTGCGCGAACGTGCGCGCCGCAGCCAGCGACTCCTCGACGACGTTACCGACGAGGTGCACCTGCGCACCGTAGCTGCGGGTCGCGGCGACCTTCGGCAGCGCCGCGGCCACCGGCATGTACACCGTTGCTGTGGTGCCCAGCAGCGCGGCCGCCAGTGCCACGCCCTGCCCATGGTTGCCCGCGCTGGCCGCCACCACGCCGCGGGCCCGCTCGGCCGCGGACAGGGCATGGATCCGGACGTAGGCGCCTCGGATCTTGAACGAACCGGTGCGCTGCAGGTTCTCGCATTTGAGATGGACCGGGACCGCACAGCGCTCTTCGAGCACCCCGGAGTGCTGCACCGGCGTGCACCGGACGACGCCGTGCAGCGTCTCCCGGGCGATTCTGATCTTCTCGACGCCGACCAGTTCCATGGTCGGCGATCCTGCCAGCCGGCGAGCGCCGTATCGCCCACGGCGTGACGGCTGCGCGAGGAGGCGCAGTGCCGGGATAAAGCAGTGCCGGGATAAAATCGGAATGAAATCGTGGGAGGTGGGATGGCCCGCCGCTGGATGCCGGTCGTGGTCACCGCTGGGGTGGCCGCGTTGCTCGCTGGCGCTGCCGTCTTCACGGCCGACCGGGCGGGCTGCGCCGAGCCGGGGAGCTACGTACGGGTGCCCGGTGGCGTCCAGCTCATCGGCGGATGCCTCAACAGCGCCGACCTACCGGTGGCGCCCCCACCCGTCCCGCAGTCCCCGCCACCGCCGAAAAAGCCCCTGGGTGACTAGGAGGGGCGCTTTCGCTACCCGAGTGCTGCGAGCAGGTCGTCGATCAGGTCCTCGGCGTCCTCGATGCCTACCGACAGCCGGAGCAGTTCGGCGGGCACTTCCAGCTGCGTTCCCGTGGTGGAGGCGTGCGTCATGCGTCCGGGGTGCTCGATGAGGGACTCGACCCCACCCAGCGACTCGGCCAGGGTGAACACCCGGGTCCGGGCGCAGACTGCCAACGCCGCCGCGGCACCACCCCGGACGGCGAACGAGACCATCCCACCGAACCGGCGCATCTGCTTGGCAGCCACCTCGTGACCAGGGTGGGTATCCAAGCCGGGATAGCGGACACTGGTGATCGCCGGGTGCGCCTGCAGCGTCGCGACGATCCGCTCAGCGTTGTCGCAGTGTCGCTCCATGCGCACCGCCAGGGTCTTGATACCGCGTAGGGTCAGCCAGGCGTCGAATGGCCCCGGCACCGCCCCGGCACCGTTCTGCAGGAAGGCCACCTGCTCGTCCAACTCGGCGTCATCGGTGATCAGCGCACCCCCGATAACGTCGGAATGCCCGCCGAGGTACTTGGTGGTCGAGTGGAGCACCACATCCGCGCCGAGCGCCAGGGGCGTCTGCAGATAAGGCGTGGCGAACGTGTTGTCCACCACCAAGCGGGCACCGACCTCGTGCGCGACGCCAGCCAGCGCCGCAATGTCAGCGATGGTGAGCAGCGGGTTGGTGGGCGTTTCACACCACACCAACCGGGTGGTTGGGCGCATCGCGGCCCGCACGGCGTCGAGATCGGACTGCCCGACGGCGGTGTGCTCGATCCCCCAGTGCCGGAACACCTTGTCGATCAAACGGAACGTCCCGCCGTAGGCGTCGTCGGGGATGACGACGTGGTCACCCGGCCGGCAGGTCGCCCGCAGCAGCACATCGCTGGCCGCCATCCCGGACGCGAAGGCGCGCCCATGGCGCGCTCCCTCCAGCGCGGCCAAGCAGGTCTCCAACGCGGTGCGGGTGGGGTTGGCGGTGCGCGCGTACTCGTATCCCTCGCGCAGCCCGCCGACGCCGTCTTGAGCGAAGGTGGAGGTGGCATGGATCGGTACGATCACTGACCCGGTATGAGGATCCGGATCCTGACCAGCATGGATCGCGCGAGTGGCGAAGCCTGTCACCGCGCTACCCTACGGTGTTCCGCCATCCTCGCCACCCGGTGACCGAGGCTTCGCCCCGTGGTCCCCCGCAGGTAGCCGGAGTTCCAGATACCAAAGCTCAGCAGTCCCAGGTAGCCCACGGCAGCAAGCATCAGGCGCCACGCCGTGCTGCCAGCGACGGCACCGAGGGAAAGCAGGAGACTCAGCACGATCACCGGAGCTACGTAGTCGATCAAGAAGCTGAGCGTCCTGGCCCCGAAGTCCGCCAGCGATCCCGGTACCTGAGCGGCCCTGAGTGCACCGCCAGCGGGCGGCGCGAGGAGCGGTTCCGGTTGAAGAGTCTGCGAGCTGGTACCCGCCAGGGGGGCCTGCGAGCGGGTGGACTCCCGCAAGGGGGTAGCGTGAGGCAATCGCCCGAACTGCGGTGAGGGCACGAATAGTGGCGACCGTGTGAATTGCGGGGGTGGCGCGAGCTGCGGTGGCTGCCCGTAGGGAGGCGGCCAGGTCATCGGCGGGGGTGACGGTGCCACAAGTCCAGTGGATGAACGATCGGATCCGCTGGGGGCAGACGACTCGTCAGCGGAGGGCTGGTCGACAGCGGGGCGGTCCAGCTCGGGGGAGGGATCCTGATGCCGCGGCTGAGATGTCGTCATGGGGTTCGAACCCCCTTGCTAGGGCAGCCTGGCACATTCGAGCGCGGTCACGCTAGCGGATCAGCTCGGCGCGTCCTCAGCGCCCAGTCAGAAATCCCAGCACATCTTGACGGGTGACCACCCCCGCCGGTTTGCCGTCAATGAGAACCATGGCGCCGTCGGCGTCGGCCAATGCCTGCATCAGGGACCCGATCGACTCGCCCGCGCCAATCGTCGGAAGCGGTGCTGCCATGTGCGCCTCGATCCGGTCGGCGAGTTGCGCATCACCGGCGAACAGGGCCTGCAGCAGGGTGCGCTCGCTGACCGCGCCGATCACCTCGGCGGCCATCACCGGCGGCTCAGCGGCGACCACGGGCAGCTGCGAGACCCCGAACTCGCGCAGGATCATCACGGCTTCGGCAAGGGTCTCGTTCGGATGAGTGTGCACCAGCTTGGGCAAGGCGCCATCCTTGCCGACCAGCACATCGGCGACCGTCGCTCCGGAGGAATCCGGGGGCAGGAAACCGTAGGTGGCCATCCAGGCGTCGTTGAAGACCTTGCCCAGATAGCCGCGGCCGCCGTCAGGCAGCAACACCACGATCACTGAGCCAGGGTTGGCCTGGGACGCGACCCGCAGCGCGCCCACCACAGCCATCCCGCCGGACCCCCCCAGCAGTAACCCCTCTTCCCGAGCCAGCCGCCGGGTCATGGTGAAGGAGTCGGCGTCCGAGACCGGAATGATCTCGTCACAGATACTCCGGTCATAAGTGCGGGGCCAGAAGTCCTCCCCGACGCCTTCCACCAGATAGGGCCGGCCACTGCCGCCCGAGTACACCGAGCCTTCTGGATCGACACCGACGACCTGCACCCGGCCGTCGCTGACCTCTTTAAGGTAGCGCCCAGTTCCAGAGATCGTCCCACCGGTGCCGATGCCGGCTACGAAGTGCGTGATCCGCCCCTGGGTTTGGGCCCACAGTTCGGGACCGGTGCTGTGATAGTGACTGGCCGGGTTCTCCGGGTTCGAATACTGGTCGGGCTTCCACGCCCCGTCGATCTCCCCGGCTAACCGGCTGGACACCGAGTAATACGAGTCGGGGTGGTCGGCGGCGACCGCGGTGGGGCACACGACGACCTCGGCACCGTAGGCCTTGAGCACGTCGCGCTTGTCCGTGCCCACCTTGTCGGGGCAGACGAAAAGGCACCGGTAGCCCTTACGTTGGGCGACCATCGCCAACCCGACGCCGGTGTTGCCCGACGTCGGCTCCACGATCGTGCCCCCCGGCCGCAGCGCACCGGATCGCTCCGCCGCGTCGACCATCCGCAGCGCGATCCGGTCCTTCACGCTGCCGCCAGGGTTGAGGTACTCCACCTTCGCCAGGACCAGCGGGGTGACGTCCTGGGCGACGGCATTCAGCCGCACCAGCGGGGTATTGCCGACCAGATCGATGATGTGCTCGGCGTAGTGCACCGTGGTCTCCTGTCGGTACACCGGAGTCTCCTGTCGGTACACCGGGGTCTCCTGTCGATACTCAGTGCCATCAAGGAGACGGGCCCGGTCACCCACGGTGGGAGGCCGGGCCCGTGAGGGGGAGTGGCGGCTACTCGCTTTGGAGGTAGGACAGCAGCCGGAGGATCTCGAGGTACAGCCAGACCAGGGTCACCGTGAGGCCAAAGGCGATGTACCACGCCGTCTTCTCCGGTGCACCGGCCCGGATCGCCTCGTCGGCAGTATCGAAGTCGATGAGGAAGCTGAACGCCGCGATCCCGATACAGACCAGGCTGAAGACAATCGCCAGCGGACCGCCATCCCGCAGGTGAAGACCACCGGGGATGAAGAAGTTCGCGATGAGGTTCACCAGCATCAGACCGACGACCCCGATCAGGGCACCGGTGATCCACTTGGTAAACCGCGGGGTGACCTTCACCGCGCCGGTCTTGTAGACCACCAGCATCCCGGCGAACACCAGCACCGTGCCGGTGACCGCCTCCAGTACGAGGGAGCCACTACCCGTCAGGCGTTCGACCGGTCTAGCGATCGCACCGCTGATGCCACCGAGAAAGACGCCTTCGACAGCGGCGTACGCCAGGATCAGCGGCGGGCTGACCATCTTCTTGAAGATGACCACCAGCGCGAGCACGAAGCCGATCAGCGCGGCCGGCAGAGCGAGCGCCCACCATCCGCTCACGTAGGTGGCCACGCCAGTGGCGGCCAGGACGGCCAGGGTGATGCCGGTTTTGGTGACCACGTCATCGACGGTCATCGGTCGGCTAGTAGTCGGCAGAGCGCCGCCATAGCGGGGGTCAGCGCCCGGGAAGCTGGCGGGGGTTGAGTTGTTGAAGCCCGCATAACCGCCGCCCCTAACGGGAAGATTGCGGAATGCGGGGTTGCTGATGGTGCGCACCGTGCTCCTCCAGGTGGGCATTGCAGGCCGTCGCCGGGTCAACGCGCCTGCGGCGGGTCCGGTTCCCGGCCCGGTAAGCCCGGACTTTACCCCTGCTGGGTGACCTCCCAGCAAGCAAGCACGGGTCGCTTCACGTTACTGTGCGCGAAGCAAGCGCCCGGGTCCGGAACAGCACGGAGGTAGCCATGGACTGGTGGGTCTGGGTGATTCTTATCCTGGTCATCGTGGTGGCGCTGATGGCGCTTGCTGCCGTCATCCAGCGCAAGAGGCGGCGCGGCGGTGTGATCGGACTGAGCGACCCGAACCGGAGTGACCTACCGTGACCACACCAACTCCCATGTTGCTGCTGCGGGCCAGTGAGTTGGCTGGCCGTCCGGTGGTCACCCTGGGCGGCGAACTGGTCGCCGAGATCAAAGACATCATCTTCGAACGCACCGGTGGTCGCATTGCCGGTTTCACCCTGCGGAATCCGGGATTGTTCAGCCGGTCCCGCAAGGATTCACTGCCCTGGAGCGGGGTGCATGGCGTGGGCCGGGACGCCGTGATGGTGTCCGACGAGACAGTGCTGGTCCCGTCCAAGGAGCTCGCGCCACGCAAGCAGGCCCACAAGGCAGACGTCCTGGAAGATCGGGTGCTCACCGACAACGGGCGGGACCTTGGGCGCGTAGTGGACGTTGTGCTGCACAGCGGGACGAGCCTGGACGTGGTGGGCTACGAGGTGCAGGCCAGCGAGGTGCTCGGCACGGCGGGACAGCGGGTGTTCATCCCCCTACCCGACACCATGGCAGTCTCGGGCGAGCACCTCATCGTGCCCGCAGCGGCCACCGAGTTCGTCTCCGAGGACCTGGCCGGTTTCGGAGCGGCGGTGAGCGCCTTCCGGGCCCGGTTACGGGAAGGGACCAGCTGATGCTGTTCAGCCAGGCACGCAAACGCAACGTGGTGAACACCACCACCGCAACCCGGGTGGGCAGGGTGGACGGTTTCGTCGTGCTGCCCGGGCCGGCCCGGGTGGCACTGCTGCGATTGGGCAAGGTCAGCGGTGCCGGCACCTTGCTCGCCTGGGAGGACCTGCAGGGTTTCGGGCCCGACGCGGTGACAGTCCCTACGGACGCGGTGATCCGGCCGCCCCGCGACGCCTTGGAGCAGCGAGCCGAGGACAACGACCTGGAAATCATGGGCAAGCGGGTGCTCACCGAGCGAGGTATGGAGCTCGGCCCGGTCACCGACGTGGACTTCGATCCGGAGACGGGCGCAGTCACCTCGCTGATCACCAAGACCGAGACCATCGCCGGGCAGCAGCTGATCGGTCTGGGTGGCTACGCGGTCGTCGTGTCGGCCTAGCTGGAGGCTAGCTTCGCGCCGGGCTCCAGTTTCTCGTGTGCCGGGCTTCCAGCCGGTATGCGGGCGGCCGCCCACCCCCCACGCGGCCGCCCGCATACCTTCGCCCGTTTGGGCTAAGTAAGCATTGCAGCAGAGTGGCACCTGCACAAGCGCTTTCGGTGCGGGCAGGCACCAAGGTCGGGGCGAGGCCTGGTCCCGGTACGCCGGTACTCATCCACCGGGCCCCCCGCCCCGACCAGCCAGGCGGACGTTCTGAAGGTTGACGGTCGGCAGCGGCTGGGACAGGTCGGCGAGGATGACCTGATCACCGGGATTGAGCCCGGCCAGCACCTGGGTGCGCGTGGGCCCGATGGCGCCGAGGGTGACCTGGACGGTGTGCGGGGTGCCGTCACGCAGTACGGTGACGATGGTGCTGCCACCTGCGGTGTGCACAGCGGAGCTGGGCACAGTGAGGGTGCCGGATGCATGGGCCAGCATGATGGACACCGAAGCGCTCTGTCCGGCGGAAAGTTGCTGCTCGATGTTGGTGAGGCCGATCGTGATGGGGTAACTGACCGATCCGGACGATGTGCCCGAGCCCGAGGAGGCGAGCAGGCCGATCGAGACAACCTGGCCGCGCAGTGGTGCTGAGCTTCCACTCGGGGTGACGGTTGCGGCGTCGCCCACCCGCACCGAACCCACATTGGCGTCACTGACCGAGGTGATGACCTGGTGCGAGCCCTCCCCGATGACAACGATCTGCGGGGTGCCCGAGCTCCCCGGGACCGACTGTCCCGCGCTGATGGTCACCGAGCCGACAGTGCCATCGATCGGGCTGTGCAGCTCGGCTTGGTCGTGGGCCTGTTGTGCTTCGGCGAGTTGCGCCTGGGCGGCATCGATAGCGGCCTGGTCCGAGGCGAGTTGCTCAGCCGAGGCCGGCCGAGGAGATGAGGCGGCCCGGTTCGCACCGCCCGCGGGTGATCCGGTCGCGCGGCCGGATCGGGCGGCACCGCCAGTTGGTGATCCGGTCGTGTCGCTGGGCCGCTGTCGCGGACCCTGGAGTGGTTGCGGCTGAGCACTGGACCGCAGCGAAGTCAAGAGCTTGTCGACGGCATCGTCGAGCGCGGGCATGTCTGTGGTCACAACCTGCTGAGCGTGGTCGACGGCAACCTGGTCCGCGAGCACGGTCTGCAGCGCCGACTCACAGCCGCTCGAATCCGACCAGCGAGGAGTCGCCATCCCATCAGGGAGCTCCGGTGCCGCGGATCCCGACTCCGGGACCGCGGATCCCGACTCCGGGACCGGCGGTGGCGTGGTCGCCGGGGCCGCTGAGGACGACGAGCCGCTCCTGTCGGGATTCGGAGACGTCCGTGCCGTGCCACCATTGGCTGAAGTCAGGAAGGCCTGGCAGAGGCTGGTCTCGGCCTTGAGATCGTGCTGTTCCGTGGCGATGTCCTCCTCGGCCCGATGCTGGTCTGCGAGGAGACGGGCCTGCTGCTTGGTGACCAGTTCCCGGGCAGCCGATGTGGGGTCCGACGGGCCGGTGGTCTCCGTGATGAAGGCAGCTGGCGCCACAGCAGTGGTGGACGTGCCGGGGGTCTGGCTCGACTCGTCAGCGGCCAGCCTGGCCTGGGCGATAGCGACTGTGGCTTGAGCCGAGGCGACCTGGGCGTCCAGGGAGGTCGTGTCGAGCTGGGCAAGGGTCTGGCCGACGGTCACATGCTGACCGACGGCGGCCGAAACGCTGCGAACGTTGCCGGCGATGGGAAAGCTGAGGTTCGCCTCGTTGATCGGTTGGATCGTGCCCAGCGAATCCAGGGTCGCATCGACATCGGCTCGCTCGACGCTTGCGGTGCGGTAGGACGGTCCACCGGTGCGGCTGGCCGCGACCACCTCGGCGAGGACGATGATGAAAATCGCGACCACGACGCCCCCGACCACCCAGTGCCGCCGTCGGCTGCGTCCTGAGCGCAGCATGCGCGACCGCCTGGCGGTGGGTCTCGCGCGAAGTGAGTCAGGCACCGTTCACCCTGTCGTTGCTGCCGGTGTTGGACGCACCTGACCTGACCCGGTCCGACCAGTACCGCGACCGCCGAAGCCACCTTGGCAGCCGCGGGGACCTGGCTGCCGAATGCTGATCGACGAGGCGGCAACCGCCCCGGTGTCGTCGGACGGGCCGACCGCGGTCACGCACTCTCCGACGGCCAAAGCTGAGTGATCGGTCGCGACGGTCTTGCTGAACGTGGTGGTCTGCGTGGTAGTGACGGAGCGGGTGGCGTTCGAGGTACCGATGTGCACGACGAAGCCGCCCCCGCTGATGGAGGTGATCTTGCCGAAGGCGCGCGCACCCCGGCCCGGAGCACCGAACCCGTTAGCCGTGCATCCACCGTCGACGGCCGCCGGGCTGATCAGCACTGACGTGGCGGTGACCGGGCCGGCCGGGTCACCGGCGGGCCGCGGGACGCCGACCGCGAGCGCGCAGTCCCCGATCACGAGGTCCGCGGCAGTTGCGGGCCCCGTCCTGGTGAAGCTGGTTGCTGGGGTGAAGGTGACGGTCACCTGCCCAATCCTGGGGTTCTGCACCTGGAGACTGGAGGCGGTGACCGCGGCGACAGTGCCCGAGGCACCGGGAGGCCGGGCAGCGGCCGCGGGCGAGGAACTGGATTCGGCTGCCGGCCCCGCCGTTGAGGGACCCGCATTCCCGCAGGCGCTGACCGCACCGGCGACCACCGCGACAAGCCCGAAACTCAGACCGAACAACCACCGGTTCATTGACTCCTCATTCGCTACGCAGTGCTTCGATCGGGGCGAGCCGAGCGGCCCGGCTCGCCGGGTAAACCCCAAAGACGAGACCGATCGCGACGGCCACGGCCAGCGCGCCCAGGGTTGCCGTCGCCGAGATCACGATGGGTTGGGAGATCAGCCTCGACAGACCGATCCCGGCAGCCACACCGAGCAACACACCGAGCACCCCACCGGCCAGTCCGAGCACGGATGCCTCGACCAGGAACTGGCGTCGGATCACCCGGGGCGTGGCGCCCAGGGCTTTCCGCAGACCGATCTCGCGGATTCGCTCGGTCACCGACACCAGCATGATGTTCATCACGCCCACGCCGCCGACCAGCAAGGAGATCGCCGCGATACCGCCGAGCAGCACCGTGAGCGTCTGAGTGACCGAGGTGGCGGTGTTCAAGATCGACTGCTGGCTGGTGATGGTGAAGTCCGCGCTGGCTGGACTCAGGACGTGGTGCATGGTGGACAGCTCTGACTCGGCTTCCTGGTAGGCGGCCGACAACGTGTCCGACGACTGCGCCTGGAGATAGATGGCCTGCAACGAGAACCGGTTCGCGCCGCCGAAGAGCCGTCCGGATGCTGTGGTGAGCGGAACGATCGCCTGGTCGTCCTCGTTCGCGACCGCCGTCGAGCCCGCCGTGCTGAGCACCCCGACCACGGTCAGCGGCACGTCGGTGATAGTCACCGTTTGCCCAACGGCGTCCCGAGCGCCGAACAGCTCCTGGGCGGTCGTGGCGGCAAGCACCACGACCGCCGCATGATCGCTCACGTCCTGGCTGGTGAGGAAACGGCCGCTGTCGACCGTGCGGGCCCGGACCGGAAGCCAGTCAGGCATCGTGCCGACCACGGTCGTGGTCCAGTTCGAGGTCCCGGTGCTCAGCGATTCCGAGCGCTGCACGGTGGGGGCGACCGCGGCGATATCCGGCGCCACGACCTTCGAGGTCAGCGCAGTGGCGTCCGCCACGGTCAGCGTGGACGCGGTGCCGAAACCGCCGCGGACACCGCTGCTGCTGGTGACGCTGCCCGGGGTGACGATAAGCAGGTTGCTGCCCAGCGAGTTGATCTGCTGGCTGATCTGTTTCTGGGCGCCGAGGCCCAGCCCGACCGTCAGCATGACCGCGGCGATGCCGATCAGGATGCCGAGCACGGTCAGCCCCGAGCGCAGACGATGGGATAGCACCGCCTCGAGTCCGGTGCGAACGGTCTCCAGCCAGTTCATCCCCGCGCTCCCTCGGGCACGCGATCGCTGTCACCGCAGATGGCGCCGTCCAGGATGCGCAGCGTCCGCTGGGCCGCCGCCGCCACATCAGACTCGTGCGTGATGAGCACGATGGTCCGGCCGGCCGCGTGCAGGTCGGCAAGCAGCCCCAAGACGTCTGCGGTCGCGGCGGAGTCCAGGTTGCCGGTCGGCTCATCGGCCAGAATCAGCGCCGGATCGCCGACCAAAGCCCGCGCAATGGCCACCCGCTGCTGCTGGCCACCGGACAGCTCACCGGGACGGTGCTCCACCCGGTCCGCCAGACCCACCCGCGCCAAGGCCTCCGATGCTCTGGCGCTCCGCTCGGCGCGCGGAATACCCGCATAGCACAACGGAAGTTCCACATTGCGCCCCGCTGTCAACGAGCGCAACAAGTTGAACTGCTGGAACACGAAGCCGATCCACCGGTTGCGAACCTCCGCAAGTTCCTCCTCCGACATCGCACTGACGTCCTGACCGGCCAGCCGGTAGGTCCCCGATGTCGGGCTGTCCAAGCAACCCAGGACATGCATGAGGGTCGACTTCCCAGACCCGGAAGGACCCATGATCGCGACGAACTCTCCCGCCCGAATCGAGGTGGAGGCTCCCCGCAGCGCCTCCACCTCCAGCGACCCACTGCGGTAGACCTTGCCGACATCGCGGAGCTCCAGGAGCGGAACCTCAACCGCAGGCAGCACATCGGTAGTCATCCCTCAACCCGTCCCGCCGGTCGGACCACGGCCACCACCCCCGAAACCACCACCACCAAAACCACCACCACCACCAAAACCACCACCTCGCCCGGCGCCACCGGAGCCAGTTCCGGCGGGCGCGGCAGGTAACACGACGCGGGCGCCAGGCGCCAGGCCGTCGGTGATCTGGATCTGGCCGCCCGCGCTGAGTCCCACCGTCACCGGACGAGTCACCTGCTTGCCGCCGGCCATCTCGTAGACCACGGATCTCCCGCCGTCCTGGTGCACGGCTCCCCGAGGGACGACCACGACGTCGGTGAGCTGCTTGACGATGATCGAGACCTGGGCGCTGGCACCGATAGGCAGGCCAGCAGGACTACCGGTGATGTTGAGGGTGACCGGGTAGATGGCCACCCCGGAGCTCTGGCTGCCGACCATTCCCACCGACGCCACAGTGCCGAAGATCTGGCTGGTCGAACCGTTCGGCACGATGACCGCTTGGTCGCCGGACTTCAGCTGACCGACCTCGGTGTCGTCGACGCTCGCGTTGACGACATAGGTACCTGTGCTGATCACCACCACCTGAGCATTCGACGCCGAGGTGGTCGTTGCAGACGCGCTCGACGCTCCCGATGCGCCCGACCCACTGGCTCCGGTCACACCACCCCCGCTGGCTGCGCCGGCGGACCCAGCGGGAGACGTGCCTGAGCCGGCGGACGAGACCCCGGATACCTGCTGGCCCACTGTCAGATTGACCGCGGCGACGATGCCGGCAAACGGCGCTGTCAACGTGGCCCTGGAGAGATTCTGCTGCGCTACAGCCAGCTGCGCGTTCGCCGAGGCCAACGCCGCGTTGTCCGCGTTGACTTGCGCAGCTGAGGCGCCGGCGGCCTGGTCGGCGGCGACCTTGGCCTGATTGGCTGCCACCGCCGCTCGGGCCTGGGCAAGCTGGCTCGGCAGCGACGCCGCATCCACAGTCGCCAGCGTCTGACCAGCTTGCACCTGCTGCCCGACCGTCGCCGGCACCGCCGTGACCTGGCCACCGACCCCGAAGCTTAGGTCCGCCTCCTGAGCCGGTTCGATCGTGCCGGTCGCCGCCACCGTCTGGCGAACGGTGCCCAGGACGGCAGTACCCAGCCGTGGCGCGGCCCCCGGTTGCGCCCCCGCCCAGACCCACACGACTACAGCGACGCCGACGACCACAGCTACCACACTTCCGATCAGCCAGCGCTGGGGAAGCATCCGGCGTAACCCTGGCTTCAACACGACACCCTTCGGACCCTGCCCGGCGATGGTGACCCCGGCATCAACCGCCTTGAGTCAGCCAGACGAAGCTGACGGAGCGCTGAAGACAACCTGAAACTTGGCTGTGAGCGCTGGTCAGCATCAGCCAGTTAGGCGCGGTATCGTCGGGGTGATGATCTGGGTAAGGGTGACGTGCTGGCCTTCGAGGTGATCGTGATCCGCCACCGCAAGCGGCGGACTACTCAGGTGGCGGGAGTTTGCGGCGTGTCTTGCCCTTTTCCTACCGATCCGGGGGGTAGACCTGTTCCTTTCGCACGTCCGGTTTCTACATCTGCATCCTCTGGAACGCCAGCGGGAAACGATCCAGCCCTGGCTTTTTCGATCTTCTCCTGCGGAGTGTCCTCATCGCGCTCTTCCACAGCAAACTTCCCTCCTCGTGATTCTTGATTTCTGTCGCTACTCCCCTGATCTCGGCTCCGCCATCTGCCGGTGAGCGGTAGCCTTGAGCTTGTCGGGAAGGACCTTATTGGCGAAACCCTCCACTTTCGTCTTTGCCGAGCCCGCAATGAGCTTGTCTCTGCCACCCATGAGGGCGTCAAAGCCCTGCTTGGCGACCTGGGCCGGATCGTCCTTCGACCCCTGGCCGACCTTCGTGTCGTCCATGTCGGCCCGGTGGAAGAAGTCCGTATCGGTCGGACCGGGCATCAGCGAGGTGATAGTGACCTCGGTGTCCTTGAGCTCGTTCTGCAGCGCCTGGGCGAAAGATTGCAGGAAGGACTTGGAAGCGTTGTAGACCGCTTGGAAGGAGCCCGGCATGGTCGAGGCGATGGAGGAGGTGATAAGCACCCTGCCGTCGTCGCGGGCGGCCATGTCCCTCAGCAGGCGTTTGGCCAGGTGCACAGTCGAGGTGACGTTGAGGTCAATAATCCTGATCTCATCGGCGAGATCAGTGTCGAGGAAGGTACCGCCCTGGCCGACGCCTGCGTTCAGCGCCGCGGCACTCACCGGCCGGCCGGTCGAGACAATCGCGGCGTAGAGTTGCTCCACCCCGTCGTATGTGCTGAGGTCAGCCTTGATCAACTGAACGTCAGTACCCTCAGTATCCATTGTCCTCAGCTGCTCAGCGGCGCCCATTAGGCCCTCATCCTCGGCATTGATCAGAAGATCGAAGCCGTTCTCGACGAACACCTTGGCGAGCTCAAAACCAATGCCGCTGGAGGCACCGGTCACCACGGCCAGCGGTTTAGGGCCTGTCATGAGCGGAGGCATACCCATCGCGCCCGCCGCTTAACCATCCTGGGCTGGGTGCCCCCGGTGCGGTGGCGCGCATCCGCAACCCGCGTGGATGCAACAGGACGGCCCGCCAGAGGACAGCCGGCATAGGCTGCCAGGGTGACCGCGCAGACCGTCCGCCCAGCGGGCGCTCGTACCGTGGCACTCGCTGCTGGAGCCGACGTGTTCGCGGTGCTGGTATTCGCCGTCGTGGGGCGCAGCTCACATGCCGAGATGGTGGATGTGTTCGGCGTGCTGGGCACAGCGGTGCCGTTTCTGCTCGGGCTGCTCGCCGGGTGGCTGGCCGCCCGAGCGTGGCGCGCGCCGCTACGGCTGCCGGTCGGGGTGGCGGTGTGGGCTGGCGTCGTGATTGTCGGTCTCGGCGTACGCGCGGCGTTCACCCATCGGTTGCCGTTGACATTCATGCTGATCGCCGCCACGAGTCTGGCCCTGTTGCTGCTCGGCTGGCGAGCCATGGCGCGCCTCGTCGCACGCTCGCGCGGGTAAGTCGCACGCTCGCGCGGGTAAAGCGACGTTAGGCTGGCGCGGGTGGACCTGTGGTCGGCCTACGACGAGATGGGGTGCCGCTACGAGCGTTACGCCGCGGGCAGCGCCTACAACGCCCACTACGACCGGCCAGCCGTCTTGGCGACCCTAGGTCCGGTCACCGGCCAGCGCGTGTTGGACGCCGCGTGTGGCCCCGGCTTGTACGCCGAGTCGTCAGGCCGCTGAGCAGCGCGCCCGCCGGGTGGTCTCGCCCGGCAAGCTCGCCATCGCCACGGCCGATTACGAGTCGCGGCTGGCGACCTGGCGCGACTGCAGCGTGCCCTGACCGGTTACCCTTCGAGGCGCTGGCGCTGGGGGACGACGACGTACTGTGGATCCTTGGTCGACGCGACGCCCGCTTCGAAGACGCCGAACCTCTGCAATGCACTGCCCGCCAGTAGAGCCAGGCCCGAAGCCACGGCCGCCGCGCGGCTGCGGCGGCCGGCGAGCGTGGCGCCGGCCAGCCCTGCGGCGGTTAGGCGCTGCGACCATCTCCGCAGCTGGCGTGCTCGGCCGGTGGTGTAGGCCTCGCTGGCGAGACCGAGGCGTTGTTCCATCAACTTGGAAGCGACGAGTTCGCTGACGCCGCCGTACCAGGCGAACATCCGCGCCGGGGCCGCTTCGTCCATGGGGGTGAGCACCATCGCCAGCCCACCCGCGCTGGCCGCGGCCGAGCCGGTGAAGATGAATGGCAGCTGCGGGTGTGCCTCGTGCCAGGCGGGTGCGGCGGTCTGGGACAGCAGCACCGCGGTGTAGGAGGCGACTGCGGGCGCGAGGACCGCCGACGTGACTGCTGCCGGTCGTGCGAGCCGGTCCAGCAACCTGCCGAGCATTGTGTGGCGCACCGCCGCCGGCAGTAGTTCGCTCACTGCTGCGATGCCGACACCTGGTCCGTACATGGTGAGGATCCATGTTCCGACGCTCATCGGTGAGGTGGGCTTGGCGACTCGCAGCATGTGGTGAAAGCGCTCGGGGCGCCCGAGATCGGCGATGAGCAGGTAGCCACTGGCGAGCAGGGTGGTCAGGGCATTGATGCGGCTCATTCGGCGCAGGGCCGGTCTGCTGGTCAGGTCGGCGCCTGCGGCCAGCACGGCAGAACCGGCAGACAGGCCTCCAGTGAACAGGTAGGCGGGGATCTTCCACTCCCACACCGGCGGTTTGAGCACGGGCCTTCCGTAGTAGGAACGGAACTCGGCGCGTGGCACCATGGTCTGTTCGCGGCTGCCGTCGTCGTCGCGGCGACCGCGTGCGCGTCGCGGCTGATCGCGGTCGAGCGTCCGCGCGCCAGCGCCGTCTGGAGCTGCGCCGTCGGGTGATTCGGCAAGCGGCGGATTGCCCCGGGAGGTGCCCATCAGCGACCGCTCCCAGCGAATACTGCGACCGCAGCGGCGAGAAACGCCGATGCCGCTATTCCGGCGTATTTCCACATGGCGGGCAGGTCGCGGGTGGGTACGACCGGGTCGGGAGGCAGACCGTAGACCTCGGGCTCGTCGAGTAACAGGAAAAACGCGCCGGTGCCGCCGACGCCGTCAGTCGGATCGTGGCCGTACAGCCGCGCTTCGGTGACTCCGCGCTCGTGCAGCTGCTCGACGCGCTGGGCGGCGCGGGCCCGCAGCTCGTCGAGTGGGCCGAACTGGATGGAGTCCGTGGGACATGCTTTGGCGCAGGCGGGTTCCAGGCCGTCGCGGAGCCGGTCGTAGCACAGAGTGCATTTCTGCGCCCTACCATCGTGGGGACGGCGGTCGATCACCCCATAGGGACAGCCGGACACGCAGTAACCGCACCCGTTGCAGATGTCCTGTTGCACAACGACCGTGCCGAACTCGGTGCGGACCAACGCGCCGGTGGGGCAGACGTCGAGGCATCCGGCGCGGGTGCAGTGCTTGCAGACGTCGGAGGACATCAGCCAGCGGAAGTCCGTGCGACCCTCCGTTCCGGTCGCCGCGCCGGGCAGGTCGAACGACGGCATGCCGAGGCTCTGGGGTCCCCGATCGACGGGCAACGGACTGGTCCCGAGCTCGCCACCACCGCGCTCTGCATGCCGCAGAGCCGAGGAGACCACTTCGGTCGTCTGTTCGGTCCCCGAGGGCCCGGTCGGCAGCCCGGCAAGCCCGGTGTCCTGGTTGCCCAGTGGGCGCTGCTGCTCGATGAACGCTACATGCCGCCAGGAGTTGGCACCGAGCATTCCGGTGTTGTCGAAAGACATCCCGAGCAGGTTCAGCCCGTCCTCGGGTACCAGGTTCCATTCCTTGCAGGCCACCTCGCAGGCCTTGCAGCCGATACAGACAGATGTGTCGGTGAAGAACCCGACGCGCGGCGGGTGGTCGAGGTGACCGGCGTCGGCGGCCACGTCGTCAAGCGGTCCGGACAGACTGTGGTCGCCCATCATGAGGGATCCTCCGTCGATGACCGGTCGGATTCGGCGGCAGTGGACTCTGTCGGCGCCATGTGGGTACCGGTCGTGGTGGTGATCTGCGCGCGTCTGCGGTAGTCGGCGAGGTAGGACAACAGTTGCGGCCCACGCGGTCGGCGGCCGGGCTGAATGTCGCAGGTGGCGACCTTGCTTTCCTGGATGAACACATTCGGGTCCAGGACCACGCCGAGCAGGTCGTTCACGACGTCGCCCCGGACGATGCCGGCCGGGCCCCAGTGGTAGGGCATCCAGATCTGGTGCACGATCCGGTCCTGCACGCGCAGCGGGGCCATCCGGTCGGTGACGACGACCCGGGCCTCGACGGCCGCGCGGCCGGTGATCACGTGAGCCCAGCCGAGGTGCCGGAGCCCGCGCTGCGCCGCCAGCTCCGGGGAGACCTCGACGAACAGTTCTGGTTGCAGCTCCGACAGGTACGGCAGGGTCCGGCTCATCCCGCCCGCGGTGTGGTGTTCGGTGAGGCGTGCGGTGGTGAACACGAACGGGAATACCTCGCCGTGCGGCTCTGGCGGCGAGGGGTTGGACGGGTTGTCCGGGCGGCCGTAGATTTTGCGGGTCGGGTTGCTCTGCTGCCCGTACAACGGGTTGCGTACCGGTGATTCATGGGGTTCGTAGTGCGTCGGCAAGGGACCATCAGCCAACCCGGTCGGCGCGAAAAGCCAGCCCTTGCCATCTGCTTGCATGATGAACGGATCGTCCCCGCGTAGCGCGTCCGGGCCGACCGCGCCTTCGGGCGGACGGTAGGTGGGTGGCTTGTCCTTCGGGAAGTCCGGGACGTCGTGGCCGGTCCACTCGCCGCGCTGGGCGTCCCACCACAGGAGGGCCTTGCGGTTGCTCCACGGTTTGCCCTCGGGGTCGGCTGAGGCACGGTTGTAGAGGACCCGCCGGTTCAGCGGCCAGACCCAGCCCCATTCCAGGGCGCACAGGTCCTGCTCGAAGCGGGACTTGCGGCGCGCGGCCTGGTTGACGCCGTCGGCGTAGACGCCGCTGTAGATCCAGCAGCCACACGACGTCGTGCCATCCGCCCGCAGGTCGAGGTAGCCGTTGACCACTCGGCCGGTAGTCAGGTCGTGGCCATTGATACGGCGCAGCACATCCTCAGCCGACGGCTCGTCTCCGTGGGTCTCGTAGTCCCACGCCAAGTCCAGCAACGGCCGGTCACGCTCATCGGTGGATCCAGCGAGGCGTTGCCGGATCCGGCGTCCGAGGTGGTAAAAAAACCACAGTTCCGAGCGCTGGTCACCGGTCGGTTCGACGGCCTTCTCCCGCCACTGCAGCATCCGCTGCGTCTGCGTGAACGTGCCCGCTTTCTCCACATGCGAGGCCGCCGGGAAGAAGAACACCTCGGTCCGGCATTGTTGCGGGACGATCTCGCCGGTCTCTATCTCCGGTGCGTCCTTCCAGAAGGTGGCGCTGTCGATCATCGTGAGGTCCCGCACCACCAGCCAGTCGAGGTTGGCCATGCCGAGCCGCTGGAGCCGGCCGTGTGCCGAGCCCACCGCCGGGTTCTGGCCGAGCAGGAAGTAGCCGAAGACCTTGCCGTCGACCATGTCCATGACGGTGCGGTAGGTGCCGTGATCACCGTTGATGCGCGGCAGGTAGTCGAAGCAGAAGTCGTTGTCCTGGTTGGCCGCATCACCCCAGTACTCCTTGAGCAACGACACGACGTAGGTATCCGCGTTTCGCCAGAACCCCTTCTGCTTGTCGCCGCGGATGCTGTCGATGTACGCGGCCAGGCTGGAGTGCGCCGGCGTGGGCATCGGCAGGTATCCGGGTAGCAAGTTGAACAGGGTCGGGATATCCGTCGATCCCTGGATGCTGGCGTGCCCGCGCAGGGCGAAGACCCCACCTCCCGGCCGGCCGATGTTGCCCAGCAGCAGCTGGATGATCGAACCGGCGCGGATGAACTGCGCGCCGACGCTGTGCTGGGTCCAGCCCACGCTGTAGACCAGTGCGGCCGTGCGGTCCCGCCCAGAGTTGGACGTCCAGGCGCTGCACACCTGAAGGAACCGTTGCTTCGGGATGCCGCAGATCGCCTCGACCATGTCCGGCGTATAGCGGCTGAAGTGCCGCTTGAGGATCTGGTAGACGCAGCGGGGGTGCCGCAGCGTCGGATCCGCCGCTATTGCGTCAGTAACGCCATCGAGGACCGGGCCGCCTGAACCGTGCTGGTAGGCGGCCGAGGTTTCCCTGGCCTCCCCGTGGTGCCGGGTTCCAGGCGACGGGCGCGCCGACACTCCCTCATAATGCCAGGTCGCCGGGTCGTAGGCGGCCTTGGCACGGCTGTAGCCGCTGAACAGGCCATCGAGGTCCTCGGTGTCCTGGTAGTCCTCGCTGATCAGGAAAGAGGCGTTGGTGTAGGCGAGCACGTACTCGCGGAAGTCGAGCTCGTTGGACAGGATGTGATTGATCACTCCGCCGAGCAAGGCGATGTCGGTGCCGGTGCGCAGCGGTACGTGCAGGTCCGACAGTGCGCTCGTGCGCGTGAAGCGCGGGTCGATATGGATCACGGTGGCATCGTTGGCCTTGGCCTCCATCACCCACTGAAATCCGACCGGGTGGGCCTCAGCCATGTTGGAGCCCATGATCACGATGCAGTCAGAGTTGCAGAGGTCTTCCAGGTAATCCGTCGCCCCGCCGCGACCGAAGGACGTTCCCAGACCGGGAACCGTGGCGGAGTGTCAAATGCGGGCCTGGTTCTCGATCTGCAGCGCGCCCAGTGCGGTGAACAGCTTCTTGATCAGGTAGTTCTCTTCGTTGTCCAGGGTGGCGCCGCCGAGGCTCGCCAATCCCATCGTCCGGCGCAGCGGATCGCCGTTGGCGTCGGTGTCCTGCCAGCCCTTGCGCCGCGCGTCGAGCACCCGATCGGTGACCATGTTCATCGCGGTGTCCAGGTCAAGCTCAGCCCACTCGGTGGCGTAGGGCGCGCGGTAGAGCACCTTCTGCGCCCGGTGCGGGCCGGTCACCAGCTGCTTGCTGGCCGAGCCCTTCGGGCACAACCGACCGCGCGAGATCGGGCTGTGCGGATCACCCTCGATCTGAATGACCTTCTCGTCCTTCACGTACACCTGCTGCCCGCATCCCACAGCGCAATACGGACACACCGAACGCGCGACCCGGTCAGCGCCGGCGGTCCGCGCGGTCAGCGAAACGTGCGAAGGGGACTCAACAGCCTTGCCGCGACCGAGCGGATCGGCACCCATTACCTGCCGGTAAACCGGCCAGGACTGGAGAAGCCTGCGTAACCCCACTTACAGCTCCATTCCGGCTGCCAAACCAGAGCACCCCTTCCTGTTCACCATCGGCGCGAGCGTGCTCAGTGCCAGCGCGTCGACCCCGCCGTGGCCATCGACGCGGTACTTCGTCACCAGCGGACCTCCCCGACATGTGCCAGCGTGCAACGACCAGAATCGAGCGTAATCCTCTTGGTCGCGGACGGCGGTTAGGCGATGGGACGGCTGACGGTGCGCCATTCAGTGTTGCGGCTGAGCGCTGAACACACCAGCAGGCGGTCCGATCGGCTGGCCGTCGAGGAACCGATAGAGCTGCGGGTGGATGGCCGCGCGCTGGCGGTAACCATGCGCACACCGGGCCACGACGTTGAGCTCATGCACGGCTTCCTGCTCACGGAGGGTGTGATCGGCTCGGTGAGTGACGTCGTCGCCGCGCGATACTGCGATTCCGTCGACGGTAACGGGCGCAACACCTACAACGTGCTCGACGTGGCGCTGGCCGCTGGCGTCGCGGCGCCGGGCAGTGGGGTGGATCGGAACTTCTACACCACCTCGTCCTGCGGTGTGTGTGGCAAGGCTTCGCTCGACGCGGTGCGCCTGCGCAGCCGGTTCTCCCCGGCGCACGACCCCGCACAGGTCGCACGGCAGACACTGTTCGCCATGCCCGACGCGCTGCGCGCGGCGCAACGGCTGTTTGACTCCACCGGGGGCCTGCATGCAGCCGGGCTGTTCAGCGTCGAGGGCCGGCTACTGGTCGTGCGTGAAGACGTGGGTCGGCACAACGCGGTGGACAAGGTGCTCGGCTGGGCGCTGCTCAACGGCCGGCTCCCGGCCGGTGGCTGCGTGCTGATCGTGTCCGGGCGGGCATCGTTCGAACTCGTCCAGAAAGCCGTCATGGCCGGTGTCCCCATCCTCGCGGCCGTCTCCGCCCCCTCGTCGCTGGCCGTCGACCTGGCCACCGAGTCCGGGCTGACACTGGTCGGCTTCCTGCGCGGCACCACCATGAACGTCTACTCCGGGCCCGAGCGAATCCAGGCCACCTCCACGGCGGCTGGCTAAAGCCCGCCACTGAACCAAAGCTCGGCGTTCCCTTGTCGCCGCGGCACTTGGCCCGCCTGACACTCTCAGGGCAGGAAGAGCTGGCTTGGAAGCGAATCGAGGCCACGCTGCCGGGGCATAGATGGAAGCGAACTCGGGCACGTTGAGCTTGTTATTGCAGGTCAGCAACACAGAGCCCTCATGAGGGCTCGCCGTGGCTCGCGAAGATGCCGGTCCCCAGGGACCATGTAGGGGTGCCCCCGGTGGGAGTCGAACCCACACTGGGATCCTTTTAAGGGACCTGCCTCTGCCGGTTGGGCTACGGGGGCGTTCGCCTAGGGTATCCGCGCCAGCGTAAGGCGGATCAAGAAGTGGCGTTGGTGCAAGACGAAGTCGGCCTTTGGATCGTTGTGGCGGCAGCGTAGCGGGCCATGTCCTCCAGCTCGCTGAGCACTTCGATTCCCGCGTATCCCCCGCTGATCACCCGCAGGATCCCCTTATCTCAGCCAGTTCGGCCGCGCGGCTCAGCACGTCGCGGAGCATCACCGGGGTGAGCCGGCCGGTGAAGGTGTTCTGCTGACTGACGTGGTAGCAGCCGAGCAGGTGCAGCCCGTCCAGGGCAATCTCGGCACCGTGCCCGAAGCGGGGCCGCGGCGTCGGCACCGCCCAGCCCGCGACGCTCAGCGCAGGCAGGAGTGCCTGCCAGCCGAAAGCGCCGAGCACGACCACCACGCGCAGCGTCGGGCGCAGCAGTTGGAGCTCGCGGATCAGCCAGGGCCGGCAGGCGTCGCGCTCGGTGGGGGTGGGCTTGTTGGCGGGGGGTGCGCACCGGACCGGGGCCGTGACCCGGGTACGGTGCAGCGTCAGCCCGTCACCGCGGTGGGTGGCGACCGGCCGATCCGCCAGACCAACCGCGTGCAGCGCGGCGTAGAGCACATCGCCGGAGCGGTCCCCGGTGAATATCCGGCCGGTCCGGTTGCCACCGTGCGCGGCGGGCGCGAGCCCGACGATGGCCAGCGCGGCATCCGGCGGACCGAACCCCGGAACCGGACGTCCCCAGTAGGTCTGGTCACGGTAGGCGGCGCGCTTCTCGGCCGCGACCTTCTCCCGCCAGGCGACCAGGCGCGGGCAAGCCCGACACCGGATTATCTCCTCGTCCAGCGTGTCCAGATCATGCACGGTGCACATCACGCGAGGCCGAGCGCGATGCCGTCAAGGATGTCGTGCTCGCTGACCACGAGCTCGGTAATGCCAGCCCGGGTACGCAGCTCCTCGGCGAGCACCCGCACGATGAGCGCACCGCCAGCGATGACGTCTACCCGGCCGGGGTGGATGACGGGATTGCCGGCCCGCTGCTCATGCGTCGACGCCAGCAGATACTCGGCGGTGCCGCGGAGGCGCTCCAGCGACAGCCGGAACAGGTGAGTGCACCCGGGGTCATAGGCGGGCAGCTGCTGAGCAATGGCGGACAGCGTGGTGACAGTGCCAGCCACCCCGACCCACGTGCGGGCCTTGTCCACGGGCACCTCGGCGAAAGCCTCCTGCAGGGTTTGCGTCGCGAACCGCTCAGCGGCACTGATCTCCTCAGGCGTTGCGGGGTCCGAATGCAGGTGCCGCTCGGTGATCCGGACACATCCGACGTTCACCGACCGCGCTGCCGTCACGTCCGCCCTGGTGCCGTCCCAGTCACCCAGTACCACCTCGGTGGACCCGCCACCCACATCGACGACCACGAACGGCCCGTCAGCGGGGTCCAGGCCGCCGACCGCGCCGGTGAACGACAGCCGGGCCTCCTCATCTCCGGTAATCACCTCAGCATCGGTCCCGAGGACCTGCCGGACCAGGGTGAAGAAGTCCTCCCGGTTGGCGGCGTCGCGGGTCGCCGAAGTGGCCACCATCCGGACCCGCTGCGCACCGGCACGCCGCGCGATGGCGGTGTAGTCGGCCAGCGCGACACGGGTGCGCTCCAGGGCATCCGGAGCCAACCGGCCCGTGGCATCGACGTCCTGGCCGAGCCGGACGATGCGCATCTGCCGGTGCACATCGATCAGCTTGTCGCCGATCAAGTCGGCGACAAGCAGGCGGATCGAGTTGGTCCCGCAATCGATCGCGGCCACCCTGGCCATGTCCACGTCCACCTCCGAACTCCAGCGCATTCAGTGGGCTGAATGCGGAACGCAGGGGCCAGTGGTCCACCAGTCGCCGATCTGGTTGAGGACCTCGTCGCCGAAGGGGTTCGCTCCGGGGCCGCGGGCCAGCGCGTGCGCGACGTGGACGTGCAGGCACTTTACCCGACCCGGCATCCCGCCAGCGCTGACCCAGGTACCCAGCGGTTGCACCGCGTCCCGCTCAGCCAGGTAGGACTCGTGCGCGGCCCGGTAAGCCTGCGCGAGCGCTGGATCACTAGCGAGCCGATTGGTCATCTCCCGCATGGCGCCACCGGCTTCGATCTGCGACACCAGCCCGGTCAGCCTGCCGCAGGTCAAGTAGTACAGCGTGGGGAACGGGGTGCCGTCCTCGAGCCGGGGATGGGTCTGCACCACACTGGGCAGCCCGCAGGCGCAGCGGTGCGCGACCGACCGCAGCGCCCGCGGCGGACGGCCCAGCTGCGCTGCGATGACCTCCCAGTCGGCGCGGTCCACCGTCTCACCCACTGTTGATCGACTTCCAGAGTTGGCCATACCACGGCTGTGTGGACGCCTGGACACCGCCGGTACCGGCGGCGACGATCGTACCGGGGGGAAGCTGCACCAGGTACGGCGCCTCCCCGGGAAGCACGTAACGCAACCGCTCCCGGGCCTGTGTCTCGATGCGCTCCGGATCGGCCAGCAGGCCGCGGCGGCGCGCCAGCTCCGCGATCTTGTCGGCCAGGATGTGCTGCTGTTCGTACACCGCTGCCAGCTCGGCGCGCTGTCCCAGGTAGTTGCGCAGCGGCATCGCCACGCTCAACAGCAGCACGCAGACCAGCACAGCAAGCAACGCAGCCCGGCGCGGGGACGTGACACCCAACGCGTACCCGATCCGCATCCAGGCTTATCCTTCCGGAGCGAACCGGGCGAACGCCAGGTCCCCGGCGTAGCGTGCCGCGTCCCCGAGGGTCTCCTCGATGCGCAGCAGCTGATTGTACTTGGCGACCCGCTCCGACCGGGCCGGGGCACCGGCCTTGATCTGCCCACAGCCGATCGCCACCGCCAGGTCAGCGATCGTGGTGTCCTCGGTCTCGCCGGAGCGGTGGCTGATCATGCAGCGGTACCCGTGGGACTGGGCGAGCGCCACGGCATCCAGGGTCTCCGACAACGTGCCGATCTGGTTGACCTTCACCAGCAGCGCGTTGGCTACCCGGCGGGTGATGCCCTCCTCCAGCCGCTCCGGGTTGGTCACGAAGAGATCATCACCGACGATCTGCACCCGATCACCGAGCTCGGCGGTGAGCCGCACCCAGCCATCCCAGTCGTCCTCGGCCAACGGGTCCTCGAGGGATACCAGTGGATAAGTATCGAGCAGTTCAGCGTAGTAGGCGATCATCTGCTCGGCGTTGCGGGCACTGCGCTCGAAGGTGTAGACGCCGTCTGCGAAGAACTCGGTGGCGGCCACGTCCAGCGCGAGCGCGATGTCCCGGCCGAGGGTGTAACCAGCCTTGTCCACCGCGGTGGCGATCAGATCCAGCGCATCGGCGTTAGCGGGGAGATCGGGCGCGAAACCGCCCTCGTCTCCCAGCCCGGTGGGCAGCCCGTTGGCCTTGAGTACCGACTTCAGTGCGTGGTAGACCTCGGCGCCCCAGCGCAGCGCCTCCCGAAACGAGTCCGCGCCAATCGGGGCGATCATGAATTCCTGGACGTCAACTCCGGTGTCGGCATGCGCACCGCCGTTGAGGATGTTGAGCATGGGTACCGGTAGCACATACGCGTTCGCGCCACCGACGTAGCGGAACAGCTCCAGGCCGCTGGACTCGGCGGCCGCCTTGGCTACCGCCAGCGAAACCCCCAGGATCGCGTTCACGCCCAGCCGGGACTTGTCGGGGGTGCCGTCCAGGTCGACCAGCTTCTGGTCCACCACTCGCTGCTCGATCGCCTCGATGCCGACGAGCTCAGGCCCGATCTCATCCAGCACCGCCGCAACCGCACACTCCACACCTTTGCCCAGGTAACGCAGGGGATCGCCGTCGCGCAGCTCCACAGCCTCGTGGCGCCCGGTGGACGCACCGGAGGGCACCGCGGCATGGGCCACCGTGCCGTCATCGAGGGCAATCTCAACCTCGACAGTGGGGTTCCCGCGCGAGTCCACGATCTCGCGGGCTCCGACGTCCTCGATGACAGCCACAGATACGCTCCTTGTCGCTGGTGGGTGGAAACAGCTTAATCACGGTTCAGCACACTAGGTCGGAAGGCGCGTACTGTTGGTGTGACAATGACAGCCACCGACCGCCCCCCGGATGTCGTCGAGCAGTTCCGGCTCGCTGAGTCGCTGGTCTCCGAACGGCGTCCGCTGGAAGCCCTCCGCCAGTTGGCTCCGGTACTGGACGCTGAGCCCAACGCGCCGAGCGTGCAGTTGCTGGCCGGGCGAGCCTATCTGCAGTCCGCCCAACTGAGCCGCGCCGAGGAAGCCTTCCTCCGGGTACTGGAGCACAATCCGTCCGACCACTACGCACGCTTCGCGCTGGGCCGCACGTTGCAGCGACAGAGCCGGCTGGAGGAGGCGCGTGCCCAACTGGCGATGGCAGCAGCCATGAACCCCACTCCGGACTACCAGGAAGCGCTCAACGAAGTACGGATGCGGATAGCCGGCCGATAGCGTTCAGGTGACGCCCTTGGCACTGCGGGCGTAGCCCTGCGCGAAGCCGTAGACCTCTTGCGCGTAGTCGAGGGAGTCGTTGTAGGACAGGACAGCTCGCAGCCAGCCGTCCCCGGAGCTCAGGTTCCGGTTGTCCGCGCACAAGTACTGCGCCGCGGCCAGTGACGCGTCGTCGATGTTCTGTGGGTCGGTGATCCCGTCCCCATTCCCGTCGGCCCGCCACTTGGCCCAGGTGGACGGGATGAACTGGAAAGGCCCGACGGCGTGATCCCAGATCTTGTCACCATCGAGGATACCGTTGTCGGTGTCCGCAATGGCCTTGACCCCGGGCGCACCGTTCAGCGGTATCCCGATGATCGGTGACGACGGCCGACCGTCAGGTTCCAGAGTGCGTCCCTCGAAGCCACCGTGCTTGGACTCGACAGCGGCGATGGCGGCCAGGGTCACCCAGGTAATGCGGCAGGTGGGATGGGTAGCGGCCATCACGGCGTGGGCGTTCGCGTAGGCCTCCAGCGCACGCTGTGGGATGTTCGTGACGCGGGACATCCGGGTGGCCCAATCAGCGAACGCCAGTTGCGGCCCGCCCGGGCGCTTCGGAGGCGCGGGGATCTGCACCGGGATAGTGACGCTCTGCTGAACCGGCCGCGCAGCAGGCTGGGACGTGCCGACAACCTCGGCAACAGGCTGCGCGGCGGGCTCAGGAACATCGGGCAACGCAGCGGGCACGGCCATCGCTGCTGGCGCGGGGGCGGCGAGCCCGCGGTCTGGCAACGGAGCGGCTACCGAACTCAGGCCTGCGAGGAGCAGACCCGCACAGGCCAGTGCACCGCCAGACAACACCCCACGCAGCAGGTAATGCGACGCTCGCGGTAACCCTCGACGAAGCCGCTCATCACTGGATTGCCCGGTTCGCGCGCCGACACGCTCATCGCCCCTCATACGACAGATCAACGACGGTCACGCAGCGGAGATACGCCTGCTCTGACGCTAGGCCGGCCAGTGCTCCCGCCACTGCTGCGGGGTGAGTGCCTTGGGGTCCAACCCGGCGGCCCGAGCAGAGCGCTCGGCGGCGCGCACGTCGTCGGCGAACCGCCGGGCGACGTAGCGCAGCGCGGCCTCGGGGTCCGCACCGGCCAGCTTCGCCGCGGCGGACAGTGCGAACAACGACGCGCCGATACCCCCGTCGGCACCACCGTCGGCGCCGGGCAGCAGATCTGCCGGAAGCGCCGCCTTCGTTACTCGGGACACCAGCTTGGCCGCCAGCGCCACGGCCGGTTGGGTCAGCGCAACCCCGTCGACGCTCGACTCACGGCGCTTCTCGGTGCGTTTGAGCTGCTCCCAGCGGATCTCCTGCTCGGCGGCGGTGCGTACCTTCTCGCTGCCCGCGAAGACGTGCGGGTGCCTGGTGACCAGCTTGGCCACTAGCCCGGTGGCCACCGCATCGATGTCAAAGCCCTCGGACGTCTCTTGCGCAACCCGGGCGTGGAAGAGCACCTGCAGCAGCACATCACCAAGTTCCTCACGCAGTGCCCCGGTGTCGCTGTCTTCCAATGCTTGGTACAGCTCGTAGGTCTCCTCGATGAGGTAGGGCATCAGCGAGCGGTGGGTCTGCTCGGCATCCCATGGGCAGCCACCCGGGGACCGCAACCGGTCCATCACCGCGACGGCATCCAGCAACGCAACCCCTCTGGGTTCCGGGGTAGTCAGCACGGCGGCGCCGGTAGCCACCCAGCGGGCCGCCGCACCGGTGCTGGGGTCCATGGTGAGCAGTAACCCCTGCCCGGCGTCGCCGACCGGATGCGCCCCGCACAGCTGCGCCAGCTCAACCGGTACGTCGGTGTCGGCATGCAGGGGTGTCCCCTCCCGCAGCAGGCCGGCCGCCGACGCCGGAAGCACCGCGCCGAGCCGGTGGGACAGCGTGACGACGACCGGCTGGGTGACGACGACCGGCTGGCCGACCCCAACCGGCGGCGCCGGGGTCACGTGCGGGGGGCGGCGCGTAACGGCGCGACGAAGCCGCCGGTCTCGTTCTCATCGGACACGACCTGCAGGCTGATCGGATCCCACACGCCGTAGCGGGGAGACAGGCGCACTCCCAGCTCCTCGCCCACCTGGGCCAGCTGACGCAGACCGATGGCTTCCAGCACGGCAGGGTCAATCTGATCGATGGGGAGAGCATGCTCGGATGGCTGGGCACCCCGGTTGGTCCGGTTCTTGACCACCATGATCACCCATGGCTTGGTGTCCTCTAGCTGGAAAGCCACTACCGTACCCTCGGCGACGCCGAACGCCGGGGTGGTGGCGAAGATCGGGTCGTCCGCGGCGGCGATCCGCTTGCCGAGCTCGGCGTCCTTCCCGGCGCGCACGTCAGCATCGATCGACTGCCGAGCCCGCGTGGACCCGGCCTGGGAGAGCTCCTCCACCCGCTGTTTCGCGGCGGTTCGGGTGTCGGCCGTGGTGTAGTCAACGGTGACCGCACTGTTGCGCAAGACGGCGCGGCCCAGTGCGGCCATGAGCAGCTTGTCCTTGGCCCGCTGCCGGTAGGAGTTGGCGTCAAAGATCGTCCCCTTGGACGCAGCCTCGGCGCCCCCGACCTCCTTGATCAGCCGATTCACCCGGAACTGGTCGACGGTCAGGCCGGCCCGCCGCGCGGCGATCTCGAGCAGCTGGTGCCTGATCCGCACGGTGACGATCTTGCGCGACAAGTCGTCGAGCTGGTGGGCCGCCTCCAGCTGGGCGCGGACCTGTGGGCCCTCCTTGGCCAGCACCGTCATGAGCTGGCCGTGCACCTGCTCCAGCGGGATCTCGGTACCGTCGACGAACGCGGCGGCGCCAAGCTGGCTAGAGCCAAAGCCGCAACCACCGATCAGCAGCCCCACGGCAGCGATCCCGGCGGCGGCACCCCGGACACTTCGCACGGGCGCTACCCTCTCACGCTGTCGAGCACCGCGGTCACCAAGTTGGTGCACCAGTCAAGTAGCTCCCGGTCGCGCAGCGGCGGGGCACCGATGCCTCCGGAGCCTTCGCTCGGCCGCAACACGGACAAGGTCTGGCCAGCGGCCCGATACCCCGCCTGGGGGTAGAGCCGGTTCAGGCGCACCACCTGAGAGTCCCGGAGCGTCACCGGGGTGAATCGCAGCTTGGAGCCCTGCAACGTCACCTCCGCCACCCCGTGCGCCCGGCACACCTGGCGGAAGCGCGCGACGTCCAGCAGGGTCACCACCGGAGGCGGCAGGGCGCCGTAGCGATCGCGCAACTCATCGGTGATGGCGGCCAGCGCCTCAGCGTCCACCGCCTCGGCGATCTTGCGGTAGGCCTCCAGCCGGAGCCGCTCACCAGGGACGTAGTCGTGCGGCAGGTGCGCGTCCACCGGCAACTCAACCCGCACCGGCGCGAGCTCGGGCGCGCCATCGGAGCCGCCGGCGCCGGCCGCCCGGCGGAACGCCTCGACGGCCTCACCGACCAGCCGGATGTAGAGGTCGAAACCGACCCCGGCGATATGCCCGGACTGCTCACCGCCCAGGATGTTGCCCGCGCCGCGGATCTCCAGGTCCTTCATGGCGACGGCCATGCCCGCGCCCAGTTCGGCATGCTGCGCGATGGTGGACAGCCGGTCGTGCGCCGTCTCGGTCAGCGGCATCTCGGGCGGGTAGAGGAAATAGGCGTAACCACGCTCCCGGCCGCGCCCGACCCGCCCACGCAGCTGATGCAGCTGGGCGAGCCCGAGCAGGTCACCACGCTCCACGATCAGCGTGTTGGCGTTGGAGATGTCCAGCCCGGTCTCGACGATCGTGGTGCATACCAGCACGTCGTACTCGCGCTCCCAGAACCCAGCGACGGTGCGTTCGAGCTGGTCCTCGTTCATCTGCCCGTGCGCCACCGCCACCCGGGCCTCGGGTACCAGCTCGCGGATCCGTCGAGCGGCCTTCTCGATCGAGAACACCCGGTTGTGCACGTAGAAGACCTGCCCGTCGCGCAGCAGCTCGCGGCGGATCGCGGCACCGACCTGCTTGTCGTCGTAGGCCCCGACGTAGGTCAGCACCGGGTGGCGCTCCTCGGGAGGGGTGAGGATGGTCGACATCTCGCGGATGCCGGCCAGGCTCATCTCCAGGGTCCGCGGGATCGGGGTGGCGGACATGGTGAGCACGTCGACGGCCGTTCGCAGGGCCTTGATGTGTTCCTTGTGCTCGACGCCGAAGCGCTGCTCCTCGTCGACCACCACCAGGCCGAGATCCTTCCAGCGCACCCCCGGCTGCAACAGCCGGTGGGTGCCGATCACGATGTCCACCGAGCCCTCGGCGAGCCCGCGCAACACCTCCGACGCGTCGCCAGGGTGCGTGAACCGGGACAATCCGCGCACGGTCACCGGATACGAGTGCATCCGGTCGGAGAAGGTCTGCAGGTGCTGCTGAGCGAGCAGGGTGGTGGGCACCAGCACGGCCACCTGCTTGCCGTCCTGCACGGCCTTGAAGGCGGCCCGCACGGCGATCTCGGTCTTGCCGTAGCCGACGTCGCCGCAGACCACCCGATCCATCGGGACACCACGGTGCATGTCCGCCTTGACCTCGTCGATCGCGGCAAGCTGGTCGGGTGTCTCAGTGTAGGCGAAGGCGTCCTCCAGCTCGGCCTGCCACGGGGTGTCCGGTCCGAACGCGTGCCCCGGAGAGGACTGCCGAGCCGCATACAGCTGCACCAGCTCAGCGGCGATCTCCTTGACCGCCTTGCGGGCCCGGCCCTTGGTCTTGGCCCAGTCCGACCCGCCCAACTTATTCAGCGTCGGCAGCTCGCCCCCGACGTAGCGGGTCACCTGGTCCAGCTGGTCGGTGGGGATGTACAGCCGGTCTGCTGGCTGGCCTCGTTTGCTGGGCGCGTACTCCACCAGCAGGTATTCCCGGGTGGAGGACCCGGTAGCACCCCCCGCGGTGCGCTCCACCATCTTCAGGAACCGGCCGATGCCGTGCTGCTCGTGCACCACGTGATCGCCGCTGCGCAGCGCCAGCGGATCCACCGCGTTGCGGCGGCGGACCGGCATCTTCGACAGCTCCCGGCTGCCGGTGCCACCGCGGGCTCCCGTGATGTCCGTCTCGGTGAGCACCGCCAGCCCCAGCGCGGGGACTCCGAAGCCGTCCTCCAGGGTGCCGCGAACCACCGTGACGGTGCCCGCGGCGGGTGGCTGGAGCAGCCCCTCCGCAGCGTGCACCACCGGCACCTCGGCGTCGCGCAACTGCTCGCAGGCGCGCTGCGCGGTGCCGGTGCCGGGCACCACCAGCACCGCCGCGCTGCCGGTGGCGGTATGTACCCGCAGTTCAGCGAAGGCGCGCGCCACGTCGCCGTGGTAGGAATGCGCGGGAATGATCTGCAGCCGCAGCGGGCCGTGGGCGTCGCTCGTCAGCGGGCTCAGCGTCCACCACGCCAACCCGGTACTCCGGGCGTGCTCAGCGACCTCGCCCAGGCTGCGGTAGGCGGAGGCGGACAGGTCTAGCACCGCGATGTCGACCGGGGCGGCACCGCCACCCGCGGCGACCATCCAGGACGCCTCCAGGAACTCCTCGCCGGTGCGGACCAGGTCGGTAGCCCGGCTCCGGATCCGTTCCGGATCGGCGAGCAGGACGTGAGTGCCCGCCGGCATCACGTCGGTGAGCAGCTGGAGCTGCGCAGCGCCGTCCTCCCCTCGGGCGAGCACCGGGATGAGCGACTCCATGCCCTCAGCCGGGACGCCGGAGGCGACCTTCTCCAGCAGCTGCGCGACCGGTCCGGCCGGGGTCTGCCCGACGAGCTGCGCCGCGGTGGCCCGCACCCCATCGGTGAGGAGGAGCTCCCGGCACGGTGGTGCATGCAGCTCGTCAGCGGGTGCCAGGGTGCGCTGGTCGGCGACCGCGAACGAGCGGATCTCGGAGACCTCATCGCCCCAGAACTCCACCCGTAGTGGATGGTCGGCGGTGGGCGGAAAGACGTCGACGATGCCGCCGCGGACCGCGAACTCGCCGCGCCGATCAACCATGTCGACCCGGGTGTAGGCCAGATTCGCCAGCTGAGCCAGCACGCCATCGAAGTCGTGCACCTGCCCGACCCGCAGCCGCACCGGGGCGATCTCGCCCAGGCCGGCGAGTATCGGCTGGATCAGCGACCGCACGCCGGTGACCACCACCTGCAGCGGCCCGGTGGAGTCGGCAGGGCCCTCTTCGGGATGGGCCAACCGGCGTAGCACCGCCAGCCGCCGCCCCACAGTGTCGGCCCGGGGGGACAGCCGCTCGTGCGGCAGCGTCTCCCAGGAGGGCAGCTCAGCGACCGCCTCGGCGCCCAGCACGTCGACCAGCTCGGCGGTCAGCTCACCGGCTTCCCGATCAGTGGCGGTGATGGCCAGCACCGGATGCCCTGCGCGGGCCAGCGCAGCCACCACCAGCGGGCGGGTCGCCGGCGGCCCGTGCAGCTGCAGCTCGGGGGACCCGGCCCGGCTGACCAACTCGCGCAGCGAGGGTTCGGGAAGCACTGCTTCGAGCAGGCCGGACAGGTGAGCGGATGTGGTCGGTAGCGCGGTCGCTACAGGCACCGTGGGAAACCTTTCGGGCGCAGACGTGGTCGACGCAGAACAGACCCCTGCCCGGGACGCGACCGGCGCCCGGGAGTCGTAGCACCCACGATACCGACCGGCCTCGTCCTCGACCGCCCAGGGTTGGCAGGGGCTTGCGGACGCGGCGAGGGAGGTTGGTAGTCCTTGAAGAGGATATTACGTGCCATGTTTGGCGATCTCGGTAATCAATTTTCCCTGTTGCGTTGTATGCTGAAGGCAGTAAATCTTTTATCGCGATTTTTCTGTGACGACATACTCTGGGGACGGTCGATCCGACATGACCAGCATCGTGCTCGGCGACGACCATGCGGTGTTCGCGGAATCGCTGGTCTCAGTGCTGGTCGGGCAGGGATTCCGAGTACCCACAGTCGCTCGAAACCTCACCGGGACTATTGAGGCGGTCCGTCATCACCGGCCCGATATCTGCCTACTGGGTCGGCGCTTCTCCGATGGCGACGGAATTACCGCAATCAGTCACATTATTGCGGTAAGCCCAGTGACCCGGATACTCATCCTCGCGGCAGACGGTGATAACGACGCGATGCGCCAGGCCGTCCAGTTGGGAGCCGCCGGCTACGTGCCCAAGACGTGGGGCGTCCGCAAGCTGGTCCAAGCACTAGAGCGGGTCATCGACGGTGCGATCGTGCTGGATGCGCCCCGGGCGGCCAGCGTGCGATCCGACGTCTCCGAAGCACACCGGCTCGCTGCTCACCTGACGGCCCGCGAGCGAGAATGCCTCGCCTTGCTCGTCGAGGGACTCGATACCCCGGCGATGACACTCCGACTCGGCGTCTCGACGACCACCGTGCGAAGTCACGTCCAAGCTCTGCTGACCAAACTCGGAGTGCACTCCCGACTCGAGGCTGCCACCTTCGCTGTGCGCTATGACCTCGTCGATCACGACCAGCACGGCCCGGAGGGCCGCACGAGAACGGGATAGTCGTGAGTGGGGTGATGCGGCTAAGCACGGTTCGTAGCGGAATTCCGGTCCGAGTAATGCTGGTCGACGACCAGCAGATGCTGAGCGAGGCACTCGCGGCCACGCTGTCCACCACATCCGACATCGTCGTTGTCGGGCACTGCATGACGCGGGATCCCCGCCCCGATGTGCTCGCCACCCTGCTGCGCCCAGATGTGATCACCGTTGAGGTCGCGCAGGCCCACGATGCGGCCACGCTGCTGACGCTGTTCCGCACGGCATGGCCGCCCGCACGCGTCGTGGTCCTCACCGCAAGCCGTGACCCTGAGCAGGCGCTGGACGCTGCGCGGGCGGGAGCCGACGGATGGGTATCGAAGGAGTCCTCGATCGACGCACTCACCCACGCACTGCGGTGCGCCGGTCAGGGGCAGGCCTACTTTCCCCCGGAGCAGCTGGGCCGTGTCCTACAGGGGCTGCGGGCCGACGTTGGGCGGGCACAGCACCGCGAAGGACCGCTGGACGTCCTGACCGGCCGGGAGCGCGACGTGCTGATGTGCCTGGCGCAGGGCCACCGCCCGGCGGAGATCGCCGACGAGCTCGGGATGTCAGTGAACACGGTCCGTACCCACACCAACAAGATCTTCGCGAAGCTGAGCGTGCACAGCCGGCTGGAGGCTGTCACCGTGGCAAGAGAGGCGCTGCGCCGCACCCGGGTCGGGTTCCCCCCATGAGTGAACCTCCGGTGTTGATGTACCACTCGGTGGCGCCGTATGACCAGGACCCCTATCTCGTGACTGTGCGCCCCGCCCGGTTCGAGCAGCAGCTGCGCTGGCTGCACCGGCGGGGCCTCCGGGGCACCTCAGTGTGCGAGCTGCTGGCGGCCCGGCGCGACGGCGCTGACCGGGGTCTGGTCGGGCTCACCTTCGACGACGGCTACGCTGATTTCTGCGAGTACGTCCTGCCCGCGCTGGCGCGATTCGGCTTCACCGCGACCGTATTCGTGCTCGCCGACCTACTCGGCGGCGCCAACATCTGGGACGAGGCGGGTCCCCGCAAAGCCCTCATGACGGCCGAGGAGATCCGCCACGCGGCGGAGCGCGGCATGGAGATCGGCTCGCACGGTCGGCGGCACGTGTCGCTGACCTCGACCGGCAACGGAGAGCGTACCGCTGAGGTCTCGGGGAGCCGGGCCATCCTGCAGGAGGTGTCCGGCCAGGAGGTCACAGGCTTCTGCTACCCGTACGGGCAGGTGAACGAGCTAGCCGTCAACGCGGTGCGCGCTGCCGGCTACCACTACGGATGCGCGATCTGGCGGTCCCAGCTAACCGGTCTGCACGCCCTGCCGCGCACCTACATCGGGGACCGTGACGGGTCGCTGCGACTGCTCGCCAAGTGGTATCGACACCAGCTGCGTTGGTGAGCCCCCTGAGCGTGCTGCACGCGGTCCAGCCCACCGACGCCGGGGTGGCCCGTTACGTCGCGACGGTGGCCGCCGACCAGCTCGCCCGAGGCTGGCAGGTCGTGGTCGCCTGCCCCTCCGGCGGGCACCTCGCCACCGAGTTGGGCGCACACGGGGTACCGCGGTTGTCCTGGCCCGCGACGCGGTCACCTGGCGTGCACACCGTGCCCGAGACGCAGCGGCTGCGCCGGCTGATCAGGGCGGTCCAGCCCGACGTGGTGCACCTGCACTCGGCGAAGGCGGGGTTGGCTGGGCGGCTCGCGGTGCGCGGCGAGCGCCCCACGCTGTTCCAACCGCACGGCTGGTCCTGGCTGGCGGTTCGGGGCGCAACCGCGCGCGGCGCGCTGGCCTGGGAACGCCTCGCGGCGCGGTGGACCGACCTGCTGGTGTGCGTCGGCGAGGGCGAGGCCGCCCATGCCCGACAGTGGCGAGTGGGCGCCCGCCACGTCGTCATCCGCAACGGCGTCGATCTCGCGAGCTTCACACCGGCCGCCGAGCAGACCCGCGCCACCGCCCGGGACCGGCTGGGAATCGACCAGGAGGCACCACTGGCCGTGTGCCTCGGCCGGGTCACCCGGCAGAAGGGACAGGACGTGCTGCTCATGGCGTGGACCCAGGTGCGACGGCACTGCCCCGCAGCGCAGTTGTGCATCATCGGCGACGGCGACCTGCGGCCCACATTGCGTGGCTGCGCCCCGCCTGGCGTGCGGTTCGTCGCAGCGGTCGCCGATCCCCGGCCCTGGTACGCGGCGGCTGATGTGGTAGTCCTGCCGTCACGCTGGGAAGGCCTGTCGCTGACCCTGCTCGAGGCGCTGGCCAGCGGTTGCTCCGTAGTGGTCTCCGACATCCCCGGCCTCGCGGAGGCCATCACCGCCGGTGGGGGTGCCCGGGTGCCGGTCGATGACGCCGGAGCGCTGGCCGGGGCCCTCACCCGGCGCCTCACCGACGCCGACCTGCGGGTCGCCGAGGGACGAGCCGCCGCGTTGGCCGCGAAAGCCTTCGACGCGCGGCGCACCCACGAGCAGCTCGCCGCCGTCACAGCCCAGCTCGCGCGAGCGATAGGATTTGTAAACGGGGTAGCTGCCTGCGACGAAACAAATATATGAGAGCCCCATAGCTTACGGAGGAAGACCTCTCAGCCTCGATCCACCGATTCGATTTGAGTGATCGTTTTTGAGTGGATTGTCATGTTGGGTGATCTTGCTGCTGGTCGGGGCGTGAATGATCCGCTGGTCTTGGTTCGGCGTGTCCTGGGGCGGTGTCGGGGACGGGCGGGGTGGGGGTGTGGCCGCGGGGCCGCCGGGTGTCGCTGCTGATCGCGGGGTGGCGGGGTCAGGTGGGGGTGGCGGGGGGGGTCGGCAGGTGGCCTGGAACAGTCGTTGCCAGCGGGTGGCCCAGGGGCAGTGGGTCGGCAGGTGCAAATCGATGCCGTGGGCGCGGTGGGCCAGGTGGGTGGGAAGGTTGATGATCTGGCGGCGCAGGGGGGCGGCGCGGGCTTTGCCATAGGTTCGGCTGGTCAGAGTGCCGGCGGCGCGTAGCAGGTTGTGCGCGATGGTCGCGCAGAGCAGCCAGGCACCGTTGGCCCCAAAGTGCCATGAGGGGGGTGGGCCAGGGGGCCCTCGATCAGGTCGGCGAAGGCCCCTTCGATCACGGCGTGCGCCCGGTGAGTCAGATCCGCGTCCACGGTGGACAAGGTGGTGTCGGTGAGAAAGGCGTGGTAGCGGTAGCCGGGCAGCAGCTCACCTTGGCCGACCGGGTTCTCACGCTTGACTCGGCGGACCACCAGCCGGGCGGTGAGCTGGTATTTCGTGCCGGCGAAAGCGGTGTAGGTGGTCTCGGTGACCTGAGCATCGGAGATCCAGCACTGACCCTCGTCGTCCCAGACCGCGTCGGGGTAGCGGATCGAGGTCCAGGCTTTCTCGCTGAGGGTGGCGATCGCGTCTCGCACACGGGGGTTGCTCGCCACGGTGATCGAGACGCGGGCTCCGGCCCGCCGCGCCGCGGCGATGACCTTGCCGCTGTAGTAGGCGGAGTCGGCGCGCAACAGGATCAACCCCGTCGCCCCCACCTCGCGTGCCACCGCCAGCGCCTCGCAGACCAGCGACGCCGCCTCACGGGCCGAGCCAGCCGACCCGCCGCGCAGCCTCGCGGCGGCAATCACCGGCGCTGCGATGGGGGTGGACAGCGTCGCGATCAGCGGGGACAGCCCGCGCAGCAGCACCGGATAGCCGCCGACCTTGGTATGCCCAAATCCCGCACCCTGTTTGGCCTTGCCGTAGACCCGGCGCAGCAGTGAGTCCACGTCGACATAAGTCACCGCCTCGGCGCCGCCCAGCAGCGGGGTGGCCCCGGCCAGCGCCACCACAAACCGCCGGGCCACCGCACCCAACTGCCGCACATGGCCGAAGGTGAACTCCCGCAGAAACGAGCCCAGCGTGGAGGGCACGGATACCCCGCCGAACAGGGTGGGCATCCCGCCGTGGCGCACCACGTCCAGATCATCAATCAGAGTCCGCGCCGGTGATGATCCACGCGATAATCGAGGTGATCTTGTCCGCTGGGTTGGTGCCCACCGACGTGCTGATCCGCACCCACCGCGCCAGCAGCCCTATCAGCCCGCAGGCCTGGGCCAGGCGCATCACCGGGACCAGACCCGCGCACGACACCAGATTCGGATCATCAAAGCTCGCGTGCGTCCGGGACGCACTATGCAACAATTGCATCTACGAGGTGCCCTCTCAGTATGGATACTGGCATCGTTAGGAACTTCCATCATCCCAGCTCAGAGGGCACTTCCCTGTCACGACACGATCAACACTCAACATTCTTCGGTGGATCCAGGCTAAGATCCACAAGAGATGATCTTGGCGTCAAGATCATGAGTAGCAGCGGGAGAAGCTACCGTGGGCGATGCTCAATCTGTCGACACGCAGGAGATTGTTGCCAAATATCGGAGGGGCTGGCCTGTCAACAGTTTCCTATCTCAACTCACAACGCGGACTTTGCGTGAATTTCTTACTAAAGGTCGGATTATTCAGTTCAGTAATAACGAAACACTGATTGATGAGAACTTAGCCGAAACGAGCGTATTCTTGCTGCTGTCGGCGTGCGTCAAAGTGACCGCCCGACTGGACCAGGGTGGTCACGCGCTGTTAGCTGTCCGGGTAGGCGGGGACATGGTGGGTGAACTTGCCGCGATGGACGGCGGTAGCCGGTCAGCCACAGTTAAGGCGTGTGGCCGTGATCCAGTTGTAGCCGCTGTGCTCACTCAAAGCGACTTCGTCAGCCTACTGTCACGCTATCCGGAGGCGGCGATGACGCTCAACACTGCGATCGGCCGCAAGCTACGCAGTGCCACCCGAAGGCGCATCGACTACTCTGGGTGCACTCCTCGGGTGAGGCTGGCACGGGCGCTGGTGGAACTGGCTGAGGACTACGGCCACCAGCAAATCCCGGCGAGTCAGGTTCTCGTCGCTATTAACCTCACCCAGCTGGAGCTGGGCACGCTGGTTGGTGTCGCCGAAGTGACGGCTCAACGGGCACTGCGTGAGTTGCGCAAGGACGGATTGATCAACACGAGCGGTCGCCGCCCGATCATCCGCGACATCAACGCTCTCCGCGTCGCTGCGCACTTAGCGCCGTAACGAAACCCGTCATATGACGGATAAGTAGTCCGTTCATGGGCGTTGGGTGCATGCTACCCCGCACCCCGCACCCCGATCCGACCAGCGAACGCCGATCGCTCGGCTCCTCGCCCAATCCAGGATACTCAGGAGAACAAGTTGATCAGTCAGGTCGACCCCGGGCCGGTGCGCAGCTTGCTAACAGCGTGTGACGTCGAGGGTTACAGCAGACTCGCCAGCGATGAACAGCGGGACCTCCAGAACCGGTTGGCTGAGGTGCAGGAGCGGGCTGCCCGGAATGCGTATTTAGTTCGAAGGCGAGCGCTCATCCAACCGTCCGGTGACGGCGAGCTGACGCGCTGGCCACCGGAAACGGACGTGTTGAGGCTGACTATCGATTATCTACGCGAACTACACACGGAACTCGTTAGGGTCAATAGGACCCTGGCCAATGACAATCAAATCCGACTACGGGTAGCGCTTGTCGATGGCATGTCCGAAATCGCTTCCTATGGGTTGGCCGGCGAGGCGCCAGTCGTGGCTGCCCGGTTGGTCAACGCCGATCAAACTCGGAAAGCATTGATCTTCGCCTCATGCTGCCCACTGGTGGTGATCCTAGACGACCGGCTCTACCAGGACGTGGTCCGGCAACGATTTCGCGGACTACGACCAGACGACTATGTTCACGTGGTCGTCCGGAACGATGCAAAAGATTTCGAGCGCGACGCTTGGATCGCAGTGCCCGGTTGCGACTCATTGGTGCTGGCCGAACTGATGGATCCAGTCGACCGCCGGGCGGGGACATCGGAACCGGCGCGTCCAGAGGCTCAGCTGACTGACGGCACGGCACGGCTCCAACCGGGGCCGGACACCTCCGCGCCTGCGTCCGGAGGCACCACCATCGTTTACCGAGCGCCCGTCAAGCACCGGGGTGACGTCGTCACTGGAACAAAGAACGTGTACGGGCATAGCCGTGAGAAGGAAAACCGATGACAGAGCCCGTTAACACACAGGAACCGGAGCAGAAGCCAGCATCTGCAACACACGAGGATAATCAGGACGAGAACACGTCGACAGAGGAAGAGCATCACGTCGATGAAGCCTCGGTACGCAAGGGAATCGTTGCCGCCGTGGCCAATCCTGGAACTACGGCAGCCAACCACAACCGGCGTCGACGGGGGCGAAAGAGCCTCGGCGTTGGCAGCTTCGCAACGAAGATTGACTTTCGAGCGGAGACTGAACTCGACGGTGACATCGTGACCGGCGAGAAAAATATCTACTACAACCTCGCCTCGATACAGGATGGGTCCAGCGGTCACTACGAGTTCGATGCCCAGACAAAGGAGGAGATACGGGCGACCTTCGTTGCACCAGACGACTTTGAAGACCTGATCACTTTCACCAAGCAGCGTCCTGTCGTCATCGTGCGGGTGCCGACCTGGCTTGGGAAGCGCGTCATCGGATTCTGTTTGTTGGACTCGGTCGCCGCCAGCTCCATGTTTGGTCTCGATCCTAGCGTTGGCTTGCAGCGGCTAACAAAAAACTGGATCTCAAAGGGCGCGGGATACCTGCTGGTCGGACTATCCCAGGCCCAAGCCGACGAAATCAACCGACACGACCTAAAACGTCTAGGCGCGGAACTGGGACAGCTCGATGCAAAACTGGTGATCGTGGTGGCCGATGAAATTCATTTCGCTGACGACGGGATGGGTGATTACCTCACGGAAATCCGCAGCCGACCTCGGCTCGAGGCTATGATCGAGAAACACCTACGGTGGCGGTTGGAGGCCAGCCCAGGGCTAGCCGAAACGATTCTGGCGCGTCCGGACGTGGTCACTTTAGTCACCGATGCACTCGCCCATGATTCATCCCCGCGGAAGGCGGCGCGTCTCGCGCGTTTCCTAGCCGAAGAGGTTGAGCACCCGGAGTCCCTTGTGGAGACTGTACACGCAAAGCTGTCTCGGCAAGCTGGTCGGGACTTGGGCGACTGGTTCCAAGGGCTACCGGACCTGTACTCTCGCAGCTTTGTAGCCGCGCTGTCGGTGTTCAATGAGCTACCCAACGAAACGATCGCAGAAGCCGCCAGGTCGCTATATCGCAAGCTGAGTACGGTACCTCGTGGCGCGGCGACATCCCTGCCGGGCCAACCTGTCGATCACTTTGCCTCTAGCCGCAGCGCACGGCTAACCAAATTGCGCGCCCGGTTGACTAAAACCACGGTTCAGACCCAGCATGGACCAACTCCGGCTGATGTGGTCGAATTTGTCGAAGCGGCCTATCCAAGCCTCGTGCTACGGCACATCTGGCAGGAATACGACGATACTCAGCCTGCACTCATTACGTGGTTGCAGGAACTGGGCGGCCATCCGAGCGAGGAGGTGCGAATCCGCTCGGGAATCGCGGTTGGCGCGCTGGCCAGTCTCGCTTTTGACTTTCTGTGCCGCTCCGTACTGGTGCCGTGGGCACGGAGTAAAGACAGCCGTAGAAGGGAGGCGGCAGCGGTCGCCTTGGATACTGCGAACGCCACACCAGAGTTGCGCATGGCCGTGCGCAATCTGGTCCACAAGTGGAGTGAGGAAGAGGAACCGGAACTGGTCGCCACGGCGGTTCGCGCCTATGGTAGCAGCGTGGGTACTGACCAGCTCGACGACGTCTTCAAGACTTTCGACCTGCTAGCGGAATCTGAGAATTTCACCATAGTTGAAGCCGTCTGCGCCAGCCTAGCTGAGCTGGTCGAGACTGGCATTGAGGAAGTCGCAACCAGGGCGCTCACGACGACCCACTCCTGGTCCGCCAGCCGAATCCAGTTACGTCGGGTGGCGGGCAACTTGGCTTTCCTGTTGATGGCCGCCGACCTCGTATGGTCACCGGGCGCCTTGGAGTCCGTCGACAACGGTGGCAGGTCCGGGCGTTGGCCGATGTTGTTGTGGCTAGCCAATTCCGAGCCTCGCTATCATGGCGTGGTCGCAGGGATGTGGACCACCGCACTCAGCACGTCCGCAGTCACCGAGGTTGCGCAGCAGGTCCTCGATGGGTGGGCATTGCTTGCGGAGGACCACGAGCCGGCACGACTGGCGTTGGCCGCGATCCTGCGGGCCGCTGCGAGTACCGACCGTGCCCGTAACCGCGTGCTCCGGCAAGCCAAGACCTGGGCTAGGGCGGACGCAGAGGTCCATGCGCCGAAGACAGCCGCCGCTGTCCTCGCTACTTTCGCTGAGAGGAACGATCGCCGGTGAAACACGCAGTCAAGCTGATTGTGTCCGACGAACCGGTGCGCCGGGTCCAGTTCGGCGGCCGACCGGTAGTAAACCCCGGCGTCGCCGTCGTCTGCTCCATGGCGGATGGGCAGTTGGAGCAGGTCGGAAAACTGGGGATAATCGCCAGATACCATCGACGCTACGAGGTGGACATCACCGACCACCACGACACAGTGGACTCGCCGTTGCCCACTCGTGACGATGTCTACTACTTCCAGTGCTCGATCGTAATCGGGTGGCGGGTCAGTAACCCGATCGAGGTGGTGCGGCGGGGAGTGGTCGATGGTCTGGACTTGTGCCATTCGCGGTTGCTCGACCGGATACGGGAAATAAGCAGAGATTTCGAAATTCAGGACTGCGCCAAGGCCGAGCGGGAGATCAACCGGGCGGTGGGTATGCCTTTCCCCCTGCTAGAGGGAATCACCGTCTACCACTTCTCGGCGCGACTGACACTGGATGCCGATGCGCGGGCATACCTACAGGCCAAGATCGCCACTGACCGCGAAGCCGACCTGGACAAGTTGCGGCGGCGTGACGACGTCGAACGGACTCACCACGACGAGAAGATAGAGACTATTCGCTTATCCGGCGAGGTCCAACGTGACCAGCAGCGGATGAACGCTGTAAGCCAAGCGTTGAAGGGAGACAACGATCTCCTACTGTATCACCTGGCGCAGAACCGAGGTGAGACAGGAGCAATTATCAACATGATTCGCGCTGACCGGAGCTCAACCGAGCGTGAGCGAGTCACATTGCTCAAGGATTTGATCGAACACAACCTAATCCAGGACGTCGATCTCGACGAGCTACGCTCGGAACTGGTTTCGGGAACGGCGCTGGGGATCCGTCGGGGTTCCAATCCCACAAATGAACTCCCTAGTATTGCGCAACAGCACCCGCTCAAGATTGTAGACGCTAACGGGTCGGCGGAATCCGATCAGACCGCCAGCGCGGACCAAGCCGGAGCAACCGGCCAAACGGCAAACGGTCAGCCCATCCCCGGCGCGTCGGATTCCCCGCATGATGGATCTGGCGTCACCGGTTGGAAATCCCGTAATCCAAACAAGCAGAATAACGGACCTGCCTGACCCATGACCGAGATGCCGGCCGGCGGCTAAAAATCAGGAGCACCACATGCCCGCGCACCAACACCTCATCCTACCCAGCAGATCGATGGATTTTTTGAACGGTTTTCATCGTGATTGACCTTTTCCGCTGGATTTTCTGGTCGTCTGGCCGCCGGCCGCAGGAGGTCGCGCGGAACACTGAACCCGGTAAGTCCAAGCGTGCCAAGCACCGCGGTACGCAAAGCCATGTAGAGTGGTCGACGGAGCCGCCTGAAGAATGGCGCGGCCGCGACGAGCTGAATCATCAGGCGTGGCGGCGTGGCGACTGGCCCGCCGAACGATATTCCCGTGGATCACGGGCGGAAAATACCGTTTCCGCTGACGCTATGCCACGCGATTCCGAACGGTGCCCGCTGGTTGCAAGGCCAGCTCATCAACCTGTTCCGCTGCAGGAACCCAAGGGCGAACACCGGTTCCTGGATACCGGAGTCGATCCCGCCTTGATACGGCCACCTGTGTTCGACGGGGCTCCCAGGGCAGCACGCCTTCCTTGGCGGCTACCAACGGAGCCGAGCCAGTCTGGCATCGCGGCCGACGAGGCGCGGCTGGGTGACCTCGACGTGCGTGCAGTTTCCCTCATCGGAGCCAGCCACCGCTGTGAGGAACCTGCGACGGCACGGCAGGACACGTACAGACTTGGCCGCGATGCCGCCGGGCGATATCTGGTGGTCGCCGTAGCGGATGGGCTGTCTGAAGGTCGGCGGTCGGACCTAGGCGCGACGGTGGCTGCCCGCTGCGCCGTCGACATGGTGCGTAAGGAGCTCGATCGCGGCGCAGCCCCAGACATTCAATGGTTGGAGGTCTTCCGCTTGGCCGCTAGCACCGTCGCGAGTGCCGCCAAGCAGAGCGAATTGTCGCCGAAGGAGGTCTGCACCGCCCTTATCGTCGCCATTGTCCCCGCGGAACCGGACAACCGGGACGGCGGGCGACGTGTGTGGTTCGCCTCCCTAGCCGACGTCAGTGCCTGGCAACGCTCGGAGGCCGGGTGGCGGATGCTCGCTGGCGACCCCAAGGAAGACGTGCTCGACCGGAACGCTGTCCACCACTTCCTGCCGTGCCACCCGGACAAGGTGACGGTGGTATATCAAGACGTGCCGCAGGGTGCAACGATCACGATCGTCAGTGACGGCGTCGGCGATGCACTAGCCGATGTGCCGGGTGCCAGCAAGTGGTTCGCCCGGAGGTGGCGAACTCCGCCACCCCTTGCGTCCTTCCTCCTCGACGTCGCCTACGAGGCACGAGGACAGTTGGACGACCGGACCGCAGTAACTGTGTGGTGCGGCGGCCGGACAGAGCGGACGCGGTGAACGGCATGCCCATGAGCCCGTTCGGCATCGTGGTGGAGCGCTCGGAACTCGGCGCGTTCGGCAAGATCATTGGTGAGAACAACGGCGAGAGCGAAGGCGTGTACGAGCTACGCGACCACCCCGGCCTGCTAGCCAAGATCTACAAAAGGCACCTGGTACAGCACGGCGACGGATACCGGCTCGACCGGCTTGTCGCCCTGCCATCAAGCATTAGCGACGACGATCGGCAGTTGCTGGCCAGCACAACCTCCTGGCCGATGTCGAGGATCGTCGATCTCGGCAACACGACCGGCACCGTACTGCCGATGGCACCGAAAAAGTTCCTCGCCACCCTGCAGATCGGGCCAGGGCGCGCAAGAACACAGATGTTGGAGATCGACTGGCTGGCCAAGCCGTCTTCGAAATATGGGCCACGGGGCCTGCCCATTCCAACGTTTACGGAGCGGCTGCGTATCTGCCAGGATATCGTGGCAGTTGCCGAGTTTTTGGAGCGCAACGACTTAGTCTACGGGGACTGGTCCTACGCCAACGCCTTTTGGAGCATTCACGATCACCGCGCCTATGTGATCGACCTCGACGGCTGTTCCTTCGGTCCACGCCAGCGGGTTGCCAGCCCCAACTGGGAGGATCCGCTCACCCCGCCCGGGGTCAACACCGACACTTACAGCGACCGCTATGGGGCTGCGCTTCTGGTCGCTCGTTGCCTCACCGGTGAGCGGGACCGCCAGCTCGTGCTGAACGCCTTTCGCAAGGTGACCGCAGCAACTAGGCCAGGACTAAACACCGTCGTGCGGGATATGGTCAACGCGAACTCGCGTGTCCAACGGCCGCCTGTCGCGGCACTGCTGGATGAACTGCAGCGATCCGTGACACCCGGGATCGTCCGTCCGAACGGGGCCGGTTCCGTTCCGGCCAGCGGCGTGGTGGGCTGGACGCTCAAAGAGCAGCTCAAACCGCCGGCACCCGCCCGGAAGCCCGCCGTCCGCCCATCTGTGCCGCGCGGGCCCTCGAAAGGTCCGCAACCATCGAGGTCGCAAGCCATGCCGGTCAAGCCGCCCATGAGGCCTCAGCGCCCAAGGATGACCGTCACCGCCGTGTTTTGGATCTGCGTAGTCATCGTCATTGTGGTCTGGATCGCTGTGCACCAGCTCATCTGACAACACCACCGCCCTTGAACGCCAAGAAAGAACGTACCCATGACCGAGAACAACCGCAAACTGGCCGCGACAACCAAAACGAGCAAAACGAAGTGCCTACCGACCTACTTGGTATTGGACACCTCGGGCTCGATGAAGGAGCACGAACAGACCCTGAACGACACTCTCGAAGACGTCTTCGACACGCTAAGGCTCAGCCCTCGGGTGTCGGAATTCGCTTATATATCCATCATCACCTTCAACACGCGACCGCATCTGGTGCTGGAGATGACAGACATTGAAGACGCGCCAGGGATACCGCAACTGGCCTGCGACGGTATGACGAATTACAGCTTGGTTTTCGATCTGATCAGGTCGAGAATCGACGCGGACGTGCCTGCACTCAATGCTGCCGGCAAGGCGGTGCTCAGGCCAGCGGTCTTCCTGTTCACAGATGGCTTCCCCTCCGATGAGAACGAGTGGCAGGTCCACTTCAACGACCTGGTGACACCGAGCTGGCGACGCCGGCCACACGTGATTACCTACGGCTTCGGGGAGGCCAGGGCGGATGTGCTAGGGAAGATGGCAACCAAGGCTGCGTTCTTAGCGGACAGTCGGACCGCGGACAAAGAAGCGTTGACCAAAACACTCACCAGCCTGCTGCAGACCCTCGTCGCCTCAGCCAAGGCTGAGGAATTGCTAATTCCTACCGATTTACCCGGCTTTATTCGAGTTCCCGTGGAGTATACGGATTGAGTACAACGCGTCGTGGCAGAAGATGGTCCGGACGTATCACTCCAGCAAGATTCATAGCTGACGGCTTGCCGACGTCAACACCCGAGGACTTCGCTTGGCATATCCACCAATCGTTGCAGGACTGGACAGCCAAGGTCGACACAAAGGCATCCATCGTAATGACCCTTGAAACGGGATTGCTGAGCATCGTTCTCGCCTTCTCAGGCTCTGTCAAATTCCCTAACCACCCAGGCGGCGCCCTGTTCTGGACACACCGCTGCGGTCTGACGCTTTTGTTTATCTCAATAGTACTGGCAGGCGCAGTAGTATTTCCCCAGATTGGGCACCGTGCGTCGGCGAGATCATGGCAGGACAATTATCTCTACTTCGGACACATCCGCCGCTGGCAACCCACCGAGCTCGCTATCGAGCTGCTATCCAGGAAAGCACGTCGTCATCTTCGTGCGCTGTCAACACAACTCGTTGTGATGTCTCGGGTCATCTGGCGTAAACACGTGGCTCTTCAGTGCTCCATGTCCTGTGCACTGCTCGGATGTATCACGATTGGGGTTGCATTAATCTCGAAATGAGTGTCTTCACCAATAGACGAAATTAGACTGCGTTGTCGCGTTCGAACGTTTCGCTCCCTCCGTGTTGGAGAGCGGTGCTCGCTTGCGGCAGCGGTCGGTGGCTCCCGGACGCGGAGGGAGGGTTGCAATCCGAAGGGCCGCTGACTGTCCTTCACCGAGCGGAAGGCGAGGAGATCGCTGTTAGCCGGGCCGACAGCGAGTCGCTGCGGTCGATCGTCGCGCGTCTGGAACGCAGCCCGTCGACCATCGGTCCAGGAACTGCCTGATGGTGTTCCGCGGAACCGTTTGTGTCGGTGACCTCCGCTAGTGTTCGCACAAACGTTTGATGCAGGTGGAGGTGCTGGGGATGGACGTCGCAGAGTTGAGCACGCCCGAGCTGGAGGCCCAGCTGGTCGGGTTGGCTGGGCACCTGGCGGCGGCGCAGTGCCGGTTTCTGCTGCTGCTGGCCGAGTTCGACGCCAGGGGGGCGTGGACAGGTCCCGGGCTGCGCTCGTGTGCACACTGGCTGTCCTGGCGGGTCGGGATGGATCTGCGCACGGCGCGGGAGCAGCTTCGAGTAGCGCGGACACTGCCGACGTTGCCACTAGTGACGGCAGCCTTCGGGACAGGTCGGATCTCGTATGCGAAGGCACGCGCGATCACCCGGATCGCGACCCCGCTGACCGAGGGAGACCTGCTGGAGGTGGCGTTGGCCGGCACAGCGAGCCATCTCGAGCGAGTAGTCCGGCTGGCCCGAGCTGCGGGCGCCGATGCTGCCGCGGCGGTGACGGCGCGGCGTTCGGTCAGCTGGGACTGGGCCGAGGACGGCTCGCTGTTGCTCCGCGCCCGGCTGCCTGGTGAGCAGGGTGCACTGTTCCTCGCGGCGCTCGAAGCATTCCTCGAACCTGCGCAGCAAGGCGCGGAACACCCCGACGCTGCGCAGGATTTCGCAGAGCGCATCGAACCGCAGACCGGTTCCGCGGAACAACACGACGCGGAGTGGGGGTGGGAGGCCACGCAAGCTGAGCTGGTAGCCGCGGCCGGCGAGCGGGCGCCGGGTGCGGCGGTGGACCGGGTCGCGGCACGGCGGGCCGATGCGTTGGTGGCACTTGCCGAAGCGGCACGTGAGAAGGCTACCGCAGACGGCTCAGGATCGGTCAGCGAGCAGTTCGACGTGGTGGTGCACGTGCATGGCGACACCGCCACCGCCGAGATTGAGGGCGGTCCAGCGCTGCCGATCAGTACCGCCCAACGGCTGGCCTGCCAGGCCAGGGTGTCGGCGCTGATCACAGATCGCCGAGGCAACCCACTGTACCTGGGGCGCCGCCGCCGCTTGGTGTCACGCCGCCTGCTACGCGCGCTGCGGGCGTGTGATCACGGAAAGTGCCGGTTCCCGGGGTGCACCAACCAACGGGTGGACGCACACCACATCGTGCCGTGGCTGGCCGGTGGTCCTACCGACATCTCCAACCTGGTCCTAGTCTGCCGCTTCCACCACACCCTGATCCACGACCACGGCTATCAAATCCACTGGATCAACGGAGATCTCGAGTTCCGCCGGCCCAACGGCGCACCGATCCCGCAGGCCGCTCCGCCCACCACCGGCACTCTCGAACACCTCGTGGAAAGCCACGCCGCACAACGGCTGGAGATTACCGACGACAGCCTCATCCCCACCTGGAGCGGCGAAGCTCTCGACCCCGACCCGATCCTGCTGCGCCTGCTCACCGAACCAGCTCAGGCCGCGGCCGCCTGAATCGCTCGACAGCATCCGCCGAACGGCGTAGACGACCTACCGCCTATGACGGAGGACCCAGCGCTCTGCTGATGCGACCGTCGGCACAGCACAGATCCACGGTCGGGGGGATATTGTGGCTGAACACCGGCTTTCGCTCGCGATCAACGGGCGTGAGCGACTTCTGGAGAGACGGCTGGTGCCCTTCTCCATGCCGGATGGACAGCCGGCCGCCGGTAAGGGGCAGGACCGGTTGGGGCCGGTGGCGATCGTGGGCCTCGGGTACGTCGGGCTGCCGACGGCGTTGGCGCTGCTGGGCAGCTCGTCGCAGATCACCGGCTTCGACGTGAGTGACGATCGGCTGCGCGCCATCGAGTCCGGCGACGTCGATCTCAGCGACCTCGACTGGACTCGGCTGGTCAACGCACGAGGCGACGAGAGCTTTCGGCTCACCAGCGACAGCGCCGCGCTGGCCGAGGCCGACACCGTGATCGTCTGCGTCCCCACCCCGGTGGACGAGCGCCGCATCCCGGACCTGTTCGCCTTACGCAGCGCCTGCCAGACCGTCGTGGCACACGCCCACCCAGGACAGACGATCATCCTCACCTCGACCAGCTTCGTCGGTACCACGCGGCAGCTGCTCGTCGAGCCCCTGCACAAGCGGGGTCTGACCGTCGGCACGGACGTCTCCGTCGCCTTCAGCCCGGAGCGCATCGACCCCGGCAATCCCGACCACCTCCAGCGGGAAACCCCACGGGTGGTGGGCGGGATCACCGACAAGTGCAGTAGGCAGGCCGCGCGAGTGATCGAGCGGTTGACCGACTCGGTATTTCTGGTGAGCTCCCCGGAAGCGGCCGAGCTGACCAAGCTGTACGAGAACATCTTCCGCGCGGTCACCCTGGCGCTGGCCAACGAGTTCAGTGACGTGTGCGGCACGCTGGGGCTGGACCCGATCGAAGTCACCCTGGCCGCGGCAACCAAGCCCTACGGCTTCCTCGCCGCGTTCCCCGGACCCGGGGTGGGCGGGCACTGCATCCCGTGCGACCCGCACTACCTGCTGTGGCAACTGCAAGGGCAGCACCGACCGACGCCGCTGATCGAGCAGGCCATGCAGTCCATCCACGCACGCCCAGCCCGCGTCGTCGAGCGGGCCACCGAGGTTCTCGCCGGCGACGGTCGCTCACCCGCCGGCGCCAAGGTGATCGTGGTCGGCGCCAGTTACAAGGCCGGCGTCAGCGACGTGCGGGAATCACCGGCACTGCTGATCATCGACGGACTCGCACGGAACGGCGCGGACGTCAGCTACCACGATCCGCTGGTGCCAGTCGTCCAGACACCCGAAGGTCAGCTGATGCGCAGCGTCGCGGCACCCAGCAGAGCTGACTGGGACCTGGTGGTCATCCACGTGGTGCACCCCGACACCGATTACAGCTGGGTCCGGGGCTGCCCGCGGGTGCTTGACGCGACCTACCTGTTCGACGGCGCCACGCAGCGCTGCGTGGTGTGAGGACCGACCGTCAATGACCCGCAACCTGCACACCCAGACCCGCAACCTGCACACCCAGATGACGACGACACAGCTGGACATCACGACACCGGCGGTCATCCTCAAGTTCGACCGCAACGTCCTGCACCACGGCGGGTTGGGTGCGATCCGCAGTCTGGGGCGCCTGGGCGTGCCGGTCTACGGCGTGCACGAGGACCCGTTGGCACCCGCAGCCAGATCCCGCTATCTGCACGATCGATGGATCTGGCGGCCAGACGCCGAGGATGCAGAACGGGTGCGGACCGGGCTGGTGACGCTTGCCGAGCGGATCGGCCGCCCGGCCGTGCTCATCCCCACCGATGACGCTGGCGCCATCTTCCTCGCCGAGCATGGCACTGAGCTGCGGCGCTGGTTCCTGTTCCCCGACCCACCCCACGACCTGCCGCGCCAGCTAGCCGGCAAGTACACGCTGTACCAGCTGTGCCGCAAGCTAGGCATGCCGTGCGTGGCGGCCGAGCTGCCCGGATCTCTCGCCAGCGCCCAGGAGTTCGCCGACCGAGTCGGGTTCCCGCTGGTCGCCAAGCTGGCCACCCCATGGCGGTCCACTAGCACGAAGAGGCTGCGCAGCACCTCGGTGCTCCGCACCCGTGACGAGCTCGCGCACAGCTGGCGAGCCTGCGCCGACTCCGACGGCGGCACCCTGATGCTGCAGGACCACATCCCCCACCATCAGCAGAGTCAGGACTACTTCTTCCACGGCTACTGTGACGCCCAGTCGCGCTGCCGGCCCGCTTTCGTCGGGACCAAGGAACGCTCCTATCCGGCGCACGCCGGGCTGACCAGTTTCGGACGCTGGGTGGACAACCCGCAGCTGCACAGCCAGGCCACCGACCTGGTGGCTCGGCTGGGTTTTCGGGGCATCGCCGACCTCGACTACCGCTTCGACCCCCGGGACGGCCAGTACAAGCTGCTGGACTTCAACCCGAGGCTGGGTGCGCAGTTCCGGCTGTTTCAAGACACCGCGGGCGTCGATGTGGTGGTCGCGGCGCATCTGGACTTAACCGGCCGGGCAGTGCCGCAGGGTTCACCACACTTCGGCCGCAGCTTCCTGGTGGAGAACTACGACCCGATCGCGGCACTGGCCTACCGGCGCTGCGGCCTGGATTTCCGGTCCTGGGTGACATCGCTGCGCCGGGCCGACGAGCTGGCCTGGTACGCCCGAGATGATCTCGCACCGTTTGGGCTGATGTGCCTGCGCATGGGGTGGCGGGCGATGACCCGCCCCAGACAGAAATGGACGCGGACATGAATCCTGGCATGGGCAACGACATGAATGGCGCTGTCGACGTTGCCATCGTGGGCGCCGGCCCCTACGGCTTGTCACTTGGTGCCCACCTGCGCGCCGCTGGCGTCCCCTTCCGCCAGTTCGGGCTGCCGATGCAGCTGTGGCGGGAGGCGATGCCAGCCGGCATGTTCCTCAAGTCCCAGGGGTACGCCTCCAACCTGTCCGATCCAGCCCGCAGGCATACGTTGCGCGCGTTCTGCGAGTCCACCGGCCGGGACTACACCGACTACGGGCTGCCGGTAGCGCTGGAGACGTTCGTGGCCTACGGAGACTGGTTCCAGCGTGCCGAGGTTCCGCACCTGGAAGAGCTGATGGTCATCGACGTGACCCGGGCCGGCGGGCACTACGAACTCAGCCTGGCCGATGGGACCACCGCGCTGGCCCACAAGGTGGTCGTGGCCACCGGAGTACAGCACTTCTCTCACCTGCCCAGCACCCTGGCCGCGCTGCCAGCGCAGATATGCACGCACACCTGCGCACACGACGATCTCGGCGTGTTCACTGACCGCGCGGTCGCGGTCGTCGGCGCCGGCCAGTCCGCGCTGGAATCGGCCGCTCTCCTGCACGAGGCCGGGGCGAGCGTCACCGTGCTCGCCCGCGCACCAGGACTGGTGTGGAACGGCGCTCCGCTGCCCAACCAACGATCGATCCGGCGGCGGCTCCGGGAACCGGAAGCCCCGCTGGGTTCGGGCTGGCCTACCTGGTTTTATTCCACCCAACCCGCCCTGTTCCGCCGGCTGCCAGCCACGTGGCGGGTCCGGACCGCGCGCAGCGCGCTGGGACCGGCTGGCGCCCACTGGCTGCGCCCGCGGGTGGAAGGTAAGATCCGCACGCTGGTTGGGCACTCGGTGCGGTGGGTAGAACCTGGCCCCTGGGGCGTGCGGCTCGGGCTGCGGGTCAACGGCGGAAGCACCAAGGAGGTCATAGCTGAACACGTGCTGGCCGCCACCGGCTACCGCATCGATCTGGCCCGGCTGACCTTCCTGGATGGAAGGCTGCGTTCGACGGTACGAACCCTGGCGGGTAGTCCCCACGTTGGCCCAGACTTTCAGTCCTCGGTACCGGATCTGTATTTCATCGGACCTGCCGTGGCACCAACCTTCGGACCGGTCATGCGGTTCGTCTACGGTGCCGACTACGCGGCGCACGCGGTGACCCGCGCACTCACCACCATCCCCGGGCCACGAATCACCGTGGGCGCCCGCCGGTGACCACCTCACTCGCCGCGCCGGATCCGACGGCCCCCTTACACAGCCCGGCACACGGTCTCGGCGGGCGGCTGCGCCGAAGCGCATCAAGGATTCTGCTGTCGATGGTTCTCCCCGTGGCGGACGTCGCCGCGCTCGCCACAGCCGGCCTGCTAGGCAGAGCATCGGGGTGGGGCGCGACGACGTATGCCTGCGCGGTGCTGATGCTCCTGGTGGCCGATGGGCAGCACCGGCTCCGGATCTGCCGTCGGGTGTCCGATCAGCTGCCGCGGACCGTGGCGGTGGTGGCGATGCCGCTGCTCGCCGTGCTGCCATGGCAGGGATCCGACGGGCTGCGACTGGGACTGCTCTCCGCCGCGTCGCTGGTCGCCGTGCGCGCCGGGGCCTGCGCCGCGCTGAAAGCCGCACACCGGCGTGGGCGGTTGGTCGAACCGGCGCTGATCGTCGGCACCGGCGCCACCGCGGTCCGGGTCGCCCAACTGCTGCGCAGTCACCCAGAACTCGGGGTGGCGCCCCGGGGGTTCCTCGACAGCCAGCCACCGCAGCACCGGGTCGGGTTGCCACTGCTCGGCGAGCTTCCGGAACTCGCCAACGTGGTCGCCCGCTACGGCATCCAGCGCGTCATCGTGTGCTTCCCAGCTGCTCGGGATGCAGACCTGGTACCGCTGGTGCGGGCCTGCCGACCCTTACCGGTGGACGTCTGCGTGGTGCCGCGGATGTACGAGCTGGGCGCCGCGCTCCCCCGCGGCTATCTCGACGAACTGTGCGACATCCCGCTGGTTCCGCTTCGCCGTCTCGGACACGGTCGGCTCGGCGCCGGCGCCAAGGCCGCTTTCGACTTCGTGGGTGCCACGGCACTACTCGTCGCAGTCACCCCCGTGCTGCTCGCGCTCACAGTCGCCCTCCGGCACGACGGTGGCGGGCCCGCGCTGTTTCGCCAAACCCGCCTCACCCGGTCCGGCAAGACGATGGAGCTCCTCAAGCTGCGCTCCATGATCGACCACGCCGACTCGGACACCCGCTGGGCGGTGCTTCCCGAGCACACCACCAGCCTCGGTCGATGGCTGCGGCGGACCCACCTCGATGAGCTGCCCCAACTTCTCAACGTGTTGCGCGGAGAGATGTCCCTCGTGGGGCCCCGTCCAGAGCGCCCGTACTTCGCGGCGCGCTTCGGGCTGCAGATACCACGGTATGACGACCGGCACCGGATGCGGACTGGACTGACCGGATGGGCTCAGGTGCATGGACTGCACGGAGACACGTCCATCGCCGATCGCATCCGCTTCGACAACTTCTACATCGAGCACTGGTCGCCATGGATGGACATGGTGATCTTGGCCCGCACCCTGCGCACCGTGTCGTCAGGAGGAAGAAAGTGAAGGTTCTCCACGTGATCACCGGGCTGGGTGTGGGGGGGGCGGAGCTCCAGCTGCGATCGCTGCTCCAACACACCCGCCACCAGTCCGACGTGGTGACTCTCTACAACCCCGGTCCGGTCGCCGGGATGATCTCCGGGGACGGCGTGCGGGTCCGTGATCTGGGCATGACCCGCAACACCGAGCTGTCCGCGCTGCCGCGGTTGACCCGCCTGATCCGCGCCGGTGGCTACGACGTGGTGCACACCCACCTTTACCGCGCCTGCATCTACGGCCGGCTCGCGGCCCGGCTCGCCGGCACGCCGGTGGTGGTCACCACCGAGCACTCGATCGGCGCGACGCATCTGGAACGCCGGCGGATGACCTTCGGGGTGCGCGCCCTCTACCTGGGCACGGACCTGTGCTCGGATGCCACGATCGCGGTGTCGGACACGGTGGCGCAACGGCTGACGACATGGGGCGTAGCCGCCCGCAAGATCGAAACCATCCCCAACGGCCTGGACTTCGCCCGGGTCGCCTACGATGCCGCCGCCCGGGACCGGATCCGCGGCGAGTTCGCTCTCCCCCCCGATGCCTACGTCATCGGCGTGCTCGGCCGGCTCGACCCGATCAAGCGCTTCGACCTGGTCATCAGGGCTGCCGCGCCGCTGCTCAACGATCAGCACCGGCTGTTGATCGTGGGTGACGGGCAGATCCGGCCCGACCTGGAAACGCAGGCGCAGCGCCAGGGCGTCGCGGAGCTGGTGACCTTTGCCGGTGAGCGGCACGACGTCGCCGCCATGCTGTCGTCGCTGGACCTGTTCGTCGCGTCCTCGGAGCAGGAAACCTTCGGGCTGTCGGTGCTGGAGGCACTGGCCAATGGCATACCCGCGCTCTACACGACCTGCCCGGCGCTGGAAGGCATCGAGACTGAGCGGGCCCGCCAGGTACCTGGCGAGGTCGAAGGGCTACGCCGGGAGATCGCCGCCGAGTTGGCCGGCGGCCCTCGCCCGCGCGAGGACGTACCCACCATCCGCGAGCAGTACGGCATCGAGGCGGTGACCCGCCGAATCGACAACCTCTACGACCGGCTGATAGCGCGGCGGCGCCCCGTCCGGCGGGGCCCAGCTGATGCCAGCCACGTTGTCAACCCCGTAGGAGGCGACCGATGCACGCGCTGATCACCGGCGGAGCGGGCTTCATCGGCTCCCACCTGACCGAATACCTCCTCACCGCGGGTCATGAGGTCGTCGTGCTCGACAACCTGGCCACCGGTTCGATGGAGAACCTGTCCCTCATCTACGACCACTCCCACTTCCGCTACGTACCGGGCTCGGTACTGGATGAGGCGCTGGTCGATACGCTCGCCAGCCAGGTGGACACGATCTTCCACCTCGCCGCGGCCGTCGGATCGTTCGTCATCCGCGATCGGACGTTGCAAAGCCTGCGCACCAATATCCACGGGACGGAAAACGTCCTCACCGCGGCGCACCGTCACCACGCTCGGGTCCTGATCGCCTCCAGCAGCGAGGTGTACGGGAAGAACACCAAGATCGGTCTGCGTGAGGACGACGATCGGGTGGTCGGCTCACCACTGCTGCACCGCTGGTCCTACTCCGAGGCCAAGGCCGTGGACGAGAGTCTCACCCACGCCTACGTCACCGAACTCGGCCTGCAGGCGGTGATCGTCCGGCTGTTCAACACGGTGGGCCCGCGGCAGACCGGGCGCTACGGCATGGTCATTCCCCGGTTCGTGGCCCAAGCCCTCGCCGACCAGCCGTTGACGATCTTCGGGACAGGCGCCCAGATACGCTGCTTCTGCCACGTGCACGACGTGGTGCCGGCGTTGCTGGCGCTGGTGGAACACCAGGGAGCGTACGGTACCGCCGTCAACCTCGGCAGCTGCGAGCAGGTGTCCATCGCCGGCCTCGCGCTACGGGTGCTGGCGTTGACTCACTCGGCCAGCGACATCATCCACCTGTCGTATGAGGAGGGCATCGGCCCGGGATATGAGGACCTGCAGCGACGCGTCCCGGACTGCACCAGGGCACGGGAGATGATCGGTTTCCGTCCTCTCCGGACGCTGGACGACATCCTCCGGTCCGTGATTGCCGAGCAGAGCCGGCCGGGTCTGACACCAACAGTGATGCCCTGATGACCAACACCAGCATCGTCCCGCAGCGCGGCGCCGCCGCCACGAACGGAGGTGGGCACATCGCTCAGCGAGCGCCGAGGAGGCGGGCCACGCTATCCGGATCGGGCTTCCTCGTCCTGCTGTTCCTGGGCGCGGTGGCGTTGCTGGTCACGGTGCCGCGAATGCTCGGACCAGGCGAGCGACCAGCCACCCTCGTGGTGGGATCGCTGCCGTTCTGGAACCTGACCGAGGGCCCGAACGTCGTGCTGGCGAACCGGGGCAGCTTCAACGAGGTCTCCCCGTGGATCTACGGAATCGCACGGAACGGTCAGATCGTCCCGCAAGTACCCGAGCGGGCCACCGAGACCGCGGTCGGCATGGCGCAGCTGCGCCGTTCAGGGATCCCGCTGGTGCCGACGCTCGCGAACGTGACCAACGGCCGATGGGCCTACGAGCCGGTCGCGGCCATGTTGCACGATCCCGCCGCGATGACCCGGCACATCAACGATGTCATCGCCCTGGTGCAGCGGGAGGGCTACGCGGGGATCGACATCGACTACGAGGATCTGCGGGCCGCCGACCGGGAGACGTTCACCACCTTCGTGACCCGACTGGCCGACGGGCTCCATGACAAAAACAAGATCCTCTCGATTGCCGTGTTCGCCAAGACCAGCGACGCCGGCGAGGACCAGCGCAACGTCGCGCAGGACTATGCAGCTATCGGTGAGGCGGCCGACGAGGTCCGGTTGATGGCCTACGACTACCACTGGGCCGCGTCAACGCCAGGACCGGTCGCGCCGATCACCTGGGTCCACCAGGTGCTGGACTACGCCAAGACCCAGATTCCCGCAGAGAAGATCGTGCTCGGAGTGCCGGTCTCCGGCTACGACTGGGTGGACGGCCAAGGCGAGGTGGTCACCTGGCTGCAATGCTTTGGGCGTACGAGGGCCTTCCGGGCTACCTTGCAGTATGACCGGCTCAGCCAGTCACCGTCGTTCCGGTATACCGACGCTCAAGCTCGGGAACATGAGGTCTGGTTCGAGAACGCCGAGAGCACCACGGCCAAGCTCGACGCCGCGAAGGCCGCCGGGATCCGCGGTGTCTACCTGTGGATGATCGGCGGGGAGGACGACCGGACCTGGGCAACGCTGCACAACATCCTGCCCGTGAGCGGCACACCCTCTGCCGGTGCGGAAAGGTCGTCCCGCTGATGCCCTGGTGGTTGGTTGGGATCGTCGTCTTCGGCGTGAACTTCACGCTGTGGACGACTATTGGTCTGGCGCGACTGCTCGAAGAGACCTGGTCGAAGCGCCGCCGCGGCGCCCCAACTGGTCCCTCGATGACCGTGCACGACGTGGCGGTGCTGATCCCCGCGCACAACGAGGAACTGGTGATCGAAAGTAGCATCGAGGCGATTGCCGCCCTGGTTCCCCGCGAGAACATCCACGTCGTCTCCGACGGCTCCACCGACCGGACGGCCGAGCTGGCCCGCCAGGCCGGGGTCAACGTCATGGAGACGCACACCAACGTCGGCAAGGCCGGTGCCCTCGAGGACGCGATCGAGGCCTTGAGGCTGGTCACAAGGTTCCAGGCGGTGCTGCTGTTGGATGCCGACACGACCATCGAGCCGGGATACTTCGCCGCCGCCCTACCCCACTTCGACGACCCCACGGTCGTCGCGGTGGCCGGCGCGGTCCGGACCCACTGGCAGAAACACGGCCTGTCGCTGATCGGCAAGGTGCTGGTGTGCCACCGGCAGCGCATCTACGCAATCAGCCAGCGGCTGTTGAAGTTCGGCCAGACCTGGCGGTTCACCAACGCCACCCACATCGTGCCCGGTTTCGCCAGCATGTACCGCACGGCCGTGCTGCCGAGGATCGAGATGAACCCACCCGGCCTGGTGATCGAGGACTTCAACATGACCTTCGAGATCTACCAGAAGCGGCTGGGCAGGGTGGCGTTCACCCTCGATGCCGTCGCGGTGACCCAGGATCCCGACAACCTGCGCGACTACATCCGCCAGATCAAGCGATGGGGGCTGGGGCTCTGGCAGACGGTGCGCCGGCATCCGCCGCAGCTGAGCCTGTTCAGCGCCATGCTCACGGCGCTCCTCCTCGAGCTGCTGACCAGCAGTATGTTCTTCTTGCTGCTGCCGTTGCTGGTGGCAGTGCTCGCCGTGCCCGCGGTGTACCCAGCCGTCCTGGCCTGGCCCGGGATCATGCCGGTGCACGACGCGGTCGCAGCGCATATGAGCCTGCAAGTGCTGCTGTTCGCGGTGACCGGTGCCGATCTCGTGCTGACCTGCCTTGTCGCGCTTATCGAACGCAGGCTGCGTTTTCTGGCCTTCTGGGTGTTTTTCCCCTTCCTTCGGGTCCTCGACGCCGCAATCGCGCTGTACACGTTCCCCCGAGCCTGGCTGAGCTCCACCGGAAGGTGGATCAGTCCGGCCCGCCGCACGGTCGAGGTGCCGCCCACGCTCGGTAAACAGGTGACCGTGTCGGTGTTGCCGCCTGGAGCCACCGCCGGGCACAGTTGAGCCCGTGACGTTTTTGCGGGTTCTCCTCGTCGACAGTCACGTGATGCTGACCGAGGCCCTGACCGTCCGGTTGTCCACCGCCGCTGATCTCTGGGTCGTCGGCAGTACTACGCCCGACGATCCGCGCCTGCTGGATATGGTCCACACATTGCGCCCGAACGTGATCACCACCGAAATCGGGACCGCGACGATCGCCACCGGCGGGATGCTACGCAAACTGCGCGCCGCCTATCCCCCGGCACATCTTGTCGTCCTGACCGGCAGCCACGACTGTGCCCATGCCGTCGCAGCGGCGCGTGCCGGTGCCGCGGCCTGGGTGTCCAAGGGGAGCTCGCTGGATCACCTGCTCGAGGTCCTGCGCGGCGTACCACTCGGTCATGCCTTCTACCCACCCCGGCAGCTTGGCGTTGTGCTGCGCGAGCTGCGCGAGGACGTACGGCGCGCCCGCGACTGCAGCGCGCGGCTCGACGTGCTCAGCCACCGCGAACGCGAGGTTCTGCTGCGCATGGTGGACGGCAAGCCGGTGGGCCAGATCGCCGTCGAGTCGGTGGTGTCCACCAGCACCGTCCGAACTCACGTACGCAGTATCCTCACCAAGCTCGGAGTGCGCAGCCGGCTAGAAGCTGTCAGCGTCGCTCGCGCCGCGGGTCTACGCCCCGTCGCCAACTGATCTCGTGGCGCAATTCGAACGGTGGGGGCGACGCGGTGCGTCGCACCGAGATACTCAAGGTCTCCATCATGTCGTCGATGGTGATGGACTGCGCATCGCGGTGCCTGGCCAAGCCTCGCCGAGCCAGTTCGGTGGCGAGCTCGTGCTGGTGGTCATCGATCTGTTCGCCTCGCGCGCTGTCCCGGGTGGCCAGGATCGGGTATCGCCCGGCATTCAGGGTAGCCAACGCGGACCCGGTGCCGGCATGGCTGATCACGATGTCCGCCGTGCCCAGTGCGGCACCCAGCACAGCCGCGGGCAGCACCGGCGTAGCCCGGATAGGCAGGTCCTCCACCGGGGTGTCCCCGGTCTGCCACAGCACCTCCACCGGCAGCCCGATCGCCTGCGCCAAGACACCTTCAGGTGCCAGCAGCGGCGCCAGGTGCTCGAACAATCGGCGGAACGGGTACTGAGTCGCCGCCCCCACCGTAACCACCACCCGAACCACTCCATCGGGCATCCGCGTCACGGTAGTGGATTCATAACCGTCAAACACGCTGCCGGCGTAGCCCCACCGCTGATCCGCCCAACTCTGGTACTGGGTGTAGGTACAGACCCCAGGAACCCATTGCAGCACCCGCCCGGTCAGTGACGGCCCGCTCACCCGCGTCGCGCTCTCGATGTAGTGGCACTCCACTCCCCGCGCGGCCAGATACGGCAAGTACCCCAACGCGATCCCCGACCCCGTCGACACCGCTCGGGTCACCTTCCGGCGCTCCAGCAACCGGCGCGCATCGGGGATGCATCGAAGCACATCAGGCACGTTGCGCACCCCGACGTAAGGCACGAACTCCACGTCCCGATCCGCCAGCATCGAGCGGCTCTGCTCATTCGCATGGGTCACCCACACAGCATCATCGTTGGGGGCACCATGAGGGGGGATGCGGCTCGCCAGGCTGTCGAGCTGTGTCAAGTGCCCACCTGTCGTCGCGACAAACAGCGTGGTCATTCGCTCAGAGTAGCGGGTACCGTTGCATCCGTGAACGCGCCCGTGATGCGGCCCGAGACCGTGCTCACCGATCCGCGCAGTGATCCCCGCTGGCGGCTACTCGCCCAGGGCCCACACGGCAGCGTGTTCACCTCGCCGCCGTGGATCGACGCGATCTGCGCCACGTACGATTTCACCCCCACCAGCACTATCCGCCTCGACGGGGACGGGCAACCGCGCGCAGGACTGGCCTGGGTGCCGATCAGCGACATTCGTGGTGACAGGTTGTCCAGCCTGCCGTTCTCTGACCGGGCGGAGCCGCTGACCGATGACCAGCTCAGCTGGAAGGCCCTCGTGGGCGGGGTCATCACCGCCGCTGCTCCGCTGACGCTGCGGTGCTTCGAGGGCGCCGTGCCCGTCGGCGATCCCCGCTTCCAGCAGGTCGCTGCGGCAGCGTGGCACGGTACGCCGCTCAACGGCAGCGCCGAGGAGATCCGGCAGCGGCTGTCCCAGCATGCTCGCCGCAACATTGCGCTCTCCGAACGCGAAGGCGTCCGGGTCGAGGCGCACACCGAGCGGGACGCCGTGCACCGGTTCCACGGGTTGCACGTCTCGCTGCGCAAGCGCAAGTACCGGCTGCTCGCCCAGCCCGTCGAACTGTTCGACCACATCTGGGACGCCTTCGCCCGCGACGATGCGATCGTGACGATGCTCGCCCGCGCCGGCGACGAGCTGATCGCCGGCGCGGTCTTCCTCACTTGGGGCGACGCGCTGTACTACAAGTTCGGGGCATCGCGCCACGATCACCTGGCGCTTCGTCCCAACGACGCGATCTTCTGGGCCGGGATACGGTGGGGTTTCCAGCGAGGTGCCCGGCTGGTCGACTGGGGGCTGTCCGACCTTGATCAGCCAGGCTTGATTGCGTACAAACGCAAGTGGGCTACCGAGGAGCGGCAGATTGTGACCCTACGCGCCGGCGGAGAGCACGCGCGCAGCAACTCCCAGGCCGGTATGATGCTCGGCGAGCTCACCCGGCTGTTCACCAACGATGCGGTGCCCGATGAGGTAACCAGGCAGGCTGGGGCACTGCTGTATCGCTATTTCTGCTGAACTGGGGACGGTGGCCGGTTGTGCACCTTGCGGCCGCACGATGTCTTGCCCCACGGCTTGACCACCGAGAGCCCCGTCGCGGCAAGCAACAGCACCAGCGCGACCGACCTCGCGATCAGTGTCTGCATCTCGGCCGGCTCACCGCCCCCGGCGACGATCTGAGGTAGCTGAGGCAACAGATACAGCAGTCCAGCGGCGGTCAACACGGCAGCGATCCCGCACTTGACGATCACCCACCAGTGCCGCACCAGGCCCCAGGGGGTGGAGAGCGCCAGCACCAGCCCGCTAACCAGCGAGGAGAACACAACCGGTATGAGTACCCAGCAGGCAATGACGCCTGTCGCAGTGGCAATCCCAGCCCCCACTGTCGGGTGAACGGTGGACAGCCCGGTCACCTCCAGGGCCACCAGAGCGCCGTCGAGCCCCAGCCACCCGACCGACATCGTGATATGGACCGTGAGCACGACCGCCCGGGCCTGGCGTGATAGTCGTGGGATCGTGAAGAACTTCGCGGCGACGGACGTCAAGGCTGCTCCCCCCGGCTGCCAGAAGACGATCTTTACTTAGCGCGCGCCGTGCCCCCGCAGCAGCGCCGGGATAGTTCGCAGCAAGATCGCGACGTCCGTCCAAAAACTCCAGCTCCGCACATAGGCCAGATCAAGTTCCAACATCTCCAGCGTGCCCATCGTGCTCCGTCCACTGACCTGCCAGAGTCCGGTCAGGCCGGGCGGGACGTCGAAGCGCTCGGCGAATTTGGCCGGAAACATCTCTGCTTCCCAATCCAGACAGGGCCGGGGCCCGACCAACGACATCTGGCCCCGCAGCACGTTCAGTAACTGAGGAAGCTCATCAACACTGGTGCGTCGCAGGATCGAGCCAATCCGGGTCACCCGCGGATCACTGTCGATCTTCCAGCTGCCGTCGACCGAGGTGTCCTCACCCCGCAACTCGCGAGCGATGAGCGCGCGGTGCTGCGCGTCCGAGCAGCCCGTCCGCATGGTGCGGAACTTGTACATCGTGAACGGTCGGCCCCCCCGACCTAGCCGCTGCTGGCGATACAAGGCCGGGCCCGGAGTTCCCAACCTGATCGCCATCGCGATAAGCAGCATCGGGATCGCGAGCACCAGTAATGCGATCATCACCACCAGCAGATCGACGGCGCGCCGGGCAACCGGTTCCCATCGAGCGGGCAAACGTGCTTGTTCAACGCCGCTGGACACTGAGCCTCCCCGTGGTGATTCCCATCAGCATGAAAAGCACGTCCCCGGTGCCTCGTAGCGTCAGATGCGGATCGAGGACGGTGAGGATGAGCACGAACCACCAGCAGACCCACAGCGCTGAGGCCGCCGCGACGGTGACGTTCAGCTGGCCCTCTGGGTGACCTTCCGACTGGGCCATGAGCTTGCCGGTTCTGCGCAGCACCGCGACCGACAGCCAGATGAAGGCGGCCAGCAGCGGGATTCCGCCGACCCAGAGCAACTCCAGGTAGCCACCCTCCAGGTAGATGACCTCACGCCACCTCTCGGGTGCCGGCAGCACCGAGTTAGGCGACACCCCCAGCAGGACGTTGATGAAGCCGAACCTCGGTAGATAGAAGGTGGACAGGTTGTTCCAGCGGCCGATCCAGCTGCGGGGCACGCCGAATTCGCCGAACCCCTGCAACCGGCCGATCAACGCTGGCGCGCCAACCGCGAGCGCGACCGGAACCAGCCACAGAAACCGAATCGAGTTGCGGCGCACGGTGCTGAAGCGCCACAGGATGAGCCCGGCCACCACGACCGCGGAGATCCACGTGGAGAACTGCCCGGCGGCGAGCACACCCGCCCCGAGCACGAGTCCCAACGCCAGTCGCTCCCGACGATCTAGCAGGCCCCGGGCCCCGCAGCAGATCACCAAGGTCAGACAGATAATGATGTAGTCGCCAGTGGCCAGCGGCGAGGCGAGCGTCGTGGTACCCCGCTCGGCGAGTGCCGCCGCGTTGCTGTCCGGTGTCCAGACGGCCTGCAGCATCGAGACGACCGGGCCGAACTGCAGGGTCTGCAGGATCGCGATCACCGCGACCACGGCCCCCGGCCATATGATCAGCCGGAAGCACCGTATCAGCTGGGCCTCGGTGGTGACGCTGAAGCGCACCAGCAGATAGATGGCAACGAGCTTGCACACCGGCAGCACGGCGGCCAGATCGGAGGTCGCTGGCGTCTGCCCGCGCAGCATCAGGGACAACAGCGGCCACGCCGTTGACATCAGCAGAAAAACGCCGATCGGGATGTCGAGCTGGGATAACTGCAGCGGTACCCGTGCGCCCCGGCACCATCGGAGATAACCGCCGGCCAGCGCGCCGGCCAGCAGCAAGACCAGCAGCGCCTCGTTGGGGCGCACCAGCGGGATCAGGTTGCCGCGGCTGATACCGGCAATGAGGGGCAGGGTGCCCAGATAGGCGTATGTCGCGAAGATCGGCCGGTAGGCCGCCCCGGCGAACAATCCGACGAGGACCAGCACCCCGATGGCGGTGAGGGCGAGCAGCGGCCCGGCCGCCACTGCGAGGACCCCGCCAACCAGGGCGCAGCCAGCAGCTCCCAGCGCCAGCCAGCGGTCGACCGCAGGGACTGGCCGGCTCTCGGTTTGGGTCATGGTCCGCCACCTATCCGTCGTGTCGTGATACGGAGTACGAGGACGTAGACCGTGAGTGCTGTGCCGCCGCCCAGGGTGAGGAGTGCCAGCTCGGTGAGTCGGTCGCTGTTGGTGCTGTGCTGGATCCAGCACAGGGCGGCGGTGACCGGTGTCATGGCGAGCGTGGCGAGGAGTGCGGCGCTGAGGGGCCGGGGTTCGCAGAACCGCTCGGGCCGGATCGCGCGGCGTAGCCGGGTCAGCACCGTGGTGGCGGCGGCGAGTTCGCTGGCCAGGATGGCCACCACCAGCCAGATCAGGCGGGACCCGTCGGCGGGCAGGAGCAGAGCCGCGGCGGCGGCGAGCAGGACCACCCCGAAGGCGACCTCGCTGGCCCGGCGTGGAATACGCTCCTCCAACCGCGCGAACAGTGCCTGGCGAGCGATGTCGTGCACCCCGCCGATCAGCTGGGCCACCGCCACCACCCCCAGGCAGGTGGCGAGTGGCCCGATCAGGGCCGCATGGCGCAGCTCCCCATTAGCGAGGATGTTCGCGGTGGACCGGGAGTTCATCGCGAGCAGCACCAGCAGCGGCAGGCTGGCGATCACGGCGTAGGACAGCCCCCGGCGCCACTGCGCACCGAACGTCGCCCGGTCCGCACCATGGGCAGCATGCGCCAGACCGGGCAGCACCGCCATCGACACCGCACGAGCACTGAGATAGGACAGCGAATAGAACACCGAATAGGACAGTTGAACCACGAAGACACCACCGGGCACCGACCCGGCCAGCGCGAGCAACACATACATCGCCGCCGCCGGCCACGCCGCCACCCCCACCGAACGCACCAACCTACCGACCACCGCGCGGATCTCACCGTCATGCCGCCAGCGCATCGACGGCCACGCCAACACCCCCACCCGCGCGGTCCCGACCAATTGCAACGCCGCATGCACCGCCACCGCCACGGTGCTGCCCACCCCCAGCACGATCACCAAGCCAATCGGCGCCTGCCCCACATCCACCCCCCGGCCATAACACCACCCGGCCAGGACCACCGTCCCCATCAAGATGACGTTCTCCACCGCTGGCGCCCCGGCCGCCAGCGCAAAACGCCCCCGAGCCTGCTGAGCAGCCATCCCCAGATGCAACAGGGCGTACAGCAGGACCTGGGGCGCAACGAGCAGGACCAACAACGTCGACAACCACAAACCCCGTGCCCGGACCGCAGGATCCGGAATCCCGAACGTCAGCGTCCAGGCCACCACCGGGGAAAGAACCATCAACAGCGCGACCACCCCGGCCGAGACGACCAGCAACCACCCGGTCACCCCCCCGAGCACCTCCCGGGCCCGCACCACGCCACCGGCACCCACCGCACGGACCACACCCGGCACCAGCACCATCGCCAACACCGGCCCAGCGATCAACGTGAACACCAGATTCGGGACGACGTAGCCGGTCTGAAAGGCATTCGCGAAATAGGTCGGCCCCAGCACCGCCCCAATCACCACCACCCGCAGCAACCCGGTGACCCTACTGACCAGCGTCCACCCCGCAACAGTGGCCGACTTCCGCGCTGTGGCACGGGAAGTAGGGCTCTCCAGCGCTGTCACCGCCGCAGCGACCACAGCCATACCCTCACAGCCTCGCCCGGCGCCGGGCACCCACCGCCACCACCGCCCCGGCCACGAGCACGCCGACCAGCAGACCGGTGCCGGCTGCGATCAGCGGCTGCGGGAACACCGGATCGGGCAGTGAGTAGGGCGGCGTCAGTAGCTGGGCGTTCGGTCCCGCCTGGCCGTTGAGTGTTCGGTCATCGATCTTGGCTTGGATTGCCTTTTCCCGGTTCAAGGATTCAGTCAGCTGTGCCCGGGCGTCGTTGAGCGAAGTCTGGGTGGCGGTTCCGGCCAACACCGCAGTGGTGAGTTGCTGCACTCGCGTCTGGATCTGGGTGGTGTTCGCATGGGCGTCAGCGAGCTGGGTGTCGAGATTCAGGGTCGCTCCGCTGGGCTGGCGGATAAGCGTCAGATACCCGTCCATGACGGCCTGTAGCGTCTGCATCGCGGCCAGCTTGGTGGGACCGTCGGCCTCAACCTGGATGACCTCACTGTTGTCCAGGACCGCCACACTGATGTCCTTGTCGAGGTCCTTGAACTGCCGGCCTTGCTTCTGCGCGACCGGCCCGAGCACGGTCCGGCTCTTCAGAAACACCAGCTGGTTGCTGAGCTGACGATCCTGCCGAAGAGGGTCGCCGCCCTGCTGATCCTGGCTGATGGTGTAGAGAACCTCCGCCCGAGCTCCGTAGGTTTTCGGCAAGACCAGCGCGCCGGCCAACCCGGCGGCAGTGCCGAGCATGATGATCGTCAACACCAGCAATACCAGGCGCGTCGTCAACCAGCCGCCATCGCGGTCTTCGGGAGGACTTTCGAACTGACCCGCCGAACGCTGCGGCGGCACTTCGCCGGTCCCCAGGGGCCGCTCCAGTTGCTCTTCGTGGCCCGTCGAACGTCCATTCGACTCGTTAGCCCCGTACTGGAAAACATTCGAAACGTTCGTCACAGTGCACCTCCGAGCACATCGCAAACCCGCGTAACCTGCTCGATGGTCAGGGTCGGGGACATCGGAAGGGAAAGGATCCGGTCAGCCGCGCGCTCTGCTATGGGCAGTTTCTGGGCTACGGGCAATTTCTGAGCTACTGACAATTTCTGGGTTACTGCCGCCAGGGCCGGTTGCTGATGGCAGGGGATCGGGTAGTGCACACCCCACCCGATCCCGGCCGCAGTGAGCGCGTCACCGACTTCGCGGCGATCATCGACCTGGATGACCGCCAGGTGGTACACCGGTTCGGCGCCGGACTGCACCGATACCGGCATGCAGTGCTGTGGCAGCGTCTCGCGGTAAGCCGCCATCGCCGCCGCGCGCCGGGCATTGCCGGCATCCAGCCGCGGCAGTTTGGCTGACAGGAGCGCCGCCTGCAGCGTGTCGAGCCTGCTGTTTTGCCCAGCCAGGTCGTGCAGGTAGCGATCGGCCACAGACCGCCCGTGATTGGCGATGCTGCGGATCCGGTCGGCCAGGGCGAGATCACTGGTGACCACCGCGCCGCCGTCACCCAGGGCGCCAAGATTCTTACCGGGATAAAAGCTGAACCCGGCGGCGATACCCACACTGCCCGCGCACCTCTCCCGGTGGCGGGCACCGTGGGCCTGCGCGGCATCCTCGATGAGGGCGAGACCGTGCGCAGCGGCGATCACCGAGATCGGCTCGGGGTCCACCATCTGGCCGTACAAGTGCACGGCAATGATCGCGGCTGTCGAGCTGTTGATCGCAGCAACCGCTGCGGCTGGATCGATCAGCAGGGTGTCGGGGCACACGTCAACGAACCGAGGCCGCGCACCGGTCGCGCAGACCGCCTCGGCCGTCGCGATGAACGTATTCGTGGGGACGATGACCTCGTCACCACGCCCGATTCCCAGACCGGTGAGGATGAGTTCCAGGGCATCGGTTCCGTTGGCCACCCCGACGCAGGCCTTGGTTCCACAGTAGGTCGCGAATTCATGCTCAAAGCGCTCGACCTCGGGGCCGCCGACGAAGTGACCGTGGTCCAGCACAGTCTTCCAGGCGAGGTCGAACTCCTCGCGTAGCCCGTTATTGACACCGTGAAGATCCAAAAAAGGGACGCGGAAAGGTACACTGGAAGGAATGCTGCCGCCACCGGTCATGAGGCCACTTCCCGCCTGAGATCCGCCCCGGCCGGGTCGATGCTGCCAGCGACGAAGGCTGGGCGCCCCGTAGCCTCCGCAACGTCGGTGGCGGCGAGGACCCGGACGATATCCAGCCCGCGCTCGCCGGGTGTATTCGGCTTGGCTCCGGTACGAATGCATTCGATGAAGTGGCTATCCTGAACCAAAAGCGGCTCATTGAACTGAATATATGGCGAGACGATGTCTCCGGTTCGATAGGAAACCGGCATGGCGTGCGACTCACCATGGTCGTTGGAATCGGTCGGGTCGACGCCGATGTCGTACACCCGGATACGCTCATTGTCCGACATATCGTTGTAGACGGCCATTTTGCGTTCCCCGACAACGGTGACCCGCCGGACCTTGCACGGGTCCAACCAGCTCACATGCACGAACGCGTGGGTGACCGCCTGCTCGAAGTCCAGTCGCAGGTAAGCCACGTCGGCGTGGCGGTTTCCGACATGTCGTTTTGCCCATACCCAGGTAGTCCTGGGAACCTCGTTGAGCAGGAACGAGGCGATCGAGATGTCGTGCGGAGCGAGGTCCCAGATGACGTTGCAGTCGCGCTGGTACTTGCCCAGGCTCAACCGAGCGGCGTCGATGTAGAGGATCCTGCCGAGCTCACCGGAATCGATGATCTCCTTCAGTTTCCAGACGGCCGCGTTGTACTCGAAGGTATGTCCCGCCATCAGGCGCACGCCGCTGGCGGCCGCGGCGTCGACCATCTCCTGCGCATCCTTGACTGTCGTGGCCAGCGGCTTTTCCACCAGGGCGTGCCGCCCGTGGCGCAGTGCTTGCAGCGCAACCGCGGCGTGCGTGGTCGGCGGGGTCGCGACGACCACCGCATCCACCCGTCCCAACACGTCGTCGAGATGGAGTGCCGATTCCGCCGATGGATAGCTTCGCCTCGCCTCCGCGATCCGCTGAGGATCCTCGTCGACGATGGTCACCTGCACCCCGGGCATGCTGCTGAGCACGCGCATGTGCTTGGAACCCCAGTAGCCATAGCCCACCACTGCCACGCGCACATCGGGATCGAAGGCGGTGAAACCTCCCGATTTGCGATCAGCCGGGACTGCTTCCGGTTGGGTGGTACCTGCAACGAACTTCATCGAGACGGGCCCCCTGCCGTGACTCGAGATGTCTGCCGACAACGTGAATGTTCCCGAACGCACTGGAAAAGTGAGCACGCTTAGCGACCGACGGGTCCCTGCGAGCCGTACTCACCCTCTCGTACAGTGGGTTCGCCCCTCCCCACAGTGCGTATATCTACCGCCCACTGCCGGTCGTTACCCGGTTACGGTCACCATGGAGACTTTCACCCGAACGGCGTAACAAGGTTCCCTAGCGTATCGGATGCGTATCGTCATCGACCCATTACTGAATGAAGTAACCGGTGGCAGATCCCCCAGCACGCCGGGCAGGCAGCGGCTCACACCCGTGCCGCGAGCTTGGCCAGCCGCTGCGGCGTCGGCCAGCGCACGTTCCACGCCCAACCGAGCTTCTCGAATAACCAGATCACCCGGGCCGAGATGTCGATCTGTCCTCGGAGCACGCCGTGCCGGGCCGATGTCGGATCGGCATGGTGCAGGTTGTGCCAGGACTCCCCCGCGGACAGGATCGCCATCGGCCAGAAATTCGCGGCCCTGTCGCGCGAGGCGAACGGTCGGTTACCGATCATGTGGCAGACCGAGTTCACCGCCCAGGTGACGTGATGCAGGAACGAGACCCGGACCAGTCCAGCCCAAAACAGCCCGGTCAGGGTGGCCCACCAGGACCAGGTCACCAGCCCGCCGATGATCCCCGGCAGCACGAGCCAGATCCCGGTCCACAACCAGAACAACTTGCTGACCCGCACCATCGTCGGGTCGGCCAGCAGGTCTGGAACGAACCGGCGCGGATTGGACAGGTCTCGGTTGAACAGCCAGCCCATATGGGCATGCCAGAAGCCCTTGGCTACCGCAATCGGGGAGGTACCGAACAGCCACGGCGAATGCGGGTCACCCTCCTTGTCGGAGTACGCGTGGTGCCGCCGGTGGTCGGCCACCCAATGTAGCAGCGGGCCCTGCATGGCAGTGCTGCCCAGCACCGCCAGGCTCACCCGCAACCACCGCTTGGCCTTGAATGAGCCATGGGTGAAGTGACGGTGATACCCGACGGTCACACCCAGCAGGCTGACGGTGTAGGTGACCGCGAACAACACGATGTCCACCCAGCCCAGCCCCCATCCCCAGGCGACCGGCACCGCGATCATCAGGGCCAGCATGGGGGCGAGCACGAAGATGTACACCAGGATTTGCGGCCCCCACGTCCGCCGACCCGAGAGAACCGGCTCGGGCTCCGTGCGCTGCTGGTCAGCGTCGGCGGTCAGCGTCATCGGCCGGTGCTCCTCTTGTCGGCAGGCGCGGACGGCCGCCACGCCGCGGTGGGGTGCCATCATGCTCGCACCCGCGGCGGAACCCCAGGTGGCGCGCGTGGCATAACTAACTGAACCGTAGATTATCGACCCGATACCCGTCACGACACGCCGCGCTACCGGCGGGCGTGTCGAGCGTGTCGGTGTTAGGCGCCGGCTCCGCGCTGGGGAGGGCTGCGCTGATGCGGGTGCAGCGGCCGTGCCACCATGTGCCTGCGGGTCCACAGCTCGCTCCTCCGCCGTAGTGTAAAGGCAGCACCTCGGATTTTGGTTCCGATGGTCCAGGTTCGAATCCTGGCGGCGGAGCATCTGTCCAGGGACAAGCACGTGCGCTTGAGGTAAAGTTCAGCGTCAAGCCATAAGCCGCGAGGCGATCATCCAATTCCGTAACAGCATGAGAGTCCTGCCATGGCTGCATCCGGGCGCGCGTCAGGCGCAATTCCTTGACCAGCCACACCGAATGGGGCTGACGGGCAAGACCGGCAGCGTCGCCGACCACCTGTGCCGCAGCGCCATGGTTTCCGCGCCGGTCCAGCACTGAACAACGAATGCGATGGCGTCCGCTCACCAGCCTGGCGATCCCCTAGGATCCGCCTGTCAGAGCTGCACTATGATCGGGAAGGACTCCTTTAATGCTCCCAGAGAGGAGCCTCACCACAGCGATCGTGCTAGCCGCCGGGAACGGGACCCGGATGCATTCGGCGATCCCCAAGGTGCTGCACCCGTTGGCTGGTCGGCCTCTGGTGGAGCATGCGGTGCGGGCTGCCGCCGGGCTGGTTCCCGAACACTTGATCGTAGTCATCGGTCATGGCCGGGACGCGGTGGACGCCCATCTGCGCACGGTCGCCGCCGAGCTGGGGCGCGAGGTGCGCGCTGCCGTGCAGGCCCAACAACACGGCACCGGGCATGCGGTGTGTGCTGCGTTGGGCGTCCTGCCGGCTGGGTTGTCCGGGACGGTACTGGTCAGCTGTGGTGATGTGCCGCTGCTGGACACTGGCACGCTGGCCGGGCTGATCACCGAGCACCACCGCGCCAGGCACGCGGCGACCGTGCTGACGGCGGTGGTCGAGGACCCGACCGGCTATGGGCGGGTGCTGCGGGACCGCTCAGGTGCGGTCACCGGCATCGTCGAGCATCGGGACGCCACCACGGCGCAGCGCGCCATCCAAGAGATCAACTCTGGGGTGTTCGCCTTCGACGCCGGGGTGCTGCGGGATGCGCTGGGCCGGCTGGATCCCTCCACTGATCACCGTAATAGTCAGGGCGAGTTGTACCTCACTGATGTGCTGGGCGTGGCCCGCGCGCGCGGGCTGCCGGTCGGGGCGCACCCGTGCGCGGACCCGTGGTTGGTGGCCGGGGTGAATGACCGGGTGCAGCTGGCCGCGGTAGGCGCAGAGCTGAACCGGCGGCTGCTGGAGCACTGGATGCGAGCCGGGGTCACCGTCGTCGATCCCACCTCGGTGTGGCTGGACGTCGACGTCCAGCTCGCTCCCGACGTGGTGCTGCATCCCGGGGTGCAGCTGCATGCGGGCACCGTGGTGGGTCCGGGCGCCACGATCGGGCCCGACTCGACCCTGTCGAGCTGCACCGTCGGTGCGGGGGCCACCGTGGTGCGCACCCATGCCCTCGGTGCGGTCGTGGCCGATGATGCGCAGATCGGCCCGTTCGCCTATCTCCGGCCGGGCAGCCGGGTCGGCGAGCGGGCCAGGGTCGGCACCTTCGTGGAGACTAAAAACGCGCAATTGGGGCCGGGCGCGAAGGTGCCGCACCTGAGCTACGTCGGGGACGCGACGATCGGCGAGGGCAGCAACATCGGCGCAGCCACCGTGTTCGTCAATTACGACGGGGTGACCAAACACCGCACCACCGTGGGTGCGCACGCCCGGACCGGCGCGGACAACATGTTCGTCGCACCCGTGACCATCGGCGACGGCGCCTACACCGCAGCCGGCTCGGTGATTACGGAGGATGTGCCGCCAGGAGCGCTGGCGGTGGCCCGCGGCCGCCAGCGCAATGTCGAGGGCTGGGTGAGCCAGCGGCGCCCGGGAACCCCGGCGGCGCACGCAGCGAAGCGGGCCCAGCAGACCGACGGTGACCAGACCCGGCAGGAGCAAACATGAGCCTTTCCACCATGTCAGCGACCCCGAAGAAGAGCCTGATGCTGCTCTCCGGGAGCTACCACCCCGAGCTGGCCGACGAGGTGGCCAAGCACCTCGACGTCGCCGTCACCCCGCAGTCGGCCTACTCCTTCGCCAACGGTGAGATCTTCGTCCGGTTCGAGGAGTCAGTGCGCGGCTGCGACGCCTTCGTCGTGCAAGCCCACACCGCCCCGATCAACGATGCCATCATGGAGCATCTGATCATGGTAGATGCGCTCAAGCGCGCATCAGCCCAGCGAATCACCGCTGTGATGCCGTTCTGGGGTTACAGCCGCCAAGACAAGAAGCACCGCGGGCGCGAGCCCATCTCCGCCCGGCTCATCGCGGACCTGCTCAAGGTCGCCGGCGCAGACCGGATCATGACAGTGGACCTGCATACGTCGCAGATCCAGGGCTTCTTCGACGGACCGGTGGACCACCTGTTCGCGCTGCCGGTGCTCGCCAACCACATCAAGAACACCTACGCCGGACGTGAGCTGGCCGTGGTGTCGCCGGACTCCGGCCGGGTGCGGCTGGCCGAGCGCTGGGCCGAGACCCTCGGCGGTACGCCGCTGGCGTTCATCCACAAGACCCGCGACCCCGGCAGACCCAATCGGGCGGTCGCCAACCGGGTGGTCGGTGACATCGACGGCCGGCTCTGCGTGGTGATCGACGATATGATCGATACTGGTGGCACGGTGGCCAGTGCCGTGCAGGCGCTCCTCGAGGCCGGCGCCACCGACGTCATCGTCGCTGCCACCCACGGGGTGTTGTCCGGCCCGGCTACCGAGCGGCTGTCCAGCTGCGGCGCCCGTGAGATCATCTTCACCAATACGTTGCCCATCGCGGACGAGAAACGCTTTCCCGGGATGACGGTGTTGTCTATCGCGCCGATGCTGGCCCGCGCAATCCATGAGGTCTTCGAGGACGGCTCGGTGACCAGCTTGTTCGACGGCAACGCCTGACCCGTTATACTCCAGCGCTACTGCGTTGCGGCCCGCCGTACCTCGCTCCGGCGTCACGCCCACCGGCGTCGCGCCTCGAACCTGCTAAGGAGTCCACCGTGTCCGAGGTCCGTCTGGCCGCTGAGCCGCGCACCGAGTTCGGCAAGGGCGCCGCCCGCCGTACCCGACGCGCCGGCAAGATCCCCGCGGTGCTCTACGGGCACGGCAGCGACCCGCTGCATGTGGCGCTGCCCGCGTTGGAATTCGCCAGGGTGGTGCGCGAGCAGGGCAGCAATGCCGTGCTCAGCCTCGATCTGAACGGCCGGCCACAACTCGCGCTGACCAAGACCATCACCGTGCATCCGATCCGGCGGTACATCGAGCACGTCGATCTGCTGATCGTCCGGCGCGGCGAGAAGGTCGTGGTGGACGTGCACATCGCCATCACCGGCAACGCCGCCCCGGACACACTGGTCACCCAGGAGCTGGGAACCCTCCAGGTCGAGGCAGACGCATTGTCGATCCCCGACGAGATCGAGGTGTCTGTCCACGAAGCCGAGGTGGGCACCCGGGTGCTGGCCGGCGAGGTGCCGCTGCCGCCGGGCGTGGAGCTACGGACCGACCCGGAGTACCTCGTGGTCAACGTGGTCGCCGCACCGACCGCCGAAGACCTTGAAACCGAGGGCATGGCCGAAGAAGAAACGGTGCCGACTGCCTCCGACGAGCAGGCCTGAGACGGGTCTTCGATGAGGCCGTGACCGCTGACGGTAGTACCGACTGGGTCGCTGGTGAGGTAACACTGGTCGTGGGTCTGGGTAACCCGGGTCCCGGCTACGCCGGCAACCGGCACAACGTCGGGTTCATGGTAGTTGACGAGCTGGCCCGCCGGGCAGGGGGGCGTTTCACCTCGCATAAAGCCGGAACGGACGTCCTGGAAACGCGGCTGGCCGGGAAACGTGTGGTGCTGGCCCGGCCACGCTCGTTCATGAACGTCTCCGGGGCAGCGGTCGCCGGGACGGCGCGGTTCTTCAAGATCCAGCCGACCGACGTGATGGTCGTGCACGACGACCTGGACCTTGATCACGGTGTGCTCAGGCTCAAGCGTGGCGGTGGCGAGGGTGGGCACAACGGTCTGCGCTCGGTCTCGGCGTGTCTGGGCAGCAGGGATTACCTCCGGGTGCGCTTCGGTATCGGCCGACCGCCGGGCCGGATGGATCCGGCTGACTTCGTGCTGCGCGACTTTTCCGCCGAGCAGCGCCGCGAGCTGAATCTGCTGGTAGACCGCTGCGCCGACGCCGTCGAACAGCTCCTCGCCCAAGGGCTGGCCGCCACCCAGAACCAGCTGCACTGACTGCGAACTCAGTGGCCCGGCTGGTCGCCGACACCGACAGCGGGGAAGCACTGCCCCTGTTGGCGTTCACCTTGGCCCAGCTCGCCAACGGGGTCGCCCGCGATGGGCAGCTGTCCCAGCAACACTACAACCAGCTCGGAGGTGTGCAGGGAGCGC